>Ga0335078_10017201_pt1 | contig 10741 bp, 5 predicted proteins | sample Lox_Sample_32_FD_206711 | JGI IMG/M metagenome (GOLD analysis project Ga0335078, IMG submission 206711) | Soil microbial communities from Loxahatchee National Wildlife Refuge, Florida, United States - Lox_Sample_3.2 | ecosystem: Environmental > Terrestrial > Soil > Wetlands | place: USA: Florida... | reverse complement strand
CTCACTCGACCCGCGGTTGGCGGACGATGCGAGGGTCCGTGAAGATGTCGTTCTCGTCGGTGCTGCGCGTCGAGAATTCCGAGACGATCGCACCCTCCGACCCGGCCTGGAACCAGTGCTTCGTATCGGGCCTGAGAGTATACTGCTCGCCCGGCCGGAGCCGGATCTCGTGCCACACGGTGTAATGGGCTTCCGATCCCGCCGGCGGCCGGCACGCCGGCGTCGCCGCCGGTTCGCCGGGCACGTACACGTACACGCTCCCCCAGCGGCATCGGAACGTCTCCTCTTTGCCCGGCGAAGCGCCCACTGGCGGATGCCGGTGCTCGGGACACGTCTGCCCCGGCGTCATGACCAGTTCTTTGGCGCAGCACCTCGCGGTGTTGAGATACGTCAGGAGCTGGAGTCCGCTTCGTTCGAGTTCGTCGAGGCCGAAATCGGCTACCTCCACGTGTAACCGCTCCTCGGGTGTAATCGCAATGCCGGCCTGCCGGAGCATCTCGCACGCCCGCGCCGCAGCACGTTCATAATCCTGTTTGGAAATCACGCTTCACCTCTTCCGAGGATCATAGCGAAGTCTCGGACCGGGCGCGATAACGCCGGCTCCGCGCGGAACCTCTGGGTCGCTTATGGGCAAGCGCTGTCAGAGGTAGACTCCAGTCAGGAGAGAAAACATGGTTGTGGCTCTGTTTCTCTCGTTGGTGGCCATCACGCCGGCACAGACCACGCCGAAGGGATGGAGAATCGTGAAGGATGCCAAGGGCTTCTGCGAGATCGCCGTTCCGGCGGACTGGAGACCGTTATACGAGAAGGCGGGCGCGGCGCTGTTACACGACGCCACAAACGCTATTGCCGTGATCGCCAGCCAGCCCGGTCAGCCCTTCAAAACCGCTCTCGGAGACTCTGCAGAAGTTGCTGGACCTCGCCAAGGGCAAGCTTTTCGAGAATACGGAAAGGCGGATCTTCTATCAGGACAGGATCTCTCAGAGACGGGACGATCCGAACGCCTACAGCGTCAGTGTGCCGGGCAAGAAGGGCACGTGCAGTGCTCACGTTGTGGTACTGCCCAGCTTTCCCGAGGAGGTTGCGAAGAAGATCGCGCTGAGTCTCAGGCTGGCCCAGCAGTAGGCCGAGGCACGCCAGACGCCGGCGATGTCGTAAATGCCCCCCCCGGGGGTGGCGCGTTCACCACAGCTATGCGCTGTTGTGTCGCGACTGCTATTGCGCATCTATGCGTCCAGCGCGCGCATGAGAAAGTTGGCCCGGCGGGAGGCCGCCGCATTCCGCGATGTGCACGACCTTAGGCGGCCGGCCGCTGGTGATAATGCCCGGCGCCATCTGCCGGCGTCCGTTCCGGGCCCGCGAGATGCGGCAGCACGGCCCGCGCTGCGCCAGGCGCTGGCCGGCGGCGGGCACGCTTAGGACGCGGCTGAGCTTGTTCACCGCGGGATCGAGCGCCTGGCGGGATCGGCGCGCCCCGCAGGGGTACCGAAAAATGCTCCGCTCCACCATCCACGGCCACTTCCGGCAGGAAGTGTGGCCGCGGAGCCAGCGAGATCGCGATCGCGAACGCTGCCCGGGCTTCGCCGCCAGCGAACGCAGTGGACGGCGATTTTGCATCGGCGCGGAGGAAAGACCGTCGAGCAGAGCCAAGATGTTGGCGGGCGCGACGCCGACTCTTGATCGTAATCCTGGTGTCGCGTCGCGCACGCCCGGCGGGAATCGCTGCCGCGACGGCTTCGCGTCCAACGTCACGAGCCGGAAGTGCTGCCGAAGAGTCCGTCTTGCCACGCGGTGTGCTACGCGCTGAATCAGTGGGAGGCGCTGACGCCCTTTCCGGAAGACGGCGAGGGAGATTCACAACGGGCACAGAACGAGCCGACAGCGATATCGTGCTTGATGCATTCTTGATGGACGACCCTAAATGGGTGTCGGCTCCTGCCTGCTGCTTATGCCATAGCGGTGGCTGTGGTGAAAACCCCGCCCAACGGGTCGGCCAGAAAGACCGCAACGCGATTCGCGACAGTCAGAACCGCGGTGACGGCCCCGCCGGCGGTGCTCCGACCTTCCGACAGGCTGGTCCACGGCAGCCAGCCGTCTGTAACGTTGCCTGCTGTGCTGAGAATACCTCCTTGACTCCCCGCCATGAAGAGCGCAATGCGATTTGGAGCAAGCAAGACCGCGCTCACGCGGTCGCCGGGTGTACTCCGGCCCTCCGCCACACTGGTCCATGGAGCCCAGCCTTGCACAGCACTGCCTGAAGTGGTGTAGATGCCGCCTGCGGGATCGGAAAGGAACAACGTCACAACATTATTACCTGTCAGCAGCGCAGTGACATGCCCACCGGGCGTACTGCTACCCTGGGATACGTCGGACCAGGGACCCCAACCCACGCCGGGAAATCCCGAGGCTGTGTAAATACCTCCGCCTGGATCGGCCAAAAACAGAGTGACTTGATTCGAAGCAGTGAGGACCGCTGTGATCGGAGCACCAGGTGTGCTCTGTCCTTGCGACACACTCTCCCAAGGGCCCCAGCCCACGCCCGGAAATCCCGAGGCAGTGTAAACTCCTCCGCCCGGATCAGCCAGGAAGAGCGTGACCTGATTCGGCTTGGTCAAAACCGCAGTGATCGAGGCACCGGGCATGCTCCGCCCTTGCGACACACTCCCCCAAGGCCCCCAGCCCACGCCCGGAAATCCCGAGGCAGTGTAAACTCCTCCGGCCGGATCAGCCAGGAAGAGCGTGACCTGATTCGGCTTGGTCAAAACCGCGGTGATCGGAGCACCGGGTGTGCTTTGCCCTTGCGACACACTCCCCCAAGGCCCCCAGCCCACGCCCGGAAATCCCGAAGCGGCGTAAACTCCTCCGCCGGGATCAGCCAGCAACAACGCGATCTGATTCGGAGAGACAAGCGCCGGGGTTATGGGTGCGCCCGGGGTGCTGCGGCCCTCCGAGACGCTCGCCCACGGTAAGGGACGAGGCGGCCCGAGCGTGCCGATTACATTCAACGTAATCTGATCGATAAGATTCCACGAGGTCTGATCGATATCCAGCCCGAGCGCCCAGTTAATAGTTGCGGCGTTGTAGGTTTGGCCTGAGCTCTGCCCGGGTGGCCTGAAGATGCCCATCGTGCCGACCTCGAGCGTGGGATAAACTAAATCGTAGATGCTCGCCAGAGTGTAACCGGCGGGCGACGAGAGGCCATTCGGGCCGCCGCTCTGGACGCGGTCCGTCTCCGTGCCACAGACAGAGTTTTGGTCATTGCCAGGGCCTCCGTAGCCTCCAAAGCTATCGCTGTTGTTCAATCCCGTCCCAGCAAACACCCAGTGAGTCGCGTTCTTTACCTGAAAACGATGCTGCGTATCATAATATATTCCATCATTGCCCAAGAAACTGACGCCCGTCAGGGTCGTTTCGGGACGTTTCACGTGGTCATCGAACCATTGGACGGTCGTGAGGGAGTGATCGGGGGTGCTGGATACGGGGTCGAAACCGGCGACTTTGTAGCAGGATTGTTGGCTTCCATCAGCGCTGAGACGGACCTGCCACCAACAGACATTCCCGCTGAAAAAAGCGACATTGCCGCCGGAGCGACCAAAACCTTCTGTGTTGTTTCGCATCTCCTGGGTCCAGTATTCGTGGTGTCCGGCGAAGAGGAGGAGGCGATATTGACGCGCATCCGGCGGCTCGAAATGCAGATCGCGCGAAGTGCAGACGTCAAAGGGAACGCCCCGCCGCGACAGCCATTGGAGAAACGGAAGTTCCACGGCTTGTGGGATGTTGTTGAAGCGGCCGTCAACAGGGCGTTCGAACGACAACTGAAACCCGAAGGGGACACGCATCGCAGACGCACTAGGAAAGGCGCCAACAAAATCATCGCCGGAAAGGTATCCATAGGCATTGCGTCCGCCCCAAACGTTGTAGGCGCAGTAGGTGGCGTCGGCCAGGATGACCAGCACCGGGCATCGGGCCGTGGGCCGAGCACGAACGACGAAAGGGAGATCAATTGTAGAGGCCGAGGCTCCACTAGTCTGGACTCGCGCGAGGTACAGACCAGAGGGCCACGTATCGGGGACAGTGAACTCCGCCGCGGCAGGCCAACCGGCACCGTCCCTATAGGCGGTTCGCGTAGATCGAAACGGAGAGGCGTTCGCAGGAAGCCCGCCAACCGCTCCCATAGGTTGTTCAACCTCATCTGCAAAGATCGCCTCGCGAAAGATGGCGATGGAGTACGGGCCATCCTGACTGCTTATGTGGAACGCGATGGACTCACCCGGAAGAACACTTCCGGTAGAGACGTTGGGCGCGTTGGGGTGCGAGGTTCGGCTGCTGATGTAGCCCTCCAGAGGCGGCGTAGTAGGAGCCACCGGCTCGTGAAAATAGAAATCGCCGGTACTCGCACTATTGGCATAGATCAGAAGATCGGAGAAGGCGCCTGTACCGTAGCGCCAGTCCGGATCAAAAGGTGGCGTTGCCGCCGAGGGAGGTCCCTCGCTAAACCAGTGATCATCCAGGTTAGAGGCCCAGAACTTACCCACAACCAGGAGGTTCGCGCCCTTCCGCAATCCCGACTGCGTCTCGCGCAGTCCGATGTTCGCGGACGTGTCGCTGGTGTCCTCGAAGGCGTAGAAAGCGAGCGAGCCGGCAGTTCCATCATAGAAAATGATATCGGTATTGCCCAAGCCGCTGAAGTTTCCGGCAGCGACGAGCGCTGCCCCGAGCGGCAAAGAATCGGATACGGCCGTTGGTGCCGTAAGGATACCGGAGTCGTCGCAACGGTACATTTCGCCATGGCCGGAGAGGCCATCGTAGACGAATAAGTCCGAATAAGTGCTGACCTGGTCGATAAAACCTGGCGTCCAATGAAAGTCACCGACGACAACGTGAGTGAACGCTCTGTTCCCGAAGTCAGGGAAAGTCTGATGGGGCGCCGTGCCGGCGAGCCCTTTGCCGTCAATGTCCCAGATTTCCCCGTACTTCTCGGACGCGCTATAGAAAAAGACGCTGCTATATGCAGATCCGGTGAAACGGCCTGCCACGATGTGAGTCCACGAGCTGCGCCATCCGGGATACTCACTAAGGAGGATGAGACCGCCCTTTCCATCGCTGTCGAAGAAGCGGCCGAAGCCGGCATTACTATCGTAGAGCAGGAGTCCGGTGAATCCGGAGGGGCCGAAAAAGCCCGGAACAATATGGGTCCAGGTTGTGCGTCCGCCCAGCGGATTGAATTGCGCCAGAAGCGGTGTGCGGATATGGCCTGAACCATCCGTATAATACAGTTCGGCGTACGCGGTCCCCTCCTCTACGAACATAAGGGTGCTGAATGGAGAAGGCGAAAATCTGCCGGCAATGATCGTTGACCAGGAGTTCCGCCAGCTCGTATCGGAGAAGAGCAGCCCGAAGTTGGGATCATGCAAGGCCGGTGACCCAGGAGAGGATGGCAGCCGTCCAGTCGGTCTGGGAATGACGGGAAGCTGAGGCCGAAACGGCATAGAGTCCCTCCGATCTTTCGCGGGGTCCCGCGATTACCAAGAGTATACTAAGAGAATTCACGTTATAAAAGCGTGCAGCGCAATGTTACCAAATGCGACCGCTACATGGGGGTGCCGAAGAAAATGCTCCAGGCGACCATCCGCGGCTTATTCCGGGGCACCCGAAGCGTAGCCGCGGAGCAAGCGAGATCGCGATATCGCACGCTGCCCTGACCGCACCGAACACCGCGCTGACATTCGGGACGCGCTCATCGCCGACCGGCGTTCGATCGCCGAACGAGGTGGCGTACGCGAGCGAAGCCAACTAGTTCAGCAGCTCTTCTGCCGCGAAGCCAGGGTGTTACGACGAGCGCTATCGGCGGCGCGAGAAATTCGGACTGGCCGACGCGAGTCGGCTCGCCCCACGGGCCGTCGCTGTCCCCCGGACACCCCCCGGGGTGCCAGAAACACGTCCGCCATGAGCATGGGCGACACATCTGCCATTGCGCAGCGGTGCGCCCTGCGCACGCATGAGAAGCTGTCCCAGCGGCAGGCCCGCCGCGGGGCCGGGCCGGCGCAAGACCCTCGGCGGCTCGCAGCGGGTGATTCCGCCCGGGCGCTGGCCGGCGGCGGGCACGCTCGGAATGCTATCGAGTTTGTTCACGACGGGGCCGAGCGCCGGCGGGATTGCGCCACCTGCCCGCAGCCCCCGCGGCGCGCGCGCCGGTGCGCGGCACGCACCAGCTGGTGCGACCGTTGCACTTGCACGGCCGGATGCTTTCGGCCCTTACGTCCAGCGCGGCACTGCAGCGCTGAACGCGTGCGCCCCGTTGCACGAGCGACGACCGTTGCACGCCTGCTCGCCTCAACCCGTGCCACCCGGCGCCCGGCGGACTCTAGTAGTGTCCTCTCAGTCGCCGCGCGGCCCGCATGCCCGTTAGATTTGCCTCTTTAATTAACGACATGGTGAAGGATGTATACTGGACCAAACTGGGAAGCCGAAAATGGAAATCCCGGTCTGGGTACGCGTAATTGCCGCCGGGCGCTGGTTCGGGAGGGTTCAAGTTGACCGCTGCAACCGGAATGAAGGCTTTGGAGCCTGCCACATCGATTCCGGTCATCGCTGAAGTCGATGTGGTCGTGATCGGTGGCGCTTCCGGCGGAGTTGCGGCCGCGGTCGAAGCCACTAGATGCGGCGCATCTGTCTTCCTGGCAGCGCCGCGTCCCTATTTGGGCGAGGATATTTGCGCGACGCTCCGTTACTGGCTGGAGCCGGAAGAACAACCTCAGACCGAACTGGCCCGGGAACTGTTCGCCGCGGAAACAGACGAGCCAACGGACCGCAACAACCGGATTGCTTTTAGCGTTGCTACGGACCGCGAACCGTCTCCCGTCTTGGCGGATGCGACGCGGACCGGCTTCCCCGCCGACAGTGTGCAGTATGACGGCGATGTCACCTTGTTACTGGATCTCGGATCGGCCCAGAACATTAGCCGAGTCAGCGTGATGGCCTACCAAAAGGCTTGGGATTGCGAGTTGGAAGAGGTATTGGTTGCGGTCAGCGAGGATCTGAGGGAATGGCGATCCGTGGGCGAAATTCAGAACAATCGGATCTATGACGGAGATTTTGTTGGTTCCCCGCTGATCCTAACGGTCCAGCTGTCAGCCACAGCGCGTTTCGTCAAGCTGGAAATACGCAAGACCGCGCGGGCCAGGCGCCTGCTGGTCGGCGACATCGTGGTGGAAGGCGCCGCCCATCCTGCTAACGGGCCGGACAGAGGCCACGCAACCGCCAGTCAGCTACCGACACCGATGCACGTAAAGAGGACGTTGGATCAGGCTTTGCTGAAAGCCAAGGTGCCTTTCTTGTATGAATGCTTGGCAACGGACGTCCTGAGAGATGCTGATGGCCACCCCGCCGGCGTCGTGATCATGAGCGTGTCGGGTCAGCAGGCGATATTGGCGAAGGTCATAACAGACGTGACGGAACGCAGCGCTGTTGCGCGTTGGAGCGGTGCTCGATTCACAACCTGCCCGGTTGGGGAGCGTCTGTTCAGGCGTGTTGTGATTGGCGGCTCGGAACATACGGGGGAGAAGATTTACCCGGTGGCGCATTCAGAGCCGCTGTATGTAATAGACGACAAGGATAGAAAGCTGCCGGTCCGGGAGTATGAGATGAGACTGGCGATGCGTTCCGGGGAGTTTTCCGGCTTCGCCGACGCCGAACAGCAAGCGCGCGACCTTACATGGACTGCGGAAAGCGTGGCTTCCTCCGAGGTTTTATGGGAGGTACCGCCGGACCGGTTTCTCGGTCGCGAGACATTTATCGGTTCTTGGCCCGGCACTAATGAGATTCCGCTGGGCTGCTTCCGGCCGGACGGGGTGGATTATGTTCTGGCATTAGGAGGCTGTGCCTCTGTTTCGCGCGAGGCGGCGGCGCGTCTGATCCGACCCGTCAATCTTATAACTCTGGGCGAGCGGCTCGGCAGTTTGGCTGCCGCGATAGCGAAGGAAAGATCCCCTCTGAAGGGAGTACATCGTGCGGGCGCGGTAGCCGCGAATGCCCTCCCCGGCGCCGTTCACACCCTGGCGGCCAACGGCGGCCATCGTACGGCCGGCCGGTCGATTTCGGCTGAGACGCGCGGACTTCCGGTGCTTGGCACATATGACGTGGTCGTAGTCGGAGCAGGTACAGGGGGTGCGCCCGCGGCCCTGGCGGCCAGCCGGCTGGGCGCCAAGACGCTCCTGATCGAGTACCTGCATGTTCTGGGCGGCATGGGCACCGCCGGAATGGTGAGCATGTACTACAAGGGCAACCGTTCCGGTTTCACCAAGGAAATTGATTTGGGAGTCTCCGAGTTCGGTGCCGCGGTGGAGAACCAACCCAAAGAAGGCTGGATATCCTTCGTCAAGGCGGAATGGTATCGCCAGGAGTTGCGTAAAGCGGGTGCGGACATTTGGTATGGCACGCTGGGCGCCGGGGCACTGGTGGCGGGGGGCCGTGTGCAGGGTGTGGTTGCCGCCACGCCGCAAGGACTCGCGGTGGTCCTGGCCAAAGTGGTGATCGACTCCACAGGTAGCGCGGCGGTGGCCGCGGCCGCCGGCGCTGAAACTGCTTATCGCCCGGAGTCGGAAATAGCGCTGCAGGGCACAGGCTTACCGCCCGGTTTTCTTACTCCTCACTATTTCAACACTGACTATACCTATGTCGATGAAACGGACGTTTTCGATATCTGGCGTGCGTTGGTGGTGGGCCGGGAAAAATACAAAGCGTCGTATGACCTTGGCCAGCTCATCGGTACCCGCGAGCGGCGCCGTGTCATCGGCGACATAGAACTCAAGCCCAGCGACGTGGCGCTCGGCCGCACATGGCACGACACGATCGTAATCGCGAACAGCGATTTCGATTCGCACGGCTATACAGTGGATCCGCTCCTGCTGCTGCGAGCGCCCGATCGCACCGATATTCATCTGGCTATTCCATATCGGTGTCTGCTCCCGCGTGGATTGGACGGCATTCTGGTGACCGGCTTGGGGATCAGCCTGCATCGCGACACACTGCCGCTGGCGCGCATGCAAGCCGATATTCAGAACCAGGGATACGCGGCGGGAGTTGCTGCCGCGATGCTGGCCGCCAGCGGTAAGCCGAGCCGGGAACTGGATATCCGCGCGCTCCAACAGCACCTGGTGCGAAAAGGCGCCCTGCCGGAAAGCGTGTTGAGCGACGTGGACGCGCCTGGTTTGCCGGAAGAACGGCTGGTTCGCGCCGTGGCGCGGGTAATCGACAACTATCATGATGTGGAAGTCTTGATGGCCGAGCCGGAGCGGGCTCTCCCGCTGCTGCGCGACGCCTTCGTGAATGCGGGCGCGGCGGAGACCCAGTTGATATACGCGCATATTCTCGCCATGTTGGGCGACAAAACTGGCGCCGGCGTACTGATCGAGCATATCGAGAGATCTCCGTGGGACGAGGGCTGGCGTTTCAGGACTATGGGACAATTCGGAGGCTCGCTCAGCCCGCTTGACAGCCTGATTATTGCGCTGGGGCGAAGCAAGGAGAAGAGAGGGGTACCGGCCGTCATCACAAAGCTTCGCCAGTTAACTCCGTCGAGCGAGTTCTCCCACTTTCGCGCGGTAACGCTGGCTCTGGAAGAGCTTCGAGATCGCAGATCCCTGCGACCCTTGGCTGAGCTTCTCGATATGCCGGGTGTCGCCGGCCACAGCCTGACCTCAATCGACGCGGCGCTCGCGGCGATTCCGCCGGGATCATCCAACAATGCCTTCCGCAGCCGCGAACTAATTGAGATCGGCCTGGCGCGGGCGTTGTATCGCTGCGGTGATTGTGACGGTCGCGCGGAACAGATTCTACGACAATATGCCAACGATCTGCGCGGGCATTACGCGCGCCATGCTCGGGCGATCCTGGCGAAGCCGGCCGGCAAATGAAAATCAAGATCGCGCTTTTCTTCAATTTCTTTGTCTTCGCGATCCTGCTGAACAGCGTAGGAACTGCCATACTGCAGGTGCAACGCAACTTCAATGTTTCGACCTCGCGAGCGGGCATTTTGGAAGCTTTTCTGGACATGAGTATTGTAGCCGCGTCATTTTTTGCGGCCACGATCGTGGCCAGAATCGGCTACCGGGCCGGTATGCTGGTATCGCTCGCATGCGCGACGATTGTCTGCGCGATCATACCATTGGTTCCCAGTTTCGCCGCCTCCGAGTTGCTCTTCGCCACCGGCGGTGCGAGCTTTGCATTCGTCAAGATATCCGTCTATGCGACCGTGGGACTGGTCACCCGGGACAGGCGGGAGCACGCCAGTCTCATGAGCTTCCTCGAGTCGGTCTTTATGGTGGGCGTTTTCGCGGGGTACTTTGTCTTTGGAGCTTTTGTGGATAACGTCCAGCCGCATTCTACATCGTGGTTCCATGTTTATTACCTGCTCGCGGCACTGTCGCTCATCGCATTCCTGCTGTTGCTTGATACCCCGTTTGATACCACTGCGGCGGCGAAACCGTCGTCCGCCCGGCTGACAGATTTTGTCCGCCTGGTAAAGAAGTATGTCGTGCTGGCATTTCTAGTCAGTGCCCTCCTGGATGTCTTGATATCGAAGATCGTAATGAGCTGGCTGCCCTCATACAACAGTCTGGTTTTACGCCTGCCTGCCAGCCTGAGCGTCCAAATGACAAGCATTCTGGCGGCATCCACAGCGCTCGGCCGCTTCCTGTCCGGAATATTGTTGCGACGTTTTTCTTGGCTCTCCATCGTCACG
>Ga0335078_10017199_pt1 | contig 10742 bp, 4 predicted proteins | sample Lox_Sample_32_FD_206711 | JGI IMG/M metagenome (GOLD analysis project Ga0335078, IMG submission 206711) | Soil microbial communities from Loxahatchee National Wildlife Refuge, Florida, United States - Lox_Sample_3.2 | ecosystem: Environmental > Terrestrial > Soil > Wetlands | place: USA: Florida... | reverse complement strand
AAAACTGGGTGACGGCGAGCATGCGGCGCGAAACTCCGGCTTCCGGCTTCCGGTTCTCGGCTTCCGCAGGTGCCGAGTCGAAGTCCACGATCTCTTCCGCCAAGGCAAAAACGCCCGGCTTGCTGGGAACCACCAGAAGGCTGTGATGAGACTCGCAGCGGAACCAGCGCGACCAGTGCAGGCGGCGATAGTCGAGCGGACGATCGAATCCGTGGCGTGCCAACGACTCAGTAACGATACGCGTAATAGCTTCCATCACGGGCTCCCTGGGCTCTGATTCCGCGCGGCGAAAAAAATCCCCACTCGCCTGGCGGACTCGTTTTCCTGTATAAGGTGCTGCGCTCGCAGAACCTGACGCACGCCGTCGAACTCTGCCTGGTCGCCCCCGGGGGGAGGGTCGGGGACCGGTCACCGCACTTGCATCGGCTTCCGCTGTCCGGCCTCCGGAAACCTGAACACCGGCTTCCGCTATCCGAGTTCCGGAAAGCCAACCACCGCTTCTGGGCTCCGGCGTTTGTATTCCGTGTGGCACAGAGGGCTATTGGGCGCCTGGGCTCACGGATCACGCAGCCCGGGCGCCCGTTTACTGCCACCGGGGCGGCGCCAAGGTCACCTCGCCCTGGCATCGCTCCCTGAAGGTTGGCCGACCATCGAATGCGTCGGCGGACCTCGCTTCCGCTTCCGAATTTCGCCCCATTCCCGTAGGGCGAAATTTCATGCCATGGGATTGCAAAGTTACTCCCGCAGATTGTGCCTGTCAAGAGGGAAACACCATATGTTGTATCCCCAGCAATGACGGGCTAGATGCGGGGTGAGTTGCGAGTTTTCCACATTGAGGACGAAGAAGGACGGCGGGCAAGTCCAAAACTCAGCCCGCCTTGGACTCAGAGTGTGACCGGAAGGGATGCTTTCGGGCAATGGAAAATCCGCTGCAAGCTGTTGATCGGCTGTGGCAAAGTCGAATTTCCTGTGGAAGAGCTGTGGGAAGTGAGGGGGACGCGCCCCCTCCGCTTCCCTCGGGGTCGGAATGACATCCGTTCTCTTCTTTCCCCCCTAAAATCGCAAAGAGCGCGATTTTAGGATGGGGCACCCGCTCCTCAGGATGACAGGCTGTGGTAAGGGGTACTTTTACGGCACGACTGAAGTCGTATCCTTACCGCTCGTGCCTTCCCGTTCGTGCCGTCCCCAAAGTCAAAATCCCCACCCTATCCGCAAAGAACGCGGATAAGGGTGGGGCAACCTCACCACCCAAGCAAACCCAAACCCAAGGCCCTCGACTCGGCAAAAAGCGCCTCGCTCGGGATGACAACGAACGAAGGAGGGCGCTCGCGCCACACACTGACTCCTAACTACTGACTACTCACTACGGGCTTTAAATCGGTTTGCCTCTGAAGAAGTAGATCAGCTCGATCACCAGAATGATTACGACCATCAGTTCGAGAACGAAGGCGCGGGACTGGTTGAATTGCTCGACCATGAAGCGGTAGAGGTCCTCGGCGGTCTGGAGCTTTTCCTTGACCAAGTCCTTGTAGTCGGGCACTCCGACTTTTTGCGCGGCCAGCTTGTAGAGGCGGGCGGAGAACATGTCGCTCAGGAACTTGATGGCGTTGTCGGCGCGCTCGGTGAGCTCGTTCACGTCGAGCAGCACGGTGTGCAGTTTCGATGCGGCGCGCGCGGTGCGCCAGCGCGACCAAAGGCCGGTGCCTCCGACTTCGAGGAAGTCGTAGACGTTTTCGAGCTCGCGGGTCATCAGTTCGTCGTAGTGGCGGAACTCGAGCAGCTGCGAGTTGGCGTACTGGAGCAACTGGATGGCGGTCTCGGCGCCGGCGGGCGTGTCGTAGATAAAGGCGGCGTTCCATCCGATGACGGCGAGATCGTTGGGGTAGTAGGAAATGCGCGACTGGAGAATTTCCTGGCGCTCGCCCTCGGAGAGCGCGACGTTTTCTCCACGAACGACCTGGGCGATCTGGTCTCCGCGGGCGGCGAGGAGTTCGGCGGCGGAGGGTACGCCTTCAACTTCGCGCATCAGGAAGATGAAGTAGTCCTCCTGGAGCCAGGCGTTGGCAGGGGTGTCGGAGCCGGGCTGGGCGGGATCGAGGTAGGGCTTGACCAGCGCGGGCGCCGCCCGCTCGAGTTTCTGGCGCGCGATGCGCGAGGCGACGGACTCGAAGTTGGTATCGGAGGTCCAGCGGCAGGAGACCTGGATGAGCTCGTCCCAGGTGCCGGAGAAGGGCAACTCGAAGACGAGGCTGACGACGCCGTAATCGTAGTACTTGATCTGTCCTTCCAGGCGCTCGCCGCTGTCGAGGACGACGGGCTCGAGAGTTTCCTCGACCGGAGGCCGCTGGTAGCGCACGTAGGCCGGGGCTTTTTTGAAGACAGCGTCGGCGGTGCGGGCTCCGAGGACGGTGCGGAGCTTGTCGAGGCGAATCTCTTCGCAGACGTCGAACTGAATCAGGACCAGGACGGATCCGCGCAGGGGTGCCGGGACGGACGGCTGCGGCTGGCGGGCCGGGGCGTCGGCGGGGGTGGTGACGAGGGCTGTAATTTCGCGGTCCATAGAAAAGGCGGGTCAAGACGATACCGAGGGTGTTTCCCACAGGGGCTGAAGCCCCTTTTTGTCTTGCCTCGGGACGCGGCGCTCAAGCGCCGCTCTTCCACGGTCGCGCATGCGGCCGCAGAGACAAAGACTATTGTCCCAGAAAAAGAGGGGTTGGGCTAGAAGGCGGACGGCCCCCTCGAAACGGCCCATGTGTCGAGCTTCGCTCGACCGGACGGCCGAGGGCGGCCGTCCCCACACAAGTTATTGATATTTCGCCGGTTGTGGGCGAGTTTCCACAGAAGCAAGCCCCCTGCGGCGAGGCTTCCGAGGCCCAGGCCGGAGCGCTTCATCGAGGCACGGATTTCGGCTTCGTGCTGGCGGACTGAGGCGGACTCGGGATAGGGGTCGGCGGCATAGGAGTCGGGGTCCAGCGCCATCGCCAGGACTTCGGCCAGATGCAGGGCGTGGCGGTCGGTGCCCTGGGCGATTTGCTCGCGGCAGCTGAATCCGTCGGCGATGATAAGCCAGTCCGGCGGGGCGCTGCGGACGGCGGGCAGGAGTTCGAGTTCGCCGATAGCGGCGGAGATTTCGTAGCTGTGGTGGTGGAAGCCGAAGGAACCGGCCATGCCGCAGCATCCGGGGGCGGGCGATTGGAAGTCGACGCCGAGGCGGCGCAGGAGGGACTCCTCGGCCGTCATCTTCATGAGGGATTTGTGATGGCAATGGCCGTGGAGCAGGGCTTTGCGATTGAGTTGAGGGAGCGGTGCGTTGCCGGAATTTTGTTCGAGAAATTCGCTGAGCAGGAATGTCTGGCGCGAAAGAGCCTGGGCGCGGTCGTCGTGGGGGAAGAAGTTGAGCAGCTCGTCGCGGAAGACGGCGACGCAGCTGGGCTCGAGGCCGACGATGGGGATTCCGGCTTCGATCTCGGGCTCGATCTGGTCGAGGATCTCGAGCAACAGAGCCTGAGCGCGGTCGAGCATGCCGAAGTCGTAGAGCGGGCGTCCGCAGCAGAGATTGGCGCGTGGGACGATGACGCGGAATCCGGCGGCTTCGAGGACTTCGACCGCAGCGCGTGCGGTCACGGGGAGGAAATAGTTGTTGAAGGTGTCGGGCCAGAGGAGGACCGTGGGGATTGAATCATTGAGTGATTCAGTCATTGAGTCATTAGGGGAACTAGCGCCCCTGCGACGGAACCACGACTTGAAAGTCTCTGGCGCGAAGGCGGGGATGCTGCGCTGCAGCGGAATTCCCGCGATGAGCTTGGCAACGTCACGCAGGAAAGGCAACTGCGTGGCAAGATTCACCACGCCGGGAATGTTCGACGCGAGGCGCGCCCAGAAATCGATGTTGCCGAAAGCGTAGGCGCTGAGCGGGCGGACGCGGCCTTCGTAATAGTGCGAAAGAAATTCTGCCTTGTAAGTAGCGACGTCGACGCCGACAGGGCAGTCGCTCTTGCATCCCTTGCAGGCAAGGCAGAGGTCGAGGGAGCGCTTCACTTCCTCGCTGCGCCAACCGTCGCGAATGATCGCGTCTTTCCGGTCGAGGCTCTGCGTCATCTCCCAGAGCAGGTGCGCGCGGCCGCGGGTGGAGTGTTCTTCTTCGTGGGTGGCGCGATACGATGGGCACATTACACCACCTTGCTCGCGGCGGCAGTTGCCGACTCCGACGCAACGCAGGGCGGCGTGCGAGAGGCTGCCGTGGTCGGCGGGAAACTGGAACCGGGTGAGGGGCTTCCAGGGAGAATAGCCGGGGCCGAGGCGAAGATTTTCGTCGAGCTTGTAAGGCGGCTTTTCAGGCAAACCAATGAGCTTGCCGGGATTCATTTTCCAGTCGGGATCCCAGGCTCGCTTGAACTGGCGGAAGGCTTCGATCAACTCTGGGCCGAACATCTTGGGAAGAAGTTCGGCGCGGGATTGTCCGTCGCCGTGCTCGCCGGAGAGCGAACCGCCGTAGCCGACGACAAGGTCGGCGGCCTCTTCGACGAACTTGCGGTATTTGGCGATTCCTTCTTCCGATTGCAAGTCAAAATTCAGCCGCGTGTGCACGCAGGCGTGGCCGAAGTGTCCGTAGAGCGACCCTCTGTAGTTGAAGGCGGCCATCATCTTGCGGAGGTCGCGGAGATAGCCACCGAGTTTTTCGGGGGCGACGGCGGCGTCTTCCCATCCTTCCCAATTGAGCGGCTCGCCGGGAACGTGCGAAGTGGCCCCGAGACTGGCTTCGCGAACCTCCCATACGCGCTTCGCCTGCTGTGGAGTACAGAGACGCACGTTGGGCGCGTTAGCGCCGCGGTTGAGCGCTGAGATCAGGCTACGGGCCTGGGATTCGGCCTCGGCTGCGGTCCAGGCGCCGAACTCCACCAGAAGCCAGCCGCCGCCTTCCGGCAGAAGAGCGACGCCTTCGGAGTTGATTCCTTTTGTGCGCGTGTAGCCGACCAGAAGATCGTCGAAGCCCTCGAGGCCGATGGGCTTGTGCGTCATGATTTCGGGAATGTGATCGGCGCACTGATAAATGTCAGGATAGGAGACGACGAGCAGAACGCGGGCGGGTGGGCTCTCGACCAGGCGGCAGGTCGCTTCGAGGACGGTCGCGCAGGTGCCTTCGGAACCGACCAGCGCGCGGGCAACATGGAATCCGTTTTCAGGGAGGAGGTAGTTCAGGTTGTAGCCGGACACGCGGCGGGGAATGTTGGGGAATTTCTGGCGGATGAGGTCGGCGTAGGTGTCGGCGATTTGCTTGAGGGCGGAGCGGATCTGGGTGGCGCGATCATGCGCGCTCGCTTCGCTCGCGGGGCGGAGGAATGCCTCCGCCCCTACACGCATTCGCACGCCGTCATAGGTAACGACCTCGAGTTCCTCGATATTGTCGTCGGTCTTGCCGCCCATGATGGAGTGAACGCCGCAGGAGTTGTTGCCGATCATGCCGCCGATGGTGCAGCGGTCGTGGCTGGCGGGATCGGGCGCAAAGGTGAGGTGATATTTCTCGGCGGCGTTGCGCAGCTGGTCGAGCACGACTCCGGGCTGGACGCGGGCGATGCGGCGCGCGGGATCGATTTCGAGGATGCGCGCCATGTACTTGGAGAAATCCAGAACGACGGCGACGTTGCAGCACTGGCCGGCGAGCGAAGTTCCGCCGCCGCGGCAAAGAAGCGGCGCGCCGAATTCGCGGCACAAAGCGATGGCGGCGAGCACGTCGTCAACATCACGCGGCAGAACGACCCCGATCGGGACCTGGCGGTAGTTGGAGGCATCGGAAGAATACAAAGCGCGGCTGCCGCGATCGAAACGGACCTCGCCACGAATCTCGGAGCGCAGGGCGGCGGCCAGCCCGGAAACGTCCGTTGAGTGTGAGGCCGAGCCCGGGAGCGATACTGCAACGGGGTCTGGCATGGCCGGCATTCTCAGTTGGAAGGCTTCTTGTTCACATGGACAATCTGAAATTTCGTGACGTCGCCACTGGCCTCAATGTTGATGGTCATGGAGGCCTGCGGATCATTGGAGACGATCGAGCAGCGGTTCTGATCCGAACTTCTGACCGTGGCGGCGGGGAACCTCGATTTGTAGAAGTCGCAGACTTTGTCGACCGAGTCAGTGCTCGTGAAATTCGCCGTGACGGTGTGGATGCCGAAAACCGTTACCGACGCCGTTCCCTCTTTCTGCACTTGTGCGGCAGGATAAATGTCGATTCCCAGATCTTTCGCGGTTTGTTCGGGATCATTGGCGTTGATGGTGCCAAACGGAGTCTCCACTTTCACCCGGTCGCCTTCCTGGTGCGAGCTTTTGGCGATGTGATGGATGACGACGCCGCACGTGACCATGCCGAGGATCAGGATGCCGACAATCACGGCGATGACGATCAGGATGACCTTGAGAGCGCTGCTGCCGCCGGTGGAAGGCGGAGTGGTTGCAGGAGTCGTCGCGGCGGAGGCAGGAGAAGGGGTTTCGCCGGTAGCGGCGCCACACTTGGCACAGAACTGAGCTCCCGGAGCCAGCGTATTGCCGCAAGAATTGCAGAATGCCATAAGTCACCTCGCAATCAGAAGTGCGCACACCTTGACGCGCGAGTATACCGCAGATGGGTGGCCAAGGCAGCGAGATGGTCATCTTGAGGCGCAAGGGCGGTTTCCGGGGCCCTCAGGGGTTAAAGCTCACGCAAAGGAGGGACGGCTTTATCACAGCGGTGAAGCGCTGTCGGTCCGGTGTCACGACTCCGGCTCTATCGCGAAAACTGCGCGGCTTCGGCGTAGATGGATCTCAGGTCGTAGCGTTCGGTGGCGTGCTCGGCTCCCTGTTCCTTGGTGATCTCATCGAGCAAGCGGCGCACTTCGCGATATTGGGAAGTTGCTTCTGTGGCATTTCCTGACAGCCGAAGGTTTGTGCCCAAAAGGTAATGCACGCGCGCGCCCTCGAGGCGGAGACTTTGTTTTTCGGTGCGTCCCAGATCGCGCTGCAGTTCCTGCCGGGCCGCGGGATAGTCCTTGTTCCTGATCATGGCCTCGGCCATTAAAACGGAAGAGGCGAGTGCGATGTACTTTCGTCCTTGCGAGTCCGCCTGCCGACTCAGGCTGCGCAATTCGTTCACTTCGCCCCGGGCATGTCCGTCGGCAACCGCGACCCTGGCCGCACTCAATCTGGTGGTGAGGAGAACGTCTTTGTCGGAAGTGTGCTCGGCCTGGCGCAAAGCCTGCTCATACGAGGTCTTCGCCGCTTTCAGATCGCCCTGATAAAAGCTGACATCTCCCCGGCCATCAAGCACGGCAGCCAGCAAAGAATCATTTTTCTCAACGCGCGCCAGACCCTCGGCTTCATCAAGAAGCTTGGGCGATTCCGATCCGCGTCCCGCGGCAGCCAGAGCACCAGCCAGGTCGGTGAGTGACTGCGCCGTGGTGACACTCTTGTCGCCAATGTCGCGCAAGGCCTTGAGCGAATCCTGCAGCGCGGCGACGGCCGGCCCCAGCCGGCCCTGATATTCGAAGACCACTCCCATGCTGTGCGACATGACGGCCGCACCCTGGCTGTTGTTCGACTTACGATATAAATCGAGGCCGCGCATGTAAGACGTCATGGCCTGGTCATATTGACCGAGAGCGGTGTAGGAGTCGCCCAGGTTGTGGAGTGTGTCGGCGATGTCGTCCGGCACGTTGAGCTTCTCCCGGATTTGCAGGGCCTGCTGCAGGTAGGTGAGGGCGTCGTCGTATTCGCCCTTCTCCGCATATGCCGCGGCGATGTTGTTGAGGCACAAGCCCTGGTTGTTTTCATCGCCTGCGTCGCGCTGGATCTGCAACGACTGCTTGAATTTTTCGAGCGCCGGATCAGGCTGGTTCCGCTCCAGATAGAAATCGCCCAGGTCAATGAGAGTGTCGCCCGCTTCCTTCTTGGCGCCGATGTCGAGGCGCATCTTCAACGCGTCGTTATAGGCGGCCAATGCGGCCTCGGGCTTGCCCAACTGCAGTTGCATCTGGGCAATTTCTTCCATGCTGGCGGCGACGCCGCGCTTCTGGCCCAGCTTCTGATTAATGGCCATCGAGTCCTGATAATTGCGCAAGGCCTCGGCCGGCTTGTTCATCAGCTTGTAGGCGATGCCGGTGGCTTGCAGAATCAGAGCCTGCTGTTCCTGATTGTCGAGGTCGATGGCGAGATGCCGCGCCCGATCGAGCGGATCGAGGCCGGCCTGCGGATTGCCGGATTTGATCTCGACCCTGCCCACGGCCAGCAGAGCGTCGAGATTCTTGCTGTCAGCCGCGAGCACCTTGTTGTAATAGGAGCGTGCCTGGTCGAAATTGCCGGCGTCCTCGTTGAGGCTGCCCAGGGCGAACTGCACGTCCAGGTCGTCGGGGAAACTTTTAGCCAAATTCTCGTAGGCGGCGATGGCTTTCGCGTTGTCCTTGGTCACGCGGGCAAAGCTGGCTTGAATGAAGTATTGTTGCGCCAGAGGAAGATTCTGGCTGAGTTCGACCGCGCGGCGGGCCGACTGCTCGGCTTCTGTGTCGTATCCGAGCGCGGAATAGGCCTCGCCCAGCCGTGAATAGGCGACGGCAAATTCCGGATCCTCTTTCGTCGCTGCATCGAGTCGTTTCTGCGCCGCCAGGTCATTGCCCTGACGCAAGAACTGCAAGCCCTCGTTGTAGTCGCGCAGCGCGTCCAGCGAGGTGGAACTTGGCTTGAACGACTGCGCTTGCAGTTCCTTCACCACGTCCGATGACAGCGCCAGATTCTGGCGGATGCTCGCGGCGAGGCGGTCAACGGCGGCGGAAAGGTCGTTCTGATTTGACGCCTCCGCCTTCACCCGGACTGTGCGATTGTGCTTGCGATCATCGAGCGTCGCATCAATGCGAATCTGATCGCCCAGCCGCGTGTACTGGCCCCATACCAGCGTGTCGGCGGTGGTGAACTCGGCGACACGGCCCAGCGTGGTGGAATCGACCATCGAGTCGGGAGTGATTCGCAGGTCGCGGAAGACCTGCTGCACTCGGTCGGAAGAAACGGTGCGCAGACGAGCCGATTGTCCGACGTCGGTGCTCAGCATGTCGGCCAGACTCGGCCCCAGCCAATCCCAGGATTGATCGCCGGAGGCGTTCTTGAAAGGCATCACGGCAAGGGAAAGAACCTGGCCTCGGTTTGTACTGGACGGCCCAAACAGGCGTCCGCGAAACACGTAACCAAGAGCCGCCAGGACCAGAACCGTGGCCAGGACTGCGACCAGCGGCCAGGGAAGCGTCTGCCCCCATGGCTTTACGTTGGCGTGGAAATTCAGAGTCGCGGCGGCACGCTTGCCTTGCCACTGCTCGAGAGCGCGCAGCAGTTCGGTGGCGTTCTGGTAACGCAGGGCGGGATCGCGCTCCAGGCAATTGCTCACGACGGAACTGAGCGCTCCGGGGATCGTGTTGTCGTGATCGGAAACCGGGACGGCTCGTTCCTGCGTACGCCGGATTAAGCTGGCCAGCGCGCTCTCCGCCTTGAACGGCATTTTGCCAGTCAGCAATTCGTAAAGTATCAGACCGGCGGTGAACAGGTCGGAGCGCGGGTCGAGTTCCTTGCCCAGAGCCTGTTCCGGCGACATGTATTCCATCGTGCCGACGAGGGCGCCGGTCTGGGTCATGCCGTCGCTTTCTATCGAGCGAGCCAGACCGAAATCCATGACCAGAATTCGGCCGCCATCCTCGCGCATGATGTTCTGCGGCTTCAGGTCGCGATGAATCACGCCGACGGCATGTGCGGCTTCGAGAGCCTGGCAAACCTGCTGCATGATCTCGACGGATTCTTCGGGAGAGAATTTCTTCTTCTCCTGGATCAGCGAGCGCAGGTCGCGGCCCTCGACGAACTCCATGGTGATGAACTTTACGCCGTCGGCATCGCCGATATCGTAGATTCGGATGACGTTCCTGTGCGTGACCTGGCGGGAGAGCAAGAGTTCCTGCTTGAAACGGGCGAGCATGGAGGAACTGGAGGCCAGTTCCGGCCGGATGAGCTTCAGAGCGACTGGCCGGTCGAGTTCGCGGTCGCGCGCCTTGTACACGGCACCCATCCCGCCCTCACCCAGAAGCCGAAGGATTTCGTAACGGCCACCCAGAACATCGCCGACCTCGAGGAGAGGAGCCCTGACATGCAGCTGAGGCGGCTTGCGCGCGGAGGGAAAAGGCGAAGGCAGAGGCGGCGGCATTCCCTCGACGATCGTTGCATCGGGATCGACGTAGGTGGCTTCGGGATCAGAACTTGTCCCGGGAAATTGAATAACCGTTGGGCTGTCGGGGCCTGACGGGGCATTAAAAGCGGAACTGTCACCCTTGACCGGAACGCCTACTCCGCCCTGGTTGGCGGTGCTACGACGCTCCTCGGGATTAGGCCTGGGATTCCGTTCTGGCATGTGGCGCTGGTCTTAGGGATGGTACGAGACACCCCACACAGTCCCCCAAAAACATGGGAGCAGTATATACCGGTGCAGGACGAGATGCAGCATGGAAGGAGCTGTTTGAACCCGCCCAGGCTCAGCCCCGCGCGATCTGGATCAGTTTCGGCAAAATTGCGCCAAATACCGACTCTTCCGACGGCTGGCCGAAGTCGAAGTAGAGTTTGCGGTAGAGCCCGAATAGCTCGTCGTAGACTTTCTGGGCCTCAGGCTGAGGTTTGAAAATGGTGTATGCAGGGCAGACCTTGCGTTGGGCTTCGTCAATCGTTTTAAAGCTTCCCGCGGCGAGGAGGGCGAA
>Ga0335078_10017197_pt1 | contig 10743 bp, 9 predicted proteins | sample Lox_Sample_32_FD_206711 | JGI IMG/M metagenome (GOLD analysis project Ga0335078, IMG submission 206711) | Soil microbial communities from Loxahatchee National Wildlife Refuge, Florida, United States - Lox_Sample_3.2 | ecosystem: Environmental > Terrestrial > Soil > Wetlands | place: USA: Florida... | reverse complement strand
ATCTTTCCCGCACCGCCGGCAAAGACGACGCGCTCAAAGTTTATGAGGAATTCAACAAAGCAGTGCCAAATCATCCGGTGATTGCCGAAGAGATGAAGGACGTGCGGGCCGGCGAAAAATTGCCGCCGCTTGTCGATTCGCCGCAGCTCGGCGCTGCTGAAGCGCTATACGGGCTTGGGGCCTCTATCGGTCACCGCGGCGGTGAAGACCTCGCTCTCATCTATCTCCAGCTTGCGCTTTATCTTGAGCCGACCCACGCGATGGCGCTTCTATCGCTTGCCGATCTGTACGAGTCGCTCAAAAAGCCCGATCTCGCGATCAAAATCTACGACCGGATCCCGCCCTCGTCGCCTTTGCACCGCAATGCCGAAATCCAAATCGCGTCCGATTTGGACGCGCTCGACAGGACCGATGAAGCCAAGAAACGGCTCGAAAAGCTGATTGCCGATAATCCAAAAGACACCGAAGGGATCATGGCGCTCGCCAATATTTTGCGCGGCCGCAAGGAGTTCGCGCAATGCGGCGACGTTTACGGCAAGGCCATTGCCAATGTGGCGGTGCCGGAGAAATCCAACTGGGTCATGTTCTACTTTCGCGGCATCTGTTACGAGCGGTCCAAACAATGGCCGAGGGCCGAGGCCGATCTGAAAAAGGCGCTTGAACTGTACCCGGACCAACCGCTGGTGCTCAACTACCTCGGGTATTCATGGATCGATCAAGGTACCAACCTCGAGGAAGGGATGAATATGATCCGCCGCGCCGTCGAGCAGCGGCCGGATGACGGCTACATCGTCGACTCGTTAGGTTGGGCCAATTTCCGCATCGGAAACTATCCCGAGGCGGTGAAGGAGTTGGAGCGCGCAGTCGAGCTCAAGCCGGATGATCCGACCATCAATGATCATCTCGGCGATGCCTATTGGCGGGTCGGCCGGGTGCTGGAAGCTCACTTTCAATGGTCGCACGCCAAAGACCTAAAGCCGGAGCCGGAAGACTTGTCGAAGATCGAGGAAAAGCTCAAAGTCGGACTGCCAGACGACACGTCTTCGGCGGCCGATGCGGTGAAGACCAAAAAGGCCGGCAACGGCGGGTGAGTCCTGGCGCATCCGCTCCGCTCGCCGAAAGCGCGCCGGCCAAAGTCAATCTCACGCTGCGCGTGCTTGGTCGTCGAAGCGACGGATATCATGAGATTGAAAGCCTGGTCGCGTTCGCCGAAATCGGCGACCGGTTGAGTTTTTCGCCCGGCGGCGAGTTGAAGCTGTCGGTGGATGGACCCACCGCGGCAAAAGCGGGTGATGCCGGAGAAAATCTCGTCCTGAAAGCGGCGCGCGAAATGGCGGCGCGGCGCAGCGGTCTTAAACTCGGCGCTTTCAATCTCAACAAACGGTTACCTGTTGCGGCCGGGCTTGGCGGAGGCTCAGCCGATGCCGGCGCGGCACTTCGACTTATCGCCCGAGCCAATGGACTGACGCGCGACGATCCGCAGCTTTACGCAGCGGCTCGCGCGACCGGTGCTGACGTGCCGGTTTGCCTTGAGTCGCGCCCGCGAATTATGCGCGGTGTCGGCGACATGCTCTCCGAGCCTCTCGCTTTGCCGGCAATGCCTGCTCTGCTGGTCAACCCGGGGGTTGCGGTAGCAACGAAGGAGGTCTTTGCCGGCTGGGCTTCCGCGCCCACCGCGTCGTCGCCTGCTGCCGACCTCGGGGTACTCGCGAAAGTTTCCACGCGCGAGCAGTTGCTGCAAATTCTCCTGGCGCAGTCGAATGATCTGGAACGTTCGGCGATTGTGCTCGCGCCGGTCATTACCGAAGTTCTTTTGGAGTTGCGGGCCGTCGCCGCCTGCGATCTCGCAAGGATGTCCGGCTCTGGCGCCACTTGCTTCGGGCTGTTCGCCACGGCGTCCGCTGCGGCAGATACCGGAAAGACCCTCAGCAGGAGACATCGGCAATGGTGGGTATGCGCAACAACGCTCGGCGGCGCGTGAAGCTTCGCTCTTTTGTTTACTCGCGAACCCCTCCTTTGAGGGGGTTGTTTTCCGAAGTTCGGGCGGGGGACAGTCTTTTTCCACATGGGGAGCTTTGCCGGGCTCAAACGACTCTCGGCCGCTGAACGCACACGGAGAAAAACTGATGACAAATGTGAGCGTCATGCGCGCCGAGAAATCCGCCGAAGCATTAGCGGCTGAATTTCATGCGCGCGTCGATGCGCTTCTGCCGTTGATCGAGCAGCGCGCGGAAGAAGCCGAACAGATCGGTCACATGACCGACGACGTCGTCGAGGCCCTACGCAAGTCTGGCATCTACACGATGCTGTTTCCGCGGGCTGTCGGCGGTGCCGAGCTTCTGCCGTTCGACGCCATGCAGATCGTCGAACGCCTATCTTACGCCCATGCCTCCTGCGGTTGGTGCACCGTCGTCAACAACATGGAAGGTATGACGATGGCGATCTACATCGAAGACCCAGGGATCGCTGAGGTTTTTCGCGACGGCGTCGATATCACCATCGCCGGCAACGGCGTGCCGCGCGGGTTCGCACGGCCGGTCGACGGAGGCTACATGATCAGCGGTCATTGGGCCTACGGCAGCGCCATCACTCACGCGGAATGGATCCATACCGGCTGCTTCGTTACCGACCCGTCCGGGAAGAACATGGTGATCCAGCCGAATGGACAGCCCAAGGTCGTCATCACCCATCATCCGCGCTCGACCATAAAGTTGCTCGGCAACTGGGAAGTGCTCGGGCTGCGCGCCACCGGTAGTTTTGACTACACTCTCGCCGAAGGCGACGAACTTTTCGTGCCAGCGTATCGGACTTACGATTTCGACATCGGGGCTCCGCGGCGGGGTGGCATCCAGGGCGCGCTGGGACTTGCGGGATGGAGCGCCTGGGCACATTCGAGCTGGGCGATTGGCGTCGGCCGGCGCATGCTTGACGAACTGATCAAAGTGATCGTGAGCCGTACCGATGCGTTCGGCAAGTCGACCGACAGCGCCAGCTTCAAATTCCAGTTCGCGCAAGCCGAGGCAAAGTTCCGCGCCGCGCACGCGCTGATCTACGACACTTGGCGCGGCGTTTCCGCGGTCTGCGCCCGCGGCGAGGCTCCGTCGCTGCATCAGATGACAATGATCAAGCTCGGCTTGCGGCACATCCACGACGTTATCTCGGACGTCAGTACGTTCGCGCATCGGGCCGCGCGCGGCGCGTCTCTGCGCAACACGGTGATGCAGCGATTCTATCGTGACATTCACTCGGGCACGCAGCACATCCTCATGGCCGATCAGATTTTTGAGGAAGCAGGACGCGCGCTGCTGGGCCTGCCGGGACCCGGAGCCCGGTGGACCGTGTTCGGAGTGGTTGGATGAAATCTGCCGCGATCGAGCTGGGCGGAATGGACATCCGCACATGAACGACGTGAACGTCAAATCGGCGGCATCCATGGCCGGGTTTGCACGAGCCGAGCATGATTTCGACGGCGTCAAAGTCGTCATCTATTCGATCGGCCGTGGCCCGGAATTCGTCTTCCTCCACGGTACGGGAACCTTCACCGGCTTTGAATTTGCGCGGGCGCTGGCCCCGACGCGCAAAGTAATTATTCCCCATAACCCCAACTTTGGGGAATCGGACGACGATCCGACGATCGACAGCGTCGAAGACTACGTCATCCACTACCTTTCTTTGTTTGATCGCCTCGGCCTCGATCAATTCGATCTCGGCGGCTTTTCGCTCGGTGGCTGGCTGGCGGCGGAAATTGCTGCCCGGGCGCCGCGGCGATTGCGGCGCCTAATCCTCGTGGCGCCAGCGGGTCTCGTGGTCGAGAAGGCGCGCGCGCCCGAACTCCCGGAGATCACGCCGCCCGAGCTTCCGTCCTATCTTGCTCATGATCCGGCCGCGGCCTTGCGATATTTTCCGCCGGCGCCGGATGAGGGATTCAATGCCCGCCTCGGCCGCGAGATTGGCGCCTACGCGCAGCTCGTGCGCAACAATCCGCAGGGCAATCCCAAACTCGCGCGATGGCTGCGCCGGATCAGCGTTCCGACGCTTTTGCTATGGGGTGCCGCCGACCGCATGCGCCCGGCAGCGCAAGCCTACGCCTGGCTCGCCGGGCTGCCGCAAGGTCGCCTGCAACTCGTGCCCAGTACCGGCCACCTTGTGCTAGAAGAAACTCCCGCCGCCGTGAGCTTTATCAGCGATTTCTTGGCGGCCGAGCCGCCCGAACACGAAGGATCCAAACCGATGCGCGAAATGACTGCCGGAGTCACCCGGTCAAATGAAGGGCTCGACGGCGTGGTGTGGAACATTCTTGGGCAAACCTATACGCCCAAGGAAGTATCTGAGGCGTCCTTCGGCTGGCATGCTTTGCTGCCGCCCGGCACGTTCGTGCCGCCGCACATCCATCCTACACAGGACGAATTCATCTACATGATCGAAGGTCGGCTCGACCTTGAGCTCGGCGAACAGAAATCCCACGCGGGGCCGGGTGATCTGATCCGGCTGCCAAAGGGCCACGCTCACGGCATTTACAACAACGGCTCGGTCGACGTACGGTGCCTCTTCTGGGTGGCGCCAGCGCGCAAACTCCAAGCTTTGTTTGAAAAGCTGCACAACCTCTCCGATCCTGCGGAGGTTGTACGCATCTCCGCAGCGCACGAGGTCAATTTCCTGCCACCGAAATGAAGAGGTGGCCGTCGTCGGGATTAAGAACAATAACAACGCTGTGGCGATTAAGAACAGTGAAGTTGAGCAACGGCGTTTAGATTGAATGCCCTGGGGAAAGGAAAATCCATGTCTAGCTCCTTCGATACGATCACCGAGGCACAGCGAGCCCGCATTACCCATTGGCAGTGGGGTATCCTCGCACTTGCAGTAATCGCCGAGATTTTCCTGGCAGCCGACTGGTACGGGTTCGCGGCGGTTCTGACCTTCGTATCGGAATCGCTCAAGCTGCAGCCGTGGGAAGCGGGATTTGCCCAAGGCATCTTCGCAATTGCCTACGGGGCCGGCATGTTCTTCTGGTCACCCGTCAGCCGCACCATGACGGCGCGCCGGATGCTGGTCATCGGATTGATTGGCAGTGGTCTCGGCATGGCGGTTCAGGTCTATGTCCAGGGCTTCGCGGAGCTTGTGGTGCTGCGCATCATCATCGGTTTCTTTGATGCCGCGGTATGGACCGGAAACATCAAGCTGATGGTCGGGTGGTGGCCGGAATCGCGCCGGGCCTCGATCATGGGCATCATTCTGGCGGCCTATAGCCTCGCCATTACGGCCGACTTTGCCGTCGGCATCCCGCTGACGATCGCCTATGGCTGGCGCACGTTCTTCGCCGTGCTGGCGGTGCTCACGCTGATCGTCGGCATCCTCGATCTGATCCTGGTGCGCGACAATCCACAGGATATCGGCATCAAGGACTTCATCTGGGAGCTTGCAAAGCCGGTCAGCTCGGGCGCCGCCTCGCTCTTGGAAATCTTCAAGTCGCGATGGATCTATGTCGGCGCGCTCGGCATCGGCGGCTGCACCTTCGCTTTGTCCGGAACCGCGACGTGGGTCATCCCGACCTATATCAAGGTGCAGGGCATGCCGGTCGCCAATGCGGCGCTGGTTGGCACCGCGATGGGATTGTCGCAGGTGGTTTTCCTGGTCATCGGCGGCTACGTCACCGATTGGGTCAACAATCGTCCGGCGGTGATCAAGTTCGGCGCGTTCCTCGGCGTGCTGGTCGGGCTTGGCTTCCTCCTGACCGCCGTCACGCCGATGACGTTCGGGCCGCTGCTTTTGATCGCGGCGCTGAGCGGCATGGCGGTATTTGCCGGCGGTGCGATCTTCAGTCTGGTCAGCCAGAAATATCCCGATCGCCTGGTCCCAGCCGCAGTCGGTTACGCCGAAGTGATGGGCGTCATCGCGACATTCATCTCTCCTTCGCTGATGGGTGCCGTAATCAACATCACGGGTTCGTTCGCTTGGGCGTTCGTTGCCTACACGGTCTGCGAAGTGCTCGTGCTGATCGTGTTACTTGTGCTGGCCCGAGAACCCGCCGGCAGCATTGCAGCGCAGCCGGCGTCCGCGCACTGACGCTCACGACTAACGTCGAAGGCCTGCCCGCGCTTTGCGCGGCAGGCCCTTCGTCCTTTTTAATTGGGATCGACGCGAGCGCTATCAATGCGAGGTCAGAAGCCGTTGCGCCAAATCAGTTCGGTTGCGTGCGCCGAACCGCCGGCACAAATTGTGGACGTGCTCCTTGACGGTATAAACCGAAATCCCCAGCTGGCCGGCGATTGCCTTGTTGGGCCGGCCGTCGCAAAGCAGCCGCGCCACCTGGCGCGCACGTGGCGGCAAACGGTCGATAGCCGAGCCGTCGATTGAGTCGTTGACGCGCGCTTGCGGTGGGCCCAACCCCGGGTCGTTCCAGTCTGCGGCGGCTGGGTTGAATGCTTGGTACCAAAGGCGCTCGCGTCCGCGGATTGTCGCTAATGCCAGAGAGCCGGCGCGGCACAGCGTCTCGAACCGTTGCACCTGGATCGCCGCGAACGGCCCTTGGTCATGCACACTGGCGACGAACATCGCGCCTGCGACCTCGCCGTCGGCGACCAGTACGCCGCCGATGTTGTGGTAGAAGCCCCACGCGCGAAGGATGTCGTAGTTGCCGCTGCGGCGCCAGTGCGCCGGACCGTAAAAGCGGAAACCGTCAATCGAACGCCGCTCAGCCAGGATATGGTCGAGCATGGCATCGTCCTTGGCGAACTCGCGCTCGTACTCGTCCAGAAATCCTTGCGGGGCGAGCCGGCTGCCAATGAGCTGCATGCGGCCGTCGCCATCGAACAGATAAAGGCCGGTCGCCACGGCTCCGAGCAGCGCGCTCGCCTGATCGAAAATCGCCTCCTTGAGCGTTGCGAGCGAGCGGCAATCAGCAATTCGCAGCGCGGCGTGGCCAAGCTCGCGCGCAGAGACTTCGCGGGTAGCGGGCTGGGGGCGGACCCCGACGCTGGGCATGCGCTTTAAGTCTAAAATGAAACGCTCGCTAGTCAAATGCCGAAGTTTTGGGCATTTGCGCGTGCTTACAACAAAGCGCGGCCGATTAATGCGTCCGGGCGATGCAAAAATCCACCGTCTCGGCCAGGGCCGATTTCATCGTCGAGTCGGGGAACAGCGCGAGCGCGTCGCGGGCAATGGCGCCGTAATGGTCGGCGCGCCCGATGGTGTCTTCGAGTGCTCGATGCTTGCTCATTAAGCCAATGGCGTGCTCAAGGTCGGCATCGGTCGCTTCGCCCCGTTCGAGGGTGCGGCGCCAAAATTCACGTTCGCTGTCGGCGCCGCGGCGGAAGGCAAGGACAACCGGTAGGGTGATCTTGCCTTCGCGGAAATCGTCGCCGACGTTCTTGCCGAGCTTCGCCGCCGCACCGCCGTAATCCAGGACGTCGTCAATTAGCTGGAAGGCGATGCCGAGATTCATGCCGAACGACCGGCAGGCGGCCTGCTCATCGCGTTGCCGTGCCGACAAGACCGGTCCGACTTCGCAGGCAGCGGCAAATAGCTCGGCAGTCTTGGCGCGTATGACGGCGATATATTCGTCTTCCGTCGTCGCAGTGTTCTTGGCGGCGGCGAGCTGCATGACTTCGCCCTCCGCGATAACGGCGGCCGCCGACGAAAGTATTTCGAGCGCCTTGAGGCTGCCAACCTCCACCATCATCTTGAACGCCTGCCCGAGCAGGAAGTCGCCGACCAGTACGCTTGCTTCGTTGCCCCAGAGCATGCGCGCGGCGAGGCGACCTCGCCGCAGTTCGCTTTCGTCCACCACATCGTCATGCAGCAGCGTGGCCGTATGCATAAATTCCACGGCCGCCGCGAGTTTGATGTGGCTGTCGCCGGCATAGCCGGTCAGCCGCGCCAGCGCCAATGTAAGCATTGGCCGTAGCCGCTTTCCGCCGGAATTGATGAGATGGTTGGCGACTTCGGGGATCATTGTAACGTCGGAGCCGGTGCGGGCCAGAATGACGCCGTTGACGCGCTCCATGTCTGGGACGAGCAAGTCGACCAGCGGGTCGCTCGCGGGTTTACCGGGACTTTCGAAGGGGACAATAACGGCCACTATATCTTCTCCGGCAAGACGAGCGAGCATAGAAACGCTATGCTGAGGCGGCAAGTACGCCGGTGGTGTAAGCCCAGAGTCATTGCGGCGGCTGTTTCGTTGCGTCAGCAATTATCACGCCACTACCCGACGTGGCGGCGGAGAGGGGCAATGTCAAGCGACCAGCGCCGAGCCGCGAGCATAGCCGCTGTTCCGTATGAGGTTGCGGTCCTGGTCCCCTGCTACAACGAAGAACGCGCCATTGCCAAGGTGGTCGCCGACTTCCGCGCTGCGCTGCCTGAAGCCACGCTCTACGTGTATGACAATAATTCGACGGACGGCACCGTGGCCGTGGCCGAGAAAGCGGGCGCGCTCGTTCGCCACGAAACCTATCAGGGCAAGGGTCACGTGGTCCGGCGCATGTTCACTGACATTGAGGCCGACGTTTACGTGCTGGTCGATGGCGATGCCACCTACGATGCAGGTAGCGCGGGCGCGATGGTTAGAAAGCTTATCGACGAGCGGCTCGATATGGTGGTGGCTACCCGGGCTGATCGCGATCCCGCGGCCTTTCGCCCGGGCCACCGTATCGGCAACCGGCTGCTGACCGGCTTCGTTGCGCACGTTTTCGGGCGCTCCATCACCGACTTGCTGTCGGGATACCGGGCATTCTCGCGCCGGTTCGTAAAATCCTTTCCCATACTTTCCGGCGGTTTCGAAATAGAGACCGAGTTGACCATTCATGCCCTCGAGCTTGAATTGCCGGTCGGCGAGATTGCGGCGCCTTATTATTCGCGGAGGAGCGGATCGGCTTCGAAGCTGTCGACTTGGAGCGATGGCCTTCGCATTCTCTGGACGGTTCTTAAGTTGTACCGCACCGAGCGGCCGTTGTCGTTGTTCGGCGGAGTGGGCCTTGCGCTCGCCATTGTTTCAATCGGGCTCGCTATTCCGATTTTCATGACCTTTATGCAGGAAGGACTGGTGCCCCGTCTGCCCACTGCGGTGCTGTCCACCGGACTGATTCTGCTCGCGTTTCTTTGCTTCGCATGTGGCCTCATCCTCGACACGGTGACCCGGGGCCGCCGCGAGTTCAAGCTCCTCGCTTATCTCGCGTTGCGCGGGCCGGGCGAGGAACGGCGGCGGATGTAAAACATGCGTGAGCTTGTTCGCACCAACGACGCAGTGCTGATCTCAGCTATCGAGGCACTGCTCAAGGGCGCGGATATCCGCCATCTGCTGGTCGATACGAATATGAGCGTGCTGGAAGGATCGATCGGCATTTTCCCGCGCCGCATTCTGGTCGAAGAAGACGAACTCGAAGCGGCTCGGGCGCTCCTTGAAGACGCCGGCTTTGCCCGCGAGATCCGCCGTGATGGCGGCTGATCCGATCGTCGAGACGAGTGAGGATGCCGCTCTTGGCGGCCGGTTGGTCTTACGGCAACCGCGCCACGGCCATCGCTTCGGCCACGATGCGATTATGCTGGCGGCGGCTTGCTCGGCGCGTTCCGGTGAGCATCTGGTCGACTTCGGCGCCGGCGTCGGTACCGCAGGGCTCGCGGTCGCCCGTCGCGTAGATGACCTTGCCGCCACTTTAGTTGAGACCGATCCCACGTTGGTCACCCTGGCGCGCGAGAACGCGGCTCGCAATGATTTGGCCGGACGCGTGCGCGCCGTCCATCTCGATATCGGAGCGAGTGCAGCCGCATTCGCGGCGGCCGGACTGCTTCCCGGCACGGTGGACCGCGTGATCATGAATCCGCCGTTCAACGCGCCGCAAAATCCCTCGCCGCATAGGGGCCGCCGGCTCGCGCACAGCGCCGCGGGCGACATTCTCGCGTCGTGGCTAAAGGCCGCGTCGCGACTGCTCCGGCCGGCCGGCACCGTCACATTGATCTGGCGCGCCGACGATTTGGCTACGGCGTTAGCAGGAGTTTCGGCGGGGTTTGGCGCAATCGTTGTAATGCCGATTTACCCCAAACCAGATATGCCGGCGATCCGCGTTCTTGTTCGCGCGGTCAAAGGAAGCCGCACTCCGCTGTCGCTGCTACCGGGCTTCGTTCTTACCGATCAAGCTGGAGAGCCGACGCCGGAGGCCGAGGCGGTGTTACGCGCCGCCGCCGTATTACCTCTCAGTGAGATGTAAGGGACTACGGCCGCTCCTGCTCGCGATCATGCGGTCGCTGAATCGGAAGGTGGCGTAACCTGCCGGCGTCCGGGGAAATACGAAAATCCAACAATGACGCCAATTAGCATTGACAACAGCCATAGCTTCATCGTGCAGCCCCGTCGTTCCCGCTCTTCCGAGGAAGATTGGCGATAGGAAACAGCGGGGGCCTTTAAAGAACAGTTACTTGAGCGGTGTCCGGGCACTGCCTATCTGGGCGTCATGAGCGAGGCACAACGGGTCGAGCGCGTAGGGGGAAGCCGGAGGCGTTCTTTGGCCGGATTGCCAGCTTGGGTACGTTTTCCATTCCGCGGCCGCCGCCCGCTGGTGCCGGTAGTCCGCCTTGCCGGCGTCATCGGTTTCTCGACGCCGCTACGGCCCGGCCTCACGCTGGCGAGTGTCGCACGCATGCTGGATCGCGCTTTCGCCGCGCGCAACGCCGCGGCCGTCGCGCTGTCCATCAACTCGCCGGGAGGATCGCCGACCCAGTCGCATCTGATCTGGCGCCGTATCCGCGAACTGG
>Ga0335078_10017196_pt1 | contig 10744 bp, 11 predicted proteins | sample Lox_Sample_32_FD_206711 | JGI IMG/M metagenome (GOLD analysis project Ga0335078, IMG submission 206711) | Soil microbial communities from Loxahatchee National Wildlife Refuge, Florida, United States - Lox_Sample_3.2 | ecosystem: Environmental > Terrestrial > Soil > Wetlands | place: USA... | reverse complement strand
CAATACGTGCTGGGCTATCAGGCCGCGGATTCCGGGCAATCCGGAAAATGGCACCAGGTTCGCGTGAAAGCCAACGTCCCGCGGGTCAACGTCTACGCGCGCAACGGCTACTACGCGCAGTAAGACGGACCGGACCTCACTCGAATTCCACGCGCGGCGGCGGCTGATCGGCGCCGACGCGGCCGGCGGCGATCTCGGCTTTGAGGTAGTTTTCGCCGCGTATGGGCGTGCCGGCCATGCGGCGGAGCATCGCGATCTGCCCGACGTGGGTCAGCGCGTCGGCAATCGGCCCCTGGAAGATCCGATCCGGCGGAGAAGCCAGGGACGCGCCGGAGGCCAGGCGCCGGTCGAGCGCCTCCAACGCCGCGAAAAAGCGGGCCGCGCCCTGGTCCCAGGCGAGCGGCGGCGAATCGTGCCAAACCGGTTTGCCGTCCGCCATGGTGAGAGCCCAGTCCAGCAGATCTCCGATGTGCGCCAGGATTTCTCCGGGGGTCCGCGTTTGCGGGCCGGCGCGAAACGCGGCAAACTCGGGCGGCGCGCCGCGCACAGCCTTGCCGCCGCGATACGCCAGCGTAGCCACGGTGTGGCGCAGCAGCTCCACTTTCTCGTCTTGTGGCATAGTCACCTTCCAAAGTCGATGAATCCGCGCACGGGATCGGCGTTCAGCAGCGTCACGCGAATGCGATCGCCGACATCCAGGCCGTTCTCGCCGCGCATCAGCCGCCCTTCGACCGGCGGATCGAGCGCCCGCACGAACACGCCTTTTGGCGTGACGCCCGTGACCACGGCGGAGAACGCCTGGCCGACGCGGGGGCCGAGCGCGACCGCCGCAATGCGCTTTTCCATGGCGCGCTGCACCTTGCGCGCGGCATCTTCTTTGAGCGTGCAGTGGCGGGCAATGGCGTCGAGATCATCGTCCGCGTACGGCATGGCGCCACCGAGCGATTGGAGGAGCCGCTGGGTCACCAGGTCGGCGAATCGGCGGTTGGGCGCGGTGGAGTGCGTGTAATCGTGCGCGGCCAGCCCGAAGTGGCCTTGCGGCGGGTCGCCGGGGCGGGCCACTACGTATTCGCCGGGCCCCATCAGCTTGAGGACCGACAGCGACACGTCGGCGTAGTGAACCGGGTCGGCGTCGCGGCGGCCCAAAAGAAAGGTGTTGAGCGCGGCGGCATCCGGGGCGGGCGGAAGCGTCTCGCCGTAGCGGCGCGCCAGTTCCACGATGCGCGGCCAGCGCTCCGGATCTTTCACCACGCGGCGGATCGAAGAGACTCCAGCCTCGCGCAGCGAGCGGGCGATGGCCTCGTTGGCGGCAATCATAAAATCCTCGATCAACTGCGCGGCGCGATTGTGCCGGCGCGTGCCGAGGCCGCGCACCTGGCCGTTCTCGATGAGAGGCTCGGCCTCCAGGCGATCGAAGCTCAAAGCGCCGTGACGGTGGCGTGCTTCCGCGAGGCGTTGCGCCGCCTCGTCCTGCAGCTTGAGCTGAGCCTGCAGATCGGCTGACGCCGCAACCTTGGCGGGCGCCTCGGCCGCGCCTTCCAGCCACAGTCCCGTGGCGTTGTAAGTCAATTGCGCCCGGTTGCGGACCAGCGCGCGGTAAATCGAGTTCGACCGGATTTCGCCGTCGGCCGAGACGGTCAGATCGATCACCATGGCGGCGCGGTCCTGGCCTTCGCCCAGCGAGGTGAGATCGGTCGAGAGCCGCGTGGGTAGCATCGGAAAAACGCGGATGCCGGCGTACACGGTGGTGGTCTCGCGGGCGGCGTAGCCATCGATCGGCGTGGCTTGGGCGACGCAACCGGCTACGTCGGCGACACCCACCAGCACGCGGATCGCGTCGCCGAAGCGTTCGGCCCATTCGATCTGGTCGAGGTCGCGCGAGTCGTCGTTATCGATGGACGACCAGAGCAGCGGCCGCAGATCGCGCAGTGAACCGTCCGGCCGTGCCTCGAGGGCGGCCAGTTGCTCCTCGACTCCCGCCGGGAAATCGGGCGCGAAGCCGTGATCGAGCATCTCCTGCCGGGCCGCGGCGGCCAGGTTGAAACCGGCGTGTGTGATGTTCTGCAAATCCGAGGGTAGCACGCGCGGCCGGATCTATAATGTGGAAATGCTGGCTCGTCTGCTGCTCTCCGCGGTCTGCCTGGCCGGATTGGCATCGGCCCAGAATAATGACGCGAACGCGCCGTTCCCTCCGCACCGCATCGCCGACAACCTGTACTATGTGGGCTCCAAGGGTCTGGCCAGTTACCTGATTGTCACCCGGCAGGGAGACATTCTGATTAATTCCGGATACGCGGCCACCGTGCCGGTGATCGTGGGCAACATCCTCAAGCTGGGATACAAGCCGGCCGACGTCAAGATCCTGCTCAACAGCCACGCGCACGGCGATCACGTGGAAGGCATGGCGTCGCTGAAGGAGCTCACCGGGGCGCAGGTCTTCGTGATGGAGGGCGACGACCAGGTGATGGCCAAAGGCGGAGAGGGGCAGTACTTCTACCACGACCACTGGCAGCCGGTGAAAGTCGCCCGCGTGCTGCACGATGGCGACACCGTGACGTTGGGTGACGCCACCCTGACCGCGCACCTCACGCCGGGGCATACGCGCGGCTGCACCACCTGGACGATGCAGGCCAAGGACCACGGCAAGACCTATGACGTGGTGATCCTGGGCAGCGCCAACGTCAACCCCGGATTTCAACTGGTGAACAACCGCGACTACCCTGAGATCGCCGACGATTATGCCCGCACGTTCCGCGTGCTGAAGTCGCTGCATTGCGACATCTTTCTCGGCGCGCACGGCGCCTATTACAACCTGGAAGAGAAGTACGCCGCACTCAAGGTGGGGGTGAAGGGCAACCCGTTCGTGGATCCGGAAGGCTACAAGGCGTACGTCGCTAACCGCGAGAAAGCCTACCTCGACACGCTGGAGAAGCAGAAGAAGCCCTGAGGGTGCTTTGCCTGGCGCCGTCGCCGCAGCGCCCACTCCCTCAGCCCCGAGCGTGAGTGCGGGGTCTGGAGTTTCTAGATTTCGAAACCACTGAAATGCGAGGTTTGGTGGGGCAGGCGCTTTCGCCTGCCACTGAAGATTGGCCATTTGCACGATAAACAACCCCGCGCTTACGCGCGGGGCTGAACCGCCGGCGAGTCGCCGGTGCAGCCCGATTCAGCCCCGCGCGTGAGCGCGGGGTCGTCGGTCAGGAGCGCGAAATGGGTTGGAGTTCGGCGTCCCGTTCCGCTCCGGGGAACAACGGATGATCGTGCTGAGCCGCGACGTATCGCACGGGCCGGCTCAACTTCCGGACATGTCCTTCCTCGCAGGCTCGCTTGAGCCACGCCTTCGCCTGCGCGGGAACAACCCCGAGCGCCTGCTCGACGCTCTTCTCGGTGCCGGGCTCGGCCAAAGCCAGCAACAAGTCGGCCAGGATAACCTCGAATGCGTCTCGTGGGCGGGCTTGTGGCGGAGCGGACGACGGCACTTCCGTTTCGTTGGGCGGGCGGGAATGGCCGGGCCCTCCCGATACCGTCTCTTCCGGCGCAGGCGCGGGCGTAAACAGCGTCGGCTCCCCCGCAGGCGGCGTAAGCAGAGACCGCACGTCCGGCCACGGTCCTTCCGGGAACGGCCGGCCTCCGCGGACGAGCAGCTTCCGGTTGCCTTCCCGAACGTTGCCGTGCGCCTTTACGTACACCGTGATCCGCGCGGCGTCGAGCGCCTCGAGGGCGCCGGTCCATGTTCCGCCGTTCTCGACGGCCGAACTCACCACCAAAGCAGCGTCGCTCAGGGCGTAGATCACCTTGTTTCGCTCCATGGCGGTGTATGCGAACCAGCGTGCCTCCGGGTCATACGGAGAGATCAAAGCCAGTCTGCGGGAGATCAGACCCTCGCGATAGCGCGCCGAGACCGCGCTGCGGGCGAGGCTGTCCGGCAGGACTGCCAGGGCTTTGCCGCCTGATTCGAATCCCCCCGCCATGGCTTCCAGATCGACGCCGCGAGCCCCACCCGAAATCACCGCGACATCCTGCGCCGCGCACGCGGCCCCCACGCTCCGGGCGAATCCGATTTCCTCTTCCGAGGCGTCGCGCGATCCGACAATCGCCAATCCGCCGGCTTGCAGCAGACCGGGTTCACCAGCGCCATATAGGAGCGGGGGCGCCGCCTGACCCAGATAGTCTTTCAAGCGATTCGGATAAGCATCATCGCTTCTGCTGAGCACCCACAGGCCGCGGCTGGTCCATCGTTCGGTCATGAACCCCAGCGCCGCGCCGCAGTCGAGCAAGCGCTCGACGACTTCCGGTGCCAGGTCGGACGATTGCAGTTCGGAGAGGCGGGCGCGGCCGGCGTGTTCCAAAAGATCCGCCGGGCGCATCGATCGTTCCCTGAGCCATCGGGTCAACGCGCCGTACTGCCGCTGCGTCAGAGGCTTGGTGCCGTTCCCATCGTTCTGGCCAAGCCGGCCGCACAAGAGGAGGACCGCTTGTGTGTCGGCGCTCAATCCCTCGGTCATGGTCAATCGCTACTCCCATCATCAGCCGAAGAGTCGGCCAAGGCAAATGGAAACACCGGGCCGGCGCCGGCCTTTCGCAGTTGGCACGCCACAATCGTGAGAGTCCAGCGGGAGTCCACCATATCGTCCACCAGCAGGACGGGTTCAGGCCGCACGGACCGCGCATCCACCGCGAATGCGTTTTCGAGATTCTCGACTTGCTGAAAGCTGTTTTGTCGGGTTTTTTGAGACACCGTATCGCGGGCCTTTCGTATCGGTTCGACGAACGTCAGCCCGAGCCGGGCAGCCAGCCGCCTGGCAAAATCAGGGACCAGCGTGCGATGCCTCCGTGACGGCACGCACGTAACCTACTCTGGCGCCGGGCCGGGGCGCCAACGCCGCTGAATCAGTTCCGCCGCCGCTTCCACCAGCCGGTCCGCAAAGTGCCCCTCGCGTTTGCCGTCGCGCACCAGGTCGCCAAAACCAGCATCGCCCCATTTGCAGAGCGCCCGGCCCTCCTCGGCCCGCAACCCGGCAGCGATGCGGCCGCGCTCTCCCTCGAAGCTGAGGCCCGACGGCCAATACTTCCTCGGCTCGATCGGGAGCGAGAGGTGCTCCAGAAACCGCGCGGCCTGTTCCGCAAGTTCGGCGGGATACCCTGCGCCAAGCCGTTCGCCAGTGCAGTTGGCGCACTTGCCGCAAGGCGCCGCCCGTGGGTCGCTCAATTCCTCGGCCAGAAACTGCATCAGGCAGCCGTCCGCCTCCATGTAGGCGTTCATCCGAGCCTGCTCCTGGCGGCGGAGCTCCGTGATGTGCTCGATGCGCTCGGTGGGCATGGCCCACACCACGGGCGTCCGAACGTACGCAGCGCCGTCGTGCGCGAAGGGGCGATTCCACCTCCAGGAATTTCAAAGCCTTATCCAGCTTGGCCGGCCGGATGTTCACGGACCGCTGCAAATCGGCACGCTTCATCGGCTCTGGCGCGCGTTCGAGCACGCGCAGAACCTCGGCCGCCTCCTCGGCCGAAGGAAACGCCGTCCGGATGAAATAGTTCGCGATCTGATCGTCCTCTGCGCCCGACATGAGGACGCCCTGCGCCTGCTCGATTGCGCGCCCGGCGCGGCCGACCTGCTGGTAGTAGTGGACCACCGATCCGGGCCGCTGGAAGTGAACCACAAAGCCGAGATCGGGTTTATCGAAGCCCATGCCCAGCGCGACCGTCGCGACAAGCGTCTTCACCTGGTTGGCCAGCAACCGGTCCTCCAGTTCCAGCCGCTCCTCATTGGTCAGCCCAGCGTGATAGGCGCGCGCGTCGATACCACGCAGCCGCAGCCATGCGGCGAGATTGTCGGCATCCCGAACTGTCAGCGTGTAGATGATGCCGCTGCCCTCGAACTTCGGAATGTGATCCGCGAGCCACGCCATTCTCGCGGCTTGGGCTGGGATGCGCAGGTTCTCCAGCCGAAGGCTCTCGCGAACCAGCGGGCCGCGGATAACGTTCAGGTGCGGTCCCAACTGAGCGGTAACGTCGTACACCACGCGTTCGTTCGCGGTGGCGGTGGTGGCCAGCACCGGCAAGTTCGGTGGCAGCGCTCTCAGCATGCGAACGATGCGCCGGTAGTCCGGGCGGAAATCGTGCCCCCAATCGGAGATGCAATGTGCTTCGTCCACAACGAAGAGCCCCACGCGCGCGGCCGCCGGCAACAGGCAGCGCGTCATGAACTGCTCGTTCCCCAGTCGCTCGGGCGAGACCAGAAGAAGGTCTGTCTGGCCGGCTCGCACCGCCGCTTCCACCGCGGGCCAGTCTTCCGGGTTCGTGGAGTTGATGGTCTGCGCGCGAACCCCGATACGCTCCGCGGCGGCGATCTGGTTTCGCATCAGGGCCAGCAAAGGAGAGATCAATAGCGCGCAGCCGGCGCCCCGCTCCCGCAACAGCCTGGTGGCGATGAAGTATACGATGCTCTTGCCCCAACCCGTGCGTTGGACCACCAGAAGGCGCTCCCGGCCTTCCACCAGGGCCTGAATCGCCTCCCACTGACCGAAGCGGAACTCCGCCCGCGGATTGCCGACGCCCCGGCGCAAAAGTTCGAGGGCGCGGTCTCTCATGGGCGCACCACTAGCTTCCCTGCCCTAATCGATCAGGCCGTTGCGCACGGCGAAGCGGACCAGCTCATTGATGCTGTGCAGGTTGAGCTTTTCCATGATGCGGCCGCGATGCGCGTCCACGGTGTACACGCTGAGGTTCAGGACTCCGGCGATCTCCTTGTTGGTCTTACCTTCGGCGATCATCTGCAAGACTTCGCGCTCGCGGCTGCTGAGCAGGTCGATGGGGTTGGTGACGTGCTTGCGGTAGTCGTCCAGAACGGCGTCGGAGACCGCGGGGCTGAGATAGCCTTCGCCTTGCGCCACGGCGCGCACGGCGGACACCAAGTCGCCGGCGCCCGAGTCCTTCAGCAGGTAGCCGCGCGCGCCCGCCCGCAGGACTTCGCGCACATATACCGAATCCTTGTGCATGCTGAGCGCCACCACGCGGGTGTGCGGCACCGACGCCGCCAGCCGGCGCGTGGCCTCAATGCCGTTGAGCTCCGGCATGGCGACGTCCATCACCACCACGTCGGGCTTCAACGCTTCGGCCAGATCGACCGCCTCGCGGCCGTTTGCGGCCTCGCCCACGATCTCCATATCCGGCTGCGCGTCGAGGATCATTTTGAAGCCCTGCCGCACCACCGCGTGATCGTCAGCCAGAAGTATGCGAATACGTTTCATGCCGGATGGGCACCCGAACTTCAATTACAACACCCTCTCCCGGGCGGGAGCGCACGCTCACGTCGCCGCCGGCGCTGCGGGCGCGGGCGCGCATGCCGATGAGTCCCAACCCTCGGCCGCCCGTGGGCTCGGCGGGCAGCCCGCGGCCGTCATCTTGAATCGTAAGCCGGATCTCCTCGCCTTGCGATTCCAGTATCACGCCCACGTGCCGGGCAGCGGAATGCCGGGCCACGTTGGTGAGCGCCTCCTGCGCGATCCGGAACAGGTGGGTTTCCGTGTCGTCCGACAGCCGTCCCGAGTAGCTCGAGCGCAAGTCGACCTCGATTGCGGTGCGGGCGGCGAAGCCGTCGCACAGCCAGCGCAGGCCGGCCTCCAACCCGAAATCATCGAGGATGGTGGGCCGCAGCAACTGCGACATCTGGCGCACGTTGCCGATGGCTTCGTCCACCAGGCGCAAACACTCTTCCAGGCGCCCGCCGGCGGCGCGGCCGGACTCCAGCGCCGTCAGGTTCGTTTTCACCGCGGTCAGCGACTGGCCGAGCTCGTCATGCAACTCGTGCGAGAAGCGCCGCGCGGTGGCCTCCTGGTCTTCCAGCATGTGCCACGAGACGCGGCTCAGCTCGGCCGTCTGCCATTCCATGCGGCGCACCAGGCGCGACGCCAGCCGAACCGTGAGGGCCGCGAACGCCAACGCCAGCAGGATGCTGGCCGAGGCAAACACAAACGAAGCCGATAACAGCCGCGCCGACCGCCGGTCGATCTGCGCCTGCGCCGCGCTCACCTTGCGGTACTCGGCCGCGATCAGCTTGCCGATGACGGAAACGAACGCCTCATGATCCTCGAACAGCTCACGGGACGCATAGGTTTCCACATCTTCGTCGGTGAGCAGATGGCGGGCTTCGCTGGAAAACTCGAGCGACGCCTGCTGGAGCCGGGCCCACAGCTCCCACTCGGAGGTCCGCGCGCCTTCCGCCGAAATGCGGTTGATGTCGCGGTCGGCGCCGGCCAACTGACCCATGAGGTGGTCGTAGTCCACCGAATCCGGATCGCGCGCGAGCACGGAAAAGACGCCGCTGAGGTTGGTCTGCTGTTGCTGCAACTCGCCGATCAGGCGATTGGCCACCGACTGCTCGCGGACCATGCTGGCGGCGTTCTCCTGAATGGACTGGATGTTGCGGATCCCCACCAGGGCGGCCGTGAGCAGGAAGAGGATTACCACGCCGAAGCCCGCGATCAGGACCCGGAAAATATTCTGGTGCGTGATGGGCCGTGACGGCATGACCGTTCTCAGTATCGCGCGGGCGCGCCCGGCCGGGGATCCCCTGAACGGGCTACCGCCGAATACTAAAGAACATTAATCGACCTAGCCCCGAATTCGGCGCGCCGGTTAGCCTGCGCAGGCTATCGAGTTTCCGGGCGTCCTGCCCCACCATGGAATTGTGAGCGGGCGCAGAACCCGCCCGGAGGAAAAAGTCATGAAAAAGAGTTTACTGACGATCGCATTCGCGCTGGCCACGGCGTCGATGATTTTCGCCGCCCCGCAGGCGGGCACGCCCGCTGCCGGCAGCAATGCCCCCAAGGCCGCCACCACGCACAAAACCGCCAAGGCCGCCAAGAAAGGCCACCGCGGGAAGAAAGCCACCAGCAGCACTGCGGCCAAGCCGGCGGCGAAGTAAGGATTGCCGGTCCAGCCCCGTCAGTTCCCCGCGCGGGGGCTGGCGGGGCGGCCGTTCCGCTCCGCGCGCAGCCGCATTCGATCGGCCCACCGCAAGTACCGCAGCAATTCCCGGCGCTCGGCCCAGGCGAACTTCCAGAAGCGCGCAAACGTGATGTGGCCGGCGTCGATTCCCCAGTAGGTCTCGATGCGCCAGCGAAGATAAGGGCTGCGCCACGGCCGCAGCCGATAGCCGCGCGTGAGCCGCCACAGCACGACGAGCATCTACCGCGACGAGGTGGCCTGGTCCGGCGTGGCGTAGTAGCCGCTGCGCGTGCGGACAATCGGGCCGCCGGAGGCTTTGGCCGTCACCTTGATGCGCCGGAACGTGCCGTCCATGGACTGGTTGGCGGGCATATAGACGATGGAGTACTGGTTGCGAATATCGCGCGCCACTTCGTGCGCGATGCGCTCGACTTCGGAGACGTCCTTGGGAAAAAACGTCTCGCCGCCCGTGGCGGTTGCCAGAGCCTCCAACGCCCGCTCGGCGTGTTTGGCCTCGCCGCGTTCTTCCTCGCTCAGCAGGCCGACCGAATAAATCAGCACCCCGCTCTGCTGCGAGGCCTTGATTACGGCGTCCAGGCTGATGACGCTGCTGTTGTCGTTGCCGTCGGTAATGATCACCAGGACCTTCTTGTCCTTGTGCGCCTTCTTGAGGTGATTGATGGCTCCCTGAATGGCATCGCGCATGGCCGTGCCGCCTCGCGAATCGATGCGCCGGAGCGCCTGCTCCATCTCCTGGGTGTCGCTGGTGAAGTCCTTGCCCTTGGGCAGGTCGTAGTGCGCTTCGTCTTCGAAGTTGACGACGAACGCCTCATCCTGCGGGTTGGAGTCCTTCACCAAGGCCAGCGCCGCGGCTTCCACCTGGGCGCGCTTGGGCTTCATGCTGGCGCTGTTATCGATAATCAGGCCGAGCGAGACGGGCACGTCTTCGCGCTTGAAGGCGCGAATCTGCTGCGGCGCGCCGTTCTCGTAGACACTGAAGGCTTCGCGCGGGAGATTGGTGACCAGGTGCCCGTTGTGGTCGGCCACCGTGACCGGTAGATCCACCACGCGCGTATTCACGCGAAAGGTGTCTCCGCTTTCCTCCGCCGGCGCGGAAGACGGCTTGGCCGCCTGGCTCCACAGCCAGAGCGGGGCGAGCATAAGAGCGGCGCGGAGTGCCGCGGATGACGGTTTATAGGCGAGAGGCATCACTGATTCGGGGAATTGCGCGCGGTGGTGCCGGCCTGGTCCGGAGTGGCGTAGTAGCCGCTGCGGGTCCGCACGGTCGGATTACCAGGGCCTTTGGCCACGACTTTGATCTGGCGGAACGTTCCGTCCATGGACTGGTTGGCGGGCGTGTACACGATCGAGTACTGGTTGCGGATGTTATGCGCCACCTCGTGCGCGATGCGCTCCACTTCGGAGACGTCCTTGGGGAAGAAGGTCTCGCCGCCGGTGGCCTCCGCCAGAGCCTCCAGCGCCCGTTCGGCGCGCCTGGCTTCGCGCCGCTCTTCCTCGCTCAACAGCCCGACCGAATAAATCAGCACACCACTTTGCTGCGAAGCTTTCACCAGGCTCTCCAGGCTGACCTGGCTGCTATTGTCGTTTCCGTCGGTCACCACCACCAGGACCTTCTTATCCCGGTGGGCCTTTTCCTTGAGGTGGTCGATGGACTGGCGGATGGCGTCGCGCATGGCCGTGCCGCCGCGCGAATCGATGCGTGTCAGCGCTTCTTCCATTTCCTTGATGTCGCTGGTGAAGTCTTTGCCGTGCGGCAGATCGAGAAACGCTTCTTCAT
>Ga0335078_10017193_pt1 | contig 10744 bp, 10 predicted proteins | sample Lox_Sample_32_FD_206711 | JGI IMG/M metagenome (GOLD analysis project Ga0335078, IMG submission 206711) | Soil microbial communities from Loxahatchee National Wildlife Refuge, Florida, United States - Lox_Sample_3.2 | ecosystem: Environmental > Terrestrial > Soil > Wetlands | place: USA... | reverse complement strand
CACGCAGCGCGTCGACCGCGCGGTCGCGGTGCGGGGGCGTCGCGGCGTCGACGCGCCGGGCGAACTGCCGGACTTGCGCCAGGGCGGTCATCGGGTCACCGCCGTGGGGTCACCCAGCGCGATGTAGGTCAGGTTGCGCAGCGAGACCGATCCAGGGTCCAGGTAGCCGCTGTGGCCGCCGTCACCGGTGGCGAAGATGCGCGCGCCGAATCCGGGCGACATCGGGTCGGCGCCGAAGCCCAGGCCGAACAGGTGGATGTTAGGCACGTACTTGATCGCGTCGTCGGCCTCGCGGCCGGCCCACACCCGCGCCTGGGTGTGCAGCGAAGCCTCCGAGGAGGCATCCATCCCGGGACTGCCGAACACCGCGATGTCGGTGACCGGCAGGTGCGGCGCGGCCAGCCCGCAGACCACCGACCCGTAGCTGTGACACAGCAGTGCGACCTGGTCGCCGTGCCGGGCCAGCGCGGTGACCAGCGGCCGCAGTGCCTGGGCCCCCTGCCCGGCGTCGCCCGAGGTCATGACGGCCGGGCTGAGCATGGCCGGGGTGGGGTAGCCGAGCCAGGCGATGATCGCCAGCCGCTCCCCCGGGTCGAGCCGGCGTGCCTCGGCGGCGAGCGCCTCCGCGCCGCCGCCAGGAGACTCCGGTCCCCGGGAGAAGAACGTGGCCAGCGTGGTGTCGGAGCCCGGCACCAGGATCGCGACCCGATGTGCGGTCGCGAGGTTGCCGATCACCATGGCGGCAACGCCCTGGCCGTTCGGATTGAAGAACAGCACCTGCCGGGTACGCAGGCTGGCCAGCGCGCCGGCCAGCTGGCTGTCGCCGTTGCGGCCGGCCGTGCGCTCGGCCTTGGTGATCGCCTTGGCGTCGGTCGCGTAGCGAGCCGACAGGGCGCTGGCCGTCAGGGCCGGGGGTGCCTGGGGCCTGGCGGCCGTGCTGGACGGCCAGGCCGCGGCCGTGGTGCCGAACATGGCCGCCGCGACCAGCGGCGCGGCAGCCAGGTAACGGAGTCTCATGGTGGCGTCCTTCCTGCGTGATCGGGGTTCCGAGCAGGAAGCTACGGACGCCGGTGCCTAGCCGGCGTCGGCCTGGCGAGCCGATTGCCGGCCTGCCCCTCGGGTATGAGGCCGGTGGCGCGGGCCGGGTTTCGCGGTGCCGCCGACTCTGTGGGGGCCGGCCTCCCCCTACTGGGGTATGGGGTCGCGGATACGCCTCGCGGGGGACGAGGTTTCCTGGGCGCCGCGCCTACGCTTGAGGCATGGACGTGAAGGCGGTGCGGAGGTTCGCGGCGACGTTCGTGACCGACACCACGAACCCGCCGGCTCCGCGTCCTCGCTGGCTGCGGCACGGGCGGTACGACCTGGTCGAGGTCGCCGACGTGATCCTCGCGCTGATCTGCTTCGCCATCACCAACTCGACGCTGACCAACGGGAACGTCAACCATTACGGTCACCACAGCGCCGGCCTGCTGGTGCTGGTCGCGTTCGTCGACTGCGCGCCACTCGCCCTTCGCACGCGGTTCCCGCTCAGCGCGTGGGCGCTTTGCACGGCGGCACTCGTCGGGACCAGCCTGGTGATCCCGCCGGGCTCGCTCGGCGGTCCCGACATCCCGCTGGCCGGCGCGTTCGTCTATAGCCTGTGCCTGTACGCGGTGACGGTCCGCTGCCGACCGAGGATCATCGTCGCCGCGGCCCTCGTCACCGTGGCCGGGGCCACGTTCATCGACCCGGGCTCGATGCCCCAGGTCGTCTTCCTGATCGCGGTCCCCATCCTGGTCGGCGTCGTGGTCCGGGTCCGGCGCAGCGGCGAGCGCCAGCTGGAGGAGCAGGAGCGCCGGCACTCCGGCGAGCGCGCGCTGCTCGAGGAGCGGCAGCGCATCGCGCGGGAGCTGCACGACGTGGTTGCCCACCACATGTCGGTGATCGCGATCCAGGCCGAAGCGGCGCCCTACAAGACCGCCGATCCGCCGCCGGAGCTGGTGGAGAGCTTCGGCGAGATCAGGGCGAGCGCCCTGGCCGGGCTGGCCGAGCTGCGCCGGGTGCTGGGCGTGCTGCGTACCGGCGGGCAGGACACCACCCCGCAGCCGGGACTGGCCGATCTGGACGCCCTGCTCGACTCGGCCCGCAGCGGCGGCGTGTCGGTGACCGTGACCTGCAGCGGGAACCCCGTAGCGCTGTCGGAGGGCGTGGACCTGTCCGCGTACCGCATCGTGCAGGAGGCGCTGAGCAACGCCATGCGGCACGCGCCGGGATCGCATGTTCAGGTGGACATGGCGTACCGCGGCGACGGCCTGGCGCTCGAGGTCCGCAACGACGTCGGCTCCAGGACCGCCCCGGTTCTGGTGGGCAGCGGGGACCACGCCGTCGGCGGGGGCCACGGCATCATCGGCATGCGAGAGCGCGCCGCGATGCTGGGCGGGAGCCTGGATGCGGGTCCGACCGACGACGGGGGGTTCCAGGTGAGCGCGGTTCTGCCGGTCAGCTCCCCCGAGGAGACGGCGTGACCATCCGCGTGCTGGTGGCCGACGACCAGGGGATGGTGCGGTCGGGCTTCTCCATCCTGCTCAACGCGCAGCCCGACATCGAGGTGGTCGGCGAGGCCGTCAACGGGCAGGAGGCCGTCACCCGGGCCGCCGAGCTGCGCCCCGACGTCATCCTCATGGACGTCCGCATGCCGGTGATGGACGGCCTGCAGGCCACCTGGTGGCTCGGGGCATGTCCAACGCGGAGATCGCCGGCCATTTGGTCGTCGCGGAGCAGACGGTCAAGACGCATGTCAGCCGCATCCTGATGAAGCTCGCGCTACGCGACCGGGCGCAGGCTGTGGTGTTCGCGTACGAGAGCGGCCTCGTGCGGCCTGGTGAGTAGCCGCATGTTCGGTAGCCGCGTGCGCGCGGCTGTACGGGAGAAGACCGGGAAATAGCCGAACGAACCTGGTGCGTGCCTCGCGTGAAGGCCACACCAGTCAGCGGGGCAATCCGCGGGTCAGCTCGGCCAGGTCAATGCTTACGGCGAACGGACGGTCGGCAGCGAAGAGCCCCGACGCTTTGGCTACCAGGGCGTAACCGCCCTCCCCCAGCTCGAAGACGGTCAGTTCCGGCTGGGGCGGGTCCGGGTTCAGGATCCAGTACGACGGGACGCCGAACCTCTCGTACGCGGCCTTCTTCCTGTTCAGGTCGATGAGCGCGGTGCTGGGCGATCGGATCTCGACCACGAGCAGCGGCGGCTCGGTGAACTTCGCGCCGCCGATCTGGTCCATGCGGACGACCACGAGATCGGGATCGAACTCGGTTTGCGGGCCAAGCATGACGGCGGGCTCGGGCACGACGCAAAGGTCTTCGGGGCAGGCGCTGCTCAGGGTGCTATACAGCCGTCCCGCTACGACCTGATGAATCGTTGTCGGCCGGGGGCTCACGACGAGCGCTCCGCTCAGCAGTTCGTACCGACGGCCGTCATCTGGCATCCGATCCAGCTCGGCGACGGTGAACGGGCGGCCGGCGGCGGGCCAGGCCTCGGCGATCGTCACGACACTCATGGTGCCCCCTTCTGTGCATGACGTCCACTTTGACAGTGGGCTATGACAATCCTGCGATTACCGCGGTGCCCGCGGGATTGTGATCTGGTGGCGCTGTCCTGTCTGGTTTTACATTTGGGTCATGATCCCGGTGGTTAATTCCGGATCATGCGGCGAGGCCGAGTTCGAGGCGTGCCAGGTGGCTGGTTCGCCGCCGGTCCAGCGGGGTGCCGGTCCAGTACGCGTGCAGGCGGAGGAGGTTCAGCGCGCAGGCCATGTACACGTGATCCAGGCGGGTCTTGGGCAGGCCGCGGTAGCGGGCGCGCCGCGCGCCGTGGCTGACGGCCTGGTGCATGGTGCCCTCGACGCCGGCCCGGCGGGCATAGCCGGCCTGGAACGGGATCGTGTCTTGGGCGGTGCGGGCGGCAGCCTGGGCTTCGGCTAGGTCGCGGGGTAGCAGGGAGAGCTGGCGCCGCCTGCCGGTGGTACACAGTCCGCGCGCCGGGCAGGGGCCGCAGTCGGCGGCGGAGAAGGTGGCCACGATGGCGTCCTTGCCGTGCTGGGTGCACGGCGTCCACGACGCTGATGTCTTACCGTGCGGGCAGGTGACAGTCTTGCCGTCGTAGTCGATGGTGAAGTCGGCGCGGGCGTACCCGGCTCCGGCCCGGGCCTGCGCGGAGGTGTCGGCCAGCAGCGGCCCGATCAGCGCGATGCCCCAGGTCCTCAGCGCCGAGACCACCACGGCGGCGCCGAGGTACCCCGAGTCGGTGTAGTGCCGCCCCGGGGCCAGGTCCTTCCCGGCCAGGTCGTCATGGATGACGGCGGTCATCTGGTTATCGGTCACCGTGGCATCGGTGGTGGCCACGTGCGTGATCAGGTTCGGGAACGCCAGCTGCGCGCAGCCTGTGTCATGCTCCCGGCCGTCCGCGCCTGCCCGGGCGCCGTCCGCGGCAGGCCGGCAGCTGCAGGGCGGGGCATCGTCGCAGGTCTCGGTGACGTGCAGCTTGTAGCCCAGCCAGAACTCCTCACGCTTGACGCCCCACCGGGCATCGAGGTCATACGGGGAGGCGATCCGGGCATGGCCAGGCGGGAGACCGTCGCCCTCTGGCTCCTTCTCCCGCCGCTTGATCACCTCCTTGCTGCCGGTGATGGCCCGGGTGTAGTTCTGCACCAGCACCCGGCGCAGTACGTCGATCGCGGGCAGCTCGCGCAGCCAGGCCGGGGAGGCCGGATCGTAGATCGCCTCCAGCAGCGCGTACCCGTCTTTGGCGTAGGCGATGGCCAGCTCATCCCGCTTTGCCTGGGAGGCCGGGGGCCGCCAGGAGGTCATCGGGGTGCCGTAGCGGCGGGTCCAGTCCGCTACGCAGATCCGCTGGGCTACCCAGTCCGGGTACGCGGCCGCCAGCGCCTCCAGCGCGGCCCGCACGCTCTCCCCGGCCAGTTCCAGCCGGTTCAGCGCCGCCACCGCCGCGACCACGCGGGTGGAGTCGGTGCGCTGCTTGCCGCCCGCCTTGACCAGGCCCGAGGCAGCCAGCTTGTCCAGCAGCGCGTCCAGCACCACCTGCTCCAGCCCGGCGTCCGCGACCTTGCCCCGGAACTCAGGCAGCACAGAATGGTCGAAGCCCGGGTCACCCAGGGAGAGCCCCAGCAGGTACTTCCAGTCCAGCCGGGTCCGCACCGCCTCGGCCGCCAGCCGGTCCGTTAGCTTCTCCGCCCGCTGCAAGACGGTCACCAGCGCCAGCCGCGACGGGGACCAGCCCGGCTTGCCCCGGATCCCGAACGCGGCGGCGAACTCCTCATCGGCCAGCCACTGGCCCAGCCGGTCCCGGATCTCCACCGCCAGCGGGCGCTCCGTCTTCCTGGCCCCGTACATGCCCGCGATCGCCGCCGCGACCTGCGCATCCGGCTCCGGCCACGGGACAGGCTGCATAGACATGACCTACCCGATTCTGCGGCCGGGACAGGGGACAGGAAGGGACAACCGCGGCCGCGGGCAAGATCATGGCCCGCAACAGGCCCGAGCCAGGCACATCGGTCGGCGTGTCGCGAATTAACCACCGGGATCGGCCACGCACGCAAAACATATAATCTGCCCGCCTGAGTCTCTGTCGCTTGCTCGTTGGTGGCATAGCGTGACCAGGCCAGACGGCCTACGGTGGTTTCCGCCTAGTCGCGAGGGCCGGAACTGGCCCAGCGCCCCCGGGCATCCTGTCGCGACAAGGCGCGAGCGGTCAGCGCACTTCCCCCAGCTCGGCGAACTTCTCCCGGCCGAGTACGCGCAGCAGGTCGAGCTTTTCGGCCGTGTCCGTGCCCGGCTGCGCGGTGTAGAGAACGAGCGACTGCTCGCCCGTGGAGTCCAGCAGCACCTCGCTGGCCAGCGCGAGCGGGCCGACCTGCGGGTGCAGGATCGTCTTCGTGCAGCTGCGCATGACCGCGACGTCGTGCCGTTCCCACAGCTCGCGGAATTCGTCGCTGGCCTGGAGCAGGTCGCGGATGAGCGCGTTGACCTCCTCGTCGTGCGGGCGGCGGGCGTGCGTGGCGCGCAGGTCGGCGACGTGGTTGGCCATGAGGACCGGCTGCAGGTCCGCGGGGATGAGCCGCCGCGAACCCTGGTCGACGAACATCCGCCAGATCGCGTTCCCGGCGCGGCCCGGCAGCGCAGGGGCGCCGAACAGCGCCTCGGCCATGGCGTTGCGCGCGAGGACCTGGCCGCTGTCACTGAGCACCTGCGCGGGCGCGTCCACGAGCCGGTCGAGCACGAGCAGCAGGCCCGGTGAGACGCGCCGGGCGGACGTGCTGCGCCCCCACGTCCGGTATCCGGCCAGGCGGTGCAGGTAGTCGCTCTCGTCCTCGGTCAGCCGCAGCGCGCCGGGCAACGCGCTGATCACCTGTTCGGAGGGCCGTGCGCCGCGCCGCTGCTCCAAGCGGGCATAGTAATCCACCGAGATCCCGGCCATCTGGGCGACGTCCTCCCGCCGCAGTCCCGGCGTCCGCCTGCGGCCGCGCGGCGGCAGCCCCACCGAAGCCGGCTCGATCCGCTCCCTGCTGCGCCGCAGGAAATCGGCCAGTTCCGCGCGATCGATCCCGTTCATGGCCTTATTCTCACCCGTCGCGCCGCGCGCAGCCAGGGACAGGGAGTCCGTGGCTAAGCCGGTCCCTGCAATTCCGCCGCGCCGCGCGGCAGGGTGGAGAGCGCAGGACGAATGGCCCCGCGTGAGAAGCGGGGGCGAGAGGCGATCGGAGCAGGGCTATGGCGAACGAGACGATCCTGGTGACGGGCGCGACCGGGCAGGTCGGCAGGCGGCTGGTGCCGCGGCTGCTGTCCTGGCGCGAGCCCGGCGACACGGTGAGGGTTCTGGTGCGGACCCGGGAGGCGGCCGGGCGCTTCGAGGCGCTGGGCGCGCAGGCCGTGGTCGGCGACATCACCGAGGCTGCCGACCGCAAGCGCGCGCTGGACGGCGTGACGCTGGTCGTCAACACCGCCGCTACCTTCCGCGACCCGGGGGTCGGCGAGTCCGACATGTACGCGGTGAACCGGGACGCCGCCGTGGCCCTGGCGCGGGAGAGCATGCAGGCCGGGGTACGACGGTTCGTGCAGGTGAGCACGATCCACGTCTACGGCCCGGGAGTCGGCCGTCCGGTACGTGAGGACGACGAGCTGCGCGCGCCGGACGCCGGCCAGGGCGAGCGGCACCGCGTGTACCCGCACAGCAAACGGGAGGCCGAGGAGCAGATCAAGGCCCTGTGCGCTGAGACCGGCTTCGACGTGATCACGCTGCGCCTGCCCTTCGTGTACGGTGACGGCGACCCGCACATCGACAACGCCCTGGTGCACTTCGGCCTCTCGGACCGGGCGGCGCACGCCCTGATGCCGATGGGGCATCACGCGGACGTGGCCCAGGGCGTCCAGCGCGCGCTGCGAACGGCGCGGCCGGAGCGACCCGGGTACGTCGCGTACAACATCGCCGGCGACGCCGCGTCGACCATGTACGAGCTCTTCGAGCTCGGCGGCCGGGAGTTCGACATCGCCGCGGCCGGCGGCCGGACCGTCGAAGACCCCTGGCTCGGCGTCCCGGACATCACGCGCGCCTATCGCGAGCTGGGCTTCCGGCCGATCTACCCGACCGCGAAGACCGCCTGGCGCGACGGCGCCCTGTAGCAGCCCGCACGGGAGCGAGCACGCACACCCCCTGGACAACCCGGCCGACCCCGGCGGATGGAGGCCGGACTACCCCCTGAAGGAACACGCCGAGCGCCAGGCCAACGAGCGCGGCGATGAGACGGAGACCGAGACGAGGCGGGTCGGCCCGCTCGCTGCCCGGAGGCGCACGTGTACCCGCCGTTATCTGAGCGGTTTGCCAGTGTCGCCGGATTCGGGGGACTGCCGCGCAGATTGGGCGTTCCGTACTGGGCGCTATCACGGAAGGCGACGGCTTGCCGCAGCCACCGCGGGCTGGGATTACACCCGACGTCCGCAGTCTGGCCAGGCATCCGGGATCATGGTGGAATGCCCGATGATGAACTGCTGGAACGGGTCCGGGAGCTCCGCGCTCGCGGACGGTCGCCGAAGGAGATCGCCCGCGCCCTCAAGGTACGTCCCGCGACCGTGACGCCACTGATCCGGCGGCTCGCCGCTGCCGAGCCGCAGGAAAAGGAGGTGCCGCTTGTCGGCTGCTGGATCAACCAGGGCTGGTCGTCGAGCGTGCGGTTCACGAGCCACCCGGAGTGGCCGGACACCGGGGCAGACGAGACAGAGGAATCTGGGCTGGTCATGGTGGTCGTTGCCCGTGAGCGGGGCAGTTCGGTGCGGGTGTGCGAGTTCCTGGTCGACACCTGGTGCCTGGGTGTGAAGAACGCCCTGGGGCCGAAGCCGGTCGAGAGGAGAAAGCTTCCGTCGTTTTGCGCTGATGCCTTCCGCAGTTATCCGGGGGTACCCGTAGCGGTGCCGCTGGTTCTCGCCCAGCAAATCGTGTTCGGCGCGATCGGATACGCTCGCGGGCTCGGGTTCGAGCCGCATGCGGACTTCGCGAAGGCCGCGGGGCATCTCGGTGAGTGGGACGGCGTGTGCGATCTGGAATTCGGCAGGGACGGGATGCCCATCTTCATCGAAGGCCCCCATGACGACACGTGGCGCATCATGCACACGCTCCGCCGGAACGTCGGCGACGGCAACTTCCATTACCTGGTGGGACTGCGGTCCTGACGGCACGGGAATCCCGATAGCCTTCGGCTTCCGGTCAGCGCACTGCCTGCTTATCCGCTCCCGCACCGCCGCAGTCATGCACCGTTACGATGCCATCTCGGTATGGCCATGACTCCCCGTCTTCCGTCCGAGATCGAGGCGGATCTCATAGCGACTCTACCGTGGCCGTACTCTCGGGTCTGGAGCGTCGCGGCGGCCAGCGCGAGATTCCGGCACACATGCCTGACAACGAACGAATGAGCGGGTCCGGGAGGCGCGGGTCGCAGGCCGATCCGGATGACGAGGGTGCCGTCGCTGCTGTCATCAAGACATCAAGAACATTATGATTAGATGCCATGAGGACTACGGTCACCCTCGATGACGACCTGGCCATCCGGTTGGAAAGGCACCGGACGCAGCACGGCGAGAGCTTCAAGCAAGCGCTCAACGAAGCCGTCCGCGTGGGCCTGGCCAAGCTCGAGGAACGCGCCGACGCCGTGCCGGAGGTGAGCCGGACACGCCCGCTGCCGCTGGGCAGGCGTCTCGCCGGCAGCATCGATAACGTCGGCGAGGTGCTCGCCATCGCCGAGGACGAGGATTACCGCTGATGTACGTGGTCGACGCCAACATCCTCGTCTACTCCACCGACGAGGACTCCGAGCACCACGCGGCTGCACGAGACTGGCTCGATGACCGGACCGCCGGAGCACCCAGGTCCGTCGGCTTGCCCTGGCCCAGCTTGCTGGCCTTTTTCCGGCTTGTCACCAACCCGCGCATATACTCACCGCCCGCGACGGCAGCGGATGCGTGGCAGCGTATCGAGGACTGGCTGTCCCGGCCAGCCGCCTGGATTCCCGTACCGGGATCGCGGCATCAGCAGGTGCTCGGCGGGATCGTGGAGGAGTGCCGCCCTGCCGGGAACCTGGTGCCCGATGCGCATCTGGCCGCACTCGCCCTCGAGCACGGCCTCACCGTCGTCTCCACGGATACGGATTTCGCCAGGTTCCCCGGCGTCGCATGGCTCAATCCCGTCTCCGCCGCAGCCTTATTGGCCTCCGCAGGGCCGGGGGCCTCAAGGAGGCGCGTCAACCTGGCCTGATCGCCGTTTTCGAGCCTGATCGTGCCGTGCGGGCGCCCGAACGACGGCAGCAACGCGAACCTGGCGCGTCGGAGCTGGCCCGTTCACGAGCCAGCCGCGGGATGCAGCCATGGCGAACGATGAATCCCCCGGGCCGTTCGGGGATTACACTGGTCAGGCGCCGGGATTCCACCGTGTCGCGAGCCACTCCAGATCGGTTTCGTCCCTGATCCGCGCCTCCTGCTCGCGGGCGAACAGGGCGTCGATCTTGGTCAGGACGAGGGTGTAGGGACGGCCTTGCCGCCTGGTCTGGTGGGTGACGGGCAGTTCGGCAGCGTCGATCCGGGAGTGGACGTGCTGCCTGCTCTGCTTGGCGAGCGGCCACTCGAATGCGCGCCGGCTCTTGTCATCCAGGAAGGCGCGGAGGGTGCCGCACAGGTCGCATGCGCAGCCGCCCACGGGCAGTTCGACCGACCAGTCGCCGGAGGGTCGTTGCGGGCGGGCGAGCCGGGCGCGCAGCCGTGCGGCGCAGTCGGCGGCCAGGTCGCCGAAGCCGGCATCGTCGCGTGCGCCGGCTCGGGGCAGCTCCGCCGCGGCGCGCAGCGCCGACATCTCCAGCGCGGTCACCGCGTCCGCCTGTTCGCGGATATATCCCGACACGGCGTCTCGTGTGCCCGCTGCCCCGATCGCGACGGTGGCCGTCAACACCGAGGCGAGCGGTTTACCCAGGTTGCCGAGTTCCTTGTCGCGGTAGCTGGGCGATGACAACGCGATCCCCCTGCCGATCTCCTTGCGGAGCCACTCCCATGCCAGGTCGAGGAGCCGCCGCGCGGCCGCCGCGCCGGCACTACCCTTGGCGTGCAGCCCGGCGCACAGGCCCGGCAGCCGGTCCGCCGCCCACTGCGGCCGTTCCTGTCCGCCGCCGTAGGCCCAGGCCGGCTGATCCTCGCCGTACCACGTCTGCAGCAGT
>Ga0335078_10017192_pt1 | contig 10744 bp, 9 predicted proteins | sample Lox_Sample_32_FD_206711 | JGI IMG/M metagenome (GOLD analysis project Ga0335078, IMG submission 206711) | Soil microbial communities from Loxahatchee National Wildlife Refuge, Florida, United States - Lox_Sample_3.2 | ecosystem: Environmental > Terrestrial > Soil > Wetlands | place: USA: Florida... | reverse complement strand
CACATTCTTGTAGACGATACCGCCCTTCATTACAAAAACGACCCTGCGAACCGCAGTGATGTCCTTAACTGGGTCGCCATCGAGCGCAATGATGTCGGCCTGTAGGCCCGGTGCGATCGAACCAATCTGATCCGCAAGGCCCATCGCTTCGGCTCCTAGGGAGTTGGCAGAAACCATGGCCGACATTGGATCGACGCCACAATCGTGCACTCGATCTACGAACTCTTCGGCGTTGCGGCCGTGTGCACCGGCAACAGCATCCGTTCCGAAGACAATTTTCAGGCCCGGAGTTTTCACAGCATGTTGGATGAGTTCGTGCTCAACGGGCAAGATTTTGTCCATCGCAGCAAACCCTTCGGCGGTGTAGCCGGGCGTACCAATGTAGCGGTCTTTGAACAGCATGTAATTTTCAATGACTAGTCCGCACTGCGGATCGAGATACGTTCCCTTTTCGGCCATGAGCTTGAGGTCGTCGTCCGTGGCCAGCGTGCCGTGCTCGATCTCGTTGCACCCGGCAAGGGTTGCGGCCCGTACCGCATCTTTGTAGGCGTGCACGCGAGTGCGCAGACCCAATCTGTTCGCTTCATCGCAGGCAGCATTGAGTTGTTCCTGGGAAAGCGTCAGTTTGCCGCCCTGTCGAATGGATTCGGAGGCAAAAATTTTGATCACGTCAGCCCCGGCCTGCTTTTGCTTTCGCACAAATGCCCGGATTTCATCGGGCGTACCAGTGGCATCTCCTTTGCCGACTAGCGGCTCAACTGCGGTGAGTATGCGAGGGCCCGGGATAATGCCCTTCGCAATCGCATCTCGTAGCGGAATGTCCGTTGGCGAGCCCAGGCTTTGGATCGTCGTGAAACCCGCCATCAGGGTCAGCCAAGCATTCGAGGCCGACCGATACGCATCTTCCTGCGATGTGCCAACCATGCCGGTATTTTTGCCATCATTGCCGAAACTCCAGGTGACGTGCGCGTGCGCATCAATCCAGCCTGGAATGACGGTTAGGCCCCGCAGATCATAGGTCACGGGCCCGGCTTTTGGATCGATTCCGACAATCTTCGACCCTTCAATGACAATGCGAGTGTCATGAAGCGTCTGTCCTTTGCCGTCGAAAACCGTGCCGGCAGCGATAACGATTCGGGGAGCGGATTGGGAGAGCGCCGGCAGGGCGCAAATCAAGACACTGACAACACATGAAATGAATTTGGCAGATCGCATCATGACTCCTTATAGGGAAACCGCCAGCCCTGCACCAAAATTTGACCTACTTGATTTTCTTGACGTGGACTTCCTGCCCGTCAGCATCGTGATACGTGTAGCCGACGACATGACCCTGTGCATCCCGGATGAAGGTATTGACACTCAGTTCACTCTTCAAAAAAAACGAATCATTTCCCATCGGAAAAAACTCGTCGGCATCGTTGCCAGTCTGTGTCCACAACCTGCCGTCCTTCAGGAAAATGTTCTCCAGGTCGTCGAGCGGACGCCACTCATACTGGCCTACGTAGTCCTTGTAAGTGTTGGTATCCACCGATACTGGTTTTCGATAATTGACCGGAATCTTGCCCCATTGCCGGGCGATCAACAACCAGGACCCGTTCTGCTTAATGTAGGTTTCCGTCGCGCGCATTTCGCTGACAAGGTCGCTGTCGTTGAACTGCTCATGTGCCGTAAAACGAAGATTTAGCACCGCCGTATTGCCGTAGATGTGAACCACATAGTCTCGCGGATTCTCCGAGTGATCGTATTCGCGGGGAAGCCTCATGACGCGCATCACTTCTGCCTTTGTCACGCGGGTCCCGTTATCCGTGCTGAAGATGCAGTCGTCAGCAAGATAGCGAGAGTAAGCTGCCTGATCGCGATTATTACTGGCTTCGGTTCGCGCGTCCCGGGCATCGAGCACTTCCTGCTCGGCAGGTGACAGCTTGGGCGGATCGGACGCAAACGAAGCTGACACGCATACCGCCACCAGAAGCAAACCGATGTAGCGCATAAACGGTCCTCCGCCGATGCAATTCGCCAAGGATTTTACTTCAGTACCGTCATTTCTGACCTACGAATCTACTTGCGTTTAAGAGCTTCGAGTTCGTCCAGAGTACGGGGCCAGTCGGATTTCATCAGGCGCGACAAACTCCGATCCGCAAGCAATTTCCCTCCGGTCTGGCACCGTGGACAGTAATTGGTTTCATTGTCGGCATAGCGAATGCGCTGGATCTTCTCCCCGCACCGCGGGCAGGGCTCGCCGTAGCGGCCATGGACCGCCATGCCTTTGCGAAAGGCCGTTACCTTCTCGGGGAAACCAGCCTCTGCTTCCGCGCGAAGCCGGTGGATCCAAAGCTGAAGAGTTTCGCGTGTTGCGGTGAAAAGCCTCTCCCACTCTTCTGGCTTTAGCTTTTGAGTGAGCGCGATGGGTGAGAGTTGAGCCGCATGCAGGATCTCGTCCGAATAAGCGTTCCCGATGCCGCTGACGATTCTTGGATCGGTAAGGGCGCGCTTAAGGGTGCGGTTCTCCGCGGAAAGCGCGTTTCGAAACGCGGCAAGGTCCGCGGCATAAACATCAATCCCGCCTGGATCGATCGACTGCAACGCCTCGTCGCCGCGAAATATATAAAGTGCGGCGCGGTGCTTGCTGCCTGCTTCCGTGAGCACGAGGGAGCCGTCGGAAAAATCGAAAGCGGCCAGGTTCTGCCGTCCCCCGAGTTTCGCTCCTTTAGCGCGCCAGTGGAGGCGGCCGGCGATCATCAGGTGCAGCACGAGCCAGAGCTCGCCATCAACGCCGATGGCTATGCGTTTGCCAATCCTTCGCAGCTCGCGAACAACTCGCCCTTCAACATCTTGAATTGTGGGCTCGATCGTCCGAAGCAGAAACGGACTTGCCAGCCGGATTTTCTCGATTGGCTGACCAACGACGCGCCGCTCAATCGCGGTGATGTAGGCGCAGATATCGGGCAGTTCCGGCATATCCGTGATATTAAGTAAATCATGACCGGCGTGCGCATAGACAAATGGCTCTGGGCGGCAAGGTTTTACAAGACTCGTAGTCTCGCAGCCAAAGCGTGTGAACTCGGCCGAGTCGAATCACACAATCAGCCGGTGAAACCTGCCCGAGAAGTACGCGTCGGTGACATGTTGCAGATTAAGACCGAAGGCGGCGATTTCGAAGTCGAAGTGCTGCAACTGAGCGAAGATCGTGGGCCCGCGCCCATGGCCCGCACGCTTTATCGGGAAACTGAGGCCAGCCAGCAGTTGCGGGCCAAGCTGGCGAAACAACGTAAAGCGGGCATGCTCTTTACGCCTGCGCCCCCGACTCGCCCGTCAAAACGCGACCGCCGCAAGATTCATCGGTTTAGAGGCGAGTAAAGTTTTGTAACCTGTGGAACACTCGTCGGCACGTAATTTAAGCGTCAACCGGGAAGGTAGATGAATCTAAGTTAACGTGAGGATTCGCAGCAGAATAGTCATCTTCGTCACCATCATTCAGTCTGTTCTCTTCCTTGGGCATTACGTCCTTTTCGATACGTGGACATTTTCGGGCAGCAGCCATGCCTCCGGGCCCTTGTGGCTCAGGCTTGCGCTCGGTTTTCTATCCATCACATTCGTCTCGGCTTCGCTGCTCGCCTTTCGCTATACCAATGCGTTCGTCCGAGTGTTTTACCGGATCGCCGCCGTGTGGATTGGGATTCTAAGTTTCTTAGTGATTGCAGCCTTGGCTAGTTGGGCAGTATTTGCCATCGCTCACATCGCCGGGCTCGCGATCAATTTTCATCTCCTGGTGGAAGTACTCTTTACCGCTGCGTTCGCAGCCGGGATCTACGGAGTGTTCAATGCCAGCTTGACGCGAATCACGCGGGCAACGGTTCGACTTGCGAATCTGCCGGAAGCGTGGCGGGGTCGCAAAGCTGCTCTGATCAGCGATCTGCACCTTGGCCCGGTTCGCAATGGCAGCTTTCTTCGCCGCATGGTTCGGAAAATCTTGCGCGAGCAGCCGCACGCCATCTTTATTGCTGGCGATCTGTATGACGGGACCGCCATCGATGCAGCGGCCGCTGCCCAGCCTTTAGCCCAATTGAAAGCTCCTCATGGCGTCTACTTCGTGGCCGGCAATCACGAGCAGTTTCGCGACGATAGCAAATATCTCCAAGCGGTTGCCGCCGCCGGCGTCCGCGTCCTGCAAAATGAAAAGGTCGAAGTCGATGGCCTCCAGATTGTCGGCGTGCCCTACCGCAATGCCTGGCAGGAGACTTCATTTCAGTCGACTCTAAGCAACATCGGTGTAGATCGCGATCGGGCCAGCATTCTTTTGACGCACGCCCCCGACCACCCTCATATCGCCGAAGCTGCGGGTGTTTCCCTGCAATTATCCGGACACACCCATCTTGGCCAGTTCATTCCCTGGAGTTGGATCGCACGCCGCATCTATCGACAGTTTGTTTATGGCCTGAGCAGAATTGGAAAAATGCAGGTTTTCACATCGAGCGGAGCCGGCACTTGGGGTCCACCATTACGCTTGGGCTCAAATCCGGAGATTGTGGTTCTGCAGTTCGAGTAGGTCTAGGCTACGTCGAATAGTCCGCATTGATGCGCACGTACTCGGCAGTCAGATCAGTCGTCAGGTACTTGATCGCCGCTTTTCCTCGCCCGAGCTGGACCCGAATCGCATATGCCGGCTTTGACATTTCGGCGTGAGCTTTTTCAGCATCGAACACCACGCTCAACCCTCGCTGACAAACATTCTGTTCGCCGATAAAAATATTAATTTTCGCTGGATCGACCGGAATTCCGGACCGTCCAACCGCCGCCAGAATCCTTCCCCAGTTCGGATCAGCGCCTGCCCACGCAGTTTTCACCAACAACGAATGAGCAATCGTCCGCGCGACTTGCACCGCTTCCGTTCGACTCTTGGCTTGCTCAATCCCAAGTTGCACTACGTGCTGAATCCCTTCCCCGTCGCTGACAATCTGCTCGCACAAAGAACCACACACCTCCAGAAGAGCTTGACCGAATCTCTTCTCGCATTGGCTGAGATCCGCTCCACTCTCACCAGAGGCCATGAGCAGAACCGTATCGTTGGTGGAGGTGTCCCCATCCACCGACATGCAATTGAAGGTCTCTCCGCAGGCGTTTCGCAGAAGACGTTTCAGGTCAGCCGCTTTAGCCGAGACGTCACTGAACGCATAGACCAGCATCGTCGCCAGGTTCGGGTGAATCATGCCGGAGCCCTTGGCGACGCCAAGCAGGTTCACGGAGCCATCGTTCGTCTGAAAACGGGCAGAGGCGATCTTCGGACGTGTATCGGTGGTCATGATTGCGCTTGCAAGCTCGAGAACAGCGGCGCCGCTCGCAGCGCGAGCGCTGATCAGCTCACCGAGCTTCGCAACGATCTTTTCCGTCGGTAGCGGCACCCCGATGATTCCCGTTGAGGACGGAAAGATCTCCTCCGGTCGTGTCTTCAGTATCCTCGCGACTTCAAAACAAACGCGCTCGCAATTGCGGATTCCCGGCTGTCCGGTGGCGCAGTTCGCGTTGCCGGAGTTGACGATCACAGCACGCACATGACCGTGCGACTTCGCCAGAAACTTTCGATCAACCTCAACCGGCGCAGCCACAACACGATTTTTTGTGAACAGCGCAGCTGCCGTTGTGCCGGGCGCACACTCGACCAAGGCAAGATCCGGTCGGCCGCTTGCTTTGATCCCGGCAGGAACCGCAGAGAAGCTAAAACCTAAAGGCAGATGGATCTGTGACGAACTCGCCCCTGTCATGCCTGGAGCTTCACCAGCCAACTGGGTGGCTCGGGAAGAATTGCAAATTTTGGTAATTCGCCCCGCACCATTGCGACTTCATCACAGGAATGGAAACGCGGGCAGACCCAGCAATCTTTGCGGACTTTGTCGGGCAGATCCTCCCGTTGCGCAATGCCAAAACCGAGGCGTCCGAAGAACTCTGGCGTGCGCGTGAACAAGCAGATGCAGCTCACGCGATGCTTTTTGGCTTCCGCCATCAGCGCTTTAACGAGAAGCTGTCCTCCACCTTTGCCTTGCGCCCACCGCGCAACGGTTATAGACCGGATTTCCGCGAGATGCATTCCATAAAGGTGCAGCGCGCCACACCCGAATATGCATACGCCTTCTTCCAGCACCACAAAGTCACGAACGTTTTCACAGATTTCGGCGAGGCTGCGGGGCAGCAATGTGCCGTCACCAGAGTAAGCGCCAATGAGGTCGTGGATCTGCTGCGCGTCGGGAAGAATTGCTTTACGCGTGCGCATGAACCCTCTCGCGCAGAGAATCGATCTTCTGTTTTGCTTGTGTGATCGCTTGCTTCACCCGGTCCGGCGCTGTCCCACCCGGGACATCATGCATGGCGAGAACCGCATCAAGTTGGGCCGCAGCGAAGAAATCCTCTTTGAAATTAGGATTGAACTGGCGGAGTTGTTCTAGCGACAGATCCTGAAGCTCGCAGTCGCGTTCGATACACAATTGAACTGCTTTGCCCACCTCTTCGTGAGCCAAGCGGGCAGGAACACCTTGTTTTACCAGATAGGTAGCCGCCGCCCAGGCATTCATGAATCCTGACTCGGCCGCTTCCCGCATGCGTTCGCAGTTGAACTCCACCGCTTTCATCCATCCCGCAACAAGAGGCAGCAGCGAGTCGATGGTTTCGAAAGCATCGAACAAAGGTTCCTGCGTTTCCTGCAGGTCTTTGTTGTAGGCCAGCGGCAGACCTTTGACCGTGACCAGCAAAGTCGTGGCGTCCCCGATCACGCGGGCTGCCTTGGCTCGGCACAACTCCGGCAGGTCCGGATTCTTCTTTTGCGGCATCGCGCTACTGCCGGTCGAGTAGGCCTCGGGCAACTGAATAAAACTGAATTCCTGCGACGAAAACACGATCACCTCTTCCGCCCACCGGCTCAAATGAAGAGAAACCAGACAAAGCGCGTTTACGAACTCCAGCACGAAGTCACGATCACTCGCGGCGTCGATGCTATTTGAAGTGACGTCCGCGAAATCTAGATTTCTGGCCTCAGCTCGACGGTCGAGCGGTAAAGTTGCACCCGCGGCCGCTCCCGAACCTAGCGGCGATACATTGGTTCTCTTAGCACAATCTTTCAGGCGATCGGCATCTCGCAAGAACATCTCCACATACGCAAGCAACCAATGTGCAACCAAAACTGGCTCCGCATGTTGCAGATGCGTGTATACCGGCATCACCGATGTGCCACTTTGCTCAGCTCGCTCGACAAAAGCGCCGCATAGTTCGGCGAGTTCGCTTTCTACCCGGTCAATAGTCGCCCGCACGTAAAGACGAAGATCCGCTGCAATCTGCTCGTTGCGACTACGGCCGCTGTGCAGCTTGTACCCAACATCGCCAATCGACGCCACGAGTTGCTTCTCGACAAAGTGATGGATGTCCTCGGCCTCGCTGTCATCGAACAAAGCGGGAGAAACAGCCGCCTGTTTCCCGATCTGATCTAACCCTTCGAGAATTGAAATCAACTCTCCTGAGTTAAGAATGCCAGCATCCTTCAGCGCTCGCGCGTGCGCACTACTCGCCGCTAGTTCGTACTGCAATAGTCGGCGATCGAATGCCAGCGACCGCTGCCACTTCTCGAATTCAGTATCGAGAGGTTTCCGAAACCGCCCAGACCACATCTTCATCAAGCTATCTCCACGCGTGTCCGAGCACGCGAGCGCGAAGGCAACCCAAGAATACGGATGAATCCAGCCGCGTCTTTCTGATCGTAGTTGTCGCCCATCGTGAACGACGAAAGGTCCGTGCGATACAACGAGAACTCCGATTCGCGGCTGACCACGGAGATGTTCCCCTTATACAGCGACAGGGTCGCGGTGCCAGTCATCTCTTTTTGGGTTGATTCAACGAACGCATCGAGAGCCTCGCGTAATGGCGTGAACCATAGCCCGAAATACACCAGTTCGGCATATTTCAAAGAAATTTGCTGTTTGAAGTGAGCTACCTCGCGCTCTAGACACAGCGCCTCCAGTTCGCGATGAGCGGTTATCAACAACGTTCCACCCGGCGTCTCATAGCATCCGCGAGATTTAATCCCAACAAACCGGTTCTCGACGAGATCCACTCGGCCAATTGCATTGCGAGCTCCGATTTCATTTAAAAGCTCGACTAAAGAAACAGGGTCGAGATCCAAACCATTGACCGATACCGGAGCACCTTGTTCGAAGCCGATCTTGACTTGCTCTTCGCGATCCGGCGCCTCCTGCGGCGAATTCGTCATCTGCCAGGTCGTAGACAGTGGTGCACTGGCTGCATCTTCGAGCTCACCGCCTTCATGGCTGACGTGCCACAGATTGCGATCACGGCTGTGAATTTTTTCGCGGCTCGCCGCTACCGGGATTCCGTGTTGCTCGGCGTAGTCCAGGCAATCCTCGCGCGACTTCAACGACCACTCGCGCCAGGGGGCGATCACTTTCAACTCCGGAGCGAGCGCCTGATACGTCAGCTCAAAACGAACCTGATCATTCCCCTTGCCGGTACATCCGTGCGCGACCGCCGTGGCTCCTTCACGGAGTGCGACTTCGACCTGGTGCTTGGCGATAACCGGTCGAGCGAGCGAAGTCCCGAGCAAGTACTTGTGCTCATATACGGCCCCGGCCTTCAAAGCTGGGAAAACATACCCAGTCAGGAACTCCTCGCGCAGATCCTCGACCACAACATTGCTGGCGCCTGTTTTGTATGCTTTGTTCACGACCTCTTCCAAATCGTCGCCTTGGCCAACGTCGCCGATCATCGCAATGACTTCATAGGAGTAGTTCTCCTTCAGCCATGGAATGATGATCGAGGTGTCGAGACCGCCAGAATAAGCCAGAACCACTTTTTCAGACATGAGCACTCCTCACAGGCAAGCGCGTTCCGCTTGCCAACAAAAGATGTAAGACCGCTTTCTGCACATGCAGGCGATTCTCTGCCTGCTCGAAAATTATGGAGTGCTCGGAATCCATGACCGCATCCGTAACTTCCTCGCCGCGATGCGCTGGCAAGCAATGCATGAAAACCGCACGCGGAGCTGCATGCTCCATAAGCTCCTCGTTTACCTGGTACGGCGGGAAGATGTGTGCACGCTCCGCAGACTCATGCTCTTGCCCCATGCTCGCCCACGCGTCCGTGTAAACCGCATCGACACCGGCGACCGCTTCAACGGGATCTGTGAACAATTCGATCGATGCACCGGTTTGCCTGGCGATTTCACACGCCTCGCCCATAATCTCCGGATTCGGCCGATAGCCCTCAGGAGTAGCAACGCGAATTGCCGACCCCAAACATGCACCGGTCAACAAAAGAGAATGAGCAACATTGTTGCCGTCTCCGACATAAGCCAGGCAGATGTTCTTTAGATTGCCAAAGCGCTCCTGCAGCGTGAAGTAATCCGCCAATGCCTGGCACGGGTGCTCGAGATCGCTTAGCGCATTAATCACTGGAACCGAAGCGTACTCGGCCATGTTCTCGATGGTTTGCTGTGCAAAGGTCCGAAGAACAATCAAGTCGAACCAGCGCTCCAGGTTATGCGCGATGTCACTAAGTTTTTCGCGTGCATCGAGGCGGGCATGAGTCTGATCGACAAAACTGGCATTGCCGCCAAGGCTGACCATCCCGTTCTCGAAGGTCAACCTTGTACGCAGAGACGGTTTCTCGAAAAACATAACCAGTTGCTTACCTGCGAGCGCTTTGCGGAAAGTTCCCGGGCGGGATTTCATAATCGCCGCCAGATGAAGCACTGCCTCGACCCCGACCGGCCCGAGATCGCGTGTCGAAACCAGGTCCGGGCAGGAAAACACTTTGGGAACAGCCGCAGCCATAGGTCGGCTTGCGGCAAGGGTTTGACTATTCAACTCCTACTCCTTGCTGTGGATTTTCGATTCGTCGCCAGACGGTTCTTCGACAGCACTTCATCCAACGTGCGAATCACTTCGTCGACGTGCTTTTTCTGAATGATGTACGGCGGCAAAAATCGCAGTACCGTCTCATTCGTTCGATTGATAAGGATTTTTCGTTGCAACATCTCCGACACAACTGCCTTTGCCAGATCGGCGGAATTCAGATCCATCGCCAGCATCAGGCCCATGCCACGCACATCCACCACGCTCTTGTGCTTGGCTTCCAACCATTCGAGCTTGGCGCGAAAGTACTCCCCCATTTCGCAAATGTGATCGAGCGAGCTGTCGAGCACCTTCAGAAATTCGATCGCGACGGCACACGCCAGCGGCCCGCCGCCAAAGGTCGTCCCATGCATGCCAGGGTGGAAAGCAGTAGCAACCCGGTTCGACGTCAGAATCGCGCCGAGCGGCAACCCAGCCGCCAATGGTTTTGCCACCGTAACGATGTCCGGCTGCACACCGTAGTGCTGATACGCAAAGTAGCGTCCCGTACGACCGAGGCCACATTGGATTTCATCGAGCAGAAGCAGGGCACCCGCTTCTTTTGTCAGTTGCCGAGCGGTTTGCAGAAACTCTGTGCTGACCGGCCGAATGCCGCCTTCGCCCTGAATAGTTTCCAGGCAAACGGCACACACGCGGCCATCAAATTGACGCTTGAGATCGGCGACATCATTGAACTCAACGAAACTGACGCCAGGCAAAAGCGGCCCAAACGGGTCGCGATACTTCGCTTGCCCAGTTGTTGCCAAGGAACCAAACGTCCGCCCGTGAAAAGAATTGTCGAGGGCCAGGATTCGCCATTTCGGCTTGTGCCCATTTGTACAAAGAGTTCGAGCATA
>Ga0335078_10017191_pt1 | contig 10744 bp, 11 predicted proteins | sample Lox_Sample_32_FD_206711 | JGI IMG/M metagenome (GOLD analysis project Ga0335078, IMG submission 206711) | Soil microbial communities from Loxahatchee National Wildlife Refuge, Florida, United States - Lox_Sample_3.2 | ecosystem: Environmental > Terrestrial > Soil > Wetlands | place: USA... | reverse complement strand
GAGATCATCTCCGGCGCCGAGGCGCTCTAATTCGGTAACGAGGACGATATGGCCACCACACAGAACGCAGTCGGAAAGATCACCCAGGTTATCGGCGCCGTCGTCGACGTGCAGTTCGAAGGCGAATTGCCAGCCATTCTCAATGCGTTAGAGACCAAGAACCACGGCAGCCGGCTGGTGCTGGAGGTTGCCCAGCACCTCGGCGAGTCGACGGTGCGCACCATCGCCATGGATTCGACCGAAGGTCTGGTGCGTAGCCAGGAAGTCACCGACACCGGCCAGCCGATCGCGGTGCCGGTCGGTCCGGAATTGCTGGGCCGCATCATCAACGTGATCGGCGACCCGGTCGATGAAGCAGGCCCCGTCAACGCGAAGGCCACGCGTGCGATCCATCAAGACGCGCCGCTTTATACCGACCAGTCCACCGAGGCGCAGATCCTGGTCACCGGCATCAAAGTTGTCGATTTGCTGGCGCCCTATGCCAAGGGCGGCAAGATCGGCCTGTTCGGCGGCGCCGGCGTCGGCAAGACCGTGCTGATCATGGAGCTCATCAACAACGTCGCCAAGGCGCATGGCGGTTATTCGGTGTTCGCCGGCGTCGGCGAGCGCACCCGCGAAGGCAACGATCTCTATCACGAGATGATCGAATCGGGCGTCAACAAGGATCCCCATAAGGGCTCGGTCGAGGGCTCGAAATGCGCGCTGGTGTACGGCCAGATGAACGAACCGCCGGGCGCGCGCGCCCGCGTCGGTCTTTCCGGCCTCACCGTCGCCGAATATTTCCGCGACCAGGGCCAGGACGTGCTGTTCTTCGTCGACAACATCTTCCGCTTCACCCAAGCCGGCTCGGAAGTGTCGGCGCTGCTTGGCCGCATCCCGTCGGCGGTGGGCTATCAGCCGACGCTCGCCACCGACATGGGCACGCTGCAGGAGCGCATCACTACGACTCACAAGGGTTCGGTGACTTCAGTGCAGGCGATCTACGTCCCCGCCGACGACTTGACCGACCCGGCGCCGGCGACTTCGTTTGCGCACTTGGACGCCACCACGGTGCTGTCGCGCGACATCGCCGCCAAGGGCATCTATCCGGCGGTCGACCCGCTCGACTCCACCTCGCGCATGCTGTCGCCGCTGATCGTTGGCGAGGAACACTACGCGGTGGCGCGCCAGGTGCAGCAGATTCTCCAGCGCTACAAGGCGCTGCAGGACATCATCGCCATTCTCGGCATGGACGAATTGTCGGAAGAGGACAAAACTGCCGTAGCCCGCGCGCGCAAGATCGAGCGCTTCTTGTCACAGCCGTTTTTCGTCGCCGAAGTGTTCACCGGTTCGCCCGGCAAGCTGGTCGACCTCGCCGACACCATCAAGGGCTTCCAGGGCCTTTGCGAAGGCAAGTACGACCATCTGCCGGAGGCCGCCTTCTACATGGTCGGCACCATCGAAGAAGCGGTGGAGAAGGGCAAGAAGCTCGCGGCGGAAGCGGCGTAAGCAGGGACTGGGAACACGCCATGGCGACCTTCCATTTCGATCTGGTTTCGCCGGAAAAGCTCTTGTTCTCCGGCGAGGTCGAGCAGGTGGACGTGCCCGGCGCCGAGGGCGATTTCGGCGTGCTGGCGAGCCACGCGCCTTACGTCGCCACTTTGCGGCCGGGCATTCTGACGGTGCGTGGCGCGAGCGACACGCAGAAGATCGTCGTGCTCGGTGGCTTTGCCGAGGTCTCGGCGCAAGGCCTCACCGTGCTCGCCGACGTGGCCGAGGCGGTCGAGGACATCGACCGTGCGATGATCGCCAAGCAGATCAGCGAATTGGAAAGCCGCATCGAAAAGACCGAGCCCGGCTCCGAGCTCGACAGACTGATCACGCGGCTCGATCACTACAAGACCGTCGACCGGCATTTGACCGGCACGGCGATGCATTGATCCAATGCGCGTTCGTTCCCGCTCGCGCGCACTGAGCCGAGCATGTGTCAAGCCTTGGCGAATTTTGCGAATTCGCTGACCACGCGCTCGTAGGTCTCCCTTTTGAACGGCACGACCAGATCGGGCAGTTCGCTCATCGTCGCCCAGCGCCATTCGATGAATTCCGGGTCGTGGCCGCCGCCGGGGTTGACGATGTCGATTTCGCTCTCGTCGCCGGTGAAGCGCAGGGCGTACCACTTCTGCTTCTGCCCGCGATATTTGCCGCCCCAGGCCTGGCCGACGATGTCGCGCGGGATGTCGTAGACAAGCCATTCGGCGATCTCGCCCAGCTTCTCCACCGAACGGATGGTGGTTTCCTCGTAGAGCTCGCGCAACGCCGCCTTGTACGGATCTTCGTCCTCGTCGATGCCGCCTTGCGGCATCTGCCAGGCATGCGCCATGTCGATGTGTTCCGGCCCGCTGGTGCGGCGGCCAATGAAGACGAGGCCTGCGCGGTTGAGCACCATCATGCCGGCGCAGGGGCGGTAGGGCAGAGATTCGAAAGGCGGCATGGGTACTCCGTCATTCCGGTCGCGCGACGTCGCGCGCCTGAATGACACTATGACGACTTTTCCTTCACCGCCACCATCGTGATGGGAACCAGCACGAAGCCGCGCGCTTCCACCGCCTTCGCCCATTCGGCGATGCGCTCGATCGTTGCCGGCAGCGCGGTGGCGAGTCCGACCGCGCTGCCATGTTCGCGCGCGGCGAGTTCAAGCCGCGCCAGCGCGCGGTCGATCTCGATCGCCGTCGGCACCGCGTCGATCACCACGTCGGTTTTGGCGAAGGGAAAATTGTGGCTGCTCGCGAGCTGGCTGGCGATGCTGCGTGGGGAGGCGCCGTCGTCCACGTAAATGAGCCCGCGCATCGCGGTTTCGCGCAGCACCGGCGCCAGCGAAGGTTCAGAGGAGGTGAAGCGCGCGCCCATGTAGCTCACAATGCCGACGTAGCCCTGCAGGCGGCTCATCTGCCAGTGCAACCGGTCGATGTTCTGGTCGGCGGTGAGCGAGGTGAGCAGCGTCTCCGGTCCGGGGTCGTTGTCGGGGTAGTCGAAAGGCTCCATCGGCGACTGCAGCAGCACTTCGTGATCGGCCGCGCTGGCGCGCTCGGCCAGCTTGTCGAGATCGTTGCCGTAAGGCGCGATCGCCAGTGTCACCGGCGCCGGCAGTTTCGCCAGGGCATCGTTCGTGCCGGTCGCGCTGATGCCGAGGCCGCCGACAATCACGGCGATGCGCGGCGCGCCTGCCTTGTCCGGCGGCAGCTTGCGCGGATGGGCGTATACCCGGAACGGCCGCACCCCGTCGGCCGCGACTTTCGGGATGGCGCCGTGGCGCGTGGTTTCCAGGAGTGCCTGCGCGTTCGCTTGCTTCTGCGCCGCATCGCTGTCCTTGCCGGGGAGCACGACCTCCTGATGCTTGCCGCTGGAGCCGTCGATGATGGTGACGGTCTTGCTGCCCGGCGGCGGGCTCACCGCCGGTGGGATGGCTACTTTCACGGCCGGCGCGGCGTCAGACGCCACGCCGTCATGACGGGAATGCTGCTCGCCGTCGCCGGCCAGCTTTGCCGCCAGTTTGCTGAGCTGACCGGTCGGCACAACGGCGACAGGTTCGCCGCCCAGGGGGTCTTTGACGAAGATCGCCCAGGCGACCACGGCGATGCCGCACAAGCCGAGCAGGCCGGCCAGAAGTTGCGGGGCGAGAGCCGGGAGCCTCGACGGCTTCTTTCGCTTGTCCTGGCCGAGGGGAGCGTTCAGTTCATCCGATGACAAGGGCCGATTCCCTGCGAATCAGGGGCGGAGTCTAGCACGCGACGATTCGGCGGGTTCGCCACAAACTAGCGGGGCGGCCCGAAAGCCGCCCCGCTGGAACTCGTTTTCTAACTGGCCGCGATCAGTTCGGGACCGGGGTCTTGGGATTCGGCGGGAAGGCCGAATTGACCACGGTGCCCCGCAACAGGTCCTCCGCCATGATCAGCGCCTTGTCGTTCTTGGGATCCGGCGGGACATAGGACTGCGAGCCGGTCTGCTCTTTGCCGGCGTCGCCCTTGAGGTGGCCGCGCAGCGAAGCCTCGCCCTTGGTGCTGGTGTCGGATTTCGCCTGAATTTCCGCCGGTACATCCTGCAGCACCTCGATGTCCGGCACGATGCCCTTGGCCTGGATCGAGCGGCCGGACGGCGTGTAGTAGCGCGCCGTGGTCAGCCGCAGCGCGCCGTTGCCGGAGCCGAGCGGGATAATGGTCTGCACCGAACCCTTGCCAAACGAGCGCGTGCCGATGACGGTGACCCGCCTATGGTCCTGCAAGGCGCCGGCGACGATCTCCGAGGCCGAAGCCGAGCCGCCGTTGATCAGTACAATCACCGGTTTGCCGTTGGTGAGGTCGCCGGGCCGCGCGTTGAATCGCTGCGTCTCTTCCGGGTTGCGGCCGCGGGTCGACACGATCTCGCCCTTCTGCAGGAATGCATCCGACACCGAGATCGCCTGGTCGAGCAGCCCGCCGGGGTTGTTGCGCAGGTCGAGGACGTAGCCCTTGAGCTTTTCGTTGCTCACCTTGGCGGTGATGTCGGAGATCGCCTTTTTCAGGCCGTCGGTGGTCTGCTCGTTGAACTGGGTGAGGCGGATGTAGCCGATGTCGTCGCCCTCCACCTGCGAGCGCACCGAGCGCACGCGGATGACGTCGCGGGTGATCGTCACCTCGATCGGCTTGTCCTGACCCTTGCGCATGATGGTGAGCTTGATCTTGGTGTTCACCGGGCCGCGCATTTTCTCGACCGCCTGGTTCAGGGTGAGACCCTGCACCTGTTCGCCGTCGAGCTGAGTGATGATGTCGTTGGCCATGATGCCGGCCTTGGCGGCGGGCGTCTCGTCGATCGGCGCCACCACCTTGATCAGGCCGTCTTCCATGGTGACCTCGATGCCGAGCCCGCCGAATTCGCCGCGGGTCTGCACCTGCATGTCACGGAAGCTTTTCGGGTCCATGTAGCTGGAATGCGGATCGAGCCCGGCAAGCATGCCGTTGATCGCGTTCTCGATCAGCTTGGTGTCGTCCGGCTTCTCGACGTAGTCGGCGCGCACGCGCTCGAACACGTCGCCGAACAGATTGAGCTGCCGATAGGTGTCTGCGGCCGCCGCTTTGGCGCTCGAACCGACGAAGATCATGTACGGCTGAGTTGCCAGCAGCGTCATCGCCGCTCCAGCCGCCGCGCCGAGGAGTATGAGAGTTGTCTTGCGCATCATCCGCGAGCCTTTTCACCTTCGCCAGCCGCCCACCATGGGCCTGGATCGACGGGGGTCCCGTCCTTACGAAACTCGATATAGAGAACCGGTTGGCTGGAGCCTGTCGCAAGGATAGCCGCGATATGGGAGCTATTTCCCATAACCGCCACGGGTTCTCCGGTCAGCACGAACTGTCCGAGATCTACTGATATCCGTTCCATCCCAGCGAGCAAGATATGATACCCGTTGCCAGCATTAAGGATCAAGAGTTGCCCGTAGGAACGGAACGGCCCGGCGTAAACGACCCAGCCGTCGGCCGGCGCGGTAACCTGGGCGCCGGCGCGGGTGGCGATGGATACGCCCTTTTCCTGGCCGCCGACGCCGTCGGGAGCGCCAAATTCCCTCAATTTGACGCCGTTAACCGGAATCGGAACTCGTCCGCGCAGTGATGCAAAAGCGACCGCCGGCGCTAGCCGCCCTGGATCGTGCAGCGCCGCCATGGCGGGCCGCGTATCGCCGCGGGCGGCCTCACGGGCGGCCCGCGTCGCCGGATCGAGCCCCTGCTCGAGCTTGGCGATCAAATCTTTGAGATTGTCGACCTGGTGCGCCAATCCGGCCGCCCGCGCCCGCTCGGCATCGAGTGCCTTCTCGCGTTCGCCCTGCTGTTTCTGCCGCTCGTCGACGAGCGCGCTCATGCGCGTGCGTTCATTATTCAGCGAGGCGACTTCGTCTTTCAATCGGTCGCGTTCGGCGGCGATTTGTTTGCGCACATCGAGCAATGCGGTGAGGTCATTGGCGAGCGCCTCAACCTCGTGCCGCATCTCCGGCAGCACCGCACCGAGCAGCATGGCTGTGCGCACTGATTGTAGCGCGTCTTCGGGGCTGGCGATCAAGGCCGGCGGCGGACGGTGGCCGATGCGCTGCAACGCGGCCAGCACTTCGCCGATCACCGCCCGGCGGCCGTCAAGCGATTGACGGATACCCTGCTCGCGCTCGTCGAGCGGCTTGAGCCGCGTCTCGGTTGCCGTCACTTTTGACTCGACTTTGCGGATACGGCTGGCGGTGTCGATCAGGTCCTGGTTGAGCTTGCGGCGGTCGGCGCCGATCTGCTCGATCTCGCGCTTGAGCGCGGCTTCGGTTTCGATCGATTTGCTTTGCGCATCGCGCGCGGCCTTGAGGTCTTGATCGCGCTGCTTGAGCGCGTCGAGCTTTTCCGCTTTGTCGTTTTGCGCCAGGTGGATCGGCTGCTCCTGGGCCAGCACCGTCGCCGCGAGGACGACCGGCATGCCAAGCGCAAGTGCCGCGACAAGCGCGGAGCGCGGTTCGAATCCCCCAAGGCAAATCATTACGGGCACGTTACGCCCGCAAGCTGGTGCGGCAAGACCAATGTTCCATCGCAGCCTCTTGCAGGCGGATTACGACCGATCTGCGGCGGTCAGGCCCTATGATACGGGTGCCCGGCGAGGATCGTTGTGGCACGGTAAAGCTGCTCCAGAAGCATGATGCGCACCAGTTGATGCGGCCAGGTCGCCGCGCCGAACGAAAGCCGCAATTCGGCCTTGGCGCGCAAGGTCGGGGCGAGCCCGTCGGCGCCGCCGATCATGAATACCGCCGCGGGGCGGTCATCGGCGCGCCATTTCGCCAGCCGGGCGGCGAGGCCGGCGCTGGCGAGGTTCTCGCCTTGGGCGTCGAGCAAGACGACCGCCGCGCGCTGCGGGATGACATTGGCAAGTGCGATCGATTCCTCGAGCATGCGCTTGCCGGCGTCGTCCGCGCGGCTTTCCCTGATCTCGACGATTTCAATATCGCGCAGGCCGAGGGTGCGCCCAGTCTGCGTGGCGCGCTTGGCGTAGCGCTCGGAAAGCTCGGTTTCCGGGCCTTTCTTCAGGCGTCCGACGGCGGCAACGACGATACGCATCGTGGCGCCAAGTGTATCAGCTATGCCGCTTGGCGTCGCCGCGGCCGGCCGACCACATTTTTTCGAGGTTGTAGAAGCTGCGCACTTCCGGCCGGAAGACGTGGACGATCACGTCGCCGGCATCGATCAGCACCCAGTCGCCTTGCCGCATGCCTTCGACGCGCACGTCGGCAATGCCGGCTTCTTTCAAGTCCTTGACGACGTGATCGGCAACCGCGCCGACGTGGCGCTGCGACCGGCCGGACGTCACGACCATGAAATCGGCGATGGAGGATTTACCGGTAAGGTCGATGGTGACGCTGTCCTCGGCTTTCATGTCTTCCAGCCGCGCGAGGACGATGCGGAGCGTCTCCTTGGCGCTCGGGCGCCGGGAGACGGGTTCGGGCATGACACGGGCCGCCCGAGAGAGTGCAGATTTGATCAGAGGTTGTTTCCCTTCACCTGGGTTGCACCCGCCCCGGCGCGCGCCGGGGCTATCATTAAGATAGTGACTTCGCTCGACGCTTTCCACTCGTGGGCTTTTTCTTGCCGTTCGCGCGGACGGAATTCCCCCCGCGTTGGCGCAAGGCGCGCAACGCGGTGGAGGAGAGCGGGGATTTGAGGCCGTGCAGAAAAGTCCAGGCCGGCGATCGGCGGTAGGCCAGGCCGGCGGCGGCGTATTCCGGGATGCGGGCGCGGGAAAGGGCTTGGCCGGCCGCACTGGCAGCGGCGTAAAGGCTCGGACCGAGGCGGTCAATCACCACGAACGGCACCAGCTTCGCTATGCGACGCCATTTCTGCCAGCGGTGGAAACTCCGCAGATTGTCGGCGCCCATGATCCAAACGAATCGGACCCGCGGGCACCGCGCCTTAAGCCATTTTATCGTGTCATAGGTATATCGCGTCTTAATGACGGCCTCGAGACCGCTCACGTGGATGCGCGGGTTGTGGGTGAGCGCGCGGGCGACGGCGATTCTGTCCCGCAGCGGAGCGAGCCCGCTGGTGTTCTTGAGCGGATTGCCCGGGGTGACCAGCCACCAGACGCTGTCGAGCTTCAGCCGCTTGAGCGCCAAAAGACTCGCGCCGACGTGCGCCCGGTGCGGCGGATCGAAAGTTCCACCAAACAGGCCGATTTTCATGCCGGGCGCGTGGGGCGGAAGGTCGCGCTCGGGGAAGGCGGGGATTGGCGCTGTCACGGCCTGATCTGACCGCTGCCGTGGATGCGATATTTGAACGTCGTGAGCTGGTCGACGCCGACCGGCCCGCGCGCGTGCAGGCGGCCGGTAGCGATGCCGATCTCGGCGCCGAAGCCGAATTCGCCGCCGTCGGCGAACTGGGTCGAGGCGTTGTGCAGCACGATCGCCGAATCGACCTCGCGCAAGAATTTCTCGGCCGTTGCCGCGTCGTCGGTAACGATGGCGTCGGTATGATGCGAGCCATAACGCTCGATGTGCGCGATCGCCGCCCCGACGCCGTCCACCACTTTGGCGGCGATGATGGCGTCGAGATATTCGGTCGACCAATCCTCGTCGGTCGCCGGTTTCACCCGCTTGTCCACGCCCTGCGTTGCCTTATCCCCGCGGATTTCGCAGCCCGCATCGATCAGCATCTCGATCAGCGGCTTGAGGAATTTGTCGGTGCCGGCGCGATCGACCAGCAGCGTTTCCGCCGCGCCGCAGACGCCGGTGCGCCGCATTTTCGCGTTGAGCACGATGCTCTTGGCCATGTCGAGGGAAGCCGCCTTATCGACATAGACGTGGCAGACACCTTCCAGATGCGCGAAGACCGGCACACGCGCCTCCGCCTGCACACGCGCGACCAGGCTCTTGCCGCCGCGCGGGACGATGACGTCGATATTGCCGTCGAGCCCGCCGAGCATCAGTCCGACCGCGGCGCGGTCGCGCGTGGGGACGAGCTGGATGGCGGCTTCCGGCAGGCCGGCCGCGCGCAAGCCTTCGCCGAGCGCGGCGACGATGGCGCGGCTCGAACGCAGGCTGTCGGAGCCGCCGCGCAGGATCGCGGCATTGCCGGATTTCAGGCACAAAGCGCCGGCATCGGCGGTCACGTTCGGCCGGCTTTCGTAGATGATGCCGATGACGCCGAGCGGCACGCGCACGCGCTCGATGGCCATGCCATTCGGCCGCGTCCAGGATTCGGTGATGACGCCGACGGGATCCTTGAGCGCGCGCACCGCGTCGATGGCGGCGGCGATCGCCTCGACGCGGCCGGCGTCGAGCATCAGCCGGTCGAGGAAAGCGCCGGAGACGCTGGAGGCGCGTGCCTCGGCGATATCCTCGGCATTGGCGGCCAGAATCTTGGCCTTTCCCGCCCGCACCGCCTCCGCCATGAGCTGCAAGGCGCGGTCCTTCTGGGCAGCGGGGGCCAATGCCAGCGCGCGGGCGGCGAGCCTCGCCTGGCGGCCGATCTCCGCCATCAGGCCGGTGATATCTCCAGTCCGTTCAATGCTTTTCAGCGGCGCGCTCATGGCCAAAGGCCCGATAAACCTCATTTCCGGCTGGTTCCTAACACGTCGGGGTCGCCGGGGCGAGGTAGGCCGGCAGCATGGGAGGCCTGGGGATAGTGTGGATAAGCACCCCGCACCCGGAACAGGTCAATTGACCTACACATTGGGCTGTCAGGGTGCGGCACAGCTTAATAGCCCATGACCCTGTCCGAAAACCGGTACCCATCCCGGATCAAGTCCGGGACCGGCATTTTCGGGGTCATGTGTGAGGAGGGTGTCATGGCGTCCAGTTCCAGCCGGCTTCCCAGCCGTTTTCCGGTCGGCACCAAGTTCGTGATCGAAGGCCGGCGCGGCGGCGAAGGCCAGGTGCAAGTGTATAGCCGGTACATCGAATTTCCCGACGGAACGTTCTTCCCGTTGCCGACGCATCCGGTGCAGCGCAAGTCCGGCATCACGCGCCGCTCCGCCAAGTCGCGCACCCGCAAGCACTAGCCGCTCGGCCAAAGGCCGAACGGGGCGCGCGCCGCGCGGGGTCGGCCAATGGCCGACGCGGCGATGCGTCGCCCGAACCAGTCGCGGCGTTTCCTAGGCCGAATATCTACTTCTTCTAAATTTATTCTCGCGCGAATATTCGCGAATATCGGCCCGTATGCGCGGCAATTCTAGCTTGCTCTATTCCCCCCCGAGCACCAGGTCGTCGCGGTGGATCATCTCGCTGCGGCCGGTAAAGCCGACGATCGAGGGGATATCCGCCGAGGAGCGGCCCTTGATCTTGTCGGCGTCCTCGGCGTCGAAGGCGATGAGCCCGCGGCCGATCTCGGCGCCGTCCGGCCCGCGCACGACCACGGCGTCGCCGCGGCCGAAGGCGCCCTCGACCTTGGTGACGCCGGCGGGCAACAGGCTCTTGCCCGAGCGCAGCGCGCGCACCGCGCCGGCGTCGATCACCAGCGCGCCGCGCGGCTCGAGCGAACCGGCGATCCACTTTTTGCGCGCGGTCACCGGATTGGCCGGCGTGAGGAACCAGGTGCAGGGCGCGCCGTCGGCGATCGCTTGCAGCGGATGCGCGACGTGGCCCGAGGCGATGATCATGTGCGTGCCGGCGGTGGTGGCGATCTTGCCGGCTTCGATCTTGGTCAGCATGCCGCCGCGCGCGGTGGCGGATTCGGACGCGCCCGCCATCGCCTCGATCTCCGGCGAAATGCGCGCCACCACC
>Ga0335078_10017190_pt1 | contig 10746 bp, 8 predicted proteins | sample Lox_Sample_32_FD_206711 | JGI IMG/M metagenome (GOLD analysis project Ga0335078, IMG submission 206711) | Soil microbial communities from Loxahatchee National Wildlife Refuge, Florida, United States - Lox_Sample_3.2 | ecosystem: Environmental > Terrestrial > Soil > Wetlands | place: USA: Florida... | reverse complement strand
CCTGCAGCAGCGCGTCGCCGGAGTGCTGCCCATCGCCGTGGAGGTGCCGCGCACGGGCACTTCGTACAGGTTCGTTCGGCCACTGGTTATTGATGAAGAAACGATGCTGACGTTCACATACCGGACGAAGTAGCGGATCCGTGCAAGGCCCTTCGCCGATAGGAGAAGTACAGCGCCGCGGCAGCGAGCTGGCAAGCCAGGACGAATCCACCGACCTTGGCGGTGAACAGCAGCGGATGCGGCACGTCGATAATCGGGAACAACGAGAGGAGCAGGTACAGCGCGGTCATGGCAAAGCCGGATACGGCGGCCGCACGCAGCCACAGCGGCGGCTTCGCGATGCTCCTCTGGCTGCCCACCAGCGGTAACGCGAACATAGCCAGATAAGTCAATGCGTAGAAGATGCCGGACGCGTTTTGCAAAAGCTGGAACGCTTCCTGTTGACCCGCGCCCGCCACCCCCGCAATGGCCATGGCCAACGAAACGCAGCCGACGAACACAATCGAATTGACCGGCGTCTTCCACCGCGGATGCAGCTTTCCGAACCAGGCCGGGAGGAGATGATCCCATCCCGCCACCAGCGGCAAGCGCGCGGCGATGGCGAACGTCAGGGCCTGCTGCGCGACGAACGCGAACAGAAGCGCGCCGATCACCAGCGGGATGAGCCCCGCGCCCGGATCGCCCGGCTTTGTTCCCAGCGTGAGCGCCTGCGAGATGGGGCTGACCAGATCGATTTTGTCGCGCGGAACCAGAGCGACCACCGAGCTTGTGCCGAGCACGAACATCGCGGCGATCACGGGAGTCGCGATGAGCACCGACCGGCCGACGGACCGCGCCGCATCGCGGCACTCGCCGGCGAAGATGGACATCGAGTCGAAGCCGCCCAGCGCGCCGAACCCCATCTTGCCGAGCAGATTCAGGCTCAGTATGGAGATGGCCGGCAGCGAGAGCGTAACGGGCGAATACTCGGTGGCGCGGCCAATGAGGTGGTTCCGAAGGGGCAGCGCGATGAGGGCGGCAAACACCGCCACCATCACCAGTCCGCCCACATCCTGAATCCATTTCCCGAGGCTGAATCCCACCAGGGCGATGGCGATGAGGCACCCCAGCACAGCCAGCGTGATGGCGGTCATCATTGGCTTGCTTTCGGCGATCCATGCACCCCGTGGACCGGCAACGTAGGCCAGCATGGTGTTGGTCTGGATGCCGGAGTAGGAGAGAATGGCCACCACGTTGAGCCACAGGTTCCAGCCGACGAGGAAGCCAATGAACTCATTGAATCCGAGGCGCGCCCATTCATAAAGCCCACCCTCCAGCGGCTGCAGGCGGCTCAGATAGATGACTACCGCAGCCGAAGGCAGATAGAACACCGCGATAGCCAGCAGCCAGAACGCGGCGTGCGAAGGGCCAAGGCGGGCCGCGGCGCCCACCCAGAACAACCCGACGATATTGAGAATCTGGCCGAAGACGAGGTCGCGGAGGCGCAGTTCCTTGCGAAACTCGCCCTGTCTGGTTTGAGTGTCTTGTTGAGTTATCAAGCCGCAGCCGTCACCGCGCGGACGAGGCGCACGTTCGAAATTGACTTAGTCTGAACTCCGGCGCTGGTGGGCCGGCCCGGGTTACTGCTCGATGATAATGATGGGGTCCTCGCTGTGCGGCGTGCCATCGTCGGTCAGGGTCACGCCGTACTTATAGCGCGCCGAATTCTCGCCGTTGTGTAGCTGGCGCAGCTGGCGTGGAATGAAAACCTTACCAGCACCTTTCGGCGACTGGCTGTCGGCGAAAGGCGAGTCCGAATTGCTGCTGAAGTCGAACGCCAGTGTTTGCGCGTTGGCGTGCGCCGGCTGCCATTCAATCGACTTCATGTGTTTGACGTGCAGCTCGGTTGCGTCCGCTCCCGACTTACTTTCCCTGTAAGTGAGTTTGTTGTTTTGCGCATCCCATCCGACAACCACCACATAGTCGGAGGAACCGGCCGGTCGCTTCGCATCCGCGGTCCCAACGGCCAGAAGCGCCATCAGGGAAACCACAATCAGTGGAAGTCTCATAGGTAGTCGGCAATGATAGCACGCGGACGGTCTTCAGGGAAGGAGTTTTCTGAGCCGCGGGTTGGCGCGCAGGGCGGCCAGGTCGGGATCGCGGCGAACCAAGTCCGCCTGATAACCGGATCGGAGGGCCGCCTGCAAGTCATCGAGGGCCTTTTCCGTTCGTCCCGCCAGTTCGTTCGCTACCGCGGCGTTGTACTGAACGTCGGCGTTGGAGGGCGCAAGCCTCTGCGCCGCGGCGATATCGCCGAGCGCTTCCTCCGTTTGACCCAGGCGCGCGCGGTATACACCCACGCGGCTTCGGGTCAACGCATCGCGTGGATTGGTCAGCAACAACGCCTCGGCCATATCGATTGCCTTCTGATACTGCGGTACCGCGCGGCTGCGGTATTCGGGTGTCAGGCGATAGCAATCGGCCAGATTGGCGACAATGCGATAGTCGGTGCCCTTCACCGCCAGGGCCTTCTCCAGGATCGCGGCGGCCTCGCGATATTGACCGCTGTCCTGGAGCACGCTGGCGAGGTTCGAGTAAGCGGAATCCGAGGGGTGGAGGGCGATCGATTTCTCCAGCATCTGCCGCGCATCGGCGTAGCGGCCGAGAGCATAATACGCGCCGCCCAGGTTACTCCACGTTTTGTAATTGTCCGGCGCAATCTCCGCGGCCCTGCGAAACTGAGTTACTGCCTTCTCCAACTGGCCGGTATGGTAGTAGAAGGCGGCGAGATCGTTCACCGCGAACCAGTCACCGGGGCTGAGGCGCACGGCCTGGGTATAAGTCGCTTCGGCATCCTGGCGCCGGTCCATTTGCTGATAGGTCGCGCCGACGCCGCGAAAGGCCTGGGTATTCACGGGGTCGATGCGCAGGGCGGTTTGGTAGGCTTCCACGGCCTGCTCGTAATGGCCGGTGGCGCGGTAAATCTGGCCGAGGCTGACATAGCCGCGCGGCAATTGCGAGTTCAAATCCACGGCGCGCGAGGCGCACTGCTGCGCGCGGGTCAGCCATTGCGGATCGCTGTTGAGCTTGTATCGCGTGAACCACGCATCGCTGAGGCCGGCCCATGCCAGCGCGTAACGATCGTCAAGCTTGGTGGCCTGCTGGAAGAGCGCTATGGCTTGATCCAGATTGCCGGGTTTGTCCGGACGCTGCAACAGCCCGCTGGCCCGTGTAAAGGCGTCATAAGCTCCGGGGACGGCAGTGCGATCGGCGGCCAGCGCGCTGCGCGCCGCTGGTTGGAGCTCCAGTCCCAGCAGAGAAACCAGCTCCGTTTCCACGCCGTTCTGCAGAGCGTCGGGATCCCGGTAGGCGGCGGAGATGGAGCGGCCGGGAAGCGTGAAACCGGTTTTTGCATCCACCAGGTTCAGGGTAAGATGCAGCGCATTGGCGATACGCTGAACGCCGCCCGTCACCACCAGGTTTACTCCGAAGGCCTGACGAACCGCGGGAACTCCGCCATCTTTCAGACGCAGCACTTCGCTGAACGGCACCACCAGCAGCATTTGCTGGAACTGGCGGAGGCGCGAAAGCGTACTGGTGAGATTCTCAGTCAGGCCTTCGCAGAAAGCTTCGTTGGAAGCGCGCTGGGCGGGGTCATCCTCAATATGTGCCAGGGGCATGACCGCGATTCGCTTCTGACCGGGAACGCCGGCCGTGAACAGAGATGCGGCATAGCGGCGTCCCATGGGGCTCAAGGCGGTTCCGGCGATTCCGGCAAGGGCGCACGCGGGGATGCCCCACGTGAGCACGCGCCGCCGCGAGACGGCACTCCGGCTGGGCCGCGGCGCAATCAGCGAGACCGTGGGATGCGCGTCGGATTCGCGTTGCGCCATGCGGATATCGAACAAGGCTTCCTCGGCGCGCTGATAGCGCCGGCCGGGGTCCTTCTCCAGAAGGCGCATGGCGACCGCCGAGACGCGGAGCGGAAGATCGGGGCGCAGTTTCTCGATCGGCTCGGGTGCGGCTCGAACGATCTTCAGCAACGTGGCCGCTTCGGTATCGGCGCGAAAAGCGGAAACGCCCGCCAGCGTTTCATAGAAGACAATTCCGGCCGAGAACAGATCGGAGCGCGCATCCACGGTCCCGCCTTCGGCCTGTTCCGGCGACATGTACATGAGGGTGCCCACGCGATGGTCAGCGCGCGTGTGCGCGGGGCCGTCCATCAATTTGGCGAGGCCGAAGTCCGTGATCTTCATCAGGCCTTCGGCGTTGTACATGAGGTTGGCGGGTTTGATATCGCGATGCAGAACGCCGTTACGGTGCGCGTGACCGAGGCCGTCGAATAGTGCCTCGGCCGTGCGTAGCGCTTCCGCGACACTCAGCGGAGTGCCCGTACCCGCGGCCGCCAGCTTCGAATGCAGGGTTCCGCCGGGAAGATATTCCAGCGCGAGATACGGCTCGCCCGATTCTTCGCCGATCTCGTAAATCACCGCGATGTTGGGGTGACTGAGGGTGGAAATCACACGCGCTTCCTGATAGAAACGCTGGCGCGCGGTTTCCGAATTGAGCAGGTGGCCGGCGAGGAACTTCAGAGCGACAAAACGGTTCAGTGACGTATCGCGAGCGCGGTAGACGACGCCCATTCCACCGGCGCCGAGCTGGTCGAGAATCTCGTACTGCCTGATGGTTCGTCCGACCATGAGTTAGCTCACGGCTTTTATGTATGATACGCCGCCGGGCGAGAGCAACCGGCGCCGTGCTACTGTATCATCCTCGGAAGGGGGCCCGTGCATGAACGTACCGCTGGAGGTGTTGAACACCTATGAGCGATGGAAGAATACCCAGCCGCCTAACGATGACGCGCCGTTTCGCGACCTGGTTGCGGCCTGCATCGTGACCCGGCACCGGCTGTATGAGATCTTTCCGCCGAGCCGGATCTCGACGGTGGTGGGCCAGGCCAGTGACAGCGCGGCTTTCGGGCAGCTTGCCGGTTTCGCGTGGATGATCTTTGAAAACACCAATCCGGACAGCGAAAACAGCGTAAACATGGCGGTTTCGTGGTTCAAACATGTGATGCCCGATGTGAACCGGCGGCGTTCCATCCTGATTACATCGTTCGAGATGCTGCGGCAGGGGCAGACATTCGGGGACTGACCCGGACGCGGTCGAAGAAACGAGCCAGCACGGCGACAGCGTTTTGCACGCCGTCTTCGGCGGCGATCAGCGCGCCAAGCCCGGCAAGGCGCGCGCGCACGGTGCGCTCTTCGAGGGCGGAGTTGAGCGCGCGAGTCATCGCGGCCGTAGTGAGGTGGCGCGAAGAGATGGGCGGTGGGCCGAGTTGCCGCTCGGCCAGCCAGCGGCCCCAGAAGGCCTGATCGAAGAAGAACGGAAGAATCACGGAAGGGATTCCGGCCCGCAGCGCGGCGGCGGTGGTGCCCGCGCCGCCATGACTGACCACAGCCGCCACGCGCGGGTAGAGCCAATCGTGCGGCAGGGATTCGGCGACGCACACGCCGGGGTCATGCGGCGTCACTCCCGACCAGCCGCTGAGCACGATGGCGCGGCGGCCCATGGCGCGCAGCGCTTCGAGGGCAACCGGGAGAATGTACGCGATCTTCGGATCGTGCATGCTGCCGAAGCCGATGCAAACGGGGAGATCGCCGCTGGCGAGAAAATCGGCGACGTGCGCGGGCGGCCTCCATGCCGGGTCGGGCGGCAGGCGCCAGTAGCCGGTGACGTGCAGATGCGGCAGCCAGTCGCGCGGCTTTGGAACAACCGCTGGACTGTAGGCGAAGAAGGCGGGGCGTCCGCTGCCGTAAAGATCCGCAAAATATCCGCCCCGCGTGACCTTGCGCCGGGCTTTCATCAGCGGCCGGAAAAGCTGCCAGAAGACCTGCTCCTGGAGGAAGTAGGTTAGGCGGTTGACCACGCCGGGTGTGCCCGCGCCGAGCGGGAAGACGGGCGATGGATACGTCCAGGTGCGGCCGAGGGGCTGCAGATGCGTGGGGAAACAGGGAATACCGCGGGCCTGCGCGGAGTAGAACGCGGGGAACGCCATGGGCGAAAAGCAAACGGCGCCGGCGTCTTGGCAGGCTGCGTCAATGTCGTCGATAATCTGCCGCGCGATGGGCACGGCGATGCGCTGCAGCTCACGAAGGAAGCGGATCGATTTGCCGCTGGCGAGAAGCGCCTTGGCGGCGGGCGTGTCGTAGAGCCCGCGAAAGCTGATCTGAATGGGATGAAATTCGACGTTGTGCGCTTCGGCCTGCTGCCGGAAATCGAGCGGTGCGGTGAGGCGGACGTCGAAGCCCGCGGTTTGGAGTCCCCGAGCCAGCGCGAGGTGCGGCTCGAAATCGCCGCGGGTACCAACGGCGGCGACAACGATTCTCACCGGCTCCCCCGGCCGGCGCTATTGCCCCGCCGCTTTGAGCAGGACGCCCTCCAGATGCAGCCGCAGCGCTCCAACGAAGACAGGCCCACGGTCGCGATTGTAGCCAGGATTCCAGACGCGCTGCACATCGGCCGACAGGTTCACGCCGTACCAGACATGCGCGGTGTAGTAGCTCTCCAGAATATCCTCGCGTCCGTAGTTGAGTTTGCCGTCGCCGAGGATGAAGCCGAGGCCGCCGAGGGCGAGGTATGCGCGATGATCGCCGGAAATGGCGTTGGAAACAAATGCCGCGCCGATCTTGTCCGCACGGCGATGCCAGCGATCTCCGCGCATGTCCGCACCGCCGGAGAAGGTCTGGTCCACCTCGGTGTAGGCAAAGGACTCGGTCTCTCCGTTGTTCCAGCCGAAGCGCCCATAAGCGCGCAGGGCGTGGGTCAGCTCCTGTTCCAGGTTCAGGCCGAAACCGTACTTGACGCGGCCCTGCTCGCGGGTTGCGGTGACGTCGGGTACGGCCATTTGTCCGCTTTCGTACTCGTGAATGGCTTCGCGGTAGCTGCCCATGTTGGCGTGATTGACGAACGCGAGCGGGCGAATGATGGTGAGCCGTTTCGGCAGCAGCTCGCGATGCAGTTCCAACTCGTAGTTTTCGCCGCGGGCGCGCGCAAGGTCGGCATCCAGATGGGCGCCGTTGGCGTTTTTTGGCATCAGCATCTCGCCGAAGCGGAACGCCCAGGAACGGTCGTTGTATTCGAGCACGAGGCCATAGGTATAGCCGCGCGTGTCGGCCGCGTAGTCGTAGGCGGGATTGTTGTCGATGGCCCAGTTCATGAATTGCAGGTGGCTGTCGCTGCCGATGGCATTCACGTCGAACCAGTCCACCGTGCTCATCTTGCCCGCGCGGATATCGAGACGGCGGACGGGGACGGTGGATTGGAGTTGCAGCGGACCGATGTCGGCTTCGGTTGTCTCGGCGCTGAGCGGGATCATCTGGTGAATCATGGCGCGGGCGACGTAGGGCGCCTGACCGAGCGAAGGATTGCGCACCACGTCGAGATTGGTGAAGCCCGCGAGGCCCAGGGCGTCGCCGATGCCGTGACCGCCGGCCTCTTCGAGATCGAAGAAGAAATCCGTTGTGCCGGTGAGGCGGAAGCCGGTGTAGAGCGTGACCACGCGCGAGCTGACGAACTGGCCATCGGGCGAAAGGCTGTTGGGACCTTCGTAAGGCGAATCGAAGGTGGGATGGCCCTGGGAGATGAAGTTGGCCTGGCCGGAAAGCCAGATGCGGCTCAGCCAGCCGTCGGCGCCGTCCTGCGCCAAGACGGGCGATTGTGACAAATTGATGAATACAAAGAGGATACAGGCCGCTCGGGACAAGCTCCCATCTTGCGATAATGGCCAGGTTGATCGCAATCCCTCTTCTGACCGTGGCGCTGTTGATCGCCCAGCCGGCACGCGTCTACATCGAGCCGTTCGACGGCCCACTGCACGATCAGCTCGTCAATCAGTTGAAGAAAGACGCACGCGTCGATGTGGTGGATTCAGCCGCGCAGGCGGATCTGCTGGTGGAAGGATCGGGGCGGACCTGGGTAAAGGGCTTTATCAGCACGAACCCGCGGGTACGATATCGCAGCAGCGACGCGCAGCCCGTATACACGGGATATCTTTCGGTGGAACTGCAGAACCGGCGGAAGGAAACGGTATGGTCATGGCTGGCCACGCCGGGAAGGTTCGACGCGCACGACATAAACCGGAACCTCGCCGAACGCATGGCGCCGAAGCTGGCGGAGGCAGTGGCGGAGAATTCAGCGGAGCTCACGGCCGGGCCTGCGACATCCGGAGGCGGCGAAGCGCTCACCGCGGCGGGAGCGACATTTCCGTATCCGCTGTATCGGAAATGGTTCGATTCGTTCGGGGCCAACGTCCGGTACGCGGCGCTCGGGTCGGGGGCGGGAATCGAAGAGCTAAGGAAGGGCGAGGTGGATTTTGCCGCGTCCGATATGCCGCTGGCGGATTCCGTGCTGGCCGACATGCCGTTCCAATTGCGGCAGGTCCCCACGGTGATAGGCGGAGTGGTGCCCATTTACAACGTGAAGGGCGTCACACAGGATCTTCGCTTCACTCCCGAAGCGCTGGCCGGGATTTTCCTGGGAAGAGTTCGGCGCTGGGACGATCCGGTTCTGAAAGCCGCGAATCCGCACGTCGCGCTACCGGCACGGGACATCGCGGTGGTGCACCGCGGCGATAACAGCGGCACGACGTTCATCTGGACCAGTTATCTGGCGGCGGTGAGCGAGGCCTGGAGGTCGGGGCCGGGCCATGGCCTGGCGGTGGAATGGCCGACCGGTACGGCTGCGCGGGGAAATGATGGCGTGGCCGAACTGGTGGGAAAGACGCCGGATGCCATCGGCTATGTGGAGTTCATATACGCGCTGCAGAATCAGCTCAGCTACGGGTGGCTAAGGAATCGAGCGGGGCGGTTCGTGCAGGCGAGTCTGGAAACGCTGACCGCGGCGGGGGCTATCGGCTCGGGCGATCTGCGGGCGCCGATTGTGAACGCGCCAGGGGCAAACGCGTATCCCATCGCTTCGTTCACGTACCTGCTGATTCCGGACAAGGCCACGGACCCGGCGAAGCAGAAAACGCTGACGGAGCTGCTGCGCTGGATGCTGACAACCGGGCAAAAGCAGTGCGCGGCGCTCGGATATGCGAGTTTGCCGGAGGCCGTGGCGCGGAAAGCGATGCCTTAGGGCACGCTACTGGACCTCTTCGCCGAACTTGATGGTGGCGTCCACTTTGTAGACCTTCACTTTGGCGCCGGTGGGCCGCAGCATCTGCAGAACGATGGCCTCGCCGCGCGTGGTGAGAACGAAGTGCGAATTGCCCCCACGCGCGACCGGGAACTGGCGCGTGCCAAAGGGCGGCACCATCTCCTGGACATCATCGGAACAAACCGGCGTCAGTTCAGAGGCGGGACGTTTCGGGTTGGGCACAGAATAGAGCACGCCGAACGAGTAGCAGGCGCGGACCAGTGCGGGATGCTCGGAGACGTTGATCATGGCAACGAGCCCGTCGTCATTCTCGGTGACGTCGCCCGAATACCACGGATTGCGGGCCGGCCAGACGACATCGCGCGTGGTGGTGTGAAGCTCGTTGCCGGCGAGGCATTCGGTGGCGCCGCTGACCGCGAGCACGGGAGCCATTTGTGGAGCCGGAATGTGCTCCCGGACGCGGACCCAGGCGCTCGCGGTGTCGTCGGGAAGCTCGAGCTTGTACTCGCCGCGCTCGCCGGGCGCCAGGCGCACTTCAATACCGGTTCGGCCCACCAGCGGCGCGAGCGCGCCACTGCTCTTATGGGCCTCCACGTCGGCGACGACTTCGCGGCTGCCGAGGTTCTGCACCTGCACCGCGGATGAGCAGGAGGAGTTGAAGGCGAGCCAGGGAATAATGCTTTCCATGACGCGGCTCTCGACGGCATGCGGGCGCGAATCGGGCGGAGCAACGGGGTTGCTCGCCGCCATCAGGACGACGGGCAGAAGCAGGCCGAGAGACGGCTTCACGTCGTATTGTTCGGCATACCGGGCTCGCGGGAATAGAGTAGTATCGTTGGCAAAGGGTCAATGAAACTTCGCAATCTTCTGCCACTGCTGGGCGGTCCGCTCGCCCTCGCGCTCACGATTCCGGGAAACATCGAAAACGGCGGCCGTGCCGTAAAACCGGGGGATTCGCTGACGTTTCCGGTGACGGTGCAGACCACCGGCATGTACACGTTCACAGTGAAGGTGGCGCACCCGCAGGGGTTCGATCCGGAGATCTGGATTCTGTGCGATGGCCGGGACGTGAGCGGATCCATGACAGTGCCGTACACGGGGGGGGCGGATCAGTGGACCACCGTGACGCGGCCGGGGGTGAATCTTACCGCGGGGCCGCACCAACTGGGGCTGAAGGCCGGCGGCGGAAGCACGTTTTATCTGAGCACGATCGCGGTGACGCCGGGAACGCTGCCGAAACCGGGTCCGAAGACGGATCCGGCGGTGTGGGAGCTGGTGTGGGGCGATGAGTTCCAGTACACGGGCCGGCCCGATCCGGCGAAGTGGGCTTATGACACCGGCGGCGACGGCTGGGGGAACAAGGAGCTGGAGTATTACACGGACCGGCCGGAGAATTCGCGCGTGGAGGACGGGCGGCTGATCATCGAGGCGCGGCGGGAGGAGTACAAGGGCAATCACTACACGTCGGCCCGGCTGGTGACGCGCGGGAAGCAGGAGTTTCGCTATGGCCGCATGGAGGTAAGCGCGAAACTGCCGGCGGGCGCGGGGACATGGCCGGCGATCTGGCTGCTGGGGCACGCGCGGCGGGAAGGCTGGCCGGCGTCGGGC
>Ga0335078_10017188_pt1 | contig 10747 bp, 10 predicted proteins | sample Lox_Sample_32_FD_206711 | JGI IMG/M metagenome (GOLD analysis project Ga0335078, IMG submission 206711) | Soil microbial communities from Loxahatchee National Wildlife Refuge, Florida, United States - Lox_Sample_3.2 | ecosystem: Environmental > Terrestrial > Soil > Wetlands | place: USA... | reverse complement strand
CGGCCAGACGGCCCTCCAAAAACTTCTGATTCTCGACCGGCTCGTTGAGCCAAATCTTGGCAAGCCGCCCTGCGAAGCGCTCGTAGTCGGCCGGCTTGACCAGCTTTCGATCGAGCCCCGGCGAGCTGACTTCCAGAATGTAACTCGCCCCGCCCGGAACCAGCTCTTCCACGTCGAGAATTACGCCTAGCTGCTCGCTGACTCGCTCGCAGTCCTTGTGGCTGATCCCGGACTCGCCCGGATTCGCCGGGTCCGGCGGACGGTCGATATAGACTCGCAGGAGCCGCTGCTTGCCGACCTTCCACTCCACGTCGAAGATTTCCAAACCCTCCGAACGTGCGACCCGTTCCGCCGCCTCGCGAATCTTATCGAGGTCCATTCTATTCTGCGGGCGGCATTTACGCCCGCCAAAGACTCCTATGCCCAGACCGCTTCATGCGGCCAACAAAAAAGTGGGCTCGCGCCCACTGGTTTGTGCGACCTATCTGGAAGCAATTTAGTATAGTCTTCGTGGCACCGGAAACGCAAGGCCATGTCCTGGGCGTCCTAGAATCACCCGCGGCGCAATCGAAGCTGCAACTTCACTGGGATGCCGCTGGCCGGCGCACGAGGTGAAGATGACGTTGCGCGAGGCGGTCCAGAAGTATCTGGCGGTCGCTGGCGGATACGGCAAAGCGGTGGCGCTCGACGCGCTAGGCCCATCGCACGACGAGACCGAGCGCAGCTTCAGCCTTTTCGATGAGGACTACCACATCAGCCGTTTCATACACCTTCGGAACGACTCCGGCGAAAGCTTTCAGATCAACGGATTCCCGCAGACGCACGTCTCCATCGACGCCGAGATTCAGAACATTCTGTAGTTGCTGAGCGCTATCAGCGCAGGGCTGGATGGACGTCGAAGTCCGGGTCGATGTCGACGGGAATGTCGTTTGCTTTCGCGAGCGCGGCGGCGAGCTCGGGAGGCATCACGGCGTATTTCTTAAACCAGTTCTCGGTGCGGGTGCGGTCGCCGGTGGATTCCTGTTCGAGCAGTTCCTTTGCGAGCGAGGCCATCGCGCCGGGCATCTTGTCGAAGTCTGCCGAATAGAGACCGGTCGACGAATCGCGGCGAATCGCGCCCTGTTCGGTGAGATAGCTGAACTCCATCATCGCGCCTTGGCCGTGCGCTTCGGCGATTCCGAAGCGAATCGTGCGAAACGTCTCGCCGAGAAACGACGCGTAAATCCCGTTGAGCTTTTCTCTTGGAATCGCGCCGTGATCGACGAGCCACTTCACGCACGTCATGCCCGTGATATCGGCTTTGGATTCCTCGAGCGCTGAATACTGCGGACCAATTGCCTCGCGAATATCGACCTTACCGCTCGCGGTGCGCGCATAAGCGGGACCGAGGCCGTGCGAGATTTCGTGGAGAGTAACGAAGTTGAGCAGCCCCTCGCCGGTGACGAGCTTCGCTTGGTCCGCGGGCATCAGGCGCTGCGTAATCGGCAGAATGATGTCTTCGACGCGCGCGTCCATGAAATTCTTCCAAAAGATCTTCTTCGAGCCTTTTTGCTCGTGGATGCGCGGATCGTTCGGCAGATTGTCGGCGACGGCCTGATAGCCGTGGAGTAGATCGCCCGCGCGGTAAATCGCGTCCACCACCTCCATCGGCGATTGTTTGCCGCGCTTCGAAGGCAGATCGGCCGGCGCAAGCGGCAGCGACTCCTGAAGTTGCGGCACGTATTTCTGAAACACTTCGAGCTTCTTGCTCTCGGCGTCGTTGCGAATCATCACCGACGCGCCGTAGGAGGTTTTCACGCCGAGGAGATCGTCGAGATAGGTTTCGTACGGCGCGAAGATGATGTCGAATTTCGGATTCTTCAGATCAAGCCAGGTGATATCGCTCTCGAAATAATCGTCGGTGAGCAGCGCGTGCGCGCGCAATTGCAGAAATTTCGCGAACGCAGGATCGTCGCTGAGTTCGGCGGCTTGCCGCAGATCGCGCGCCATCGGAACCAGAAATTCGCGAAAGGCCGTGTGATACGGAACGGCCTCGAGCGCGTCCGCGCTGCGGCTGACAATGGTTTGCGGTCCGTAGAGCGCGGCCTTTTGATCGGGATGCGCGGCCACGTAGGCGTCGAATTCAGCGCGCGTGATGCCCCACGGGAAAATGGCGCGGCCGGGCGGGAGCGGAGCCGTGCCGACGAAAGGCTTGTTGTCGTCGATCAGATCGAAGCGGCCGCCATTGATTTTCAGATACTCGCGGAGCATCTGGTCTTGCGGCTTCGCGCTGTTTTGCAGCGAGAGATAGAGCTTCAGCCCGTCGGGATCGCTCTGGCGCCAATAGATGCAGTCGAGCAGGCCCGCGGCGTCGACCAGTTTGGCGACCATTCTGTTTTCACGGTCGCTGAGGCCAGTCGAATCGAACGCGATGTGAATCGGCTTGAACTTCGCGAAGCGCTCCGCGAGGTCGGGCGCGATGACGATCTTCGGTGCTGCGGGAGCGACCTTGGCCGGTTTCGGCTTGGGTTTCGTTGCCGGCGCGGTCGAAGTCTGCCCGAAACCCGCCGGCGCGGTGAAGGCTAGCAGCGCAGCCAACAGAAAAGCAAAACCGGAATAAAGCAAAAAGTAAGTCGCGAAAAATTGACACCCTTTCTGTGTCGCCGATCTTTGTTTTGAATGAGTTAAGGAGCAAAACACCTGGTTTGGCTTGACACCCTTTTGCCCGAAATTGCAGCGGGTGTGGGCACGGCTTAACGAACTCGTGCCGAAACGCCGAAAGATGTTTCGCGCGGCCGACCTGCTGAGCCGAGTTGTCATTCCCATCTCTATTCTCATCACGTGTCCATCTTAGTTTAGAAAAGGCCGACTGCAAGCGCGGCGGTATGTGGAATTGCCGAATCTCGCTATGCCACTTCCGCATCGAACTTCTCGTGTTCTTGCGCAGGGTGACTTCCGAGTATCGGCCAGTCCGTAAGTCGGGTCGAACTTGACAACCGGAACGGGGAAGTCCATCTTGCTGGTTGCCCGCCGAGTTTTGCGACGGGCACTGCGGACATGACCGTTGCTGCACGTTCGGAGCAAACGTGCCGCTCCATGCTACAGAAATCCAGGTTGTCTGACGGCAACTTCACTCGCAATCATCCGGGGCCTTCCAGCCCTGCCATTTGGTCTTCACCCATCGACATTAATCGAACCTCCGTCGCGGAAGCGCGCACTCGTCTTTTCACGTTCTGTCGGGCCCCTTGCTGCAAATACTGCAATCAAGAGGAAGGAGGTATTCGAGATGAAAAATAAGAACTTCGCGGCAACCACAATCCTGGCGGTGTCTCTCTGCGCGGTCGTGGGCGCGGCCCTTGCGGCGCAGGACAAATACACTCTGAAAGTGCCGGGAGGCCTCGCGTTCTCCGAGTTCAAGGGATACGAAAGCTGGCAGGTTGTCTCCATCAGTCAGGACGGACCCCTGATGGCTGCGATCCTCGGGAATCCGGTGACGATCAAAGCCTACCAGGATGGCGTTCCTGGCAGCGGCAAGCCTTTCCCCGACGGCTCCAAGATGGCGAAGATCCATTGGACCCCGACGAAGATGCAGACGTTCCCTTCGGCCACCGTGCCAGGCACCCAGCATGACGCCGACTTCATGGTGAAGGACAGCAAGAGGTTCGCAGAGAGCGGAGGTTGGGGATACGCCGTGTTCGAGTTTGACTCGGCATCCGGCACGTTCAGGCCCGGCACTACGACTGACACGCCACCGCAGGCGAACGATGCCAAGTGCGGATTCACGTGCCACACGATTGTGAAGACAAGAGACTACGTCTTCACGGAGTACGGGAAGCGGTGAGCAGGGTACGTCGCACCTAGGGTGATCCGAGGCGGAATGGGAGAAGCAACGGTGATCGCCTCACAAAAAAGGAGGCAGCCATGAGCACCAAGGCAGTGCGGACGAACGACCCAACCAGCGACGCGACCGTCGCGAGAATTGACATGAAGTTCGAGATTGTCGTCATCCCCGTCTCGGATGTCGACCGCGCGAAGGATTTTTACGCGAAGCTCGGATGGCGGCTCGACGCCGACTACGCCGCTCCCACGAACGACTTCCGCGTGATCCAGTTCACGCCGCCTGGCTCGGGGTGCTCGGTGATCTTCGGCAAGAACGTTACCGCGGCGGCGCCCGGCTCAGCTCAGGGTCTCTACCTGATCGTCTCGGACATCGAGGCCGCCCGGCGCGAGCTGCTCGGCCGCGGAGTCGCGGTCAGCGAGGTGTTCCACAACGATGGCGTGTACTCCGGCAAGGACGAGCCGTACCTCTTTGGGCGCGTGCGGGTCAGCGGTTCCGATCCCGCGCATGGCAGCTATCGTTCCTTCGCCTCGTTCAGCGATCCGGACGGCAACGGGTGGCTGTTCCAAGAGCTGACGACGCGGCTCCCTGGTCGCATTGATTCGAAGGCGACGACCTTCGCATCGGTGAACGACCTGGCGAACGCGATGCGGCGCGCGGAGGCCGCTCACGGCGAGCATGAGAAGCGCATCGGTGCGGCAGACGCGAATTGGCCCGACTGGTACGCCAAATTCATGGTGGCGGAGCAGGCCGGGACGGAGCTGCCGAAGTGAGCGAAGTTCGCGCGGGATTCCGATCGCTGCGGCGGGGTTTCTCAAAAAGGGAGGCATTATGAAGCTCACAGGCAAGAAGGCTCTTATTACCGGCGGTAACAGTGGCATCGGCCTTGCCACAGCCCGACTTTTGATTGCGGAGGGCGCGCAGGTCGCCATCACCGGTCGCGACCAGAAGACGCTCGACGAAGCGATCGCCGAACTTGGATCGAACGCGCGTGGCTACCGCGCTGACGTCACCGTTGTGGAAGATCGCAGGCGGCTCTTCGCAGCCCTGGCCAAAGATTTCGGGAAGCTCGACATTGTTTTCGCCAATGCCGGCATCACCGGCCGGACTCCTACCGGCTCGACCGACGAGGCCATTTTCGAGAACGTGATCCACACCAACCTGAATGCCGCTTTCTTTACGGTGAATTCAGCGGCGCCTCTGCTGAACGACAACGGCAGCATCATCTTCAGCGGGTCGGTGCATAACTATCTCGGCCAACCGGGCGTCGCCGCATATGCGGCCACGAAGGGTGGTCTCGTCTCGATGGCGCGTTCCATCGCCGCCGACTTGGCGCCGCGCAACATTCGCGTGAATGTCGTCGCACCGGGCGCGATCAAAACTCCCATTTGGAAGCGCGGGCCCCGCGCTTCTATTTCCACGGAGGAATCCGCCAAGTTGGAGAAGTTTTTTTCTTCCGCGGTTCCGCAGGGCCGTTGGGGCGAGCCGGAAGAAATTGCCAAAGCCGTGCTCTTCCTTGCCTCGGACGATTCCTCGTACGTCAACGCGGTCGAGCTGATGGTCGATGGTGGAGCTACTGGTGCCCCGTTCGGAGCTCCCATTCTTCGCGCCTGACAGCAGTGAATTCCACCACAGTGAGATAAGAACTTCAGTTGAATGCAAGGGGAGGAAAGAACATGGTAGATCCAACGCATGGAGTCCATGCCAATGACGCAGCCAGCAAGGCGGGCGTCGCGAGAATTGACATGAAGCTCGAGGTCGTCATCATCCCCGTTTCGGATGTCGACCGCGCCAAGGAGTTCTACGAGAGGATCGGATGGCGGCTCAACATTGACCGCTCCGCCGGCGAAGATTTCCGTTTGGTCCAGTTCACGCCGCCGGGCTCCTGCTGCTCGGTCCATTTCGGCAAGAACGTCACGTCGGCCGCTCCCGGTTCGGCCAAGGCATTCGTGGTCGTTGTCGACATCGAGGCCGCCCGGGACCAACTCGTCGCCGCCGGCGTCGAGGTCGGCGAGTTCTTCCACGACGGCCCGGAAGGCCGCGGCAGCGGCCTGCATCCCCAGCGTCTCTCCTACCGCTCGCGCGCCTTATTCAGTGATCCCGACGGCAACGTCTGGCACATGCAGGAGGTCATGATCCGGGACCCCAACCGCAGCGAACCTGGCGTGACTTCCTTCGGCTCCGCAAACGGCCTGGCGAGCGCGCTTCGGCGTGCGGAGGCTGCCCACGGCGAGCACGAGAAGCGCATCGGTGCGGCAGACCCGAACTGGCCCGACTGGTATGCCAAGTACATGGCGGCGGAGCAGGCCGGGACGGAGCTGCCGACGTGATTCGTGAACCGCAGCTCGCCGGACAGACGGTTGTCCTGATCGGCGGCAGCTTAGGGATCGGCTTGGAGACGGCCAGGCGAGCGCGGTCCGAGGGCGCGGATGTCGTTCTCACCGGCCGCGACCCGCAACGCCTCGAGCATGCCGCGCGCGAGCTCTGCGCGCTGAGCAGTGCGGCCTTCAACGCCACCGACTTCGAACGCCTGAAACGGTTCTTCGACGAGCTGCCGACGCCGATCGACCACGTGCTGGTCACGGGCCCGGGCCCTTACTACGCGCCGCTGGCGGAATTCGACGTCGACAAGGCACGCCGCGACGTCGAGGCCCATCTGTTCTTGCCGCTGCACATCGCCAAGTACGCGACCGGCAAGATTCGCCCGGGAGGCACGCTGCTTTTCATGGGCGGGACTGGAGGACGGCACACGGCACCAGGAATGGCGCTCATCTCGGCGCTCACGGCCGCGCTTCCCGCTCTCACGAAAAACCTCGCGCTCGAGCTCGCGCCCATCCGTGTGAACCTGATCGCAGCCGGGTTCGTCGACACGCCGCTCTCGGCGTCGCTCCTGGGCGATCAGTTGGACGCGCGTCGCGAGCATCTCCGCAGGACGCTGCCGATCGGGCGCGTGGTTGGCCCGGCCGACGTCGCCGCGCTCGCTGTACACATTATGATCAACACGGCGCTCACGGGCGCGACCTACGACATCGACGGCGGCCAGCAGCTCGTCGCCGGCTAGAGGCCAGATTCAACGTCACGCCTTCAGGGGGGAAGTGATTCTGCACCTCGTATCGCGCTCAGGGCGAACTCCTTACCCGCTAACGAGAGCTCAGGGCAACCCCGTCGTTCGCTTAACGCGAACTCAGGGCAACGAGGCGGGCGGCGAGGGCCTTCTGTTCCTGGCAGAGAGCGGAAGGAAGACGGTCACCAAATTTTGCGAAGAACTTGTCGACGGCCTGCTCCTCCTCGGCCCAATCGTTGGGATTCACCGCGAGCAGTTCGTTCAGCGTGTCGTGCGAGATCGAAAGCCCGTCGAGCGTGAGCGACGAAGGCGTCGGAACGTTGCCGATCGGAGTTTCCGTAGCCGCAGCGCGGCCTTCGATGCGGTCGAGCATCCATTTCAGCACGCGGACGTTTTCTCCATAGCCGGGCCAGAGGAATTTCCCGCCCGCGTCGCGCCGGAACCAATTCACGTGAAAGATTTTCGGCGGATTCTTCAGCTTCGATCCCATCGCGAGCCAGTGGCCGAAGTAGTCGCCCATGTTGTAGCCGCAGAAGGGAAGCATGGCCATCGGATCGCGGCGCGTGACGCCCACGGCGCCCGTCGCGGCGGCGGTTGTTTCCGAAGCCATCGTGGCGCCGACGAACACGCCGTGCTGCCAATTGTGCGATTCGTAGACGAGCGGCGCGAGGCGCGCGCGGCGTCCGCCGAAAATCAGCGCGGAGATCGGCAGGCCCTCCGGGTCTTCCCAATGGGAAGAAATCGAAGGCGATTGCGACGCGGGCACGGTGTAACGGGAATTCGGGTGGGCCGCAGCGTTGCCGCCCACGGACCACTTGTTGCCGTGCCAGTCGATGAGGCCAGGTGTCGGCGCGGAATCGATGCCTTCCCACCACGGCTCGCGCGATTCCGTCATCGCGACGTTGGTGAAAATCGTGTCGTGATGAATGGCCTGCATGACGTTGGGATTGGTCTTGCCGTTCGTGCCAGGCGCGACGCCGAAGAATCCGGCTTCGGGATTGATCGCGCGCAGCGTGCCGTCGGACGCGACGTGCATCCAGGCGATGTCGTCGCCGATCGTCCAGACGCGATAGCCCTGCGATTCGAGAGCGGAGACCATCATGGCGAGATTCGTTTTTCCGCAGGCGCTCGGAAACGCCGCGGCCATGTACGTGACTTTGCCCGAAGGATCCTCGAGGCCGAGGATCAGCATGTGTTCGGCCATCCAGCCCTTTTCGCGCGCCATCCAGCTTGCGATTCGCAGAGCGAAGCACTTCTTGCCCAGAAGCGCGTTGCCGCCGTATCCGGAGCCGACGCTCCAGATCAATTTTTCTTCGGGGAAGTGCGCGATGAAGCGGCGGTCGGGACTGAGGTCGCCCAGCGAATGAAGGCCGGGGACGAAATCATCGGAGCGGCCGAGGCGATCGAGCGCGACTTTGCCCATGCGCGACATGATGCGCATGCTCGCCGCGACGTACGCGCTGTCGGTGATCTCGACGCCGATTTTGCTGTAAGGCGAGCGGGCCGGACCCATGATGTAGGGAACCACGTACATCGTGCGGCCCTTCATGGCGCCGTCGAATAACGGGCGGATCTTCTCCTTGGCGTCGGCAGGCGCCATCCAATTGTTCGTCGGGCCGGCGTCCTGTTTCTTTTGCGTGCATATAAAGGTGAGGCCTTCGGTGCGGGCAACGTCGCTCGAATTACTGCGGTGGAGATAACAGCGGGGGTAGCTCTTCTGATTCAGCTCGATGAACGTCCCATCCTTCAGCATCAACTCCGTCAGGCCGTCGTTTTCCGCATCCGAGCCATCGCACCATACGATTTTGGACGGCTTCGTGAGTTTTGCTGATTCCTCTACCCACGATTCCAGTGGTGTGGACACCCTACCTCCCGATGATTACGCGAGGACGCGCAAATTGTATGAAGTTTCGTCCGTCGCTTTGGAAAAAACAAACCAATTCTAGCGTGTAAGTCAAAAGTGTAAGACACGACGCCAGGGAATGCAAGGCGTGCAGAGGCGGGAAAAATCGCGCGAGTGGCCGGTGTTATACTGCCGCGGAAATGTACGCGCGCAAGCTGCGAGCGGAAATGACGATTGGGAAAGAGCGGAAGTCCGTGCCGCTCGACTGGCTCGACAGCTTTTGCATGAGGAATTTTACGGGCTCAGCTGAGTTCGACGACACGTTACCGACGGGCGAAGGGAAACTCGAGGCCGGGCTGCGCGTCGATCCGGGGAGGCTCGCTGCGGCGATGAGTGAGTGGTTCACTAAGCGCGGCAAAGGAAACGGGCAGGCGGTGGTTGTCGAGCTGAGCGAATCCGTCTGACGGGGGAATCTTCCAGAACTCATACAGGAGCGCCGAACCATTCCCGCGCATGTTTGGGGCGTTGCAGCGACATGACGGGAGAGGTTCGGCTCTCCACACGTGATTCGACGGTGCGGACTACAGATCGTTAGCAATTCGATTTCGACAGGCGAATGGATCGGAGAAAGACGAAGAGGCCGTTCCCGCAAACAGCGACTAAGGCACGCCCGAAGTTTCCGTCACAGTCGAACCCTTCGAGGTCCAGTTGGCGATCGCGGCTCGGATCTCCGGGAGCGCGGCGCGTGTGGAGGCTTCGCCCGCCGCAACCAACTGAGGCGTCTTCGCGAATTCATCCCAGAGGACGTGGTGAACGTCGGGTTCGATCAGGACGTCCGTGGCCGAGCGCCAGGGCTGGGTCGCAGCCATCTGAATGATCGAGAAGGAGCGGCTGATGATCTCGATCGTGTTGCGAGGGCCACTCTCGATCAGACCCGGCTCCAGGTGCACGCTGATTACGACATCCGCGCCCAATCGGCGCACGGCCGGTGCCGGGACAGTCTCGGTAAGAAATCCGTCGACAAGCACACGCCCCTTGTGGTCCACCGGCAAAAAGAGCCCCGGATACGCGCAGGATGCGCGCAGGGCGGGACCGATCTCGCCGCTCGTGAAGTAAACGGATTCGCCCTGGACGAGGTCGGTGGCGACGATGCTGAGAGGAATCTTCATCTCCTCGAAAGTCTTGGCGGGCGTGAATTTGTGAAGGAAATCTTCCAGCGGTTCGTTGGAAGCCATGCCCATGCGCGAGAGTTTCCAGCGGCCGAAATCGCGGAAATGGGTTTCGCCGCCCTGCCGCTCCATTTCTTCGAGCGACGTTCCGCTGGCGTAGGTCGCGGCGATCAGCGCGCCGACGCTCGTGCCGGCGATGAAGTCGATGGGGATTTCGTATTCTTCGAGGATGCGCAGCACGCCGATGTGAGCGATGCCGCGCGCGAAGCCGCCGCCGAGCGCGACGCCGATCTTCGGCCGCTCACCGTGCCCGGCGTAAGCGAACGAACGCAGGCCGTTGACGGCCCGCTGGATCCACTTCGAGGCCGACCCCATGTGCCACCTCGCTGCTCCAGTTTTACTTTAGCAAATTTCGAGAGCCGGAGTCCTTTCCGGTTGACCCACGTTGGCCGTTTTGCAACGATGTGCGGTGCCAAAGGTGGCGGGGATGAGGCGCGGGATCGAAAAAGCGGCGGTGCTGGGCGCGGGAACCATGGGCGCGCGGATTGCAGCGCACCTCGCGAACGCAGGCATTCCCGTCTTCTTGCTGGATATCGTCCCCCCTGAATTAAACGCCGACGAAAAGCGCAAGGGACTGACGCTCGAAAATTCCGCCGTGCGGAATCGCATCGTGCTGGCGGGACTGGAAGCCGCGAAAAAGTCGCGGCCCGCGGCGTTTTTCACGCCGGAAACGGCGCGATTGATCACGCCGGGGAATCTCGACGACAACCTCGCGTGGTGCGGCGAGGTCGATTGGATCATCGAGGCGGTCGCCGAGAATCTCGAGATCAAGCGCAAACTTTTCGAGCGCGTTG
>Ga0335078_10017186_pt1 | contig 10748 bp, 5 predicted proteins | sample Lox_Sample_32_FD_206711 | JGI IMG/M metagenome (GOLD analysis project Ga0335078, IMG submission 206711) | Soil microbial communities from Loxahatchee National Wildlife Refuge, Florida, United States - Lox_Sample_3.2 | ecosystem: Environmental > Terrestrial > Soil > Wetlands | place: USA: Florida... | reverse complement strand
TTGGCGAATGAAGCCCGGTCCTCCCAGGCGATATCCAACACCGACCGAGCTCATTGGTCTAAGTCAGGCCGACAATGGACGGCTGTTAGTTGCCATGCACGGCGCAGGACTCCTGCAGCTCGTCGGTTACAAGCTCGAACCGTATCCCATTCGAAGCCCAGTCAATTCGAACCGACCGCTCCCGGACAGCGATCTAAATTCGAATAGACTCCTCCGGGACCGCGATGGCGGTCTCTGGATCGGAACCGTAGAGCGAGGGCTCATCCATGTACATGGCGGAAGGACAGACATATTTTCGCGAGCGAATGGCCTCTCGGGCAATGTCGTCCTCAGCCTTTTTGAGGATCGTGAAGGCAATGTATGGGTTGCCACCACTGGAGGACTCGACCGTTTTCGAGAGCTCCCAGTCGCTACCCTGTCCGTGAAGCAAGGTTTATCTAGCGATGCTACTCAATCCGTGCTCGGTGCCACAGATGGGAGCATTTGGATTGGCGCGCACGAGGGTTTGACCAGGTGGAAGAACGGACAAACGACCATCTTCGGCAAGGCTAGTGGGCTGCCGAATGATGCACCGCAGTCGCTGTTTCAGGATGATCGTGGGCGAATCTGGGTGTCCACGAGTCATGGACTTGCTTATTTCAAGGAAGGCAGGTTCGTTGGCACAAACGCCTTACCCGGCGGACAAGTACATTTCATCACCGGGGATAAAGCCGGCAACCTGTGGCTCGCAGAGGAAACGGTTCTGTTGCACTTGCTGGATGGTCGCTTGGTTGAGCAGATCCCCTGGTCGGAGCTGGGACGTTCCCAACATGCTCAGGTGTTGCTCTCAGGCCGTGAACAGGGCGGAGTGTGGCTTGGATTCTGGCAGGGTGGGGGACTGTCGTATTTCGAGGATCATCAGATCCGTGCGTCATACGCTGCCGCGAATGGTCTCGGCGAGGGAGGTGTCGCCGACCTCCAACTCGATCGGGATGGTGCCCTATGGGCCGCAACCCACGCTGGCGTTAGCCGTCTCAAGGATGGTGGCATCACTACGCTGACAAGCAGGAATGGCTTGCCGTGCGACACAATTCACTGGACGATGGAGGATGACGACCGATCCTTTTGGTTGTATACCGCCTGCGGCCTCGTACGCATTGTGCGGTCCGAAATGGACGCGTGGATCGCCGACCCGAAGCATAGAGTCGAAACCACGGTTTGGGCTGCGGCGGACGGTGTCAGGCTCCGTTCGACTGCGTCCAGCGAATTCGGTCCCCGCGTCGCGAAGTCCACCGATGGCAAGCTGTGGTTCGTAACCGGAGAAGGCGTGCAAATCGTCGATCCGCACCATCTTGCTGTCAACAAAGTCCCGCCGCCAGTTCACATCGAGCAAGTCATAGCCAACCACAAGATTTATTGGGAGAACTTACCGGGGGCGGCGATTGCGGACGTACGACTGCCAGCGCTGATTCGGGATCTGCAGATCGACTTCACCGCTCTCAGCCTCGTTGCGCCGGAGAAAGTCCGCTTCCGTTTCAAGCTGGAACCACAGGATAGCGATTGGAGAGAAGTGGTCAACGAGCGCCAGGTGCAGTATTCAAACCTCGCCCCGGGCAATTACCGCTTCCGCGTGACCGCCAGCAACAACAGCGGCGTTTGGAATGAAGAAGGCGCGTCTTTGGACATCGCGATTGCGCCCGCGTACTGGCAGACGAACTGGTTCCGCGCGCTGTGTGCGGCCGCCTTCCTCGCGTTACTATGGGCGGCTTATCGAGTGCGTGTTCGGCAACTGCGGCGTCAGGAAAGAAAGCTTCGGGATGTGATTGACACCATTCCGACATTCGCGTGGACGGCTCTGCCCGATGGCTCCCGGGATTTCGCCAATCGCCATTGGGAGCAATATACGGGTATGTCCAGCGAGAAGACGGTGGGCTCAGGCTGGGAATCTGCTGTTCATGTCGAAGACTTAAAGCGGTACCTGGAGAAGTGGCGTGCCTCGGTGGCGACCGGCGAGCCCTTCGAACAAGAAGTGCGCTTCCGGCGGGCCGGGGACGGGCAGTATCGGTGGTTCTTGACTCGCGCCGTGCCGCTGCGGAATGCACATGGCAAGATCGTCAAGTGGTACGGTACGTCCACCGACATTGAAGACCGCAAGCGCGCCGAACAGCTACAGGCCGACCTTGCTCACATCAATCGCGTGAGCATGATGGGTGAATTGGCAGCCTCGCTCTCTCACGAGCTAAAGCAGCCCATTGCCGCGGCAATTACAAACGCGAGCACCTGCATGCGCTGGCTTAAGCGCGACCAGCCAGATTTGGAGGAGGCGTGCGAGGCGACGACAAGAATCCTGGAGGATGGAAAGCGTGCCGGTGACATCATCGACCGTTTGCGGTCGTTGTACAAGAAATCTCCTCCAAGACGTGGGTTGGTCGACGTGAACGAGATTGTTCACGAAATGGTAGTGCTAATGCGGGGCGAGGCCAACCAGTATGCAGTCTCCATACGCATGGATCTTGCCGACGACCTTCCCAAAATCACGGCGGACCGTGTGCAACTGCAGCAGGTGCTCATGAACCTTATGCTCAACGCCATCGAGGCGATGAAGGAGACAGGCGGAGTACTTACGCTTAAGTCGCAACTGGAAGAGGATGGCCGAGTAATGATCTCGGTGAGTGACACTGGCGTGGGACTGCCGGCTGAAAAATCTGACCAGATATTCAATGCCTTCTTTACGACTAAACAACAAGGCTCCGGCATGGGGCTGGCAATCAGTCGCTCCATCGTCGAGTCGCATGGAGGCCGGTTATGGGCGACCGCCAATTCCGGTCGGGGCGCGACGTTTCACTTCACTTTGCCGACCGCAACCCACGAAATGAACGTGCCTGCAATGGAAACATGATTCCGGGCGTCTACCCCTCAGGTGGTGGGTGGCTTGGTTGCCGTCCGGGACGATGCCATCTCCATGAAAACAAGGCTGTGGGAGGCGGATACTCTATCCTTATTATATTTATGTTAACCCGGTATAGGCAGGCGTCCACTGCGTTTTAAGCACTCGTTCACGCAGTTCGTTTTCATCGACCATGTGAGCGACACCGTCTCTTTGTGCCTGCATTCCCACCGCGACCGCGATTTCTGTAGCCACCCGTCTGAGGTCTGGCAGCGGAGGGAGCAGTGAAGCGGAAGCGTCCTTGAGTCCCGGCGAGTTTCCGGCAAGCGCTCGAGCTGCGGCCAGCATCATCGGCTCGGTAACCCGGCGAGCACCCGACGCCACAACGGCAAGTCCCAATGCGGGGAAGATGTAAACGTTATTGCATTGCGCTATGGGAATCTTGCGGCCGCCGTGGCTGACAGGAGCAAACGGAGAACCTGCTGCCACCAGTGCGCGTCCATCGCTCCAGCGGATCAAATCCTCCGCGTTCGCTTCCGATCTAGACGTGGGATTTGAGAGCGGGAAAATAATAGGGCGATCAACCTTGCGCGCCATTTCACGAACAATTTGTTCCGAAAAAGCTCCGCCAACAGTTGAGAGACCGATGAGAATAGTTGCGTTAATCGTTACAATTACGTCGGCAAGTCCGAGATGTCCATTAGATGTTCGCGGCCACCCGGAAACGCGGCTCTCCGGCTGAGCATACACAATCTGCTCGAGAGCAAGGTCTTTTCTGCCCGAGTGCAGAAGGCCACCTTCGTCGATGATCCAGAAGCGGCTATGTGCCTCTTCCTCAGAGAGTCCTTCTTCTTTCATTTCGGCACACAGTCCATCTGCAACACCAATGCCGGCTGAACCTGCACCGAGCATGACGATCTGCTGCTCCTTTAAGCTTTTTCCAGTCACCTTGACGGCTGCCAAGATGGCACCAAGAGCAACCGCCGCCGTTCCCTGGATATCGTCGTTAAAGGTCAACAATTGGTCGCGATAGCGATTGAGGATTGGTCGGGCATGAGGAGTTGCGAAATCTTCCCACTGCAGGCATGTTCCGGGCATTTCCTTCTTCACTGCCTGCACGAACTGGTCAACGAAGTCGAAGTAAGGTTGCCCGGAGATTCGCTCATGGCGCCATCCGAGGTACTCCGGATCGTTCAGTCGGTCGTTATTATTGGTTCCCACATCCAAAACTATTGGTAGCGTTCGTTCCGGACGAATACCACCGATCAGCGTGTACAGGGAAAGCTTGCCGATGGGGATGCCGAGTCCTCCTGCGCCCTGATCCCCGATGCCCAGAATGCGTTCGCCGTCGGTCACAACAATTACATCAACATCCTTATTGGGGCGATTTCGCAGCAACTGCGGGATCGAATCCTGGAGAGGATAGGAGATAAATACTCCACGCGGCCGACGATAGATGTGGCTGAATTGCTCACATGCCAACGCAACTGTCGGCGTGTAAACGATCGGCGTCATTTCTTCGATGTGGTCGAGAAGCAGTCTGTAGAAGAGGACCTCATTCGTGTCCTGGAGTGCGCGCAAGTAGATATGTCGCTCCAGGTCGTCGTCTTTTCTCTGGTAGGCTCCATAGGCGCGGACCACTTGCTCCTCCAGGGTCTCGACCTGCGGCGGAAGAAGCCCGTGCAGACCAAATCTTGTTCGCTCCTCCTCCGTGAACGCTGTGCCTTTATTCAGACCTTGCCGATTGAGAAGATCCATGCCGCGAGGGACATCCGACGCCCCTGCTGGAGTGATGGGTAGCGCTTTGACCATTCGCGTGTCGTCCCCTTTCGGTTTGCAGTCGCCTGTTGTAAGCCGAGCAGATCGATGCACAGCAGGTCGATGATCTCGTCCCTTCATGCCTGCTCTCTAGTTTGGGTAAGGCACGCGGAGCAGTGTGCCGGAAGTGGACGGCAAGACATACCGAACCCCGAAGTAGACCATGCTGAGATGCGCATTCTTGGGATCGCTTGGAGCTACATACCAGGGGGAACGAGTGAGATAGGAATACTGCGCGTAAGTCTGCAGCGCTCCGTATCTGGTACTGCTCCAGAAAGTCTGCACCCAATCGAAGGTCACCTCCTGGATGCTCCGGTTGTTGGTATTGGGAGACCCAGGTCCGCCATACCCGATGATGGTCTCGGGATGCGCAGTGTTCGTGGTGTCGGGGAAATAATTGCGGGAGTAATAATTAGCGCCGTAATACACGGCGAACGCCTCCTTCGGAGTTGCTCTCCACTCGAGACCTGCAGAACCCGCTCCGCCATGCAGCATGGACAGGTTTATATCCGTGCCGGCAGCGCTAGGTCGAACCACTACTTGCGGTCCCGTTCCGAGCAAGTAGTGTGCGCCCCCATCGGTCCAAAATGCATTGGCCAGCAGCGTGAGCTTGGGCAACAATTCATAGTTTGCAGCGATCTGGCCACCACCGCCGACGGTGCCATGCGTCTGGAACGAACTCGCCCCAATTGCCTTGACCGATGCATGCGCGCCCGTAAACAGACCGCTGAGTTCCGCATGGAAGTGTCTGCCCGAGAAACTTCTGTCGTAAGTGAGCTTGGAAATAATATCGGGAAAAGCATTAGCGGCACCAATCTGGGAGCCATTATCAAACTGAGGGCTGACAATGGCACTGAATGCCGAGGGAAGTGCAACATAGCCGCCGATAAACTGGTTCGAGTCCTCAATGCCAACCCCCATCGCCCAGTGTTCGTTGGCGTGATAGGCGACCCGGAATTCAGCAGCACGAGTATAGGGAAAACCAACCCCAATGTTCTGATCCTCGTTGTAGGTAAGGGCCAAATCGGTGGGCATTGGTCCTATCCCAGTGCGGTTGGGGGTCAACCAGCTCCATGTTTGTCCGCCGAGGAATTCCCATTTACCGTGCTTCACGTCTACAAAATAGAGTCGCAGCCTGTTCGTGTGCGGGTTCACGCTTTGATAGACGCTCGGCGCGCTGTTGCCGCTGAAATCAGTTTCGATGTAGGCAGTCACATCATTCCCACGAAAGTTCTCCTGAACCTTCGCGCTCAGGCGCGAATACTGCGCGGTGGTGCGGAATTCGGAGACATTCCCCTGGGGGCTGTTGCTGTAGGGTATCGAGGCAAAGGACGTGGCGATGTTGCTCTGCGTGTTTGTCGTGCGAAAGATGTTCTCTAAGTCGGCAAATCCGCCGAGGGTTAGTACTGCGTCCCCAAATCTGAAAGTGCCCGCCGACTGGTTGGGATCCTGTCTTGCATCATCTTGTCGAGCGATTGCTTTATTTCCGCCGTTTGCGACCTCATGTGACTGGGGGGGCTCAATCATGGACGAAGTCAGATCAGACGTTCTCTCATCACCTTGACTCGGTGATGGCCCGTTCGAAGCCGGGATCGTCGAGCCCGTCTTCAAGTTTGCTTTCAAGGCCTCGATTTCTTGGTGTTCCGCAGCTAACTGTTTCTGGGTTTGCGCGAGAGCTTCGCGGAGAGACTGCACCTCTCCAGCTAGATTTGTGGCATTCGTGGAGCACTTCGGATCCTGACCAGCGTCCTGTGCCAGCACCACGCTTGCTAGAAATAGCGGCGCGATAAAGAGATGAAACACCTTCATAACGAGGAGTCCTGGATTATGCGTTTCTCCGGGCGTGCCCGGTTTCCCGCAGAAACACACTCAGCAGGATCGCGAGGATTATGCTGGCGATCCAAAACAGGCCAGTCTCGCGAAAGTGGGCGATATGGTTTGACGCGCTTGCGATCCCTTTGCCGAAGTGATTGGCAAATATCGGCCCAAGGACTGCGGTAACTCCGAACGTAAGGAAATTAATACCGCCTGTGGCGCTACCCTTAACCTCGTCGGGATTGACTTCCTTGATGATCGTGTAAGGGATCATCGCCGCGCCTGAGGCGATTCCAAAGACCACGCAGCCCACCGCGGCGGCCGTGTGGCTGGTGGTGAAAGCAATAGCAGCAGCAGACAACAGCATGACTGCCGCGCCTCCTATCAGCACAGGCTTGCGACGACCGATCTTATCGGCAAGCCAGCCGAGAAGAGGACAACCAATTACCCAACCCAGGGGAACAAGAGAACCTGTAACCACGGCATCGTGATAGCTCATCATCCTTTCGCGCTGAAAGAAGGCGACTCCCCAGGTCATGTCGCCAATGGTCGTGGGCGCAAAGAGAAGCCCTGCGACGAGACCACACAGGTAGGACTGCGGGTTGCGAAATACGACCGCATAGGGGCGCAGCACCGATGTCCAGCCGGAGCTCGCGTTTGGTGGGCGGGTTTCGGCAGGCGTAATTGCGAACAGCAACACACCAATTGCGAGACTTCCCGCGCCAAGTGAATTCCAGACTGTTTGCCAGGCGACGCCGCGTTCGAGCATAGGTCCCACTACGAACTGACCTGCCGCTCCGCCCAGCATCCCGAGACACTGTGTGACGCCTACGGCAGTGGCGAGCCAGCGAGCCGAAAAACCGTGCGTCGCGAGATAGACGGCGCCGGTGAAAGCAAAGGCCGAACCGGCGCCTTGTAGCAGCCTCCCTGCGTATCCGGCGGTCATGCTCGACACGCTAAAGAGCAGACAGCCCACCGCCAGGATAAAAATGCCGATTGGGACGGCCTTTTTCGCACCGACTCGATCTAGCGCCGCGCCGGCGATAAGGCTGGACATTGAATAGGTGTAATAGTAGGCGCCGAGGATCGCACTGACGCCAACTGCAGTTGTGCCGAACGCCTGCGACAAGTGAGGGATCATAACCGCAGGTGCAGATCTCGCGGCATATTCGAGAAAGTAAAACAATAAGCCGAGCGCCCACGCGAATTGGAATGCTCGAACTCGCGAGGCGCTGCTTGCTCCGTACGACATGGACGACGCCGTGATTGGTTGTGTGGTCATCTGATCCCTCAAATTCCCGGGCCCTAGCGGAACAGGTTGACCTTAGCGAGATCGATGACTTCGTCCCCGCGGCCGCTAAGCACCGCCTTGAGCATAAACAGGCTGAAGCCCTTGGCTTGCTCAACGGTGATCGTCGGCGGCATAGAGAGTTCCTGACGGGAGACCGGGACCTCGACCAGCGCCGGGCCGTCATATTTGAGAGCTCGTGCAATCATGGGTTCTACTTGGTCGGAAGTCTGCGGTCGCAGGCCGAGAAGTCCCGCTCCCTCGGCGATTTTCGTAAAGTCTGGATTGTGAAGATCTGTTCCAAAATCCAGGATTCCGGCGGCCTTCATCTCCAGTTCGACAAATGCCAGCGACTCGTTCTTGAAGACGATTATTTTTACCGGCAATTGCTGTTGGCGGAGCGTGAGCAGGTCTCCCATCAGCATTGCCAAACCGCCGTCGCCCGACATAGAGATCACCTGCCGGCCCGGATAGCTGGCCTGCGCGCCGATGGCTTGGGGCAGGGCATTGGCCATGGACCCGTGCGTAAAGGAGCCGATAATCCTTCGTTTGCCGTTCATCCTGAGATATCGGGCGGCCCAGATCGTCGGGGTCCCCACATCACAGGTGAAAACTGCGTCCTCCGATGCAAGCCGATCAAGCACGTGCGCGACATACTGAGGATGAATGGCCTTCTTGCCAGAATGGGGCTTAGCCACCTCATCCAGGCCGGTGCGTGCCTCGCGATAGTGCTCAAGCGATCGCTTCAAGTGCGCTTCATATTGGTTTTGTTCGAGCTTCGGCAAGAGAGCCCGCAGCGTGCTTTTCGTATCACCGACAAAGCCGAAGTCAAGCTTGGTACGGCGCCCGAGTTGTTCGCCGCGAACATCGATCTGCACAATGGTGGCGTTCTTTGGGAAGAACTGCTGATATGGGAAGTCGGTCCCGATCATCAGCAACACGTCGCAGCTCATCATCGCGTGGTACCCGGAAGAGAATCCCAGCAGGCCGGTCATACCGACGTCGAACGGATTGTCATACTCAATGAACTCTTTTCCACGCATTGCGTGGACGACGGGAGCTTGTAGCTTGCCCGCCAGTTCAACCAGTTCATCATGAGCTCCTGCGCAACCAGCGCCGCCGAGAATGGTTATCCTTTCCGAGCGATTCAGAAGGTCGGCGAGGATATTGAGTTCGTCCTCGGAGGGACAGACCGTAGGCTTGGCGTCGGGAAAATGGACCCTGGGACTCTCGTGGACGGCATCTCGCATCGCCACATCGCCTGGCAGGGCAACCACTGCAACCCCGCGTCGCGAGAGCGCAGTCTGCATCGCAATCTCGAGTACGCGGGGCATCTGGGTCGGCTGCGAGACCAGCTCGCAATAGTGGCTGCACTGAGCAAAGAGATAGTCAGGGTGAGTCTCTTGAAAATAGCCGCTGCCGATTTCAACGCTTGGAATTTGTGCCGCGATAGCTAGCACGGGGACGCGGCTGCGGTGACAATCGTAAAGGCCATTAATTAAGTGGAGATTCCCGGGCCCGCAGCTGCCGGCACAAACCGCCAAGCTTCCCGTCAACTGCGCTTCCGCTCCCGCGGCGAAAGCCGCGACCTCTTCGTGACGCAAATGAACCCACTCGATCTGCGTTCGCGTGCGAATCGAATCCGTTATTCCGTTGAGTGAATCACCACTGACACCGTAGATCCGCTTAACGCCTGCATCCACCAGGACATCTACAAGCAGGTCAGCTACTCTCTTCGCCATGTCCTTCCTTCCTAGAACCGAATTGAAGTCTCGCCATCGCTGCCGACTGAATGTGAGCAATTGAGCTTCCATATGTTCTGCTCGGCCAAGCGTGTCGCCCGCGCCATTTCAAGCGGCCGTCTCCAAGGCACTGTCAAACAAAAGGACAGCTTAATCGTGTTGTGATTTCGACGCACCGTCGAAGGCTTGACAGTGGACTACTCGTAGCTTGACAGCAGTGGGTGCGAGGGACGCCTGCGGTTAGGTTCGCTGGTGAACGATACGGACATTGTGCTTCTGGACTTATCGCAATGCGGTGAAACGAACGCCACTCGTCGCCGATTTGGTAAGCCGATTGCATTCAACTTTTCAGCTGGATGTTCCACGCGGAAACTCCAGTGCTGTAAGGAGGATGTAACAATGAAAACCAAGTTAATGAAACTCATTCCTCTCGGGCTCCTCCTTCTCATCTCGGCGGGGAGTGCGTCGGCACAGAACGCGCTACCGGATCCCCACAACGAGTCCTGCTGGTCGAGCTTCGCGGCATTGCGCGCTTGCCAACTTCAGGCTTACGACCAGGCGCAGGACTACTCGCAGCGCTGCACCTCTTATCCGGAGTATCAGTGCTTCGACTACTACCACCCGCAACAGAAGGATGTCGCGAAGAGGGACAAGAAGAACAGCAGCAAGACGGCAAGCGCGACTGCGAACTCGGGCGCTGCGTCGTATGCGGATAACGAGAGAAGCAGCGCGCGATGATGCTGCTGACGATACCGATGCGATAGCGCCTCCTCCGTTACGATGGGACGCTCCGTGTTTTGCGGAACAGCGATGACGGCGACTTCAACGGCGAGTCGGAGTTGTGAAAAAACCGTGTGACATCGCAACGGGAAGAAGAAATACCTTGATGCAGCGACTGACATCTTCGGGCTTTGTGCTGATACGAGGGGTTGCGCTTCTCGTCTTCCTGTTTGTTGCGTCTGTCGCTGTAGGCGAACCTACGAGCTTGCTCAATAGTCCCACAAATATCTTTGCTCCCGCCTCAACCCCTGCCGACCTAGTCCGTCACTTATCTGTGTTTGTGGTTGCCATCACCGGAATCATCTTTATCGTGGTGTTTACGTTACTGGTCTACTCCGTCATTAAGTTCCGCGGCCGGCCCGGGGATGCGGGCCGCGAACCCGCTCAGGTCTACGGGAGCACACAGATCGAGTTGGCATGGACGATCATTCCGGTTTTG
>Ga0335078_10017185_pt1 | contig 10748 bp, 10 predicted proteins | sample Lox_Sample_32_FD_206711 | JGI IMG/M metagenome (GOLD analysis project Ga0335078, IMG submission 206711) | Soil microbial communities from Loxahatchee National Wildlife Refuge, Florida, United States - Lox_Sample_3.2 | ecosystem: Environmental > Terrestrial > Soil > Wetlands | place: USA... | reverse complement strand
CGCTCACGTAAGCTTCGCCCTGCGGCTCGTGCTTTGGCCGAAACACCCACGCGGCCAGCGCCACGAGACACAACAGTGGCACTGCCACCAGCAGCTTGCGTTTCATCTCCAGGCCTCGGCCATCGCGTCAGTAGCGCTGCGCACAAGCTCTCTCACTTGCCATCTCTCTCGAACACACGATTGTACCTGATTCCCGGGCCGTTCCGGGGACAGCGCAGTCTCCTCTTGATTTTTGCTAAAATGCTTCACCGCCGCGCGAAGCGCGCGGCAGTTCACCCAGGAGAACGCATGAAATTCTTGAATTCGCTGCAGCCTCTTGCCCTTCTGCTGCTGAGGGCGGCGCTCGGAATCATTTTTCTCACTCACGGCTATCCCAAACTCGCCAAAAACGCCGCTCCAATGCAGGCGTTCTTCGTGCAGCACGGCCTGCCTTCCTATTTCGTCTATGTCTCCGGGGTTCTTGAGGTCTTCGGCGGGGCACTTTTAATCGTTGGCTTGTTCACGCGTTGGGCTGGCCTGCTCCTCGCCATCGAAATGGCCGTGGCCATTTGGAAAGTGCATAGCGGCGGCGGAGTCCTCGCCGTCCACAATTACGAATTTCCTTTGTCCCTGGGCGTGGCCTGCCTTGCATTGGCCACCGTCGGCGCGGGAATGATTTCGTTTGACCACGTCTTGCTGCGGGAAGGCGGAGGCAGGTCGAAAGCACCTAAGGGCGCAAGGAACTAGCACCAGCTGCGGATCACGGGAAGCGGAGATCTGCGGAGGACGCGATCTCGACGCATCCTCCGCGCTCAAGATCTTACGGTGCAACCGTGGTCGGCGCGTTTGGTGGGGCCGGCGATGCAGCCGCCGTTATCGGCACAGGATATGGCGCAAGTGGCAGCACAATCCACAGAATCAGGTAGATCAGTACGCCTGTTCCCCCCAAGAGTACCGTAAACAACCACAGGAGCCGAACGATCGTCGCGTCTAAGTCGAAATAATCCGCCAGCCCCGCGCAGACTCCCCCGAGCTTTTTGTCCACGCTCGACCGCATCAGCTTCCGCGGCCCTCCGGTCACTGAAGCCATATCCGGCGCGGTTCCGACAGCTTGGCGCGCGCCGCAGTTGTAGCAGAACCTCGAACCTTCCGCGATATTTCTTTGGCAGGATGGGCAAACCATATTTTCCTCCCCGGGCGAAATTCTTCCCCTCTCTATTCTGCAATACGAGTGATCTCAAAGAAAAGTTTCCTGCGCCAGCGGAAATCCGCAGCTCTCTAGTACTCCAAAAGGTGCTTGACCGCTTCGACCAGTTGATTCGTCTGCGGCAGAATCACGTCTTCCAGTTTCGGCTGGTAAGCGCAAAACACGTCCATTGCCGCAACCCGCTTCACCGGCGCGTCCAGTTCCCCAAAATGTTCGTCCGCAATCCGCGCCGCGATCTCCGCTCCATAGCCCCAGCTCAGCATGTCCTCGTAAGCCACGATGACGCGATGGGTCTTGCAGACACTAGTGGAGATAGCTTCCCAATCGTATGGCGAGAGAGACCTCAGATCCACAATCTCAGCCGAAATCCCTTCCCGCTCCAGTTGCGCCGCAGCCACTTCCGCGCGGTGCACAAACGCTCCGTAGGTCACCACGCTGACGTCCGAGCCTTCTTTGACCACTCGCGCCCTTCCGAACGGAATCGTAAAGTCCGGTCCCGGATATTCCGACCGGTTATACGGCTGGCGGTATAGGTGCTTGTGCTCGAGGAACATCACGGGGTCGTCGCAACGAATCGCTGTCCGCAACAGCCCCGCCACGTCCAGCGCCGTCGAAGGCATCACCACTCGCAATCCCGGCAGATGCGCGAAGACCACTTCCCCGCTCTGGCTATGATAGACCGCACCGCCAGTCAAATAGCCGCCAATAGGCACGCGGATCACCGCCGGGCACTTGAACGTGCCGTTCGATCGCCACCGCATCAGGCACAGCTCGCTGCGAATCTGCATCATGGCCGGCCACAGATAATCGAAAAACTGGACCTCCGCGACGGGCTTCAATCCTCGCGTAGCCATTCCGATCGCGCGTCCCACGATGCCCGCTTCCGCCAGCGGCGTATTGAACACGCGGCTCGAACCATATTTCCGCTGCAGGTCGGAGGTTGCCTTGAATACGCCCCCCTTGCCCTTCACTTCCTTCAAATTCTCCTCGCGGCTCGCGTCCGCCACGTCTTCGCCAAAAACCGTGATCCGTTCGTCCCGCGACATCTCATCGCTCAGCGTAGCCGCTACCATCTCCACCATCGTCTTCGGTGCGCCGTTCAATCGCGGCTGCGCCTCAAACGCGGCGGAGGCCGGGTCGACCTCTTCCGAGTAAATGTACCGCGTCACCGAATGCACGCCGGGCGCCTCGGCAGCCAGCGCCTCGTCCCCCGCCTCGCGCACTTCGCGGTCCACTTCCGCTTCCAGCCGTTCGATTTCCTTCTGATCCAGAATTCCTTCTCGAACCAGGAATAGAGAGAACTTCGAAAGAGGATCTCGATGCGCTTCCGCTTCGCGTTCTTCCGGAGATTTGTAAAGTTTCTCGTCGTCGGAAAGCGAGTGCGAGTAAGGCCGCACCACGTGCGTGTGCACCAGGGCGGGACCTCTTCTTTCCCGGCAGTATTCCACGGCCTGCTTGCAAACCGTGTAACTCTCCAGCACATCCGTGCCGTCGCACTCGGCCACGTGCAGCCCTGGAAAATCGCGCACCAGCTTGGAAATGCTTCCTCCGGCAGTCTGCACCTCGACCGGCACGGAAATCGCGTATCCGTTATCCTCAATCAGGTACATCAGCGGCAATTTCTTGGCGCACGCCGCATTCAGCGATTCCCAGAACTCGCCTTCGCTCGTCGCGCCGTCTCCCCCCGAAACGTACACGATTTCGTCGCGTTCGTGCCTCGCCAGGTTGCCCAGCGGAGCCACTTTCGCTTCTCCCAGCGCCCGCGGATGTTCTTCGTAATAAAGCGTCCCTTCCGCCGCTCCCACAGCCTGCACGAATTGGGTCCCTGTGCACGATGACTTGCTTACGATGTTCAGTTTCGGGTCGCCCCAGTGCGACGGCATTTGCCGTCCGCCGGAGCTTGGGTCGTCCTTGGCGCCAACAGCCTGCAGCAGAGTGGCCAGCGGTGTAACGCCCATCATCAGGCAGAGCGCACGGTCCCGGTAATACGGATAGAGCCAGTCGATTCCCGGTCGAAGAAGCAACCCCAAAGCCGCCGTTACCGCTTCGTGCCCAGCGCTCGAGATCTGGAAGAAAATCTTATTCTGTCGTTTGAGCTGGATCTCCTTGTCGTCCAGCCGGCGGGACATATACATCGTCCGGTAAATCCGGATGAGGGTCTCATTGTTGAGCCCGGCGTGCTCCCCGGCTTTGTCAGTTTCTATCTTTGGGGCCTTCAGGCGTGTCTGTACGGTCATGCAGCGCGACCTCGAAAGGGAAGTGAATGCCCGGACCTGGCTTTCGTGTAATTATACCGAACCGCGAGCCTCTTGAGCCAAGTACATGGGTAAAGTGCATGAGTAAAGTACAACCGCGCGGGACGCCTCAATCCAAAACATCGAACCTCGCTTCAACATCATCAAATGTGGGCTGCCCTTCCCGCACGGCTGCGGGTGCAGCTTCCTTGAACGGCTCTTCCGCCGGGATGCGGTCCACCCAACGCTGTTCGGTCAATTTCTCGTGGTTCGAAAAGGCCAGCCGGATCAGCAGCTTGATCTTTTCCGTTTCTTTTGTCGGTTCCTCGTTCTTCTCGCTTTTGGCGCTCTTTGCCTCGCGCTTCTTGACCGGTTCCTTTTTCTTTTGCTCTTTCTGTACTTCTTCAGGAGCGGCTTTGCCGGCAGCTCCATTGCTCCGGTCGAATTTGTAGGTCAGTTTCTTGTCCAGCCGGAACGCTTGCTTCCATCCTTCTAGCCGGTGCCGCGCTTGCTGTGCTTTTTCCTCGTCCGAACCGAAGTCAAACGTCAAATAAATATGTGCCATGAGTTGAGTCTGCGACGCGCCGCCTCGCAAGTCAAGATTGCCCCTTGAGCTTGCCCGCCACTCGGTTCCGCCTGGGTGCTTTTCCGGCTGCATCCCTCTCCAAAATGGCTTATCATCTTTTTGGCAGCAATTCCCGTATACTGACATAAAGTGAACGCCTCGAAATATCGCCGGTCTCAACGCGCCGCTGCTCTCATCTGCCTCCTGGCAGTGGTGCTCTTGTATGCACCGATGGCTGCCGCCGCATGGCCTTCTTCCGCGCCGGATTGCTGCAGAAATGGCATGTGTCCCATGCACATGCACCATAGCGCCTCAGGCGCGGATAAACCCATGCGGGGCGATTGCGGCCATGACATGAGCCGCATGGGAACTTGCTCTCTTTCCTGCTGCCATACCGCGGATCGAATGGACGTCACGCCGCAAATCTTTCTCCTCGCTCTGCCAGCGGTTTTGGCGGGACCTGGCGAGGCTATGGATCCGGTTGTTTCCGCGAATTTCTCAAGCGTATCTCTCTTCTCCGATCCTGCCTCTCCCCCTCCTCGAAGCACTCCCGCAGTCCGTTAAATTCGGGAACTCCACCGAAACTCATCAGCCTGCGCGGCGGCCCCTGGCCCGTGCAGCGTGTCATTTTTTCTGGAGAAAAATTTTCATGCGAAGATTTTGCATTTGGTTCGTACTGTTATTGATTTCGGCGGCGTCCGCTTTTGCCACCGTTTTCGGCACCGTCCGGGGAATCGTTCACGACCAGCAGCATCGTCCTATTGTTGGAGTCTCCGTGGTCCTCACGGCGAACGACTCTGACTATAAGCAAACTGCACAAACCGATGCGAACGGCGAATTTCATTTCGATGCCGTCCCTCTCGGCCAGTACACCGTGAGCGTCAAGCGGAATGGATTCCAGCCCGCGGAACAGAGCGTTACGGTTCTCTCCGGGACTGCGCCCATTCTTCACGTCGAGCTTGCCGTCGCATCCCAGACCCAGTCCGTCACTGTCTCCGCGGAGACCTCGCTGGAGCCGATGCAGACCGTCACCCCCACAACTCTGGTGGGACGCCAAACGATCGAACAGACTCCCGGGGCGTCCCGCGCCAACAGCCTGGCCATGATCACCAACTATGTTCCCGGCGCATACATCACCCACGATCAATTGCATATTCGTGGCGGCCACCAGGTCAGTTGGCTGATTGACGGCGTTCCCATCCCCAACACCAACATCGCCAGCAATGTCGGGCCGCAGATAGACCCCAAAAACATTGACGAAATCGAGATGCAGCGCGGCAGCTACGCCGCCGATTTTGGCGACCGCACCTACGGGATCTTCAACGTAGCTCCGCGCACCGGGTTCGAACTCGACCACGACGCCGAACTCGTGACCACCTTTGGCAATTTCTATCAGACCGACGACCAGCTCAATTTCGGCGGCCATTCCAATAAGTTCGCCTACTACGCCAGCGTGGATGGAAACCGTTCCAATCTCGGTCTGCAAACTCCCACTTCGAAAGTAATCCATGATGCCGCGAATGGCGTTGGCGGATTCACTTCGCTCATTTACAACCTGGATTCACACAACCAGTTCCGCGTGGTTGCCCAGGTGCGCCGCGATTTCTACCAGGTTCCTTTCGATCCCGATGATCCCAACGTGGATCCCGGCACGATGCTGCACGATGCCAATATCGAGAAAGATTCTTATCTCATTTTCTCGTGGGTTCGAACGTTTAGCCCCGGCTTGGTGATGACCATTTCTCCTTTTTTCCATTACAACGACGCCAATTACGAAAGCGATCCCAACGATATCCCCAGCGCCGCCACGCAAAGGCATTCCTCGAAGTATGGCGGCGGACAAGCAACCGTCAGTTGGGTGAAGGATCGCAACAATCTGCGAGCCGGTATGTATGCCTACGCGCAGCAGGACGGCCAGTATTTCGACGTGATCTACAACGATGGAAGCGGCACAGTCATTCCTCCCTTGAATGAGAGCCCGGCCGGCAGCACGACCGAGGCCTTCCTGGAGGACCAGCTCATGGCCACTTCCTGGCTCACGCTGAATGCGGGTGTCCGCCAGACTCACTTTTCGGGCGGAGTCGTCGAAAATGCCTCCAGCCCTCGCGTGGGAATGTCCATTCGAATCCCCAAGTTGAATTGGGTCTTTCGCGGCTTTTACGGCCATTTCTACCAGCCGCCTCCTCTCGACACACTTTCCGGCCCAACCCTCGAGGCCATTCAAAATCAGCAGCAGCTCGGTTATTTGCCCTTGCGTGGAGAGCGCGATGAAGAACATCAGTTCGGCGTGACCATTCCGCTCATGGGTTGGACCCTGGACGCGGACACATTTCTCACTCGTGCGAAGAATTTCTTCGATCACAACAATCTCAACAATTCGAATATCTTTTTCCCCGTGACGGTCCAAGGGGCGCGCATCAATGGCTGGGAGTTGACCTTGCGCTCCCCGCGCATTCAAAACCGTGCCCAGTTCTACCTGACCTATTCGAACCAGCTCGCGCTCGGCTTCGGCGACATCAACGGCGGCCTCACCGATTTTTCCTTCGGCGATGAGTATGGTCTGCTCGATCACGACCAGCGCAACACGCTCCACCTCGGCGGCCAGTTTTCGCTCCCGTGGCGTTCGTTTGCGTCCACGGACGTGTATTACGCCTCCGGCTTCACCAACGGTAATTCGCCGCCGGATCCCAACGATCACCTTCAACCGCACACCACATTTGATTTCTCCTTAAGCAAGGAATTCGGAGAGAAATTCTCCGTGGGCGTGAATGCAATCAATGTCGCCAATCGCCGGGTGTTGTTGGACAACAGCTTCACTTTCGGCGGAACGCACTATCTCAACCCGCGCGAAATATATGTTCAAGTGCGCTACCGTTTCCATTACTGACGGTGCGCGAAAAGATCGGGGACAACCATGAATTGCGAATCGACATACAACGGAAAGAGGCGCGCGACGCAATCGCCGCCTCGCTCCGCTTTTCTTCGTCATTGCATTCTTCTCCTTTCGTTGGGCGTGTTTCTGATGCCCGCGCTGTTCTCCGCCGGATGCCGGAAGAAAGCGGAGAAACGCTATCCGGCGCAAGGAACGGTGATTGCCGCGCACGCGGACCAGGGCATTCTGGAAATTGACGAGGACGAAATTCCCGGCTACATGGCAGCTATGAAAATGTCCTACGTGGTCGCGAATCCCGCCGAACTGCGCGGCTTGCAGCCCGGGGATACTGTGAAAGCTGAGCTTGTTCTCTCGAACGGCGTTGCGAAGCTCGAGCATGTCACTCTCGTTCGCAAGGCCAGCCCGCCGGCTTCTTCCCCGTCCGCGCAGGAGCCCCCGAAAAAAGAATGATTTTATTGCGCGCGGGCCTTTGCCGCGATAGACTCCAGGCTCATAACTAGTCGGGATGGCGACGGAGTTCGCCATCACCGCTAAGATGCGCTTCCTCAAGGGGTGCCATCGAGGCTGATGACTCCTGGCGGCTGCACGCCGCCAGGAGTTTTTCTTTCTGGAAAAAAGCGGGACCTTGCAATGAAACTGCATGAATTCCACGCGCGAAGTCTTGAATCCACGCTGATCCTCGCCGATGAATCGGTTCTGCGAATCCGGCGCCTGCTCCATGATGGGGGTCAGACGGGAATCATCCGGCAGGTCACGAATAGCCTGAGCGATGGAAAACGCGGGGAACTGCAAGCAAGCGCCGAGGAATTGCGCCGGACGTTTATGAAATTCGCGGAGGATTTTTCTTTGAAGCCTCACCCGCTCGAGCTGCGGCGCGTGCTGGACGCGGAACTCTCCTCGCTGTGGGTGGATTTGCAGGATTGCCGACCGGACAGAATGAAAGGTTACGGGCAGCCATTTTCTCCGGAAGCGCAGAAACGCCTTGAAAACACAATTGACGATCTGCTGGCACAGATCGAAGCGATGCGAATGATTCTTCTCGAAGACTAAACGCCGAACAACATCCTGACGGGTGGCGGCTCGAAACTCATTCAATTGCATTCTGCCGTCCGGGAAAGCTACAGTTTGCTGATCCATGCCAAGAACTGAGAACGCGGAAAAATCCTGGCTCAATCGAACGGTGCTGGGCGTTGGGCTCACTTCCCTTTTTTCGGATTGGAGCCACGAAACGGCAACGGCGGTGCTTCCGGCGTTTTTAGCGGCGATCGGAGCGGGGCCCGCGTGGCTCGGGGTGATTGAAGGCGTCTCGGACGGGCTTTCCAGCTTCATGAAATTGGCGGCCGGACACTTCACCGACCGGCTGAAACGCCGCAAGCCCCTGGCCGTATTCGGATATGCACTCACGGCGCTAGCGACATCCTCCTTTGCGTTGGCGACTCACGCATACCACGTACTTGCAGGGCGGTCGGTGGCGTGGCTTGGGCGCGGCGTGCGGTCGCCGGCACGAAAGGCGCTGCTAGCTGCGGATGTGCCTCCCGAAGCATACGGCAGAGCGTTCGGGTTCGAGCGGTTGATGGACACTGTTGGCGCGATTGTGGGACCGCTGACGGCGCTCGCGCTGCTGCATTGGACGGGACACTCGTATCGAAAAGTTTTTTTGTGGACGCTGCTGCCGGGCTTGATTGCGGTGGCGTGTTTCTGGCTTCTGGTGCGCGAGAAGAGCTTTGAACAAAAGAAACCAAAATCGCTCTGGCACGGGATTCACGCGCTTCCCACGGCGTTCCGGAAGTTTTTGCTGGGCGTGGGAATCTTCGGCGCGGGAGATTTCTCGCACACCTTGCTGATTTTGTACGCAACGAAGATGCTGGCGCCGGCACATGGCATGGCGCGCGCCGCGAGCCTTGCGGTAATTCTATACACGGTGCACAACGTTTTCTATGCCGGGTCGGCGTACACGAGCGGCTGGTTGAGCGATCATGTGCAGCACAGGAAAGTTGTGCTGGCCGGAGGGTACGCGCTCGCGGGAATAACTGCGATCCTGCTGACCTCGGGAACACACTCTTTGTGGCTGCTCGCGGGGATCTTCGTGCTTGCGGGAATTTACATCGGCACGGAGGAAGCATTGGAAGATTCGATGGCCGCGGAGCTGGTGCCACGAGAGCAGCACGGCATGGCGTTCGGGACGCTGGCAGCCGTAAACGCGGTGGGAGACTTCGTTTCGAGTTTGCTGGTGGGATTTCTGTGGAGCGCGGTGAACGTGCAAACGGCATTCGGAGTTGCCGCACTGCTGCTCTTTGTGGGCGCGGTGATGATTCTGAAATTGAGATGACGCGAAGAAGTGTGAGCTGCTCACTACCTGCGGGTGAGAATTCGGATACGATGTGCGAGAGATTAGGAGAGAAAACATGATAAAAAGGCTGACGGCACGAATCAGTTTGACGATCGCGGCGAGCGCGCTCCTTTTCGCGGCAACTGCGCAAACCGCGGCGGCATGGGACAACGGGCTGGCGAAAACGCCGCCGATGGGCTGGAACAGCTGGAACAAATTCGCGTGCAACGTGAATGAAGACTTGATCAAGAGCGTGGCGGACGCGATCGCCAGCAACGGGATGAAGGATACGGGTTACGAGTACGTGGTGATTGACGATTGCTGGCAAGTAAGCCGCGACGCGAACGGAAATATCGTGGCGGACGCGACGCGCTTCCCTTCCGGGATGAAAGCTCTTGCGGATTACGTGCACTCGAAAGGATTGAAATTCGGGCTGTACTCGGATGCCGGAGCGAAGACTTGCCAGGGACGGCCGGGAAGCCAGGGACACGAATACCAGGATGCGCGGACGTACGCTTCGTGGGGCGTGGACTACCTGAAATACGATTGGTGCAATACGGGCACGCGCAACTCCGAGGAAGCGTACACGACGATGCGCGACGCGCTGGCCGCGACGGGAAGGCCGATTGTCTTCAGCATTTGCGAGTGGGGCAAATCGCAGCCGTGGTTGTGGGCAGGAAGGGTGGGAAATTTGTGGAGGACGACGGGAGACATTCAGGACCGTTGGGAAGGCAAGAAAAAATGGTCGGATGGGACCTGTTGCTCGAACGGAATGCTGGACATCGCGGATCAGCAGGTGGGAATTGCTTCGTATGCGGGGCCGGGTCATTGGAACGATCCGGACATGCTGGAAGTGGGCAACGGCGGAATGACGGATGGGGAGTACCGCGCACATTTCAGCTTGTGGTGCCTGCTGGCGGCGCCGCTGATGGCCGGAAACGACGTGCGGAGCATGACGCCGGAGACGAAAGAGATCCTGACGAACAAGGAAGTGATCGCGGTGGACCAGGATCCGCTGGGGATGGAAGGAACGCGCGTGGCGAAGGACGGCGACCTGGAAGTCTGGTCGAAGCAGATGACGGATGGAAGCCGTGCTGTGATCTTGCTGAACCGGGGCACGACCGAAGCGCAGGTTACGGCGACCTGGGAGGAACTGGGATACCCGGCGCATCTTTCGGCGGAGGTTCGGAATCTCTGGGAACACAAGGAGGAGGGCAGGTTTACGGGCAAATACAGCGCGCAGGTTCCGGCGCACGCGGTGGTGATGGTGACGGTGAAGCCGTGAAGGAATGAAGCTGAGAATGTTGCGCGATTCCCGAAATGGGAAGGATGGAGCGTCGTTCGGTACCCCCACCCCCGGTGTTTTTGCGCAAGAGTGCGCAAGCGATTGAAAGGAAAAAGGTTGGGAGAAAATTTGCGTTTGCAAGAGTAGGCAAAGAGTGCGGAGGCACTTGAAAAGAGAGGAGATAGGGAGTTCCGAGTGCGGGATGCAGTGGGAGGCGGTCGGATTCTCTGGGGCGGAATCGCTGGCGAAGCGAAGA
>Ga0335078_10017184_pt1 | contig 10748 bp, 11 predicted proteins | sample Lox_Sample_32_FD_206711 | JGI IMG/M metagenome (GOLD analysis project Ga0335078, IMG submission 206711) | Soil microbial communities from Loxahatchee National Wildlife Refuge, Florida, United States - Lox_Sample_3.2 | ecosystem: Environmental > Terrestrial > Soil > Wetlands | place: USA... | reverse complement strand
CGCGTCCGACCGGAGAAGCCGGATATCGGGCGACGAAGCTGTTCTAGTTTGCCAGCGCGGCTTTGACGCGTTCTTTGGTGATCGGCAGATCGCGGAAGCGCTTGCCGGTCGCATCGGCAATCGCATTGGCCAGCGCCGCGGCGGCCGGCCCCTGAGCAGCTTCGCCGGCGCCCAAGAACGGCATGCCGGGCCGATTGACGATTTGGACTTCCATCGTCTCCGGCACGGCGGAAAATCGCAAGATCGGATAGCTTGCCCAGTCGATGCTGGTGATGCGGCGCTCGTCGAAGCTCACCCGCTCAAAAAGCGTCCAGCTCATGGATTGCAGAATGGCGCCTTCGATCTGGTTGGCGATACCGTCCGGATTGACCACTTGGCCGGCGTCGACCGCGGCGACCGCGCGGCGCATTTGCACCCGTCCGGTGTCGAAATCGACGTCAACCTCGCAAGCAACGGCGCAGAATGCCGCCAGATTTTTGTAACGCGCGAAGGCAAATCCTTGCCCCCGCCGCGGTTCGCTGGCGTGCGGCCGCGCCTGCCAGCCGAAACGCGAAGCCGCGGTGGCGACCACCTCCCGCGCCCGCATATCGTCGAGATGCTTCAGCCGAAACTCGACCGGGTCGGCCTGCGCCGCCGCGGCGAGCTCGTCCATGAAGCATTCGATGGCGAAGACATTCATATGCGCCCCGAGCGAGCGCAGCGCCGAGACCCGGACCGGCATCGTCGGCAGGAAGTGATAGACCGCGCGCGCCCCGGGCAGCCGGTAGATCGGGATCGAATTTCGATCGCCGCCGCCTTCCGGCATCGGGATCGGCTTGGGCGGCGGCTCCGGGAACGACTGCGCGAGACAGCGCGCGGCCAGCAGCGAGCCGGCCGAGCCCGGCCGCGTCGAATGGGTATTGCTCCAGACACCGTATTCCCAATCGGCAATGCCGCCCGTGTCATCCAGCGCGGCGGCGATCTTCACAAGCATCGCCGGGCCATAGGGCTCCCAGGCATGCTCCTGTTCGCGCGTCCATTGCACGCGCACCGGACGCCCCGGCACCGCGCGCGCAATCAAGGCCGCATCGGCCGCCGCATCGTCGGCGCCATTATGGCCGTAACAGCCGGCGCCTTCGCTATGGATGCAGCGGACTTTCTGGTTCGGCATTTGCAGCATTTCGGCAATGGCGTCGCGATCCGGATAGACGCCCTGCGTGTGCGTCCACACCGTCAGCGCGTCGCCCTCGAAATGCGCCACCGCACAGGATGGCCCGATCGAGCCATGGGCCAGATAAGGCCGCGAATAAACCGCCGAAAGCGACCGGATGCCGGCCGGCGCCGACCGCGGCCGATCGAGAACGACGATGTCCTCGGACGACTGGCTCGACAGATAGGCGGAAAGCTCCCGCTCGTCCGGAAGCTTCGCCGTCTCCTGCCAGCGCGTCGCGGCGGCGAGCACGCGCATCGCCTCGATCGCCTGAAATTCCCGTTCGGCAACCACGGCAAGAAAGCCGCCGTCGCGCACGACTTTTATGACCCCGGGCATGCGCTGCGCGCCCTGATCGTCGACGCTGATGAGCCGCGCGCCGTAGCTCGGCGGGCGTATGACCCGGGCATGCAGCATTCCCGGCGGCCGCAAGTCGTGCACAAAGGCGGCGCCCCCCGTCAGCTTGGCGGGAATATCGACGCGCGGAATATTGCGGTCCATGACGGCGTAGCGGCTCGGATCCGCGAGCGGAGACTGGGGCGCCGCCTGGACATGCAGCATTTGGCCGGAGACGAGTTCGCCATAGCCAAAGCGCCTGCCGTCCGGCCCGATGACAAAGCCGTCATCCGTCTTCATCTGCTCGGCCGGGACCTCGGCGCGCAGCGCAGCTTCGGCGACGAGAAGCTGGCGGACCTGCGCGGCTGCGTTCATCAGCGCGGTGCCGGAGTCCTGCAGCGAGTGGCTGCCGGCGGTATAGCCCTCGTTGGGAGTCAAGGCGGTGTCCGCGGTTTGCAGCCTGATCCGGTCGAACGCAACGTCCAGCTGTTCGGCGGCGACCTGGGTGAGCGCCGTCTTGATGCCCTGGCCGAGCTCGGCCTTGCCGGTGAATGCGGTGATCGTCCCGTCGGCGTCGACGCGGAGCCAGGAGTCGAGCAGCGGCGCCCGCTGCAAACTGCCCGGCAATGGCGGCGTTGGAGATCGTGGCAGACCTGCCTGCAGCGGAGCTGCATCCTGCGCCAACAGCCGATCCGACGACGAGTAGCTGAAGATCAGCGCTCCAAGTCCGCAGAGTGCCGCGCGGCGCGAGACGACGATCGGATCGCGGCTCATTTGCCGACCTTTGCGCTCGTCGCCGTCATCGCCTCTTGCGCACGATGGATTGCGCGCAAGATGCGCATATGCGTGCCGCAGCGGCACAAATGCGGCTCGAGCGCCGCGCGGATCTCACTGGCGCCGGCGCCTGGATTTTTCTGCAGCAGCGCATGCGCGCGCATCATGATGCCCGGGATGCAGTAACCGCACTGCGCCGCCTGATGTTCGATAAAGGCGCGCTGGATCGGCGCCGGCTCTTGCGCAGTGCCGAGGCCTTCGAGCGTGGTGACGGTCTTGCCCGCCACCAACACGATCGGCGTCACGCAGGCGAATACCGGCTCGCCATCGACCAGCACCGTGCAAGCGCCGCATTGGCCGAGCCCGCAGCCGAACTTCGCTGCATTGAGTTTGAGGTCGTCGCGCAGCACATAGAGCAGCGGCGTGCGCGGATCGGCGTCGATCTCGTGGTCACTGTTGTTGACGGTGAGCTTCATCGTCCTGAGAACTCATTATTGGCTTGCGCTGCAGGTTGCGCGCGTCGCTGATGGTCTTGGCGATGCCGGTCCACGGACCTCTATCGGAATAGCGCGCCCGCAAATAACGCGCCAAGGCCACGATCTGCTCGTCGTTCATGGCATCAGCGAAACCAGGCATGATGGGGGCGTGTGCGGCGTCAACGGCCGGCAGGCCGGAGATCACGACATTGACGAGGTTGTTGGCGCTGGGGGCGCTGATGGCGGTGGATAGCGCGAGGTTGACGCCGCCGAAAGGCAGCGCCCGCGGTCCTTCGTGGCAGCCGGAGCAGGCGCCGGCATAGATGACGGCGCCTTGGTCGTTCTTGACGTCGATCGGCCGCAGCGCGACCGCCTGGCCGTCGGCGCTGGCGGGACGGCCTGCATTGCCGCGGCGGCGTTGCCGCTCGGCGACCTGCATAATCCGATCGCTTTCGGCAGCGACATGGTTCATCTGCTCCGCCACATAAGCCGCGATCGCGCGCAGGTCTTGCGCGGAAGCGGAACGCAGATCGTTCGTCACTTCGGCCATCGGGCCGGCCGCCGCACCATGATCGGTATCGAAGCCCTGACCGAGATAATGCGCCAGCGCCTCGGCATTCCACGGCACCGGAGCCGGCGAATCGTCGTCGAGCGCATAGGCGGTCCATCCTTGCACGGCGCCGCCGCCGAATGTTTGGGCCGCCACTTCCGCGCCGGCGGCATTGCGCGGCGTGTGACAGGCGCCGCAATGGCCAAAACCCTCCACCAGATAGGCACCGCGATTCCACATCGCGTCATGGGCGGCATCCGGCCGATACGGACCGGCATGCAAAAACAGCAGATTCCAGCCGAACATCAGGAGCCGAATGTCGAGCGGAAACGGCAATCTGTCGTGCCGCGCCGCCGCATGAACCGGCATACGCGTCATCAGAAAGACGTAGAGCGCCTCGTCATCGTCGTCCGACACCAGGGTGAAGTGATCGTAGGGAAACGCCGGATAGAGATAAGCGCCGTCGCGCCGCACGCCGCTGCGCATGGCGCGCGCGAAGGCCGCTTCCGACCAATTGCCGATGCCGGTCGCAACGTCCGGCGTGATGTTGGTCGAGTAGATCGTACCGAACGGCGTCGGCACCGCGCGCCCGCCGGCAAATTCGCCGCCCCCTTTCGCCGTATGACAGGCAGCGCAATTGCCAATGGCCGCGAGTTCGGCGCCGCGCCGGACAAGATCGGGGTCGAAGCTGCCGGCAGGCGGCGGCGAGACCGGAGCGATTGCCGGCTGCCATGCGGCGATCGTAAAGACGCTCGCGCCGATAGCCAGCAGGAGGCATACGAGCGCCGCCACCCCCGCCAATCTCTTAGCACGCATTTTTGGCCCAATCGGGTCGCGCCCCCGCGGTGCCGAAAGTGATTTTCCACGCCTCTAACGGTCCTGCAATAGTGAAGTTCCAGCGGGCTCCGGGGCGGCAAACGCGGCAAAGGCGGAGCCCGGATCAGCAGAGCTGCGCCATCGCGACCGCAATATCCGTAGCAGACACGGGGAAAGACAGCATCGCCAGGACCGTCAGCAACAATCCCGCGCCACAAAAGATGACGACGATCGGCTCGATCGGATCGACCTCGTCGGCGATTTGCAGCAAGGTCGGAACGCTTGCCTCATAGCGCCAACGCTGCCGGAGCGCCGGCGTTGGGAGCTCGCCCCTCATGGGCATGTCGGCGTTCCCGCGCGCCTGGGCCGCCGCGCTATGCCTTGCGGCTGCGGCTTTAGCCCGAAGCCCGATCGACGCTGCGGGGGAAATGCGGAGATGGCGATCCGGACAAAGTGCATTTTCCAATCCTCAAAGCCCTCTGTGGGCAGGGATTTTCCATTGCCTCGCCGGAACAAGTCGCTTGCCGAGCCTAAGCTCGCATAGCGGCCTGTGCCCTGCGGCGGCCGGCGTCGCCAAACGATGGCGGCGACGGCTAGCACAACGCCCAGCGACCCCAGCACCACGAGCTGCGCCATCCCCGACTCCTGCTTCAACGCTTCCCCTCTGGCACGGGGTGAAGCGACCCCCGAGGGAAGGATCCGAAAGCTAGCCGCCGGCAGACGAGCCCGCCTAAAGAAAAGCTAAAGATCGGCTTGGGGCGCGCTTTTTTTCTCGCTATCCTCGGGCGCAGCGGCAAGGCGGCCTGCGTGATCTACCGATTTGGCAATTGCGTACTGGACGTGACGGCGCGGGAGCTGCGCCGCGACGATCGGCTATGTGCGCTCGAGCCGCAGGTCTTCGACCTTCTCGAATACCTGGTGCGCCATCGTTCGCACGTCGTTAGCCGCGACGAGCTCTGGAATAAAATCTGGAAAGGGCGCCCGGTATCGGAGGCCGCGATCGACACGCGCCTGAGCGCGGTGCGCCAAGCCATCGGCGACACCGGCGGCGACCAGCGTCTTATCCGGACGCTGCGCAAGAAGGGCTTCCGTTTCGTCGGCTCCGTCGTCGAAGACGAAGGCCCTTCGGTCATCGTCCGCGGCAGAGATGGCGGCGCCGATCGCGCCATGCTGGCCGACTACCCGACGATCGCCGTCATCCCGTTCGCAAATCTCAGCGGCGCGCCCGGCCAGGACGCTCTCAGCGACGGCATGACCGAGGATCTGATCACGGCGCTTGCGAAGATCCGCTGGCTGTTCGTCGCCTCGCGCGCGGCATGCTTTGCCTGCAAGGGCCAGGCGCTCGGCGCCGGCCAGATCGCGCGCAAGCTCGGAGTGCGATATCTCGTCGACGGCAGCGTTCGCCGCGTGGCCGGCCGCATGCGCGTCACGGTCCAACTCATCGACGGCTTCGGCGGGCAGCAAATCTGGACCGAGCGCTACGATATCGACGAAACCATCGATCTGCGGCTGTTCGACCGGATTTGCGAAAAAATCGTCGCCGTCGTGGAGCCGCATCTGTATCTGGCCGAACATCTGCGCGCGCAGCAGAAAACGGCCGTCAATCTCAATGCCTGGGAGTGCATGGTACGCGCCTTGTCGCTGCTGAACACGCGCAACCAGCGTAACGTCGCCGCTGCGCACGCGCTCTTGAGAAAAGCAATAGCGATCGATCCGACCTCGGCACAGAGTCATGCTCTATCGTCGATCGCGACGACGCTGCGCGTGCATATGAGCTGGGCGAACCGGCGCGACGTCATCCCCGCGGCGCTCAACGAGGCGCGCACGGCGCTGGCGATCAATCCCGACGAGCCATGGGCCCACGCCGCGCTCGGTTATGCGTCGATCTGGATGCGGCCGGACGACTCGATTCTGCCGTTCGAGCGGGCGATCGCGCTCAATCCGAATTTTGCGGTCGGACATTATTTCCTGGCGCTCGGCTCGACCTATGCCGGTCACCACGGCAAGGTCTTGGCGCATGCCGACATGGCGGAGCGGCTGGCGCCGCGCGACCTGCTGGCGCGCGGCTATGCCGGCGCCCATGACAACGTCCGTGCGACCGTGTCTTTCGCGACCGAAGATTACCGCCGCGGCGCAAGGTTTGCGAGCAACGCGGCGCTCTACAGCCCCAATTCGCCGACCGCGCACCGCGCGTTGCTGATCAATCTGGCGCTAGCCGGCCAATCCCATGAAGCCCGGCATGCCATGCGGACGCTGCGCGAGCTCGCGCCGGACATCTCGCAAGCGTGGATCACGAAAAACTCGGTTTGGTCGTCCGCCGAAATCATGAGGCGCTATGTGGAGGCGTTTCGCGCTTCGGGGCTCGAATAGCTGCCGGCGCGGTCGCAAGGAGGGCTCGATGAAGTCCGTCATGCAATATCGCGCGGCGATAGCGGCGGCGGCTCTGTTCTGCGCATGCGCCGCATCCGGCTCGCCGGCGCTGGCCGCTTCCGACCTCGACCGTGCCTATCGAATCATCGCCGCCAAGAAATTCGTCGATCTGACCCATTCGTTCGGCCCGGACACGCCGGTCTGGGCCGGCTTCGGTCAAGCGAAGTTCTCGCCGGCCAGCGACCCCAAGACCGGCCAGCCTTACACCATCGCGAAGGACGAATTTCGCGCCACCTATTATCAGATGGTGGGGCAATACGGCACGCATGTCGATCCGCCGGCGCATTTTGCGCAAGACGGCATCACGATGGACCGGATTCCGCTCAAACAAATGATCTTGCGGCTGGTCGTGCTCGACGACACGCCCTATCTCGCCAAGGATCCGAACCACGCCTTCTCGGTCGCCGATCTCAAGGCCTGGGAGCGCGCGCATGGCCACGTGCCGAAAGGCGCCTTCGCCGCGCTGCGGACCGACATGTACAAGGATTGGGACGGCAATCCCGAGCGCTTCAAGCGCCAGCCGTTTCCGGCCTGGTCGTTCGATACGATCAAATATCTCTACGACAAGCGCGGCGTCACCGCGACCGGCCACGAGGCCATGGACACCGACACCACCGACAAGATGGATTCGGAGACCTGGCTTCTCAAGCACGGTCATTATCAGATCGAGGTCATGGCCAATCTCGATAAAGTGCCGCAGACCGGCGCGCTCATCGTGGTGACCTGGCCGAAAGTGAAAGACGGCCTCGGCTTTCCGGCGCGCGCCTTCGCAATTCTGCCTTGAACGTAAAGTCTCTTGCCGCGCCTTTACGGGGCGCTGCACCTTGCTCTGGGTCCGGCAAAATCGGTGTTTGGACGTGAACGATGGGTTTGCGATCTGGCGAGACCTGGCGGTTTGCGGCCGCGGCAGCCTTTGCGCTGACATTGCAACTGACGGCATCGCAAAGTGCTTTTGCCGATACGCCGCCGCAAATTTCCATCAACAGGAAGTACCTCGAGGTTTCCGTCACGGTCGACCCGGCGCTCAAGCCGTTTGCCGGACTGTTCGCCAGTTGCCTCGCCGAAGGAAGGGCCTGGGCGACCAAGGCTGCCGCCGACGCCGGCGCGCAGTGGCGCAGCGATCCGAAATCGTTCCGGGACATGCAATGGTCGTATGACCGGACCTACGACTTGCGCTCGGCGGTCGGACCTTACGTCAGCGTGGTGCGCAGCGACGGCACCTTCGAAGGCGGCGCGCACCCCAACCAGGAAATCAACACCATTTTATGGGACAATAATGCGCGAAAGCGCATCAGCATCCGCTTCCTTTTCAACGAAACTGCCGACGACGGCCCGACCGTGACGGCGCTCGCCGGCGCGGCGAAGCTCGCCGTCGCCGCTGCCAAGCTCGCCAAGGGCGTCAACGGCTACGGCGACGATGAGACGCCGGCCGACAAGATGACGCCGCAACAGGAGCTCCGGCACGACAATTTCATCAACGACGGCATCAAGCCCGCACTGCTCGAGCTCGGCCCGGTGACGCTCGCGCCGTCGACCGAAGAGGGAAAGAGCTCGGGCTTGACGTTCCACTACTCGCCTTACGCGGTCGGACCCTATGTCGAAGGGCCTTACACCGTTTTCGTGCCATGGACCGCATTTCGACAATATTTGTCGCCGCAGGGCGCGGCGATCTTCGGCGGCGAGCGCCCGAAAGCCGACGCGGATAATTGGTGACGGCTCCCTCCGGTCTGGAGGGAGCCGTATGTTCGCATGTCAGTCGTGTCAGGCGGGTGCCGACCCCCGAACGCGGCTTGGCTCACGCGGCGTTGCGTTGCGCCTTCATCCAGGCTTCGATCTCGCGTTCGGCCTCGGCCTTGGCGAAGCCGTAGCGCGCCTGCAGACGGCCGATCAGTTCGTTGCGCCGGCCGCCGATGCGCGTGACATCCTCATCGGTGAGCTTGGCCCAATTGTTGCGGATCTTGCCCTTGAACAGCGTCCAATTGACTTGAATCTGATCCCAGTTCATCGAATGTCTCCTTGGCTGGAGGACGGACACGCGACCAAATTTCCGCCGTCGGCCCGTCCGGCACGGCACGGATGACAGCCATCGGATGCGGCCTGAATGCGACGCCAGCGCGGTCTTTCCGGGATCAATCTTGGCGCAGCGTTGGCGAACTCGGATTGTCAATTACAATCGCCAAAATTCCCCAGCCCAAGAAATTCTTCCCGACGGCGTGGTTGCAATTCGCTAAATTACCGATCGCCAATCAGGGCATCATGACACAGAAGCAAGCGCTTTCTCCCGATATCGAACGGCTGGTGCGCGGCATCCGCAACGGCGATCGTACCGTGCTGTCGCGGGCCATCACGCTGGTCGAGAGCAAGCGCGCCGACCATCGCCACAGCGCTGCGGCGCTGACCCAGGCGCTGTTGCCGGACACCGGAAAAGCGGTGCGTGTCGGCATCACCGGCGCGCCAGGCGTCGGCAAATCGACCTTGATCGACGCCCTCGGCCATGCGCTCACCGGACAAGGCCATAAGGTTGCGGTGCTTGCGGTCGATCCATCGTCGCGGCGCACCGGCGGCTCGATCCTCGCCGACAAGACGCGTATGGCGCGGCTCGCCAACGACGCCAACGCCTTCATCCGTCCGTCGCCGTCGTCGGGCACGCTCGGCGGCGTCGCCGCCAAGACCCGCGAAACCATGTTGCTATGCGAGGCCGCGGGCTATGACACGGTGCTGGTCGAGACGGTCGGCGTCGGCCAATCGGAAATCGCGGTCGCCGACATGACCGATTTTTTCCTGGTGCTGGCGCTGCCCGGCGCCGGCGACGAGTTGCAGGCGCTCAAAAAAGGCGTCGTCGAGCTGGCCGACATGATCGCCGTCAACAAGGCCGACGGCGACAATCTGGCCCGCGCCAGGCTCGCCGCCTCGCAATACGGCGCGGCGCTGCACATCCTGTCGCCGCGCTCGCCGAACTGGTCGCCGCCGGTCGTGACCTGTTCGGCGCTCACCGGCGAGGGCATCGAGGCGCTGTGGGCGCATGTGCTCGATCATCGTCGCCGGCTTGCCGCGTCGGGCGAGCTTGCGGCGCGTCGCGGCGAGCAGCAAGTGAAATGGATGTGGACCATGCTGGAGGAGCGGCTGTTCGCGCCGCTGCGCAGCGATCGCGCAGTCAAAGCCGCGCTGCCGCGGATTGAGGCCGACGTCGCAGCCGGCCGCATGGCGCCGGGCACGGCAGTCGAGCAGATTGCCGGCCTGCTCGGTCTATGAAGCAAGCCATGCGCGTTGTGATTGCCGGCTTCGGCCCATTCCCCGGCGCCCCGTTCAATCCGAGCGCCGCCTTGGCGCAAGCGCTGAGCCGCCGCCGGCGGCCTGCCCTCACCGGCCTGGCCCGCACGGCGCATGTCTTTGCCACGGCCTATGCGGCCGTCGACCGCGATCTCGACACGCTGTTCGCCGCCAAGCCCGACGCGGTGCTGATGTTCGGGCTCGCGGCGCGCCGGCGCCACGTCTGCATCGAGACCCGCGCCCGCAATGCCGTCTCGGTGCTGTTTGCCGATGCCGATGGCTATCGACCGCAGAGCAACGTGATCGCGGCGGGCGGGCCGGCGTCGCGCTCCGGCAATGCGCCGTTCACGCGCCTGCTCGCCGCAGCGCGGACGACCGCCATACCGGCCCGGCTGTCGCGCGATGCCGGGCGTTATCTCTGCAATTACGCTTATTGGCAGGCGCTGGCGCGCGCCGAGCGCAGCGGAGCAGCGGTCGCGTTCGTGCACATTCCGCATGTCCGGCTTAAGCCGGCACGCAGGAGCAAAACAGCCAACGTCTCATGGCCCGAACTTGTCCGTGCCGGCGAAGCGATCTTGATTGCGCTTGGCTCGATGCGTCGCTCGATTACAGCGCGTCCGTCGTCCTGATCGCGCCGACCTCAAAGCCGTTCCAGTTGCGCAACACCGGAGCGACGAACGGCGCGAGCGCCACGCGATCGGCGGCATCGAGCGGCAGAAAGCGCGCAATGAGCGCAGCCATGATCGCTTGCGCGGCGCGTCCGGCGCCGTCGTCGCATTTGACGGCAATGCCGAGACCTTGTTCGGGCAGCGCGCCGCAATAGACCCCTTCCGCGCCGGTCTTGACGAAGACCCGCGTGCCGAACCATGTCATGATCTCGGTACAGAAGCGCCCCGTTCCTGCGACA
>Ga0335078_10017183_pt1 | contig 10749 bp, 10 predicted proteins | sample Lox_Sample_32_FD_206711 | JGI IMG/M metagenome (GOLD analysis project Ga0335078, IMG submission 206711) | Soil microbial communities from Loxahatchee National Wildlife Refuge, Florida, United States - Lox_Sample_3.2 | ecosystem: Environmental > Terrestrial > Soil > Wetlands | place: USA... | reverse complement strand
AGGCGCGCGAGCGATCGCGAGGCCTCGGCGCGCTCCGAGGGCGTGAAGTCCCCCGAGGACAGGACGCGCGCGAGATCGGGCGCCGCGTCCGGGCCCGCCCGGCCGAGGGCCCGCACCGCGAAGAAGCGCCCGGCCCCGGGATGGGCGAGCGCCGCGCGCGACGCCGCCACGAGGCGCGCGAGCACGGCGTCGTCGCCGCCCGTGTCGACGCGGCCGAACGCGTAGAGCGCGGCCTCCACGGGCGCCGGGCGCTGCGCCGCCTCCAGCAGCGCGCCGATCGACTCGAGCGAGACGGTGCCCCGCCGGGACGAGGCCTCTCCCAGCGCGTACGCGGCGGCCTCGGCCGTGGGCAGCGCGGCGTCCGCCCGGCGGAGCCACGCGCGCAGCGTCTGCTCGGCCACGTCGCCGGCGCAGCGGCCGAGGGCCCGCAGGAGGGCGACGCGCGCGTCGAGCGGCGCGGCGACCGGCCGCGCGGGATCGAGCTCCACCAGGCGCGCCGCGAGCGCGCGGACGTGAGCGTCCTCGCGCTCCTTGCACGACTCGCCCAGGCCGTAGCCGGCCCACGCGACTACCTCGTCGTCCTCGTCGTTCAGGGCGCGCAAGAGGGGTGCGTCGTCCGCGTCGAGGATGCGCGCGAACGCCCGCGCGGCCCGCCGCCGGACCTGCACGTCGTGATCGCGCTGCGCCTCCGCCGGGATCTCCCGGGCCCGGCGACGGTCCTCCGCGCGCCCCAGGACGCTCGCGTCGAACGCCCGCGCGGCGGACGCCGCGTCGGCCGGGGCGGCGGGCGCAGACGGGTGGTGGGAGCACCCGCAGGGCAGCGCGGCGAGGGCGAGCGCCAGGGAGCCGCAGAGGCGCAGAGAGCGCAGAGCCGAGATCTCCTTCTCCTCCGCGTCCTCTGCGCCTCTGCGGCTCGAACGTTCACACATGCCGGGGCTCTCGGGCGCGGACCTGCACCCAGGACAGCACGCGCTCGCGCCCCCAGCGCCAGAACCGGCGCCGCAGGGGCGCCCGGGCCGGGGGAACGGCCACGACGTCGACCGCCACGCCGTGCATCCGGAAGAGCGAGGCCGCCCGCGGCGCGTGCCAGGCGCACGTCACGACCATCGCCCGCCCGATGCCGCGCCGCGCGAGGACCTCCGCCGTGAAACGCGCGTTCTGCCGCGTCGACAGCGAGCAGCGCTCGCGCACGACCGCCCCCTCCGGCACGCCTTGCCGGACGAGCTCCCGCGCCATCGCGTCGGCCTCGACGACCCCCGCCCACCGCCGCCCGCCGCTGGCTATGACGACGGCCCGCGGATCGCCCTGCCGGGCGTAGGCCTCGGCGGCCGCCGCGATCCGCGCCGCCAGCGCCCCCGTGAGGATCCCTCGCGCGTCGAGCCGCACGCCGCACCCGAGGACCACGATGGCCTGCTGCCGCACGAGGAGTAGGAATACCTTTCTTCGCGGCGCCGAGGTACGCTCCGGATTCCTCAAGCCGACCCTCGGGAGGCTGTGCCTCGCGAGCGCGAGGCCTGGCGCCGCAGCCGCACAGGAGCGATCGACAGGATGCAGATCACGTTCTGGGGAGTCCGCGGCAGCATCCCCTCCCCCGGTCCGCACACCGTGCAGATCGGCGGGAACACGAGCTGTGTCGAGGTGCGGGCGGGCAAGGCCATCCTCGTGTTCGACGGCGGCACGGGCCTGCGCATGCTGGGCAAGAAGCTGCTCAAGGAAATGCCGCTCACGGCGCACATGTTCTTCAGCCACGTGCACTGGGACCACATCCAGGGCTTCCCCTTCTTCGAGCCGGCCTTCGTCCCGGGCAACGAGTTCCACCTGTACGGCGGCAACAACGTCTCGCGGACGCTCGAGGAGACGCTGGCGGGCCAGATGGACCACCCGAACTTCCCCGTGGAGCTCGGGACGATGGCGGCGAAGATGACGTTCGTCGACATGGCCGAGGGCGTCCCCGTGGAGATCGACGACGGCGCCGGGGGCAAGGTCCTGGTGACGAGCGCGCGCGGCAACCACCCGCAGGGGGTGTTCGCGTTCCGCGTCGAGCACGCCGGCAAGGCCATCGTGTACGCGACGGACACCGAGCACTACGAGGGCCACGTCGACGAGAAGCTCGTGGCCCTGGCCAGGGGCGCCGCGGTGCTCGTCTACGACTCGCAGTACACGCCGGAGGAGTACGTGGCCAAGAAGGGCTGGGGCCACAGCACGTTCGAGGAGGGCGCCAAGATCGCCCGTCTGGCCGGCGTGAAGAAGCTGGTCCTCTTCCACCACGATCCGACCCAGAGCGACGAGGCCGTACGGGACAAGGAGCGACGGGCCCGCGCCGTGTTCCCGGACGTGGTCGCGGCCCACGAGGGGCTGACGCTCGACGTCTGAGCCACGGTCGACGCCGGTCCGGGTCGATCGCGAAAAAGCTGCGCTCGCTTGGGGCGTCGGAGTGCGTCATTGCGCGCATTGCTTGCACTATCCGCGCGATTCTCGCGTCTTGGGGGTGGCACCGGCCGTGCACTTCGTGTGTCGGCGAGGGGGCAAAGGAGCAAACCGATGCTGGCCACCCAGAGCCGTTCGATGAGCGCGTACCGGCAGAGCGTGTCGGACGTCGTGCCGCTCGATCGCGAGGTCGAGCGCGACCTGGCGCGGCGGTGGCGGGCGGGGGACAAGCGGGCGGGTGAGCGGCTCGTCACGGCGTGCCTGCCCTTCGTCATCGGCATCGCCCTGGAGTACCGGCGGTGGGGCGTCCCGCTCGAGGACGTGGTGCAGCAGGGCAACCTGGGCCTGCTGCGGGCGGCGTCGAAGTTCGACCTCGACAAGGACTGCCGCCTGGCGACGTACGCGGCGTACTGGATCCGCGCGGAGATCCGCGACTACGTCGTCCGGACGTACCGCGTCGTTCGCCTGGGGACGACGAAGGCCGAGCGGCGCGCGCTGCGCGCCTACCGCACGACGCGCGAGTCGGACCCGGCGGTGCTGGCGGCCCTGAGCGGGATGACGAAGGAGAAGGCCGAGCGCCTGCTGCCGCTGCTGTCGGGCCGGGAAGCCAGCCTGGACGCGCAGACCGACGAGCAGGGTCCGATGATCGACCGCGTCGCGGCGTCCGGGCCGACGCCGGAGGACGAGGCGAGCGCGGGCGAGCGGCGCGGTCGCGCGCGCGCGGCCGTGGACGACGCCCTCCGCGATCTGAGCGAGCGCGAGCGGATGATCGTGCGCGAGCGCCTGATGACCGACGAGCCGCGGACCCTGCAGGAGCTCGGCGCGAAGCTGGGCGTGAGCAAGGAGCGCGTGCGGCAGCTCGAGGAGCGCGCGCGGGACAAGCTCCGGGCGAAGCTGGGCGAGCTGAGCGACGAAGCGGCGTGATAGACCTGCCGTCATGACGGACGTCGCAGTCGTGACGGGCGCCGGGGGCGCGCTCGGGGCCGAGGTCGCCCGGACGCTCGCGGGCCAGGGACACGCGGTCGCGCTCGTCGACACGGCGCGGAGCGAGGAGCGCCTGCGGCTGCTCGCGGCGGCGCTCCCGCGCGCGAGCGTCGTCGCGGGGGACATCGCGGCGGCGGCGACGTGGGCCGAGGCGATGCCCCGGATCGAGCGCGAGCTCGGCGCCCCGCCGGCGATGGCGGCGCTCGTCGCGGGCGGGTGGCGCGGCGGCAAGCCGCTGCACGAGTCGGAGGACGACGTGTGGCAGGCGATGATGACCTCGAACCTCGAGACGGTGCACCAGAGCCTGCGCGCCCTCCTGCCGCCGATGGTCGCGCGGCGCCGGGGCAGCGTCGTGGTCGTCGGATCGCGCGTCGCGGTCCAGCCGGCGACGGGCGCGGGCGCCGCGGCGTACACGGCGTCGAAAGCGGCGGTCGTGGCCCTCGCGCAGGCGGTCGCCGCGGAGGTCCTGGAGAGCGGCGTCCGCGTCAACGCGGTGCTGCCGAGCACGATGGACACGCCCTCCAACCGCGCGTCGATGCCGAAGGCCGACCCGTCGCGGTGGGTGTCGCTCGGGTCGGCCGCGGGGGTCGTCGCGTTCCTGCTCTCGGACGCCGCGCGGGACGTGAGCGGCGCTGCGCTCCCCCTGTACGGCCGCTCCTGACTTGGCGCGCTGGCGGGGCTCTGCTACTCGCGCGGCGTGGTTCCCCGCTACACGCCCGCCGACTTCGCCTCCCTGTGGTCGGCCGACCGCCGCTTCGCCGCGTGGCTCGAGGTGGAGCTCGCGGCCTGCGAGGCGATGGAGGAGGCGGGGCTCGTGCCCGCCGGGACGGCCGCGGGCATCCGCGCCAAGAAGCTGACGCTCTCGGCCTCCCGCATCGAGGAGATCGAGCGGACGACCAAGCACGACGTCATCGCCTTCTTGACGCACGTCGAGGAGCTCGCGGGCATCGAGGCGCGGTGGCTCCACCGGGGGATGACCTCGAGCGACGTCCTGGACACCTCGCTGGCGATGCTCATGAAGGAGGCGGCGGACCTGCTCCTCGCCCGGTGCGACAGGCTCCTCGCGGCCCTCGCGCGGCGCGCGCGCGAGCACGCGAAGACGCCAATGATCGGCCGCAGCCACGGCATCTTCGCCGAGCCGGTGACGTTCGGGCTCGCCATGGCGGGGCATCACGCGGAGATCGCGCGCGGACGGGCGCGCCTGCAGGCGGCGCGGCGCGAGATCGCCGTGGGCAAGATCGCGGGCGCCGTGGGCACGTACGCGCACCTGTCGCCGGACATCGAGGGCAAGGCCCTCGGGCGCCTCGGCCTCGCGCCGGAGACGGTGGCGACGCAGGTCGTGGCGCGCGACCGGCACGCGGCGTACTTCGCGGCGCTCGCGCTGGTCGCCGCGGGGATCGAGCGGCTCGCGACGAACGTGCGTCACTGGCAGCGGAGCGAGGTGGGCGAGGCGGAGGAGGCGTTCACGGTCGGCCAGAAGGGCTCGAGCGCGATGCCCCACAAGCGCAACCCCATCCTGAGCGAGAACCTGTGCGGCCTGGCGCGCGTCGTGCGCGCGGCGGTCGTGCCGGCGCTCGAGGACGTGGCGCTCTGGCACGAGCGGGACATCTCGCACTCGTCGGTCGAGCGGATGATCGGCCCCGACGCGACGGCGACGCTCGGCTTCATGCTCGACCGCGCGGCCGGGCTGGTGGACGGGCTCGTCGTGTACCCGGAGAACCTGAAGCGGAACCTCGACCGGGCGGCGGAGCTCTACTTCAGCGAGGCCATCCTGCTGGCGCTCGTCGAGGCGGGGATGCCGCGGCAGGAGGCGTACGTGGTCGTGCAGCGCAGCGCGATGCGCGCGTGGCGCGGCGAGGGCCGGTTCCGCGAGCTGCTCGGGGCCGACGCCGAGGTGACGGGCCGACTGAACGACGTGCAGCTGGCGGAGCTCTTCGACCTGGACCACGCGCTGGCGCACGTGCCGGCCATCATCGAGCGGGCGCTCGCCGGGGCCTGACGGAGCTCAGCCTTCGCCCGCGGGCGCCGCGTCCCGCGGCTCGACCACGAGCGTGTCCTCGCCGATGGTGTCGACGTACTCGTATGGCGTGCGCAGCCGGAGCGCGCGATCGCCCAGCTCGATCGTGTGCTTCGGCGCGAGGCGCGCCTCGCTGGTGAAGGCGTAGTCGAGGATCCCGGCGAACATGGAGAAGACGGCGTCCGTCTCGTCCAGATCGCGGGCCAGCCAGGCCAGATCGGGCAGGCCGACGAGCCACCCGCCGCGCGTCACGAGCCACGTGCCGCCGTCCGGCTTGAAGAGCTTCACGAAGCCGAGCCACAGGGCGAGCGACTCGGCCGGGCTCGCGCGGACGGCGGCGACGAACTCGGGCTTCAGGGTCTCCGCCAGCATCTCCGTCGTCAGGCACATCCACGTCACGGGGTTGATGACGCCGAGCATCGCGTCGTCCCGCAGCGCCCAGGCCGTCTGGTAGAGCGCGACGAGCCCCTCGACGCCGACCTCGCCGCCCTCGTGGACGACGAGCGCGTGCGCGGCGTGGGACTCGAGCTGCTCCTTCTGGTCCGGGCGCAGGTGCGCCACCGGCAGGCACTGATCGAGCAGCTCGACCGGCAGGGGAACGCCCACCGAGACGACCCGGAGCGCTTGCCCGCGCAGGCGGACCGAGAGCGTCCCCTCCCCTCCCTCGACCAGGGCGCCCTGGCCGAGCGACGCGGCGACCGAGGCCGGATCGAACGCGGGCTTCTTCCGGAAGAGCACCCAGAGCGCCGCGGGCGGAGGGCCGGAGGTCATGCGCGGGTGCGGAGCATACCTTGCCCGGGGCACGACGCGTGTGCGAGCGTCCGGGGGGATGCGAGCGTGGGCGCTGACCTTCGGGATCGTGGCCGTCGCGTGCGGGAAGCGGTCGGCTCCGTCGGAGATCGAGGCGAACGCCGGGTCCGCCGCGCCACCCGTCGCATCCGCGCCGGCGCCCTCGAGCTCGGGCGCGCCCGACGCGGCCCCGCCCGGGCCGTGTCCCGAGGACATGGCGTTCGTCCAGACCCGCTTCTGCCCCGACGTCGAGCGCCGGTGCCTCGACATGGAGCACGAGGAGACGAACCACCTCGAGATCTGCCACGCCTTCGCCCACGAGCAGCGCTGCCGCGTCGAGGAGCGCGACCTGGCGACCTGCATCGACCGCTACGAGTACCCGGACAAGAAGGGTGCTCACCCCGTCTGGATGCTCGACTGGTACCAGGCGCAGGCGACCTGCGAGTCGAGGGGCAAGCGCCTCTGCACGGCGACCGAGTGGACCGCCGCGTGCGAGGGGCCCGACCACACGCCCTTTCCGTACGGCTGGGAGCGCGACCACGACAAGTGCAACATGGACAGCTTCTACATCGATCCGCGCAAGCCCGGGCCGAGGGCGCAGTTCCTCTTCTACTCGAAGGACCCGAAGGTGGCGTTCCCCGAGCTGTCGCGCCTCGATCAGAGCGTCCCGAGCGGCTCGATGGAGACGTGCAAGAGCGGCTTCGGCGTCTACGACATGCCGGGCAACGTGGACGAGTGGGTGGTCAACGACGGGCCGCCGCGGGAGAAGTCGAAGTTCGCCGGGCTCAAGGGGGGAGCGTGGGGCCACGTCCGGAGCCAGTGCCGGCCCGAGACGTTCAGCCACGAGCCGGAGTTCACCTACTACTTCGTGGGCTTCCGGTGCTGCCGGGACCCCGACCCCGCGGCGGCCGCGCAGAGGTGGGCCCCGTCGCCCGAGGCCGTGCCGCCGCCGGCAGTCGAGCCGCACGACTTCGCGCCGGACCCGATCGTGCCGGTCGACGCACCGGGGCCGTCGAAGACGAAGTATTCTCGGACGGGACACCGCGAGTAGCCCGTCCGGGCGACGGCGGGCGTCCGGAGACGTGACACGATTCGTTTCCAGGCAAGGAAGACGACCCGAGACGAGGACATGACCCGAGCGCGCACTGGACTGGCTCTCGTCGCATCGCTGCTGCTGGCTGCGCTCGCCGCGTGCGGGCCGAAGAAGCAGGCGCTCGAGCGGCGGGACTTCGAGGAGGTCGACGCGTACGTCCAGAAGTACCTGCGGGCCGACGTCCCCGCGGACAAGCGCCTGAGCTACGTCATCTCGAAGCTCGGGGCGCCGCACCGGACGGTCGGAGGGTCGTCCTACTGGTACTCGCCCAAGAGCAACTGCTACTACCTGCAGGTCGGCGAGGACGGCTGGACCTCGTGGGGCCCGGGGATCACGGCCGACTGCGAGAAGTACGCCGTGAAGCCGTGACGCGCGGCCGGTGGGATCCCGGCACGACGCGGCTCGCGAAGTTGCGAAGCACGTCCGGTCCGCGCACGCCGTCGTGGACCCGCGCGACCAGGACGTCCGGATCGCCGCCCTCGTCGCGGACGAGGTGGGCGCGCGCGCGCAGGTAGCCGCGCATGACGTCGGCGTCGAACTCCGGGTGAAACTGCACTGCCTTGACGTCCGTCCCCACGCGGAACGCGGCCACGTCGTCGAGGGACGTCGTCGCGAGGACCTGCGCCCCCGGTGGAAGCCGGACGACCGCGTCGACGTGCGTGGCGTGGACGTCGAAGGAGCGCGGCAGCGAGGCGAAGATCGGATCGTCCGCGACGCGCTGGACGCGGATCGTGCCGATCTCGCGCCCGCGGGGGTTGCGGCGGACCTCGCCCCCGAGCGCCTGCGCGATGAGCTGGTGCCCGAAGCAGACGCCCAGGACGGGCGTGCGGGCGTGCGCGACCTCGCGCACGAGGTTCTCGACGCGCAGCATCCACGGCGCACGCTCCGTCACGCTCGAGCTCGACCCGGTGAGGACGAACGCGTCCGCGTCCCGGGGGCCCGGCAGAGGTCCCGTCCCGCGCACGTCGCGCGCGAGCCACTCTCCGCGCCACGCGACGGCCGTCCGCTCGCGGATCCAGCGGTCGAACTCGCCTCGCTGCTCGGCGATGGCCGGCACCGTGTTGCCGCAGACGAGGACGACGATGCGCGCGCGCAAGGGGTGGGCTCCCCGGATCCTATAGGCCCGCGATTGCCAGTGTGCACGGCCCGTGGGAGAGTGAGAGGACTGGGCGTGCGGGCGGGTCCCGCGCCCCGCGCGTGGATGAACCCCCTGCAGCTATCGCTCCCGATCGACGAGTTTCTCGCCAGAGCGCCGTCCCCGGGCATCCCGCGCCACCGCCGGATCTTCTGCAACCGCAACCTGCGGATGAGCGATCTCACATGGGTCGGCTTCGACATGGACTACACGCTGGCGATCTACAACCAGCAGGAGATGGACGAGCTGTCGATCAAGGCGACGATCGAGAAGCTCGTCGCCCGCGGCTACCCGGAGTGGGTCCGGTCGATGCCGTACAACACGGCGTTCCCCGTCCGCGGGCTGCTGATCGACAAGCGGTTCGGGCACATCCTCAAGATGAACCGCTACAAGTTCGTGACCAAGGGCTACCACGGCCTGCGCGAGCTGCAGCGCGACGAGCTCCGGCAGCTGTACCACTCGAAGAAGATCCGGCCCGCAACGCCGCGCTACCACTGGATCGACACCCTGTACGCGCTGTCCGAGGCGACCCTCTACGCTGCGCTCGTCGAGGCCATGGAGCGGCGCGGGCTGCACATCGACTACGCGAAGGCGTTCACGGACATCCGCGAGAGCATCGACGAGGCGCACCGGGACGGGACGATCCTCGAGACCGTGGCGGCGGACTACCCGCGCTTCGTGATGAAGGACCACGACCTGGCGCCGACGCTCCACAAGCTCCGCAGCTCCGGCAAGAAGCTGTTCCTGCTCACCAACTCGCGGTGGCCGTACACCGACCGCATGATGAAGTTCCTGCTGGACGGCGAGATGAGCGAGTACCCCCACTGGCGCAACTACTTCGACGTCGTGATCGCCGCCGCGACGAAGCCGGCGTTCTTCGAGGAGCGCCGACCGCTCGTGGAGCGGGACGGCGAGGAGCTGCGGCCGGCGACCTTCCCGCTCGAGCGCGGCAAGATCTACGAGGGGGGCAACCTGCAGGAGCTCGAGCGCGGCCTGCTCGCCGTCGGCGACCAGATCCTCTACGTGGGCGACCACATCTACGGCGACATCCTGCGCAGCAAGAAGGAGAGCGCCTGGCGCACGGCGATGATCATCCAGGAGCTCGAGGTCGAGGTCCAGGCGCACGACTCGTGCCTCGAGGACTTCGGGCGCGCCGAGCAGCTGGAGGACGCCCGCGACCGGCTCGAGGACGAGCTGCGCTTCTACCAGACCCACTTCAAGGACCTGTCGCGGCGCATCGACCACGCGCAGGCCAAGCCCAACGGCTTCAGCCTGGCCGAGGCCGAGGCGGAGCGGGTGCGGATCAAGCGCGCGATCGACCGCGTCCGCGGCCGGCTGCGCCTGGTCGACGGCGAGCTCCACACGATCGAGCGCCACGTCGACCACCGGTTCCACCCGTTCTGGGGCTCGCTCCTCAAGGAGGAGAACGAGCAGTCGAGCTTCGGCGCCCAGGTGGAGGAGTACGCGTGCGTCTACACGTCGCGCGTGTCCAACTTCCTCTTCTACTCGCCGCAGCAGTACTTCCGGAGCCCGCGCGACGAGATGGCGCACGAGCTGGGGTGAACGATGGGCACGGACACCGAAGATCTCGCCGGGGAGCTCGAACGCCTCGACCGCGACGGCTTCGTCGTCCTCGAGCGCGTGCTCCGTCCGGAGGAGATCGACGCCGTCGTCTCGGCCCTGGCGCCGTTCGAGGCGTCGCGGCCGATGGGGCGCAACGACTTCGAGGGAGAGCGCTCGCAGCGCGTCTACAGCCTCGCCGCGAAGGGCGACGTGTTCCTGCGCCTGGCCGAGCACCCGCGCGTGCTGCGCCTGCTCGACGCCCGGCTGCTCAAGGGGTTCCTGCTGTCCACGTTCCAGTCGATCCGCCTGCACCCGGGCGAGACGCCGCAGGCCTGGCACACCGACGACGCGTTCTACCTGTCGCCGCGCCCGAGGACGACGCTCGGCGTCTCCGCCATCTGGGCCGTCGAGGACTTCACCGCGGACAACGGCGCGACGCAGGTCATCCCCGGCAGCCACCGCTGGGGCATGGAGCACCCCGACGACGTGAAGCACGAGGTCGTGACGGCGGTCATGCCGGCCGGGTCGGTCATCGTGTTCGACGCGGGCCTGTGGCACCGGGGCGGCGGCAACAACTCGACCGGGACGCGCCTGGCCGTGAGCCCGCAGTACTGCCAGCCGTGGCTGCGGACGCAGGAGTCCCAGCTTCTCATCATGCCGCCCGAGCGGGCGCGGACCTGCTCGCCGCGCATGCTGTCGATGCTGGGGTACAGCATCCACCCCCCGTTCCTGGGCCAGGTC
>Ga0335078_10017182_pt1 | contig 10749 bp, 11 predicted proteins | sample Lox_Sample_32_FD_206711 | JGI IMG/M metagenome (GOLD analysis project Ga0335078, IMG submission 206711) | Soil microbial communities from Loxahatchee National Wildlife Refuge, Florida, United States - Lox_Sample_3.2 | ecosystem: Environmental > Terrestrial > Soil > Wetlands | place: USA... | reverse complement strand
CGCTCCCTACGGTCACGGCTCAGCAGGACCTCCGGCGGCGTTTACCGAGCCGCGACTGTAAGGAGCGGTGGTGGGAGTCACGGGGTAGTAACCCGCAACACCGCCGCTCCCCGCACCGCGTCATTCTTCAACGCATTCAGCGCCTCATTGGCTTCTTCCAAGCGAAACTCCTGCACCTGCGTCTCGATCGGAATCTCCGCCGCGATCTTCAGGAACTCCTCGCCATCGCGCCGCGTGTTGTTGGCAACGCTGCGGATGACGCGCTCGTGGTACAGCAGGTCGTAGTCGAGCGGCGGAATCGGGCTCATGTGGATCCCGCCCAGCGCCACCGTGCCGCCGCGCTTGAGCGTTCGCAGCGCGGCAATCACCAGTTCGCCGGCCGGGGCGAAGATCAGCGCGGCATCCAGCTTGGCCGGTGGTTCGTCGTTCGAATCCCCCGCCCATCGAGCACCGAGATCGAGCGCGAGTTGCCGGTGTCGTGCGTCTCGCGTGATGGCGTAGACCTCGATTTTCCAATGCCGCGCCACCTGAATGGCCACATGGGCCGCCGCGCCGAAGCCGTACATGCCGAGTTTGCCGCCGGGCTCGATGCCGGATAATCGCATTGTCCGAAACCCGATAATGCCCGCGCACAGCAGCGGCGCCACGTGGAGGTCGCTGAATCCCTCGGGCAAGGCGTACACAAAGTCTTCGCGCGCGATGGCGTACTCGGCGTATCCCCCGTCGGCCATCCAGCCTGTGAACGTGGCCTTCTCGCAAAGGTTCTCGCGGCCCGATCGGCAGTACTCGCAGACACCGCAGGTGCTGTGCAACCACGGAATTCCCACGCGCGCACCGACTGCGAAGCGGGAAGCTTCCGGGCCGTTCGCCTCCACCACACCCACCGCCTGGTGGCCGGGAACGATGGGGCTTTTGCGAGGCTCCAATTCACCCTCGGTCACATGCAGGTCCGTCCGGCAAACACCGCAGGCGTGGATGCGAACCAGCACTTCCCTGCCCTTGGGCACAGGCTTGGGGAGTTGCACGATCTGGAGGGGGCGGGATTCGATTGCCGCAGGGGCTGGCAGGATACAGGCCTTCATTGCGACCGCACGCGTACCATGACCACGCCGTGCGGTTCCACCAACGCGGAGAAACTTCCTTGGAACGAGCCCGCGTCTTTGTGCGCCCACAAGTCGCGAACTGCGGCGCTTCGATCAGCCGGAAAGCCGAACTCGGTCCAGTTCAGAGTAATGGTTCGGGCCGCAGTTCCACGGTTCAACAGCACCGCCGCCACACTACCGTCCTGGAGCGGCTTCACCCAAACGTCCTGCCCCTCTTCATGGCGCATGCGTTTCGCCTGACGTCCTAACGCGTCCTGATCGGCCGCGATCACTTCCCGATTAATAAGTATGTCGCGGGTCTCCGGGGACATGCTCTCCAGATCGTTGCCCGCCATCAGCGGCGCGGCCAGCATCGACCACAGACTGAAATGCGCGCGGTATTCGACGTTCGTCATGCCGCCGTTGCCCACTTGCAGCATGTCGGGATCGTTCCAGTGGCCAGGGCCGGCATACTGTTCCAGGCCGTCCTGCAAGTCGAGGATATCGATGACGCCGGCGCCGAACTTGGCACCCTTGCCTTCCCACCGGTCCAGAATATCGGTGGTGGTGCGCCACAGGTTGCCCACGCCACCGGCCCATAGCCACGGCTTGGAAGTCCCCCACTCGCAAATGCTGAACACGATGGGACGGCCTGTTTGCTGCAGAGCATCCCTCATCTTGGTATACGACTCGCGCGCGTCCTGTTTGCCGGTGTTGCACCAGTCGTACTTCAGGTAATCGACCCCCCAGGCGGCATACTGCTTAGCATCCTGAAACTCGTAGCCGCGGCTGCCGGGACGGCCCTGGCATGTCTTGGTGCCTGCATCCGAATAGATACCGAACTTCAAGCCGAGCGAATGCACATAGTCGGCCAGCGCTTTGATCCCGGAAGGAAAACGCTGAGGATCGGCGAGGATGTTACCTTCTTTATCGCGGGAGATTTGCCAGCAATCGTCGATCACGATGTACTGGTAACCGGCGTCCTTCATCCCCGTCTTTACCATGGCCTGGGCGGCCTTGCGGACCAGGTCCTCGCGGACATCGCAGGCGAACTTATTCCAACTGTTCCAGCCCATCGGCGGGGTGCGCGCCAGCCCGTTGTCCATAGCTGCCAGATCGAAGGCCAGAAAACCGACTTGTGCCACTAGTACCGTGAAAGTACCTCTCATGGCCGATCCCTCATGCGGGCCTATTTTATCCTGCTGCGCGGCGCGATAACATAGAGGCATGGAGTACACGCCCTCCACCTCTAGGCCGGCGCTGTTCGGCTCCGACTAACCTGTCCGTCCTGTGGCGTCCGCCCATCGGACAAGTCTTCAACCGTAACCAACTTAAGCAGGAGAATCCACATGGTGCAAGAACAGGAACAGGTACGTCCGGACCTTCCACACATTACCGGCCCGCTGCCGGGACCGCGCGCGCGGGCGATCATCGAGCGCGATCACGAGTTTGTGTCGCCGTCGTACACCCGCTGCTACCCACTAGTAGCCGCGCGGGGCGAGGGTGCGATGGTCGAGGATGTGGACGGCAATCGTTTTCTCGATTTCAACGCCGGTATCGCGGTGGTGGCCACGGGGCACTGCCATCCGCGCGTGGTGGAAGCGATCCAAAAGCAGGCGGCGCGCCTGATTCACATGTCGGGCACGGACTTCTACTACGAAGAGATGGTGACGCTGGCGGAAAAGCTTTCGGAAATCGCGCCGGGTGACGTGCCGCGCCGCGTCTCCTTCGGCAACTCCGGAGCCGAGGCCATCGAAGGCTCTATCAAGCTGGCGCGATACGCAACCGGCCGCGACAAGATCATCGCGTTCTTTGGCAGCTTCCATGGGCGCACCATGGGAGCTCTCTCGCTCACCGCGCGGAAGGCCGTGCAGCGACGGGGCTTCGGTCCGCTGCTGCCCGGTGTGGTCCACGCTCCCTACCCGTATTGCTACCGCTGCCCGGTTGGCAAGGAGCCGGACTCGTGCGCTGTGGAGTGCGTTCAGCACATCGAGAACACGCTACTGAAGACCATCTCACCGGCAGAAGAGACCGCCGCGATTGTGGTGGAGCCGGTGCAGGGCGAGGGCGGCTACATCGTTCCGCCGCGGAAGTTCTTCGATGAACTGGCGCGCGTGGCCGAACAAAATGGTATTCTGCTGATTTTCGACGAGGTGCAGTGCGGGATGGGCCGCACCGGCAAGATGTGGGCGGCGGAGCACTTCGATGCCGTTCCGGATATCTTCGCCGTGGCGAAAGGCATTGCCAGCGGCCTGCCGCTTGGAGCGACGGTGGCGCGCAAAGAATTGATGACGTGGCCGCCGGGAGCGCACGCTTCCACCTTCGGGGGCAACCCTGTGGCCTGTGCGGCGGCCCTGACGACCATTGCGCTGCTCCAGGAAGAGCTGCTGGAGAACGCGGCGCGCATGGGAGCTTATCTCAGGGACGGCATGCGCGATTGGCCGGCGCGCTTCCCTATCGTGGGCGACGTGCGCGGACTGGGCCTGATGATCGGGATTGAACTCGTGCGCGACCAGGAAACTCGCGAGAAGGCGCCGGATCTCCGCGATCGCGTGGAGCAGCTCGCCTTCGAGCGTGGCCTGCTGGTGCTCGGCGCCGGCGAGAATACGCTGCGGCTGTGTCCGCCGCTGGTGATCACGCGCGACCAGTGCGACTTTGCGCTGGAAACCTTAAGCGAGTGTCTGAGAGAGGCGAGCCAACACGGATGAGAACGCTCGACGTCGGCTGCGGGATTCACAAGCAGCCCGGTTCCATCGGAATCGACCGGAATCCCGCCAGCAAAGCCGACGTCCTGGTGGACCTCGACCGCTTTCCCTACCCGTTCGCCGACGGCTCCTTCGACCGAGTCACCGCCATCCACGTGATTGAGCACGTGAGCGACGTGATCCGTACCATGGAGGAATTCCACCGCCTGGTGCGGGGCGGCGGCACCGTGCGCATTGAAACCCCGCACTATACCGACTTCAGCTCATTCTGCGATCCCACCCATAAAAGCCACCTGAACAGTTTCAGCTTCCGCTACTTCGGCGAAGACCACGGGGGGTTCGGCTACTATTCCCAGGCCAAACTGCGTGAGATTTCGGTGCGTGTGAAGCTACTGGCTTTCTGGAGATGGCTTGGATTCGAATGGCTGGTCAACCACTTTCCGCGCTACCGGCGATTCTGGGAGCATTACCTGTGCTACGTGGTGCGCGGCAAGGTGATGGAATTTGAGTTCGAAGTTCTGAAATGATGGGGCTGCTCTACCGTGTGGCCGACGCGCTGCGGCGCCGGCGCATCGCCGACGACCATGGCCGTGTGGGTGAGGACCTGGCGCACCGCTACCTGAGAAGGCGCGGCTGCACCATCGTCGCGCGGCGCTACCGGCCAAATTCGGGCGGCGGCGAGATTGATATCGTCGCCTGGCATCGCGGCACGCTGGTCTTCGTCGAAGTCAAGGCGAGGGCCAGTGCCGAGTTCGGAACACCCGACCGCGCCGTGGACGCCGAGAAGCAGATCTACCTGGCACGCGCAGGCCGCGACTACGCGCGCCGCGCGGGTGTGGAGTGGAAGCAGGTGCGGTTCGATATCGTCAGCATCATTTTGAGCAAGCCGCCACAGATTGAGTGGCTGCAGGACGCCTTTCGGCCGTAACAGGCGTCGTCGCTCCCATTGGGGAGTGCCAAGTGTCCGCTAACGCCATACGGCCACAATCGGCGACGGAGCTGCGAGGATTATGGCGGGGCTACTCCACGCACAACCTGAACCGTAATCGCCATCCATAGAAGCGAGTAAGGGACTGGGAAGCCAAATGCGAAAAGAACAAGAGGTGAGATCAGAAGTAATCTTCTACGTTCTCCACGCTCGGCATGCACATAGGTATGCGCGAATAGCAAACACCACGCGACCCCCCATAGGACGCAAAAAATCAGGCCGTCTCCGGGCAGTAGCCGGGTGGGAGGAAAAAAGAGGAAGTCTCGCAAAACCAGAATGAACGGAATTGCCGCCAATACGACAAGCAGAATTCCCTTGAGCTTCAAGACGCGCCCTTCCCTGACTTTAGTGGGAGATTAAAACGCTCCATTTACCCATTGTGGTCGCAAAAGGGGAATATCGGAAACTGGACGGCCTTCGATCCCCCGGCGCCGGGAGTTTTCTGGTCACGCCACAGTACCGAAAGCTGCCCCAAAATGGGTATTCCGGCGTCTCGGGGTTCGCTGTCGCGTCTGTCGCCGATCCAGAACTAACGCTTCCGCGCGCCCCTTATAATCAAAGACAGTGGAACTCGAAAAGACACTGCTCCGCAAAGTCGGGGAAGCTATCCACCGCTTCAAAATGATCCGCGATGGCGACCGGGTCGCCGTGGCCGTGTCCGGCGGCAAAGACTCCGTTACTCTCCTGGAGGCGCTGCTCTTGCTCGCCGAACGCGCGCCGGTCGATTTTTCGGTGTGTGCCTTCACCGTGGAGCAGGGCAAGTTTCTGCGACCGATCGAACCCCTCGGTGAATACTTGCAGAAGCGCGGCGTGGCGTGGACATACCAGCGCGATGCGCCTTCCCTGCGCCTCCTCGAAGACCAGCCGGATCACGGTTGCGACCTCTGCAGCCGTTACCGGCGCCGCGCGGTCTACGAGATCGCGCGCGGCCTCGGCGCTAACGTCATTGCGTTTGGCCATACCGCCGATGATTTTTGTGAGGCGCTGTTGCGCAACACCATGTTTACAGGCAGGCTCAGCGCGCTGCCGCCCGTGACTACTTCGCGCGACCGGGAATTCCGGCTGATTCGCCCGCTGGTGTTCGTCACCGAGGACATCACGCGCGCGTACGCCGAGGCTCTCGGAGTTCCTCTTGTGCCTTGTAGCTGCTCGCATCGAACCGGCACCGTCCGGCGGGCATTGCGCGGCGTGTTCGCCGAGTTGGAAAAGGAGCATCCGCACTTGAAGGAGAATATTCTCTCCGCCATGGGCAACGTCGATACGAAACGTTTACTGGACCCGCGCTTCCTCGACGTCGAGGCCCCGGCTACCCGTGAGGCGCACGAACTGTTCCCCATCGTGACGGAATCGTGACGGACTCTCGATTGGCCGACCTTGCGCAAGCTCGCGAGTGCCTCTCCCGGGCACATTCCGTAGCCGTGCTGACGGGTGCGGGTATCTCCGCGGAGAGCGGCATTCCCACTTTCCGCGGCGCCGGCGGGCTCTGGAACAACTATCGTGCGGAGGACCTGGCTACGCCCGAAGCCTTCGCGCGCGACCCGCGCCTGGTCTGGGAATGGTACAACTGGCGGCGCGAGACCATCGCGAAAGCGGAACCGAATGCGGCGCATCGCGCGCTGGTGCAGATCGAGACCACTAAGCCGCGCTTCACGCTCATCACGCAAAATGTCGATGGCTTGCACGACCTCGCCGGGAGCGGGCGCGCGCTCAAACTCCACGGTGACATCTGGCGGCTGCGCTGTACCGAGTGCGGCGCCAACTGGCCGGATCGTCGCACGCCCCTTCCCAAGCTACCGCCGCACTGCGGCTGCGGCGGATTGGCACGGCCCGGCGTGGTCTGGTTCGGGGAGCCTCTGCCCGACGGGATCATGAAAGAAGCCGAACACGCGGTCGAAACCTCCCAGGTATTTCTGGTGATCGGAACTTCGGCCGTGGTTTATCCCGCGGCCGGCCTGGTTCCGTTTGCCCAGCAGAATGGCGCCACCGTGATTGAGATCAACCTGGAAGCCACGGCGATTTCGGAAACGGTCGATTTCTCTTTCTTGGAACCGGCGGGCGAACTGCTACCGAAGCTTCTGTAGCACAGGCCTCCCGGCCTGTGTCCGGTTTTCAGTTTCAACAAACTGTTATAAAGAAGTTCACATGCGCCTTTTGATGATCCTCCTCGCCGCCGCTTCTCTTATGCCTGCCCAAGCGCCGACCATGCCGCGCACCATGCGCCTCGACTACGTCCACACCGGAACCGCGACCGAGGAACGCTTCGCCCGCGACGCGGTAGTTCTGGAATCCGCCTGGCCGGGACCTCTCGACCGCTGGATCGACGATACCAATCTGGGCGCGTATCAGTTCCAGGTGGTGGACCGCGCCTCTCACGCTGTGGTCTACTCGCGCGGTTACGCCACCATCTTCGGCGAATGGCAAGAGACCGACGAAGCCAAGCAGCAGGCCCGCGGATTCCACGAAAGCGTGCGCTTCCCGGCGCCCGAAAAGCCGGTCGACGTAGTCATCCGCAAGCGCGGCCAGCGCAATGAGTGGCGAGACCTGTGGTCGACCAGCATCGATCCCGCGGACCCCGCCATCGACCGTTCCGCACCGCCCAAGCTGCATGTTTGGCCCGTCATCGAAAACGGCCCGCCACGCGACAAAGTCGATCTGCTGCTTCTAGGCGATGGCTACACCGCCGCCGAAATGAACAAGTGGCATCGCGACGCGCGGCGCACTGCCGAGCTTCTGTTCGCCGTGGCTCCCTTCCGCGAGCATCGGCGCGATTTCAACGTGTGGGCCATCGACACGCCGGCGGAAGAGAGCGGTGTTTCGCGGCCTTCCGACGCAATCTATCGCCGCTCGCCCCTACGCGCCGCCTACGATGCGTTCGGTTCCGAGCGCTATGTGTTAACTTTCGATAACAAACGCCTGCGCGAAATCGCCTCTGCCGCTCCTTACGAGTTCATCGAAATTGTAGTCAACGGACGCAAGTACGGAGGCGGTGGCATTTTCAATCTCTATGCCACCGTGGCGGCTGACAATGCTTTCACGCCTTACGTCTTCGTGCACGAATTCGGCCATCATTTCGCGGGACTGGCCGACGAGTATTACACCTCGGATGTGGCCTACAACAGTTCGGCCGAACGCGTGGAGCCTTGGGAACCGAATGCCACCGCCGATCCACACGCCGCCAAATGGAAGGATCTACTGAGCGCCGGAATCGCATTGCCGAGCCTTTGGCCTAAGGCTCAATTCGAACAGATGGAGCAGGAGATCCAGAAGCGCCGCCGCGAGATCCGCGCGCAGCACCGGCCCGAGGAAGAGATGGAGGCGCTGTTCCGCGAGGAGCGCGAGCGCGACACCGCGCTGCTCGGGTCCGGTCCCAACGCCGGCAAAGTGGGCGCATTCGAGGGCGCCCTGTACGAATCGCGCGGCTACTACCGGCCGCAGCAGGATTGCATCATGTTCACGCGCGATGAAGGCGGCTTCTGCGCCGTGTGCCGCCGCGCCATTGAGCGTGTAATCCGCATGTACGCCAAGTAATGGAAACGCAATTGCGTTCATTTATTAACTTTGGATATCACACGCACCTAGCCTTTTTGAGCCATTGGCGGCTATTTGCGTAACCGGGCTGCTAGGATAATCATCAATTAGTCGTAGCAACCAATTTACTCTAGGAGACAATTTCCACCAATGATTCTAAGATCACTTTCGCTAGTTGCACTAACCGTTTTGGGTCTCTCCGTTGCAGGCGCCAAAAGCTATGAATTCATTCTGACTCAACCTGTCAAAGCCGGCGCCGTGGAGCTGAAGCCCGGCAACTACAGCGTGGTCGTAGACGGTTCGAAGGTCCGCTTCAAGGATTCGGCGGGCAAGATCACTGAGACAGAAGCCACTGTGGCGACCGGTGACAAGAAGTACGCAGTAACCATGGTCGACACGATTCAGGCAAACGGTGAAACCAAGGTCAATGAAATCGATCTTGGCGGCACCACGACCCGGCTCCAGTTCGGCAAGACTTCAGACAGCTCCGCCGCGCAGTAAAGTCCCTGCTACTCCCGGCGCGCGATCCCCTTGCGTCTTCGTTGACGCAGGGGTCGCGCTAGGTAACCCTGTCACGATCGATAATAGCGGTATGCCCGAACGCGAGCCTGCCGCCGCTGTTGAGTTCTATTGCCCCATCTGTGCCCGGGCGATTTCCGACCCGCTGGTCTGCGGCGATTGCCACGCCCTCATCTGCCGCGTGTGCGGCACCCCGCTGGAACGCATCGACGACTTGGGTATCGCATAACCCACGTAACGCCGGCGGTCTTGCCGCCGGTGCTTTTAGTGCTGCGGCTTGCCGCACTCCGGGCAGAACTTCGCCGAGCGCGGAATCGCTTTGGCGCACGCTGCGCAGGCCGCCGCCAACGGCGTATAGATCTTTTGCAACTCCTCCGGCACGGAGAGACTCTCAATCACCAGGGAGTCAAGCGCAATTCCCAGCGCTGCGAAAGCCGGCCGCGACTTTTCCGACACCCGCCGCGCCAGCTCCGTAAGGTTTGCAGCGAGATCCGGAAAGGCGGTTTCAGTTGGGGACAACGCCTCCGCCAGCCGGCCTGCCAGCGTGCTGCGTAGTTGACCTTCGACATCTTCACCGTGACAAACCGCCCGCGTTCCGCTCACTTTGTGGAAGAACGCCCGCGGATCGGTGACGCGATACGAATAGACGCCATACACCCGAACCCGCACCGCCCCCAACTCCTTGTCGTAAACCGTAATGGGGGTAGCGGTGCCCCACTTCTGATCGATCTGAATACGCGTGGAGAAGAAATACACGTCGCTCTTAAACGTGGCGTCGGCATCCCGGCTGCTGGTCCGGATGAGCAGCGGCAAGGTCCGCGCATTGAGCGTGTACAGCCCCGGGCCGAACACGTCGGCGATTCGTCCTTCGCTCACGAAAGCCGCTATCTGCGACTTGCCCACGGTGAGCTGTGTGCCGCTCTGGATCTCCAGGTCCTCCATGGGATAGCGGTAGGCGAGAGCGCCGGCATCTGCGTCGGTCCAACGGATGACGTCGAGGAACGGTTTTACCAGTGTGTGTAGACCCATGAGCGCGCCTCCCATACTCTAGATCCGCCGGAGCACGCAGGCAAGCTAGACGAGGGTTACTATTCGGGTTGGCCGCGGGTAATCCGGAGGTATCCTGATCTTATATGCCGCTGCGCGGCTTGTTTGCCGACCAACCCGTCAATATTTCCAAGCTGCCGTCCTTTCGGGCGGAACACTTTCCGTATGCCGGACCCTACCCGTGGCTCGACCGCGAGGACGCCTCCGAGCGAATTGCCGAGAAGCTGCAGTCCGGGGCGATTACCGCGGAGGAGGCCATCCAGTGCCGCTACTGGTCGGAGAATGGCTACATCGTCATCGAGAAGCTGTTCTCGGAAGAGATCCTGGATAGCGTTTGGGAGGCGTACGAGCGTGCGGTCAAGGCCGGCAAGACGGTGCCGCCGCCGGAACCGGCCGGCGAAGGCGACCCCTATCCAGGCCGCTTTCTGAATCCGCATAAGAAGGTAGGTGCGTTCTGCCAGATCCTCAAACACCCCGGCCTGCTGCACTGGATCCGGTTGCTGATGGAGCGCGAACCGAAGCCCTTGCAGACCATCACCTCCCATAAAGGGTCGGAACAGGGTGTGCACTCGGACTCGATTCACATGACCACTTATCCGCTGGGATACCTTTCGGCCGCGTGGATCGCTTTCGAAGACATACACGCCGATAGCGGACCACTGGTGTTCTATCCGGGCAGCCACCGCTTGCCCTACGTGTTCAGCAAAGACGTGGGCATTTCCGAATCGGAGTTCCAGCGCGAGGGATACCAATCCTACCAGGAACGCTACGAACCGCACATACGCAATGTGATTGAGGAACGCAGTCTGGAAGCGCACCATTTCCATGCGCGCAAGGGCGACGTTCTCATCTGGCACGCCAACCTGTTGCATGGCGGATC
>Ga0335078_10017181_pt1 | contig 10750 bp, 10 predicted proteins | sample Lox_Sample_32_FD_206711 | JGI IMG/M metagenome (GOLD analysis project Ga0335078, IMG submission 206711) | Soil microbial communities from Loxahatchee National Wildlife Refuge, Florida, United States - Lox_Sample_3.2 | ecosystem: Environmental > Terrestrial > Soil > Wetlands | place: USA... | reverse complement strand
CGGGAAGAGGAGCGCCGTTCCGCCGTCGAGCCGGCCGAGCGCCTCCTCTGCGGCGACGACGGTCGGGCTCGCGTGGCGCTGGTAGTGGAACTCGCGCGGCTCGCCGCGCTCGTCGTACGGCCAGATCGTCGAGCGGTCGAGCGGCTCCATGCGCTGAACCTATACCTCGGCCGGCTCGAGCTCGTCGAGGCGCCCGAGCCGTGCGAAGGCGGGGAAGAGACGCGGCCACGACGCGGCGAAGCCGATCATCAGCGCCCCGCCGAGCACGACGGCGCGCGCAGTCCCGAGCAGCGACGCCATCCCGCCCGCTTCGAAGGCGCCGAGCTCGTTCGACGCGCTGATGAACACCCACTCGACGGCGTTGACGCGCCCCTGCAGGCGGAGCGGCGTCAGGACGGTGACGGTCGTCGCGCGGATGTTCATGCTGACCATGTCCACGAAGCCGGTGATGCCGAGCATCACGAGCGAGAGTGGCAGCGACTTCGAGAGGCCGAAGACGATCGTCGCCGCGCCGAAGGTCGCGACGACGAGCAGCAGCGTCCGTCCCGCGCGGAACGGCAGCGGCCAGCGCGTGATCAGCAGGCCCGCCACGAGAGCGCCCACCGACGGCGCGGCGCGCAGCCCGCCGAGCACGACGGGCCCGCCGTGGAGGATCGACTTGGCGAAGACGGGCGCGAGCGCGATCGGGTCGCCGAACAGGACGGCCACGAGGTCGAGGGCGATCGCGCCGAGGACGACGCGCGTGTTCGTGATGAAGCGGATGCCCGCGACGAGGCTGTCCCAGCCGACCGCCTGCGGCTCCGGACGCGAGCCGGAGGGCGGGATCGCAGCGAGGGCGAGCACCGCGATCGCCAGCAGCGCCCCAGCCGCGGCATACACGGCCAGAGGCTGGACGGCGAAGATCACCCCTCCGACCGCGGGGCCGGTGACGACGCCGATCTGCCCGGCCACGCTGCGGAGCGCGATCGCGCCCTGCAGCAGGTCCATCGGCACGAGCTCCGGGGTCAGCGCGCGCTGCGCGGGCGAGCCGATCGCCGATGCGATTCCGTTCAGGAGTCCGACGCCGAGGAAGGGCCAGATCGAGTGCGGTCCGATCTCGGTGATGGCGAACAGCACACCGGCGATTCCGACCTGGAGCGCGCCGGCGATCGCCGAGACGACTCTGCGCGACATCCGGTCGGCGAGCTGTCCGGCCGGCAGCGCGAGCACGGGCAGCGGCAGGAACTCGGCGAGCCCGACGAGGCCGAGGTCGAGCGGCCGGTGGCGAATCGAGTAGACCTGCCAGCCGATCGCCACGACGATCATCTGCGTGGCGAAGCCGTTCGCGAGCAGCGCCGTCCAGAGCAGCGCGAAGCCGCGCAGGCGCAAGGCGGGGGGCAGGCGATGGCGCACGAGCGCGAACGTTAGGCTCCGCAGCGGTGGCCGAGGGGCACGAAACGACGGCGGGCAAGCTCGAGTGGCTCGAGGAGCTGCGCGAGCAGGCGCGTCACGCCGGCAGCGAGAAGGCCGTCGAGCGACACCGCTCGGAGGGCCGGCTGCTCGCCCGCGAGCGCGCCGAGAGGCTCTGCGACCCCGGGTCGTTCGTCGAGCTCGACCGCTACGTCCGCCACCGCGAGTGGAACTTCGGGATGATGGATCGCCGGCCCTGCGGCGACGCCGTCGTCACCGGCTACGGGACGATCTTCGGCCGCAAGGTCTTCGTCTTCTCCCAGGACTTCACCGTCTTCGGCGGCTCGTTGAGCGAGGTCTTCGCCGAGAAGATCGTGAAGGTGATGGATCTGGCGGCCAAGTACGGCTGCCCCCTGATCGGGATCAACGACTCCGGCGGCGCGCGGATCCAGGAGGGCGTCGTCTCGCTCGCCGGCTACGCGGAGATCTTCTGGCGCAACGTCCAGGCCTCGGGCGTGATCCCGCAGATCTCGCTCGTGGTCGGGCCGTGCGCCGGCGGCGCCGTCTACTCGCCCGCGATGACCGACTTCGTCTTCATGGTCGAGGGCTCGTCCTACATGTTCATCACGGGCCCCGACGTCGTGAAGACGGTCACTGGCGAGGAGGTGACCTTCGAGGAGCTCGGCGGCGCGGCGACGCACGCGGCGAAGTCGGGCGTCGCCCAGTTCACGTCGCCGGACGAGGAGTCGTGCCTCGAGGACGCGCGCTACCTCCTCTCGTTCCTGCCGCAGTCGAATGCCGAGCGGCCGGCGTGGAGCGCGCCGACCGACCCCGTCGACCGGGAGGACGCGGAGCTCGACACGCTCGTTCCCGACAGCCCGAACCATCCCTACGACATGCACGACGTGATCCGCCGCGTCGTCGACGACGGCGAGTTCCTCGAGGTGAGCGAGCGCTGGGCCGAGAACATCGTCTGCGGGTTCGCACGGCTCGGCGGCCATCCGATCGGCGTCGTCGGCAACCAGCCGCGGTCGCTCGCCGGCGTCCTCGACATCGACGCCTCGAACAAGGCTGCGCGCTTCGTCCGGACGTGCGACGCGTTCAACGTCCCGCTCGTCACCTTCGTCGACGTGCCCGGCTTCCTGCCCGGGACGGCGCAGGAGTGGGGCGGGATCATCCGGCACGGCGCCAAGCTCCTCTACGCGTACTGCGAGGCGACGGTGCCGAAGCTGACCGTGATCACGCGCAAGGCGTACGGCGGCGCGTACGACGTCATGAGCTCGAAGCACATCCGCGCCGACTTCAACTTCGCGTGGCCCACCGCGGAGGTGGCCGTGATGGGGCCGGAGGGAGCGGTGAACATCATCTTCCGTCACGAGCTCGAGGCGGCGGAGGATCCCGAGGCGCGTCGCGCCGAGCTGATCGCCGACTACAAGGAGCGCTTCGCGAACCCGTACACGGCGGCCGAGCGCGGCTACGTCGACGACGTGATCGAGCCGCGGCGCACCCGGCCCGTGCTGATCGACGCGCTCGAGACGGCGCTCACGAAGGCCGAGCCGCGGCCGCGCCGCAAGCACGGCAACATCCCGCTCTGACGCGCTCGGGTCTCCTCGATGCGGCTAGCGCCGCTTTGCGCCCCGACCGTGGTGGCTGCCGAGGTCGAGCGCGACGGCGGCAAGGAGCGTGGCCGTCCACACGTTGACGGGATCGAGCAGGAGCGGCTCGTGCGAGCCGACATGGTCGGCGATGAGCCAGACGACGAACCAGATGATTGTCATGCGGCGAGGATCCTCGAGCTCCGCCGTCGACGCATCCGCGCTCGCCCGCCGAGCTGCTGCGGACAAGCGCTACCGACGCAAGGGGCTACTGCCGGCTAGGACGCGAGCACGGCGCCCGCGTCGGCGACTCGCGGGCCGCGGATCTCGTCCGCGAAGGCCTCGACGACGGCGGGATCGAACTGGCTGCCGGAGCTGCGCTCGAGCTCCGCGAGCGCGTCGCGCGGCGAGAGCGGCTTGCGGTAGAGGCGCTCGGAGGTCATCGCGTCGTACGCGTCCGCCACGAAGATGATCCGCGCGCCGAGCGGGATCCGCTCGCCGGCGAGACCGTTCGGGTAGCCGGCGCCGTCCCATCGCTCGTGGTGGTGGAGCACCCACTCGGCCACCGGCTCGACGCCGAGGCTCTCGAGCATCCGGTAGCCGATCTGGACGTGCCGCTCGAGGACGAGGCGCTCGGCCTCGTTGAGCGCGCTCGGCTTGCGGAGGATCTCCTCCGGGATCGCGAGCTTGCCCAGGTCGTGGAGGCTGCCGGCGAGGCGTGTCAGCTCGACGGCCGCCTCGTCGGCGCCGAGCCGCTTCGCGATCCGGGCCGCGACGTCGCCGACGCGCTCGGAGTGGCTGCCCGTGTACGCGTCGCGCGCGTCGACCGCCTTCGCGAGGCTCGCCGCCGCCCGGTAGCGGGCAGCACGGTCGGGGCTCTCGGCGAGCTGCTCGAGGTTCGCGCGGAGCAGTGACTCGGCCTCGTACGTCCGCGCCCGGTTCTTCCCGTCCTCCTTCGCCCAGTAGAGCGCGCTGTCGGCGAGACGGATCAGCTCGTCGCGCCCGGCTCCCTGCATCGGGTACGTCGCGACGCCGGCGCTGACGGTGACCGGGCCGACGCCGTCGATGTGGAGCGCTCCGACGCGGTCGATGATCGAAAAGGCGACGGCGGCCGCCTGCCGCTCGTCGTGTCCGGGAAGCAAGATCGCGAACTCGTCTCCTCCGAGCCGGAACGACTCGCCTCCCTGCCGCAGCCGCGACGCGACCTGGCTGAGCACCTCGTCGCCCACCGGATGGCCGTAGCGGTCGTTGATCGTCTTGAAGTCGTCGAGGTCGACGAGGCAGAGAGCGAGCGTCGTCGACGCCTGCTCCGCCACGGCGAGCTCCCGCTGCAGCCGCTCGTGGAAGCTGCGGTGGTTTCCGAGGCCGGTCAGCGGGTCGGTGAGGGCGAGCCGCATCGCCCGCAGCGCGGCGTGGGTCGAGCGCTGGTAGAGAGCGATGGCCAGGAGCGGGCCGACGAGGGCGATCGAGAGCGCCGGGTCGCGCTGCCAGAGGACGATGAGCATGAGCGCGGCCGAGGTCATCAGCGCGAACGGCGCGGTCGTCTGCCGCATGTTGTCCCACATCAGCGTGAAGAACGGCCTCCCGCTGTCCGCCGAGAGGACGGCGCTGATCAGGACGTGGTTGACGACCCAGTAGTAGAGGAACGCGCAGAGGACGAGGCGCGCGACGAGGAGCCCGACCGAGGTGCCGTGGAGGTGCTCGATGACGAGGCCGCTCACGAGCGCGGCGATTCCCCACATCGAGCCGTTGTAGGCGATCCGCACCAGCGGCCGCCGCTGCAGCAGCATCGTGACCGGCGGCCCGGCGGCGGTGATGATCACGCCCGCCGGCCAGCCGAGCAGGAGGATCCCCGAGACGGCGAAGACGAAGCCGAGGGTGACGCCGCCGGCGTCCATCCCCTCGACGGGAACCGGGAAGCGCTCCGCCAGCACCATGGCCGCGAAGAGCCCGAGCAGTGCGAAGTAGTCGCCGAGCGAGTGAGGCGTGCGCGCGTACTCGTAGGCCGCTGCGGCGAGCGATGCGACCCCCGCCACGACGACGGGGGCCACGATCACCAGAACTCTGGCCGGGATCGCGGCGATTGACTTCACCGCTCCTCCGACACCATCCCCACCGCTACGAGGTGCGAGAGCGGGCTACCAGCCGTAGTTGACGAGCCAGCCGTAGTTCATCCCGAGCGCCAGCGCGAGAGCCGCAGCGACGATCAGGACGATCACGAGGCGGGACTTCCACTCCACCATTGCTTCCTCCAAAGGGGGGAATTCATCGGGGACGCCAGACAGCAAGATTGTTGCTTTGCAGCCACTTCTGCGAAATCACCCGAAGGGGTGATCATGCCCCAGACCTTCGCTATCCCTCCAGCCCGGCCTCGCGCAGCGGCCGGCGCGCCCATGCGAATTGCCGCCGGTACCAGCCCGTGAGCTGGGCGAGCGCAACGCCCTGTCCCGAGGACTGGATGAGCCAGCCGTTGCCGACGTAGATCGCCGTGTGGTCGATCTGCGCCCCGCTCGAGCGCGGCCCGTGGGCGCCGAAGAAGAGGACGTCCCCGGGCTGGAGCTTCGCGAACGGGATCAGCTCCGAGCGCGGCACCTCGACGCTCATGACCATCGTCGTCCGGCCCCGGATCACCGAGGCGAGGTCGCCCTCGTCCGGATAGCTCTGGAGCTTGTAGACCCGCCAGACGAAGCCCGAGCAGTCGTAGCCGCCGCGCGACGGCACCCCGAACGGCGCCTCCGGCCCGTCGCTCGTCCCGCCCCAGACGTACGGCATCCCGATCTTGGAGAAGGCGACGGTGAGGATCCGCTTCTGCCACACGTTGAGCTTCGGGATCGCGAAGGAGTCGGCGAGCTCCTGCACCCAGCCGAGCTGCCAGCTGCTGCCGAAGGGGGCGAAGGAGAGGATCTGCGCCGCCGAGTACGCGGCCTCCGCCCGGCTCGCCGGATCCTGCGGCCGGAGCTCGAGGTAGTCCTCCGCCGCGGGATGGTCGATCCGGAGTCCGAGCAGCCGCGCGACGACCTCGGTGCCGAAACGCGACGGGACGCGGATGCCGGCCGCCTTCGCTCCGAGGGAGAACTCGCGCGCCGCGTGCCGGAGGTAGAGGGCGTCGACGAGCTGGGAGTCGAGCTGGGCCATCGTCACCGCTCCGTTCGGGTCGGACACGGGGGGCGGAGGCGGCGGCAGCGTGGGAACCGGGTCGGTCGTCGTCGGATCCGTCGGGGTCGGGTCGGTGCTCGTGGGATCGGTCGGGGTCGGGTCGGTGCTCGTGGGATCGGTCGAGGTCGGGTCGGTTGAGGTCGGGTCGGTCGAGGTCGGGTCGGTCGAGGTCGGGTCGGTCGAGGTCGGGTCGGTCGTGGTCGGATCCGTGCTCGTCGGGTCGGTCGTGGTGGGATCGGTCGTGGTCGGCACGGTCACCTCCGGCGTCAACGCCTCCGTGAGCCCGTACGCGAGCTTGGACATCGCCTGCCGCGTCAGCCGGTTGTTCGGCCGGAAGCCCTGAACGCTCCTCGCCATCAGTCCGTGCGAGACGACGCTGGCGATCTGCGGCTTTGCCCAGTCGGGCAGGTGCCGGCCGGCCGCCGCTGCTCCAGCGACGACGACCACGGCTGCGGTGACGGCGGCCGCAAGCGTGACTAGACGCTGACCCACGAGCCTTCTCATCGACCCCGCGGGCCGGTGGCATTAGCCTGTGCATCCGTGGCTCACGAGATCTCGCCCGAGCCGGACGAGGCCGAGCGGGCGGCGATCCTGGCCGCGCTCTCGGCCGAGGCGGCCGAAGAGCGGGCGGTCTCGCCCTGGGCCGACGCGCTTCTCCCGCGCCGGCAGGCGGAGGACGACGAGCCGTAACCGGCGCGTGCGGCGCACGGGATCGCCGTGTGGCGGCTGGGCGCGGCTACTCGGGCTGGGCGCGTCCCGAGAGCAGGCGCGGCGCGCTGCGGGCGTAGTCGAGGCCCGATACCCACGTCAGCACGACCGCCACGAGCAGCGCCCACCAGCCCGCGGCGTGCGGCCAGGCTCCTGCCGCGGCGAAGCCGGCGACCGCGGCGCCGACCGCTTGCGCCCAGGTCTTGAGCTTGCCGAGATCTCGGGCGGCTATGACGACGCCGCGCTCGATCGCCGCCTGGCGGAGGCCCGTGACGAGCACCTCGCGCACGACGATCGCCGCGACCATCCACGCCGGGGCGACTCCCTCGCCGACGAGCATGACGAGCGCGCCGAGGACGAGCACCTTGTCGGCGATCGGGTCGAGGAGCGAGCCGAGCGGCGAGGTTCGTCCGTACCGGCGCGCAAGCCTCCCGTCGAACCAGTCGGTCGTCATGGCGACGCAGAAGACGGCGGTCGCCCAGTAGTCGTGCCCGTCGAAGCGCGCGGCGTAGAGCACCATCACGAACGGAACGGAAGCCGCGCGCGCGACGGTGAGCTGATCGGCGCGGGTCACGACTGTGGAGAATACGGCCCGCTCATGTTCGAGAAGGTCCTGGTCGCCAACCGCGGAGAGATCGCCGTCCGTGTCTCGAGAACCCTGCGCGAGCTGGGGGTCGCCGCGGTGGCGGTCTATTCGGAGGCGGACCGGAACGCGCTCCACGTCGCCTACGCCGACGAGGCGTACCTCCTCGGGCCGACCCCTGCGGCCGAGAGCTACCTGCGCATCGACCGGATCGTCGAGACGGCGCAACGCGCCGGCGCGCAGGCGGTCCATCCCGGCTACGGATTCCTCGCCGAGAACGCCGCGTTCGCGCTCGCGGTCGAGGAGGCCGGCCTCGTCTGGATCGGCCCGCCGCCGGCGGCGATCGAGCTGATGGGCTCGAAGACGGCCGCCCGCACGGCGATGCAGCGGGCCGGGGTGCCGATCATCCCGGGTACGACCGAGCCGGTCTCCTCCATCGACGAGCTGCTCGCGCTCGGCGACGAGATCGGCTATCCGCTCCTGATCAAGGCGGCCGCAGGCGGTGGCGGCAAGGGGATGGAGGTCGTCGAGGCGCCCGGGGAGGCCGGGCGCGCGTTCGAGACGGCGCGCCGGCAGGGCAAGTCGTACTTCGCGAACCCGGACGTCTACGTCGAGAAGCTCATCGTCGATCCGCGCCACGTCGAGGTGCAGGTGCTCGCCGACGCGCACGGCAACGTCATCCACCTCGGCGAGCGCGACTGCACGCTCCAGCGCCGCCACCAGAAGCTGATCGAGGAGACACCGTCGCCCGCCGTCGACGACGCGTTACGCGCGCGCATCGGCGAGATCGGGGTCGAGGCGGCGCGGGCCTGCGGCTACCGCTCGGCCGGGACGATCGAGGGGCTGCTCACGCCGGACGGCGACTACTTCTTCATGGAGATGAACACGCGCATCCAGGTCGAGCACACGGTGACGGAGATGGCGACCGGGCTCGATCTCGTCCGCGAGCAGATCCTGATCGCGCTCGGTGAGCCGCTCTCGCTGCGCCAGGAGGACGTCGAGCTGCGCGGGCACGCGATCGAGTGCCGGATCAACGCCGAGGACGCGAGCCGCGGCTTCCTGCCCGCGCCGGCGCCCGTCACCGGCTATCGCGAGCCGAGCGGCCCCGGCGTCCGCGTCGACTCGGGCGTCGCCGCCGGCTACGAGGTGTCGGGCGCGTACGACCCGATGATCGCGAAGCTCATCGTCCACGGCGTCGACCGCGAGCACGCGCGGCGGCGGATGCTGCGCGCGCTCGACGAGTTCTGGATCGAGGGGCCGCAGACGCTGATCGGCTTCCACAAGGCCCTCCTCTCGCATCCGTGCTTCGTCGCCGGCGAGACGTGTCTCGGGATCGTCGAGTCGGAGGAGCTCGCCGCGCGGGCGGGCGAGCTCGCCGGGGAGCCCGCCGTCGCCGAGCCAAGTTGCAACTTGCACCTTGGAAGGACCGGGCCGGTTCGGACGGTCGACCGGGTGCGGACGGTCGAGGTGGACGGGCGGCGGTTCGAGGTGCGGCTCAGCGAACCCGAGCCGGGCTGGCGCACGCTCGCCCGCAGCCGTCACGAGCGCACGCGCAGCGGCGCGCACGGCGCGGGCGGTCGGGACGCCGTCGTCTCGCCGATGCAGGGGACCGTCCTCGCCGTCCCCGTCGCGGAGGGGGCCGAGGTCGAGGCGGGCCAGGTGATCTGCGTCGTCGAGGCGATGAAGATGGAGAACGAGGTGCATGCGCCGCGCGCAGGCGTCGTCCGCCACCTCTCCGTCGAGCCCGGTCAGCCCGTCACGAGCGGCCAGGTGATCTGCGAGCTCGCAGCCGGCTAGATCGACCGCTGGTACGCGCGGAAGCACCACGTCGCGAACAGCGCGGTGACGGCGGTCGCGGCGAGGAGGAAGCCGAGGTGGGCCAGCGACTGGCCCCAGCTGACCCCGTAGACGGCGTTGCGGGCCGCGACGACGCCCCAGTTGACGGGGTTGACGCGCGTGACCGCCTGGATCCAGCCGGGCATGACAGCGAAGGCGACGAGGATCGTGGAGAGGAACATCAGCGGCATGCCGACGAAGTTCGCGGTCGCGATCATCGACGCCTCGCGCCGCAGCAGGAGCGCGATCCCGTTCGAGAAGCCCGCGAAAACCATCGCGAGCAGGAACGACGCGGCGAGTACGACGATCCAGCCGGCGAAGCCACCGTGCACGCGTACGCCGAGCGCGAGCGCGATCAGCAGGAGGATCAGGGCCTGGAGGATCGCGGTGATCCCCGCCCGCACGACCTGCGAGAGCACGATCGCGAGCCGCGACGCTGGCGCCGCGAGGAAGCGGTCGATCACGTGCCGGTCGAGGTCGTTGATCATCGCCATCCCCGCCCAGGTGCCGCCGAAGAACGCGTTCATGCACACCACGCCGGCCGTGAAGAACTCGAGGAAGCCGCCCGGATAGTTGCCCTGCGCGTCGACGTGCTTGAACAGCTGGCCGTAGAGGAGCAGCCAGAGGAGCGGCTGGACGATCATCATCGCGATCCAGATCGGCTCGCGCATCAGGTTCCGGGCCTGCCGCACGACCATCCAGCCGGTCTGCCGGGCGGTCTGCATCAGCGCTTGCCCTCCTCGTCCTCGCTCGCGAAGTCGCGGCCGGTGTAGTGGAGGTAGACGTCGTCGAGCGACGGCCGGGCGGTCGTGACCGCCGCGACCTCGATGCCCGCGTCGTCGAGCGCGCCGAGGATGACCGGTATCGCCTGAGCACCGTTCGGCACGCGAGTCCGCAGCACCTGGCCCTCGAGGTTCACCTCGCTGCCGATCCTGCCGACGATCTGCTCTGCCTCGGCGAGCCGGCCGTTCTGCTCGGGGAGCTCGACGCTCACCGACTCGCCCTCGAGGTCGCGCTTCAGCTGGTCCGGCGTCCCCTCCACGACCACGCGCCCGCGGCTGACGATCGCGACGCGCTCGGCGAGCCGGTCGGCCTCCTCGAGGTAGTGGGTCGTGAGCAGGATCGTGAGGCTCTCGACGTGCGCGAGCCGCTCGACCTCCACCCACATTGCCGCGCGCGCCTCCGGGTCGAGGCCGGTCGTCGGCTCGTCGAGGAAGAGCACCTTCGGCTTGTGCACGAGCCCGAGCGCGACGTCGAGCCGGCGCTTCATCCCGCCGGAGTAGCCGCGCGCCTGCCGGTCGGCCGCGTCCTCGAGCCCGACGAGCTCGAGCAGCTCGTCGACGCGACGGCGGAGCAACGCCCCGCTCATCCCGTGGATGCGCCCCTGCAGCAACAGGTTCTCGCGGCCCGTCGCCTCCCAGTCGACGCCCGAGTCCTGGGCGACGTAGCCGATCGCGCGACGCACCCGCGCGGGGTGCTCGAG
>Ga0335078_10017179_pt1 | contig 10751 bp, 8 predicted proteins | sample Lox_Sample_32_FD_206711 | JGI IMG/M metagenome (GOLD analysis project Ga0335078, IMG submission 206711) | Soil microbial communities from Loxahatchee National Wildlife Refuge, Florida, United States - Lox_Sample_3.2 | ecosystem: Environmental > Terrestrial > Soil > Wetlands | place: USA: Florida... | reverse complement strand
GTCTCGGTGGTGCCGATAAACCAGTCGTCGGTGGAAAAGAACGGCTGATCGGCGCAAATAGCCACCAGATCACGGCCCGTAAACGCCCTGGCCAGTTTAACCGCTGCGGTCGTGACGTCGGAGCCGTTCTTGGCGAACTTCACCATGTCAGCACTGTCGATGATCTCGAGCAGACTTGCGGCGAGGTCCACCTCAATCTTCGCCGGCCGGGTGAAATTGCCTCCCAGCAGCATTTGCCGGTACGCCGCGTCGACCACCGGCTGGTAGGCGTGGCCGAGCGTAACCGCCCGCAACCCCATTCCGTATTCGATGTACTCGCTGCCCTCCACGTCCCAGACGTGACACCCTTTGCCCCGCACGATGAAGGCCGGGGCACGCTCCGGGAATTGGTCGTCGCCCTTGGAGTACGTATGAGCCCCGCCTGGAATAAGGCGGTGGGCCTTCGACTGCAGGTCACGCGATTGCGATAAATCCTGAGATTCAGCCGGCGGAGCAGGCGCTGACGTCACTGGTTCTGGAGCTTTAGCCATATTGGTCTTTCTTTCAATCTGCGGTTTGTAGGATCAGCTTTCGAGCGTAGAATGCCTCGGCATAGCCGCTGGGCGAATTCGACTCCATGCCCCGGATCCGCATCAAGCCTAGAAAAGTCTCGCGGTCGAACCAGGGTTTGGAGCACTGTGACTTGAACGCCTCGAACAAATGATCGACCTTCCCGCGGCACAACGCTGCTTGCAATGGGACAAACACATTAGGGCGCCCCAAGTCGCCGTCATATTTCGGAATTTCGTACTCGAGGATCAGATGGTCTCGAAAGGTGTTCCAGGCAAGTTCTGCCACTAAGCGGTGATCCTGGTGCGCGTCTCCGCGCCAGGGAGCGAAAATCAGGCCGGGATTAACTTGACCTTTGAGCCGCTCGAAAAAATCCTTCACCTCGCCTCCGCTGTAGGGCAGGAAGCCGTCCCGGAAGTTTTCGAGGATGACTTCCTTCTCACAACCCGAGGTAAAAAGGTCGGCAGCCTTGATGGCCTCCTGGCGGCGCATGCCTGGATTGCTAAGCACCACCCAGTAGAACTTCAGGCGCGGACACGCCTGGCTCAGGCACAATACGGTGCCGCCGCAACCGATCTCGATGTCGTCCGCGTGCGCGCCCAGGCAGAGTACCTCGAGCGCCCCGTCGCCTTTCCCCGGAAACGGCAGTTGGATCACGCGACTACCTGCCTTGCCGTACGGGAATTTTTCCACAGGCACCAGGGCGCCTCGCCGGAGGCCTCGAGTTCGTCGAGGATCTGCTTGTCGCGGAAGGTATCCATGCACTGCCAGAATCCGCTGTATCTCTTGGTCCAGACCCGGCCCTCTGAAATCATCCGCCAGAAGGGCTGGTAAACCAGCTCCTCTTTGGGCTTGATGTACCGAAAAACATCCTTCCGGAGCACGAAATAACCAGCATTCACCCAGAGACCGGATTCTCTCATGGTTTTGATGCCGCGCACCGTGCCATCCTCATCCATCAGAACGGTGTCAAGGCTGCTGGTGCGGGGCTGTACGGTGAGAAAGCAGGCGTAATCGTTGCGGCGGGAGAATTCTTCGGTCAGCTCAGGCAGAGGGAAATCCGTCAGGCCGTCGCTATAATTGGCCAGAAACATTTCTTCTCCCTGCAGGTAAGGCTCAGCCATGCGCAAACGGTCCGCGATCGTCGACTGCAGGCCGGTATCGACGAAAGTGATCTTCCAGTCGTCGATATCGCGCTGCATGAAGTCCAGCTTTCTTCCGCCCTCTGAGAAAACGAAGTCGTTCGAAACGGACTCCTCATAGTCGAGAAAGTAGCTTTTGATCACGTTGGCTTTGTAGCCCAGCAGGAGGATGAAGTCCTTGTGGCCGAAGTGAGCGTAGTACTTCATGACGTGCCACAATACCGGCCGCGGGCCGATGGTCACCATGGGCTTGGGGACATCTTCGGTGTAGCCTCGTAATCTCATACCTGCGCCGCCGCAAAAAAGAACCACTTTCATGCTCGCCTCCTGAACGCGCCGCCTGGGCGTAACAACATGGCAGCCTCCAAAATGGAACAGCCTTGTTTCACTCTCACGATCCCGCCGCCTGGGCGTATTGGATCTCCGTGCCGTCAAGATATAAAGCCATGACCTCGCTGGGGAGGTGCGCCAGGTCCGTACCTCTAAGGTAGTCGCCCATGGTAGTCCCGGTGCAAGCGGAGTCGATGTTGGGTGCTCCTATCCGGCCCTGCACGTCGTCCAGGTGAACGGTGCGAAAGTCGATACTGTAGCGAATCACCTTCGAGGTGTTGGGCACGGTTGAATGCAGTTGCGCCGCCGAGAACAGATAGGCGCTGCCCACCTCGCAGATCAGGCGCACTTGCGGCTCGAGTTCAACCGGCTCCTCGGGGCGCGGCTGGACGCGCGTATCGGTCTTGACGTGCTGGGCAGCGCTGCGCCGGCTCTCCAGATTCCACTTGTGGTAGTTATACAGGCTCGATCCGTTCTTTACGGGCTTTTCAAAGTACTGCGGATGAATCGCCATGCAGTTTTCAGAGTTAAGTTCGAAAATCGGCATCCACCAGTTAATCTGGCAGAAGGGAGCCGAGTACCAGGTGTCACGATGCGGATGGAAAGCATAGGCGATACCCGACTTCAAATAATCACCGGGAAACGCCGTCCGCATTCTGGGGACGTCGAAATAGGTCTTGTCAAGATCGCACCCGGATTCCCTGAGCATTTCCGCCAGGTACTCTTTGGCTTTAGGGTGGTGGATGAACTTCGGCTTGAGTGTGGAGAGAATCTCAGCAGACTTCTCAGCGGGCAGGCTCTCGTGGATGCGAAGCGGATCGAGGGGATGAAAAGCCTCCTCGACCATTTCTTTCGCGAGTTGGCAGAGCTTCAGAGCGCCTTGGCTCGCGGAAAGCATGAAGATGGATCCGCGGTATAGTTCTTTCCGCCGCTGGTTATCGCTCATCTTGGAATTGATGTAGATGTTCAACTCTCACCTCGTCACTGGGTTTGTCCGAAGGTTCTGAACCCGTGAAACAACCGGCGCCTGTCATCCTGAGCGCAGCGAAGGGTCCCGCCCTGGTCTTTGCTCCTCGGTTCGATCCGAAGCGGAGCGAGATTCTTCGCTTCGCTCAGAATGACACGGTTTTCATGAAGGATGACAGGCCCTCGAAGATTTTTCCGCAACCTGCCAGGCCTCGGGGACAATACTATTCGATTGTGACCTTGGGAATGGGTATGACAAACTTGCCTCCCCAATCCCGGATAAACTCCAATTGCTTCATGATTTCATCTTTGAGATTCCAGGGCAGAATGATGACGTAATCAGGCTGCGCTTCCCGGATGCGGTCCGGATGGTAGATGGGAATGTGGCTGCCCGGCAGGAACCGGCCCTGTTTGTAAGGGCTGCGATCCACCGTAAACTGGATCAAGTCTTTGCCGATGCCGCAATAGTGGAGCAGCGTGGCGCTTTTGCCCGGCGCGCCGTAACCCGCTACCGACTTGCCGAGACGCGCGGCGCCGATCAGGAACTCCACCAGCGCCAATTTGGTCTCCTTGACCTTCGCTGCGAACTGGGCGTAGCCGTCAGCCGATTCGAGTCCGGCTCTAAATTCCTCCGCGAGCACATCTCCGACGCTGGGCCTGATCTCGTGCTTTCGGCTCTCTGCCCGGCACCCATAGACGCGCAAGGAGCCGCCGTGAGTCGATAATTCCTCAACGTGAAATACCTTCAGGCCGTGCGCTTCGAGAATCCGCCGGGTGGTGAGCAAGGAAAAATAGGAGAAGTGTTCGTGGTAGATCGTATCGAACTCGTTGCGCTCGATCAGCCGCAGCAGGTGAGGGAATTCCAGCGTCAGAACTCCGTCCGGCTTCAGTATGACGCGCAATCCAGCCACGAAATCGTTGAGATCCGGGACCTGCGCAAGCACATTGTTGCCGGCCACCAGGTCGGCCGAGCGGCCTCCCGCCGCCAGGTCCTTTGCCACCCGCTCCCCGAAAAATTCCACCAGCGTGGGGACGCCCTTTTCCACGGCCACTTTGGCCACATTCGCCGCGGGCTCGATTCCCAGCACAGGAACCTGCCGGCGGACAAAATACTGCAGCAGGTAGCCGTCGTTGCTGGCCACTTCGATGACGAAGCTTTGCGGGGTAAGACCCAGCTCCGCCGTTAGCCGCTCGCAGTAGCTCTCCGCGTGCTTCAGCCAGGAATCGGAGTACGAGGAAAAGTAGGGGTACTCGGTAAATATATTTTCCCGCGGTTGATATTCCCCCAGTTGCACCAGTAGGCAGCGCTCGCAGAGTTGAACGTGCAGAGGGTAATAAACCTCCCCGCGTTCGATGTCGCGAAGCGAAGGATATGTCTCGCAGAGCGGCGACATTCCCAGATCGATGAACGTGCGGTTCAGTTCCGCCCCGCAAAAACGGCACGGCTTACCGGGGCGCGAACGAGTGTCAAGAGCAGGCAGTTGGGTTGTGGCTGTAGTCATAGGTAGAAGCGATTATGCAACCTTTGCGGTACCGGTATCCTGCGGGCGCCAGCGCAAAGAGGCATCCAGCCGGCCGGCTTCGAGGAGGCGCCGGATGTGTTTGAGCCGCACATAGCGGCCGGACTCGATATCCTGGCGCGTCAAACCGACGGTGCGATAGGCGTCATAGAGCTCTTGGGCGCCCTGGCGGGCGGTCCAGCGGGGTTCGAAACCGGGCACCAGTCGGCGGATCTTATCGCAGTCGATCCGGTAGCAGCGGAGGTCCGGGCCTCCATCGGGAGCGTACTCGACGCGCGAGCCCGGAACGGTTTCGGCCACGATGGCAGCCAACTCCCGAATGCGGAAGTTTTCCTCGGTCCGGCCCACATTGAAGGTTTGATTATGAACAGATTCCCGGGGCGCTTCCAGGACGGCGAGGGCGGCGCTGATGATGTCGCGGATATGAACGATCGGCCGCCAGGGCGTCCCGTCGCTCTTGATGTACACCCGGCCGGTGGTGAGGGCCGAGGCGACCAGGTCATTCAGAACGATGTCCAGGCGCAGGCGCGGCGAGACGCCGTAAGCTGTAGCGTTCCTCATATAAGTCGGGGTAAAGCTTTCGTCCGCCAACGCGGCCATGTCGCGCTCCACCGCTACCTTGGACTCGCCGTAAGGTGTGAGGGGATTGAGGGACGAAGTTTCGTCATGGAATTCGTCTCCTGCCGCGCCGTAGGTGCTGCAGGACGAGGAGAACACAAACCGGCTCACGCCCGCCGCCTTGGCCAGTTCCGCGAGACGCACGGAGGCGCGATGATTGATGTCGTAGGTAATACGAGGATCGAGATCACTCAAAGGGTCATTAGAGAGGGCCGCAAAATGCAATACGGCGTCGAAACCTACGAGGTCTTCTTTTGCGAGGTCGCGCAAGTCTTTGCGGATTTCCGGTATGGCGGGTGCGGGTGTGCCAAACTCGCAGCCGGCGAATAGATCGCTGTCCAGCCCCACCACGTCGTGCCCGGCGGACTGCAATACGGGTCCGGCCACGGCCCCGATGTACCCCTTGTGTCCCGTCAGCATTATCTTCATTCGAATGCAACTCCACTCATCGCGTTCTACATCCAAACTACAAAAAGATTTACATTATAGACGAATTTGAACGCAGCGCCGACCTTTAGGTCGGCAGGTGCTGGCCTAAAGGCCAGCGCTGCGAATCAAACTGGGACACCGCCCTCTCACGGAGTCGCTTGGGCTCCGTCGGCGCCGTGCGGGATGACCGAAAGCAGTCCCTTTTCGCACAGCAGGTCCGCGGCTTCTTTTATCTTTGAGAACGGAATACCCGACCTCTCCGCGATGTCCAATAGCGAGTTGGCGCCGTCTGAGAGATTAAGGGTCCACAGGCGCGCCATCATCTCCTCGCCGCTGGCCTGGCCGCCCGCCTCGCCGCCCATGGAACGAAAAAGACCGCGCCTCCCTAATTGTGGCTCGCAGTAAGGTTGCTCGTTGCGATAAAAGCAATTGCTTTCGAGCACGTCCAGGATGGCTGCGCAGACCCGAAGCGATCCCGCAAGCTGCACCGGCCGGATGAAATCGAGATTGTCGGCCGAAGTGTGATACTCAGGAAAAGTCTCCCACGCGCTGCGCATCAGGGAGCCGACGGGCAGGTTGAATCCCGGGGAGCAGTATTGCCGCTCGTCGTTGCCATAGGGGGAGAACTCGAGGATTTCGGAGGATTCGCCGCAGTAGCGAAGCACATGCGCCGCCGCCCGGTCAATCTCGGTATTTCCCCGGCGGCTCTTTTTGTAGTGAAATCCGCCTGCATCCCCGAGGCAAGTTAATACCAGCCCATGCCGGATACGGTTCACTGCCTCACGGTTTTGCGCCAGCCACGTGATAGCTCCGATGGTGGCGGGGATAAACAGGAATCGATAGGAGTAACGAAGCTCCCGTCCGGAAAGCAGCTTCGCCAGAAAGGTCGCGACCGTCAGTCCCGAGACGTTGTCATTCGCCAGCGAGGGATGGCAGGTATAGGTGGAAATCAGAACTTCCTCGGCGGACCGGCCCTCGAAATAGCACTCGGCAAGAGTCAAGTGGCCGTCTGCGAGCTCGGAATCGATGCACACCTCGTACTCACCGTCCTCGAGCGTCAGTTTCTGATTGTGAGAAAGGCAGAAGCCCCAGTCCTCTTTGTAGTACGACGTGCGATTTGGGATCCAGTCCGGGTGTGCAGGAATCGTGAAGAGCCGGGGTTCGAGTTCGCGAAGGGACATGGTCGCGTCGACGGGTACGCTGTAGCCTAAGACGTGAAGATTCGACTTCTGGAAATCCACGACTCGCTTTCCATCCGGCGCCTTGATGAACGCGTCCCGGATGTTCCACTCCTTGGGCACGGTCCAATCGAAGACCGGGGTTCCGGTCGGCACCTCAGTGATGCGGAGCGGAACCTTTCCCCCGATGAGAGCCAGTGTCTGCCGCACTCCATTCCCAGTGATGCTCCGGCAAATGGGGAAAAGATCGCCGGCGAATCGGTACAACTCCTCGCCGATTTCCGCCGCGGTCTTTTGATTTAGATCCTTCTGCAAGCTCATGTTTTGTTTGGGAGCCGAATCGGCCCTGGTGGCGCGTTACGAAAATGGGTTTACTTATACGCGATGCGTCATTCCGTGTAGCGCCGACCTTTAGGTCGGCAACTGCTGACTGCACGTCGAGTTCAACGCGGTTCGTGGACAAGGCGCAAAGTCCAGCGCTTGCGGGGCTGAGGGTCCGCGCCCGGTTATGACGGCGGTTTCCGTCATGGAGTCCTGGCATGGCGCCGAAAAAAGCCATCTGTCATGCCGAGCGACGCGAAGCATCTGAAGCATCACCTTGACAACAAGCAAATGCAGGTCCTTCGCTCCGCTCAGGATGACAGCCCGATGGGCTTTTCCGCCGCCTGCTAGACGGGTTGACCCGTCCGGCGAAACTCGCTGAGCAGTTTCCGAAGCGACAGCGCCTCGTCCCGGACCGGCTGCACGAGCATGGCGGGCAGATAGGCCGCTCCGAAGCCGAGACCGGTGGTCAGCAACTGCGCGATGATGGACTGCGGAGCGATCAGGTGTAGGGCGGCTTCTGCACAAAGCACGCCGGCGAGAGACATTGCTATTGGGCATATTATGGCCTGCCCAAGGCGCCGCAGGTTCAAGAGTGTTCCCTGGAACGTGTATTTCAATATCCAAGGGAACATAACGACGAGAACCACGGAACCTGTTAACGCGACCCCTTTGATGCCGAACGGCAGGCCGATCGCAAAGCTGCCCACAATGATTGGAGAAACGACCAACAGGAGCTTGAGAAGCCGCGCCGATTCGCCGCGGCTCACAAATAGCCAAATGGTGGAATCGAAAAGAAGCTGCCCTAAGGCGGAAATGACCAGAATCTGGAAGACGGGGGCGGCAGCCTGCCACTGATGTCCGAGCACCAGGATGATCACCGGTTGAGCCGCGACGAAAAGGAATCCGAATATCGGCGTGGTGATCCACATTATCAAATTGGCCATGCGCAGATAATATCGCGCAAAGCGCTCCGGGTCGTTCTGCAGCCTGCTGAATGCGGGGACTGCCACACTGCTTGCCGGGGCGCTGAGTTGCCTCACCGGGAGCATCAACAAATTATAGGCGCGAGAATACAGCCCCAGGGGATAGGCGCCCCAATGCCAGCCGATGAGGACGCTGTCGGCGCTGCGATTCACGTTTCCGATGACATAGGAAGCCGCCACTTTGCCGCCGAAGGAAATCATAGAGCCGACTTTGGCGTCGCGCCGCGGCAGGCCCGGTATCCATCTCACCAGCATCCAGGAAAGCGCCATCTGGACGAAATTCAAGGTCAAGGGCAGAGCGACGATGGCCCAATATCCGGCTCCCCTCCACGCCATGGTGATGGCAAGTGGAACCGCCAAGGCGTAGGCGGCAATGTCGCGAAGGGCCAGCGCCAAAAACCGCATCTGGCGTTTGAGCAGCGCATTGTGTTGTACGCGCAGGCCGCCAAACAGGAACGTGAGAGACACAACACAGCTCAGGGCCTTGAGGCGCGGTTCGCGGTAGAACCACGCCAGTACCGGAGCCACGGTTACCGTGGCCAGCATGAGTGCGAGACCGATCCCGACATTAATCCAAAAGAGAGTGCTGATCTGCTCGTGGCTGATCTCCTGGCGTTGGATGGTGGCTTCGGAAAGTCCAAAATCCGCAAACGCCTGGCCCAGCCCGGTGATGGCCGTGACCATGGCGACCAGTCCGAAATCGGCCGGAGTCAACAGCCGGGCCAGCGCCACGGTCGAGACCGACTGCATGACAAACTGAGCGCCCTGCGAGGAGAGCGTCATCATTCCCCCACGCACGGAGCGGCCTTTAAGGTCGGCGTGCAGGTGTGCGGTGCTCAGTACATCAACGACTTGTGTCTGTGAGGACATGCCAGATCGATGTTTCAAAAAAGGGCTGCGACGCGGATCAGCCCCTCACGCGAATGCGGCGGCCCTGCCTGCATGTTCCAGGGCGCCGTAGACACCCATGGTCATCCGGCCCACGGTCTCCCAGGAATGCCGTTCTGCGGCGTAGTCCCTTATTTCCTGCCGGCGGCTGTTCAAGGAGGCGTAAAGATCACTCGCAAAATACTTTTCGATAGTCCTCGCCAGGTCAGCGGGGTCTTCGGGCTTGAACATGAACCCGGTTTTTCCTTCCACGATATCGTCCTTCAGCGACCCGACGTCCGCGGCGAGCACCGGCAGGCCGAAGTTGTATCCGAGGAACATAACGCCGCTCTGAAAGATGTCCCTGTAAGGCAACACCAGGGCATCGGCAGCCTTGAAATACAATTCCGTGGCTTCATCGGGAATGAATTCCGCCCGAAGCAGTATTCGTCCCCTCTCAATATCCTCGCGGATCGTCTCCCGCAGGCCCGCCCAGTATGCTTCGCATCGGTCCGGCCGGCCCGCGACGATCAACTGATAATCGTCATGCCGGCGCACTACATCCTGAAATGCGGCAGTGAGGTATTCGAGGCCCTTGGAAGGGGCGATGCGCCCGTAAAAAAGCAGAGTCTTCGCGCCGGCCCGCACGCCCAGTTGCCGCTTTGCATCCAGGGCGGTAAGACTTGTGTTGGGAACGGAATTGTTGATCCCGAAAGGAATCACGGTGATTCGGGACGCCGGCACTTCGAAATCCTTGACGAGGTCGAGTTTCATCTTCTCCGTATGCACGAAGAGATGGTCGGCAAGCCGATACTGAATGCGCAGTGTAATCCGATTGAGGCGTGTGTCGTTATGATCGCGCCTGCCGGCATTGACGTTGTGCGCCGTCAACACTATTTTCTTTCCTAGCAATTTGTAGTAAAGCATTAGCATAGTTCGATCGAAAGCCTCGAACTTGTTGTTCCACAGGATGTGGAAGATTCCGGGCTTGGCTGCCGCCGCATAGCGAATCAGCCTGGCGTAGTACAGCAAAATTCTCAAAGTCTTTTTCAGCACGTTGACGTCGGTCTGGTGGCTTCCGCGCAGGTTGAGATAGTTCACTTCGGGCCTGCCGCGGAATTCCGGGAGGTCGAGGTCGTCGCTGCCGATCACGTCCAGCGTTGCGCCCTGGGACATGAGCGTGGTGGTGAGGCCAAAAACGTAGGGCCGGTCGCCGCCCCCCGTAAGTATGGCTACATGGGACTTTGTTTTTTCGATTTTGGACTTTGGACTCATGACCTGAAATCGTGTCTCTCGAAGGCGGTGTGCCGTTTACTGAAAATTTCAAAAATTGAGCGACAGTACCCCTGTCACTCCCGATGCCTAAAGGCGTTGGAACGAGCCTGTGACCCCGGGCGGGCTCCGGAGTGTCTCCGTCTGCCGATCGGTAACCGTCGCCGCGGCCAATTGGCGTTCGACCGCCGCCTCCACCATGTCCGTCGAGATCAGGTCCATACAATTCGGGACAAAATCGCAGCTGGGCTTGTAGCAAGCGAGACATTCCATATGCGGCACGATCTTTTCGCCCAGTTCGTACATTTCGATCTCGGGGGCACTGGTGGGGCCAAACAGCACCACCGTGCGGCGGCCCAACGCCAGCGCCAGGTGCATGGCCAGGGTATCTCCGGCCACCACCAGCGTGCACGCCGCGAGAATGGCCGCGAAATGCCGCACAGGATTATCGCATCCGCTATCGATCAGGGGAACCCGGGAGCGTGAAACCAGACGCTGATGCCGCACGCGCTCCTCCGGACCGCCCAGAAGCACAAATTGCGCGCGGCGCCGGCCTGACAATCGTTCGACGAG
>Ga0335078_10017178_pt1 | contig 10751 bp, 9 predicted proteins | sample Lox_Sample_32_FD_206711 | JGI IMG/M metagenome (GOLD analysis project Ga0335078, IMG submission 206711) | Soil microbial communities from Loxahatchee National Wildlife Refuge, Florida, United States - Lox_Sample_3.2 | ecosystem: Environmental > Terrestrial > Soil > Wetlands | place: USA: Florida... | reverse complement strand
ATCCGACCAATCCGTGATCGTCTTGATCATGTCCTCGTCGGTCGAGACCTCATGTACCGCATCGATTTTGACGTGAAAACTGCTGATCAGGTAAGCGTATTCTGTTTGGGCGCTGACCAACGGCAACGGTTGCGAGAGATTGCCGTTGGCAAACTCGACCTGATCCAGCCGGATATGGGTCTTGCCGCGAGGCAGCAGGATGAAGTTCCTGGCCACCTTGTAGCGGCCGAGCTGGTTGAGCTGGAGCGAGGTCAAATAGAGCGCGACCACGGCAGCGTCTCCCCCGTTTGTTTGCACCGCTGGACGGCAAGCAACGTCACCATGGTCAACAGGCTAATCCCTGACGTCCGGGTCGTTGTCAGGGCAGGATCGCTTCTTCGACTGGATCGGGCAATCGCAAACCGCGTGCTGTGTGCGGCGCCAAATTCGCGCGCGCACATCGCGGCCGTCACTGGTCCATGCGTTCGACGTCATCGCGGATTTATCCGTCGCGAAGCGGGTCGCGAATGGTATCGACGATGGGCTGGGGCTTCCGGGGCCTGCCGCTCTTGGACCGCCTCAGGCGGGGCGGAGCGGCACCAGGAGCGCCGGCGTGAAGGTCTGCACCGCCTCCCCGTGCTGGTTCAGGGTCGTCACCCGCAGCTTGACGATGCCGACGCCGGGGCGCGACCGCGACAGCCGCGTCTCGAGAATTTCCGCCTCGACGTGCAGCTCGTCGCCCGGTCGTACCGGCTTCAGCCAGGCAAGCTCGCCGCCAAAACCGAGGATGCCGCCCGCCGGCCGGAAATCGCTGCCGACGATGAGGCGCATCGTCAGCGCCGCGGTATGCCAGCCGCTCGCCGCCAACCCACCGAACGCGCTGCTCGCGGCCGCCTGCTCATCGAGGTGGAAGGGCTGCGGATCGTATTGCGCCGCGAACCACTTGATCGCCGCCGTATCGACCCGAAGCCGGCTGCCGGTGAATTTCTGCCCCGCCGCGAAATCCTCGAAATGTTGCATCAGTCCCTCGCCGGCTGCGCGGTAAACCAGGCGCCGGCAGCAACCGCCGCGGCGTTGACCGCGCCGAATACCGCTAGCGCGACGGCCAGCGCGGTGAAGACGGCGACCAGATCGCCGGTCAGCCGAAAGGCGAGCCAGCCGCCGCCAGCCGCGATCGCAAACCGCGTCACCGCGGCGGTCAGCGGCCAGCGCAGGCGGCCGGCACCTTGCGACGCGAAATAAAGCGCCATGCCGAGACCGAAGAGCCCGTAGCACGGCCCGACAACGCGCAAATAGAGGCTGCCGGAGGCGAGCAGCGTCGGATCGGTGCCGAACAGTCTGATCCAGGCACCGGGTAGCGCCGCCGCGGCGAGACCGATCGTCTCGGTCAGCCCGAAAGCGATCGCGGCCCCGATCCACGCGGCCCGCAGCGCGCGCTTTCCCTGCCCGGCGCCGATATTGGTGCCGACCATCGCGACGAGCGGACTGCCCAGCCCGAACACCAACGGAACCAGCAGATATTCGAGCCGGGAGCCGACGCCATAGCCGGCGATCGCCGCCGGTCCGAACCGCCCGACCAGCGCGGTGGCGACGGCGACCGTCGCATTGGTCTGCACTGTGATCAGCGCGGCCACCGCGCCGACGCGCAAAATCTCGCGGAAGAACCGCGTCTCGAGGCGCACGCCGCGCAGCGACAGCCGGATGACACCGCGGCCCGAAGCGAGATACCCGCCGAGCACCGCGATCCCTGCCGCGTAATAGAGGACGACCGCCACGGCGCCGCCGGCGACACCAAGCCGCGGGAACGGCCCCAGGCCGAGGATCAGGCACGGCGACAGCGGCACCAGAAAGACCGTTCCGCCGATGCTGACCCAGGCTGGGAAGGCCATGTTCCCGGTGCCGCGGATGACATTGGCGAGCGCGTTGAACACCCACACCAGGACGATGCCGGCGAACACGACGTTCGAATAGGTCAAGGCGGCGTCGAGCGCGGGCCCGCTGCCGCCCATCGCGGAATACAGCGCGCGCCCGCCGAGCAGCGCAGCGATGCTGAACGCCAGCGCTACGGCGATCGAGATCGCCACGGCATGGACCGCCAGCCGATCGGCATCCTCGCGCCGGCCGCCGCCGAGAGCCCGCGCCACGGCGGAGGCGATGCCGCCGCCGACGGCCCCCGCCGACATCATCTGCATCAACATCACCGCCGGAAACACCAGCGCGATCCCCGCCAGCGCGGCAGTGCCCAACCAGCCGATGAAATAGGTCTCGATGAGACCGAGGCTCGCTTGCACCACCATGACCAGCATATTGGGCAGGGCTAGACGGACGAGGGTCGCGGCGATCGGCGCTTCGAGCAGGCGGCGGGTGCGCGGGTCGAGCGCCGGGCGTGCCAGCGGCGCGGCGGGCAGCGTCGCCACCGCCGCATCGGCGGTTGCGGCGAGGTTTGCGGAACCGAACGGCATGCTATCCTCTGCTGTCCTTGCCGTGCAATAATGCGCATATGCGCCTATATACGCGCATATGCGCTTTTGTCCAGGGTTGAGACGCACGATGAACGACACACCGAGGTTTCAAGAGTGCAATTGCCTGGCGATCCGCCAGGCGGCACGGCATGTCACGCAGTTCTACGATCAGGTGTTTGCGCCGACCGGGTTGCGCGCGACCCAGTTCGCGATCCTGAGCCGGCTGCGCTGGCAGGGGCCGATGGCGATCAACACGCTCGCCAACCTGCTGGTGATGGACCGCACCACGCTGGGACGCAACATTCTGCCGCTGCAGCGCGACGGGCTGATCGAGGTGGCGTCCGGCCGGACCGACCGCCGTCGCCACGAGCTGCGCCTGACCGAGGCGGGGCTTGCCCGCCACCGTACCGCGGTCGATCGTTGGGAAGCGGCGCAGCAGCGCTTCGGCGAGGTCTTCGGCGACGGGCGGGCCGAGTCGCTGCGTTCGCTGTTGCGCGAGGTCGCCGCCAGCGATTTCGCCGGCGCGACCGCATAGGCGGCTAGAACGGCAGCTTGAAGCCGCCCGGCAGGTTGAGACCGCCGGTCAGCTTGTGCATCTCGGCTTCGGTATGCGCGGCCACTTTCTGCCGGGCATCGTTGAACGCGGCGACGATGAGGTCCTCGACGACCTCGCTGTCATCGGGATCGAGCACCGACTTGTCGATCTTGATCTTCTTGAGGTCGCCCTTGCCGTTGAGCGTGACCTGAACCATCCCGGCGCCCGACATCCCGGTCATCTCGACGGTTTCGAGCTGCGCCTGGATCTCTGCCATCTTCTGCTGCATCTGCTGGGCCTGCTTCATCAGCTGACCGAGATTCTTCATGCCTCGTCCTCTTCGTCGTTCGACGCCCCTTCGTCCTCCGGGGCAACCTCCTCGCCGGCCACGCTGTCGGCGCCGCCGGCGCGCTCGCGCACCGCGGCGATCGTCGCGCCGGGGAACGCATCGAGCACCGCGCGCACCAGCGGGTGCCGTGCGACCTCGCTCTCAAGCTCGCTGACGCGCGCGCGCTGCTGCTCTTCGAGCGTTGGCGCGCCCTCGTCCTGCGACACCGCGACCACCCAACGGGCGCCGGTCCATTCGCCCAATTTCCGGCCGAGCCGGCTGGCGAGGTCGCGCGGTGCGCCGTCGGCCGGGCGGAACTCGATCTTGCCCGTTTCGAACGCAACCAGATGGACCTGCGCGCGCAGCTGCGCAGCGGTGATCGCCTCGCGGTGCTTCTCGAACAGCGCCACCGTTTCCGCGAAGGTCTGCGGCATCGGGAAAGGCGGCGCAGCGGCCGGCTGCGGCGGCGGTTCCGGCTCGGCCACGGCCAGCGCCGGCGCGGCGTTGCCGCCGCTGGACCGGGCCAGCACCGGCGTCGCCGGTCCGCTGACGAAGGGTTCGATAAAGACCGGTCCGGCGATTTCGGGCTCCGTCGCCGCAGGCCGAGCGGGCTCGGCGGGGGGCGCCATCGCGGCCGGCGCCGGTGCTGGCGGCGTTTCGCCCGCGGCGAGGGTCCGCACCAGCTCGGCGGGCAGCGGCAGGTCGGCGACATAGGCCAGGCGCACCAGCACCATTTCGGCCGCCTGGCGGGCAGCCGGCGCGGCCTGCACCTCCTCGATCCCCTTGAGCAGCATCTGCCAGGCGCGCGCCAGAACCGGCATCGGCAGCGCCGCGGCGAGCGGGCGGGCGCGCTCGCGGTCGCCCTCCTCCATCGGATCGCCCGCGCCGGCATCGGGCACGAGCTTGAGCCGCGTCACGAAATGCGCGAGGTCGAGCAGGTCCTGGAGCACTGCGAGCGGGTCGGCGCCACCCTGGTAGAGCGCCGCCATGCGGTCGAGCGCGCCGGCCGCGTCGCCCCTCAGCACGGTCTCGAACAGATCGAACACGAGACCGCGATCGGCGATACCCAGCATGTCGCGCACCGCGGCCTCGGCGATCGGGGCGCCGGGGCTCGATCCACCGGCGAGCGCGATCGCCTGATCGAGCAGCGACAGCCCGTCGCGCACCGAGCCGTCGGCGGCACGCGCGATCAGTCCCAGCGCCGCGGGTTCGATCGCGACCCCTTCGATCTCGGAGATCCGCCGATAGTGCGCGACGAGCTGGTCGATCGGCACGCGGCGCAGCGAGAAGCGCTGGCAGCGCGACAGCACCGTCACCGGCACCTTCTGGATTTCGGTCGTGGCGAAGATGAATTTGACGTCGGGCGGCGGCTCTTCGAGCGTCTTCAACAGCGCGTTGAAGGCGTTTTTCGACAGCATGTGCACTTCGTCGATGATGTAGACCTTGAACCGCGCCGAGACCGGGCGATAGCGCATGCCCTCGGTCAATTCGCGGATGTCGTCGACCCCGGTGCGCGAGGCGGCGTCCATCTCGATCACGTCGACATGGCGGTCCTCGGCGATCGCGCGGCAATGCTCGCACACGCCGCACGGATCGACGGTCGGTCCGCCGGTGCCGTCGGCGCCGACACAGTTGAGCGCGCGGGCGATGACCCGGGCGGTCGTGGTCTTGCCGACCCCGCGCACCCCGGTGAGGATGAACGCGTGCGCGATCCGCCCGCTGGCAATGGCGTTCGCCAGGGTGCGCACCATCGCCTCCTGGCCGATGATCTCGGCGAAGGTCTGCGGCCGGTATTTGCGTGCGAGCACGCGATAGTGGGTCGCGGCGTCGGTCATAAACACGCGCTGAACAGGGGTGGGAGACCGAACGGACGACCCAGGCCGAAACTCGTTACGGCTGCTTCCTTCCGGACCTGACCGGGTTGGCGAGGGACCTGCCCGCCGCCGATCTCCCGCCGCACTATATCAGGTGCCGCAGACCGCGCCGCAAGTTTCAGGTGGCCGGCTGCGAACCGCGGCGCGTCGGCCGTGTTTGCCAACGGAAAAATCGACGAGGAGTACGCGATGCCGGCGAAATCGAAGGCGCAACAAAAGGCTGCCGGGGCGGCGCTTGCCGCCAAGCGCGGCGAGATCGAGGCGACCGAGTTGAAGGGTGCGTCGCGCGAGATGTACGATTCGATGAGCGAGGCCCAGCTCGAGGAATTCGCCGCGACCAAGCGCAAAGGCAAGCCCGAGCACGTGAGGTAGCGGGCGGCGAAGGCGGCGTGGTAGCGTCCCTGCCGAATCGGGAGGGACGCCATGGGGCGAATTCTAAAGCATCTCGCCAAGCTCGACATTCCCGGCGGCGGCCAGGTCGTCGCCGAGAACGGCTGGGCCTATGTCGGCCATATGGGGCCGCCCGACGGCACCTCGATCGTCGATGTCTCCGACCCGAGAAAGCCGCACATCGTCAGCCGCGTCGAGATTCCCAGCTTCATGCACTCGCACAAGGTGCGGGTGCACGGCGACGTGATGCTGGTCAACCAGGAGCTGTTCCGCGCTCGCGGCGCCGAGAAGCCCGAGGGCTGGGCCGGCGGCATCAAGCTCTACGACGTCGCCGACAAGACCCGGCCGCGCGAGATCGGCCACTACAAATCGGGCGGCTCGCACCGCTTCGATTCGGATGGTCGCTACGCCTACATCTCGTCCGAGGAAGCGGGCTATGTCGGCGACATCGTCGTGATCCTCGACCTCGCCGACCCGACCAAGCCCGAGCCGATCGGCAAATGGCACATGCCGGGACAATGGACTGCGGGCGGCGAGACCCCGACCTGGCAGGGCCGCCGGCACCGCTGTCATCACCCGCTCCGGCGCGGCGACCGGCTCTATACGAGCTATTGGCATGGCGGGTTCGTGATCCTCGATTGCGCGGATTTGCGGCACCCGCGCTTCGTCAGCGGCCTCGACTGGAGCCCGCCCTACCCGTGCCCGACCCACACGGTGCTGCCGATCCCCCACGAGCTGATGGGCCGCAAGGTCGCGGTCGTCACCGACGAGGAGGTCGCCGACCGCCTGACCCCGTCGCCCAACGCCTTCATGTGGATCGTCGACATCACCGACGAAGCGCACCCGGTGCCGATCTCGACCTGGGCGGTGCCGCATGACAAGCCGTTCGATCCGCTGTGCTGGTTCGGGGCACACCAGCCGCAGGAGACTGTCGACGGCAACACCATCCTCGTCACCTGGTTCGGCGGCGGGCTGCGCGCGGTCGACATCTCGAACCCCTACCGGCCGGAAGAGGTCGACAGCTTCATGCCGACTCCCGGCGCCGGCGAGACGATCGTTCAGTCGAACGACGTCTTTGTCGACAAGACGCGCGGCCTCGCCTTTCTGATCGACCGGCTGAACGGCCTCGACATCTTCGAACTCGACGGCTGACGCGGACCGCTTTCGCCGGCGAAGAAGCTCGCCGATAATCGGCGCATGTCTGAGCTCGATACGCTGATAGGGCTGCTCGCGAAACTGCCGGGGCTGGGGCCGCGCTCGGCGCGGCGCGCCGCGCTCCACATGGTGAAGCGGCGCGAGAGCGTCATGGAGCCGCTGGCGGCGGCGCTGCGCGAGGCGGCGGCGGCGATCCGGCCGTGCCCGGTGTGCGGCAACCTCGACACGGTCGAGCCGTGCGCGATCTGCCGCGACCCGCGGCGCGACGACAACGTCATCTGCGCGGTCGAGGATTTGGCCGACCTTTGGGCGCTCGAGCGCACCGCGGCGTTTCGCGGCCGCTATCACGTTCTCGGCGGCACGCTGTCGGCGCTCGACGGGATCGGGCCCGAGGACCTCAACATCGGGAAGCTGATCGCCCGGCTCTCCCCGGGCATGGAACTGATCCTCGCGCTCAACGCCACGGTCGACGGCCAGACCACGGCGCATTACATCGCCGACCGCGCCGCCCAGACCGGTGCCGCGGTCTCGCGCCTCGCGCAGGGCGTGCCGATCGGCGGCGAGCTCGATTATCTCGACGAGGGCACGCTCACCGCGGCGCTCAAGGCGCGACGAGCGGTGTAGAGACGTGCGGAGGCGCGACATCATCGGTGTCGCCGCGACACTGCCGGTGCTCGGCGCGATGGCTCTGTTGCCCTCCGCCGCCGGCGCGGCGAGGCGCGTGCGACCGGGCGACCCCGACTGGCCGAACGCGGCAACCTGGGACAGGCTCAACGATGCGGTCGGTGGACGTCTCATCAAGATCGAATCGCCGCTCGCCGCCTGCGCCGATAATCCCAACGCGCCGGCCTGCCAAGAGCTGCTGCGCAATCTGCGCAACCCGTTCTTTATCGGAGACCAACCCTGGGCGACGGAAAGCACTGGCTGGGTCGATGCCTGGATGTCGGCGCCGAGCGCCTATGCGATTGCGGTCGAGAGTGTCGCCGACGTCGCGGCCGCGGTCAGTTTTGCCCGCGAGCACAATCTTCGGCTGGTCGTCAAGGGTGGCGGGCATAGCTATCTCGGCACCTCAAACGCGCCGGACTCGCTGCTGGTCTGGACGCGGCGGATGGCGAACATCGTCCTGCATGACGCTTTCGTACCGCAGGGCACAAGCGCCCAGCCACAGCCCGCGGTTTCGGTCGACGCCGGCGCGATCTGGGGGCGCGTCTACGATGCGGTGACGACCAAGGCCGGGCGCTATGTTCAGGGCGGCGGATGCACGACGGTTGGCGTTGCCGGGCTTATCCAGAGCGGCGGCTTCGGCAGCTTCTCGAAGAATCACGGCACCGCGGCGGCATCGCTGCTTGAGGCCGAGGTGGTGACCGCCGATGGCGCGGTGCGGATCGCCAATGCCGCGATGAACCCCGACCTGTTCTGGGCGCTGAAGGGCGGGGGCGGCGGCAGCTTTGGCGTCGTGACCCGGCTGACGCTCAAGACCCACGAATTGGCCGACCGCGCCGGGGCGGCAATCCTGACGATCAAGGCGATGTCGGGGCCAGCCTATCGCGAGCTGATCGGCAAATTTATCGCGTTCTATGCCGAGCAGCTGTTCAACCCACACTGGGGCGAAAGCGTCAATTTTCAACGCAACGACACGCTGTCGGTCACAATGGTGTCGTATGGCCTGGACAAGGCGGCCGCGGAGGCGGCGTGGCAGCCGTTTCTTGATTGGATCGCCGCCGCTCCGCGGGATTACCGGATGACCGGCCGGCCGATCATCACCGATATGCCGGCGCGCAACTGGTGGGATGCGGAGTTCCGCGAGAAATACGCGCCCGCTTCCATGATCCGCGACCCGCGGCCGGGCGCGAACGCGCGCGATTTTTCCTGGATCGGCGACCATGACCAAATCGGCGCCTTCTGGCACGCCTATGAATCGCTGTGGCTTCCCGCGTCGCTGCTCAAGGCAGACCAGCAGAACCGCATCGCCGATGCGCTATACGCCGCGACCCGGCATTGGGGATTTTCAATCCAATTCAACAAGGCGCTGGCTGGCGCGCCCGACGAGGCGATTGCCGCGTCGCGCGACACTGCGACCAACCCGGCAGTGCTCGACGCCTTCGGCTGGGCGGTCGTCGGCAGCTTTGGTCCGCCGGCCTACTCCGGTGTAACCGGGTACGCCGCCGACCTTGCCGAGGCGCGGACCGAAGCAACGCTGGTCGCCAATGCGACGAACGAGCTGCGCAAGCTCGTGCCCCAACCCGCCGCTTATGTTTCGGAAAGCAGCTATTTCCAGGAAGACTGGCAGCGCGCCTATTGGGGCGCGAATTACGCGCGGCTCCAGGCGATCAAGCGGCGGTACGACCCCGACGGGCTCTTTTTTGTCCATCACGGGGTCGGCAGTGAGGAATGGAGCGCCGACGGCTTTACCCGTCTCTGACTAAGCGGCCCGGCGGCTCCTGACCCGATGCTGCGTCGTGCTTTCTTCCTCGAAGAGGTCGGCGAGGCGTTCGAGCATGACGCCGCCCAGCTGCTCGGCGTCGACGATGGTCACGGCGCGGCGGTAGTAGCGGGTCACGTCGTGGCCGATGCCGATCGCGGTCAACTCGACCTCGCCGGTTTTCTCGATGTCGCGGATCACCTCGCGCAGGTGCTTTTCGAGGTAGTTGCCGGGGTTGACCGAGAGGGTCGAATCGTCGACCGGCGCGCCGTCGGAGATCACCATCAGGATCTTGCGCTCCTCGGTGCGGGTGAGCAGCCGGTTGTGCGCCCAGGCGAGCGCTTCGCCGTCGATGTTCTCCTTGAGGATGCCCTCGCGCAGCATCAGGCCGAGGCTCTTGCGCGCGCGCCGCCACGGCGCGTCCGCCGCCTTGTAGACGATGTGTCTGAGATCGTTGAGCCGGCCGGGGTTGGGCGGCTTGCCGGCGGCAATCCAGCGCTCGCGCGATTGCCCGCCCTTCCAGGCGCGCGTCGTGAAGCCGAGGATCTCGACCTTGACCGCGCAGCGTTCGAGGGTGCGGGCGAGGATATCGGCGCTCATCGCCGCGACGGTAATCGGCCGGCCGCGCATCGAGCCCGAATTGTCGATGAGCAAGGTGACCACCGTGTCGCGGAAATCGGTCTCGCGCTCGCGCTTGTAGGCGAGCGGCAGCACCGGGTTGGCGACGACGCGGGCGAGCCGCGCCGCGTCGAGGATGCCCTCGTCGAGGTCGAACTCCCAGGCCCGGGTCTGGCGCGCCAGCAGGCGCCGCTGCAACCGGTTGGCGAGCCGCGCGATGACGCTCTGCAGGTGCGACAATTGCTGGTCGAGCAGATGGCGCAGCCGGCTCAGCTCATCGGAGTCGCATAGCTTCTCGGCGTCGACGACCTCGTCCGACTGGGTATTGAACGCGCGGTAGACCGCGTTCTCATCGGGCCGGCCGCGCGGCATCTGTCCGGGGCGGCCGGGCCGCCCGGGATCGTCGTCGCTGGCGCCCGGCATCATTTCGCCGTCGGTGTCGGCGTCGCCGTCCTGTTCGGCGTCGTCGGTGGAGCCGTCGGCCGGCGCACCCTCCATCGAGGGTTGCGCGCCGGCGGAGGCGCTTTCGCCGCTGTCGCTCTGGTTCTCGCCGTCGGCCTCGTCGCCCTGGCTCTGCTGATCGTCGGACGATTCGTCGAGTTCGCCGAGGTCGAGATCGAGGTCCTGGATCAGCCGGCGCGTCGCGCGGGCATAGGCGTCCTGGTCGAGGATCTGACGGTCGAGTTCGCCGAGATCCTTGGCGATCTTGCCCTCGAGCCAGGGCCGCCACAGATCGACGACCTTGCGCGCCGCAGGCGGCGGCGGCTCCCGGGTCAGCGCCTCGCGGGTAAGCAGCCGCACCGCCTCGGCCATCGTCCCTTCGGTGCGCTCGGTGACGCGCTCGAAGCCCTGGCGGCGGTATTGCTCGTCGAGCATCGCCGAGAGGTTGACCCCGACCCCCGGCATGCGCCTTGCGCCGAGCGCCTCGACCCGCGCCTGCTCCAGCGATTCGAAGATCGCGCGGGCGAGGGGTCCGCCCGGCACGCGC
>Ga0335078_10017177_pt1 | contig 10751 bp, 8 predicted proteins | sample Lox_Sample_32_FD_206711 | JGI IMG/M metagenome (GOLD analysis project Ga0335078, IMG submission 206711) | Soil microbial communities from Loxahatchee National Wildlife Refuge, Florida, United States - Lox_Sample_3.2 | ecosystem: Environmental > Terrestrial > Soil > Wetlands | place: USA: Florida... | reverse complement strand
AACCCTGCCGCTCGGGCCCGGCGTGAAGACCATCGCGGTGGTCGGACCGAACTCGGAGTCGCTTCCGGCGCTCGAAGGCAATTACAACGGCACGCCCTCGCACCCGGTGCTGCCCGTGGACGGCATGCGCGCCGTGTTCGCGGAAAAGCAGGTGCTCTACGCGCAGGGATCGCCCTACGTCCCCGAGATGCCGGTACCGGTGCCACGCACCGTGTTCCATCCCGCAGCGGGTGACCCGACGCAGGGTCTTAAAGCCGAATACTTTGCCAACACCGACTTCTCCGGATCCCCCGTCCTGGCGCGCACCGATCCGCAGATTCAATTCGATTGGGATGCGGCCTCGCCCTCGCCCAGCATTCCCATGAAAGCGTTCGCGGTGCGCTGGACTGGGGTGCTGGCGCCGCCCGGTCCGGGGGATTACACGTTCGGAATCGACGCGCCGCACTGCTATCCCTGTGGCGATCAAGAAACGTTCCGCGTTTTTCTCGACGGGAAGCTCGTGAATGAGAGCCGGCACAGCAACTTCAGCTGGCAGCCCGGAGTTCCTCAGATCCCGGTCCACTTCAACGACACCGCGCCGCACGATTTCAAATTGGAGTACACGCACAGCGCTCCGCTCTTCGCGGCCGGCGTCACCTTGACCTGGAAGCTGCCGGCGGACGTGCTGCGCCAGGAAGCGGTGAAGATCGCGCAGCAGGCCGACGTGGTGGTCGCGTTCGTGGGACTCTCGCCCAATCTGGAAGGCGAGGAGATGCCCGTGCAGGTGGAAGGATTCAGTGGCGGCGATCGTACGGACATCGCTCTGCCGCAGGTCCAGCAAGACTTGCTCGGGGCGTTGCTGCAAACGCGCAAGCCGCTGATCGTCGTTCTGATGAACGGCAGCGCGCTGGCGGTCAACTGGGCCCAGCAGCACGCGAATGCAATTCTCGAAGCCTGGTATGCGGGCGAGGAAGGCGGCACCGCGATCGCGGAAACGCTCGCCGGACGGAACAATCCGGGCGGCCGGCTGCCCGTGACCTTCTACGCGGGTCTCGAGCAGCTTCCGGCGTTCGACGACTATTCGATGGCGAATCGGACGTATCGCTACTTCCGCGGCAGTCCGCTTTACAAGTTCGGCTACGGGCTGAGCTACTCGTCCTTCACATACGAAGGCCTGAAGCTCTCGTCCGCCACGGTCAGAGCCGGCGATCCATTGACCGTAGATACCGACGTGCAAAATCACTCAAGCATTGACGGCGACGAGGTCACGGAGCTTTACCTGGAGTATCCCGAAGTTCCGGGGGCGCCGCTGCGAGCGCTGAAAGGATTTTATCGGTCGCATGTGCCTACGGGCGCAACCCATCACGTGAAGTTCGTCCTCACGCCGCGCGATCTCAGCCTGGTGACCGAACAGGGCGAGCACAAGATCGCGCCCGGCAAGTACACCGTGTGGGTGGGCAGCGGGCAGCCGGGCGGGAGCCCGTACGATCTCCACTCCAGCTTTGAGGTCTCCGGTGAAACGACGCTACCGCGATGATCAGCGGCCGGGTTCAGTTGGAAGAAGCGGATTGAGCGCTGGAAGCATTCGGGTTGATCGTCACGGGCTGCCGGAGCGTGAAATCGATCTTCGTCTCGGGCGGGACTTTGATGCTCGAGCCCTTCATGGCGGCCGAGGTGCCTGCCCCGGCGGCCGCGCCGGTTCCCGCGCCGATCGCCGCTCCCTTGCCGCCGCCCGCAATGGCGCCAATCAACCCGCCGAGAACCGCCCCGCCTCCCGCAGCCGCTCCGGTGCGCTTGCCGCGCGACGAGCCGTGCTCCTGGTAATATCCGCTCTGGACCGGATAGGTGGTCCCATTCACCGTCACCGAGGTAAGCTCCAATTCGAGCTCAGCGCTGCCTTCAACGCGGCCAGAATTCTGCGAATTCGCCAGTCGCAGTCTCGCGGCCGACCCCTGAGGAATCACCACCTGCGATCCTACCGCGACCGGAGCATCGACAGTGGCGGTGAATTCCTGACCGGTCTGATCCTTGCGGGAGTCGATCGAGTCGACGGTTCGAATCGTCACCACGGTGCCCGTCGGGACCGTGATTCCCTGCGCCGCCTGATCCGATGGCGCGGCCCCGCCGGCCGGCGCCGACGCACTCCCATTGTTGACCGTGAGGCTGTCAATCACTTTCACGACTCCAGGCTCGTAACTCGCAATGTGATCGACGGCAGCGCGCTCAAGCTGCGTATCCACAGAACCGCGCAGCACCACCACGCCCTGTTGGCAGCTCACACGAATGTCCTGAGTCTTCAGCGCCGAATCCGCAAACAGCTTGGCGTTGAGATCGTCGACGATCGACTGATCGGTGATCTGCGGCTGACCCGGATTCTGGACCTGAGACCGATCCTGATTCTGCGGCTGACCCTGATTCTGATCTTGATTCTGATCGTCCTGGCCGCGCAGCATTGGCGCCGACCAGAGCACAGCGAACACCATCACCCAAACTCCAGAGCGCAACCTAGATCCCATCATTCCTCCGACATCTTCGCGGCGTTGTCACTCGTGGTCCGAGCATCGCTCGCTTCCTCCAGACATCCCATTGGATGCCTCCGAAGTGCTCTGCGTCAACCCGAGCCGGCTACGGTCGGCTGGCGGAGGGACGCCCCTTGTGGTCGCCCAACTAATGGCAGCACACACGTCGGGCGGCCGCGGGGCCGTGCCCACGCGGAATCGGCCGGGCACAAGGAGCACATGCTAAAATGCCTTCGACAGGTCCGATCCGCGCGCGATGCAGACCCCTGACCTCAGTATCGTCATTCCCGTGCATAACGAGGAGCCGAACATCCGCCCTCTGCTGGAGGAGATCGGGCAGGCGGTGACAGGTGTTCAGGCGGAATTCATCTTCGTGGACGACGGCAGCACCGACGGCACCTTGAATCAACTCAAGGAAGGCGCCCGGCGCGACAATCGCGTCCGCGTCGCGCACTTCCGGCGCAATCTCGGCCAGACTGCGGCCATGGCAGCAGGGTTTCGTCTGGCGCGTGGCGAGGCCGTGATTACTCTCGACGGCGATCTGCAGAACGATCCCGCCGACGTACCAACGCTGGTGGCGCTCCTCAAGGACTGGGACGTGGTCTGCGGCGTGCGCCTGAAGAGGCGCGACACATGGCTGAAGCGAATCTCGTCCAGGATCGCCAATGGCTTCCGCAATTGGGCCACCGGCGATAACATCGTAGACACGGGCTGTACACTGAAGGCGTTCCGTCGCCACTGGCTGCAGAATCTGGATCTCTATCGGGGTATGCACCGCTTTCTGCCGACGCTGCTCAAAATGCGCGGAGCGCGTGTGACCCAGGTGCCCGTCCGGCACCGCCCGCGGCGCGCCGGCAAGACGCATTACGGCACTTGGGGACGCATGGTCAAGGGCCTGGCCGACGTCTGGGCGGTAAGGTGGATGCAGAAGAATTACGTGGATTACGAATCTGTACTGGAGATTGAAGAGGGTAGCCAGTAGTCCGTAGTCCGTCCGTTGTCAGTTGCGCGTCGACCGTTGATCGTGAGGCCCAGGCCGCAGCTAATTGGCTGGTCGAAACCGGTCCCCGGAACCGCAGGTTAGCCCGTGCCATCTGCGACCGGCCTGCACGGACAACTGACAACTAACCACGGACCGTTGACAACTTCTCGATGAGATCTCGCTATCAACTTCTCGCCCTCGTTGCCATGGCCGCCTGCCTTTTTTTCATCGGGCTCGGCCGGCTGCCGCTTCTCGAGCCGGACGAAGGCCGCAACGCCGAGGTCGCGCGCGAGATGATCTCGCTCGACGACTGGATCACGCCCCATTACGATACGCTGCCGTATCTCGACAAGCCCGCCGTTTTCTTCTGGGTGGTTGCCGGATCCCTCAAACTCTTCGGACTGTCGGAAACGGCGGCCCGCCTGCCCTCGGCGCTCGCGGCATTGGGGACGCTGCTGCTGATCTGGCTGCTGGCACGGCGCATGTTCGATGAGCGCAGCGCCTGGATCGCCGGAATCGTGTTCGCCACCTCGCCGCTGGTGATGGTCTTCGCCCGAGTCGTCATCTTTGATATGACCCTCGCATTTTTTGTCACGCTGACGCTGGCGGCGTTTTGGCTGTCGGGTGCGGCGGAGGGTCCGCGACGCGATCTGGACTGCCTGATGTTCGCCGCCGCCGGCATTGCCACCATCACCAAGGGCCCGGTCGGCTTCGTGCTCCCGCTGCTGACGATTCTGGTCTATGCCACTGTCCAGCACAAGTTCGGTGAATTGAAGCGTCTCGCCTGGCTGCCGGGGATCGCGCTGTTCCTCGTGGTAAGCCTCCCGTGGTTCATCGACGTCTCGATCCGTAATCCTGACTTCCCTCGATATGCGTTCTGGAACGAGAGCGTGCTTCGCTTCACCACGGCGCAGGCGCATCGAAGCGGCAGCGTGTTTTACTACATTCCCGTTTTTCTGGTGGGTTTCGTCCCATGGAGCTTTGCCCTGCTGTTCGCAGGCGTCAATCGCGTCCGCAGTTGGAAACGTCTGCGCGAACCCGGCGCCGCGCCGCGCGCGTTTCTGCTAGCCTGGGCGCTGGTGACGTTTGCCTTCTTCTCGATTTCGCACTCGAAATTGCCGGCATATTTCCTGCCGGCGATCCCCGCGCTGGCCCTGCTGATGGGCGATATCTGGAATCGCGACGTGAGGGCACATGCGCCCGGCCGGCGTCCGGACTGGCTGACCGCGGCATTCGCGGTGTTGATTGCAATCGGCATCGTGACGGCGGCTCTTCCTCCCTGGCTTCAGAGTCCCTCGATGCATCGCGTGATGGTCCGCAAAATTGATCCTGATGTTCTGGCGCAGCTTCTGTCTTCTATCTTTTATAGCGGCTTGATCATCGCCGCGCTCGGCATCTTGGGTCGCAACCTGGTGTCACGGTCGCGAGAGCGGGTTTATACCGTCGGGAGCCTGGCCATTCTCGCCTGCACGGTACCACTTTTGGCCGTACGCTGCTGGGGGACCATCGAGAGTTACGCCAGGACGTCGAGCACCGAGCGCCTGGCCTTCACTATCCTGCGTGGCAGCGACCGCGATCTGCCGATTTATGGCTACTATTATTTCCGCACCGGTCTACCCTTCTATCTGCGCCGGCCGGTGGGACTGGTCACGACCGAGGGCGGCGAATTGACCAGCAACTATATCGCGGCCCATTGGCCGGCGATTCGCGCCAAAGCCGCGACGACTTCGTCAACCTCCTCCCGGCCGGCAAGCCCTCTTTTCCTTGACGCCAATGAGTTCGCGGCGCTGGGACGCAGTTCGCCTGAGCCCTTCCTGGTGATCGTGCAGAACGACGAAGTACCCGACGTGGACAGGCTGGCATCGCCTCTGCTGCCCCTGTGGCAGGCATCGGCATACTCAGTGTGGAAAGCCGCGGGCTCCCAGGCAGAACACCGACCGAACCCTTGAACGGTGGGGACCGCCGAGCCACTGATTCGATCAAGCTTCACTTCATGTGCGGAATTTGCGGCATCTTTAACTTGCACCTTGATCCGGTCACGCGCGCCGATCGCATCGGTCCCATGACCGATCGGCTCACGCATCGGGGACCCGACAGTGAGGGCCGCTTTCTCCGTCCGTATCTCGCCCTGGGCATCCGCCGCCTGAAGATCATCGATCTTGAAACAGGCGATCAGCCGCTCGCAAACGAATCCGGCACGGTGACGCTGGTTTACAACGGCGAGATCTATAACTTCCGAGAGTTGCGACAGCAACTTCTGGAGCGCGGGCACGAGTTTCGCACGCAGTCTGACGGCGAGGTGATCGCGCATCTTTACGAAGAGAAGGGTCCGGATTGTCTTGAGGACTTGAATGGGATGTTTGCCGTCGCGCTCTGGGACGAGCCTAACCGGCGATTGCTGCTGGCCAGGGACCGCGCCGGCGAGAAGCCGCTCTACTACTGGACCGGTGGCGACACGCTGGTCTTCGCGTCGGAAATCAAGTCACTGCTTGAGTATCCCGATGTGCCGCGTCAACCGGAGTTCGATTCGTTGACGCAGTACCTGTTTCATGGCTACATCCCTGCGCCCCGGACCGCGTTTCGCGACTTGCGCAAGTTGCCGGCCGCGCACCGGCTCACTGCTGAAGGTGGGCGCATACGGATCGAGCCGTACTGGAGCCTCGCGCACTACCTCCGTCCTCCCGAAGGCGGCGCCGTTGATCGGCGTGGCGAAAAGGAGATCGTTGTCGAGTTGCGGCGCCGCATCCGCGAGGCAGCGATCTCGCGACTGGTGAGCGACGTCCCGCTCGGCGTCTTCCTCAGCGGCGGCGTGGATTCGTCAACGCTCGTAGCGCTCATGAGCGAACTCGCGCCGGGCCAGGTGAACAGCTTCTCGGTCTCGTTCGCGGAGCCGAGCTTCAGCGAGGAAGCGTATTCAACCCTGGTCGCGCGCCGATTTCGCACGCGCCACCACACCCTGAACGCGCACACAGGGAACCTGCGCGAGGCGCTCGACGCGATGTCCGACCATCTCGATGAGCCGCTCGCCGACCCGGCGGTGCTGCCGACCTACTTGATCTCGCGCTTTGCCCGCTCCGAGATCACCGTGGCGCTGAGCGGCGAAGGGAGCGACGAGCTGTTCGGCGGCTATCCGACGTACATCGGCGCGCGCCTGGCGAATTTCTACCTGCGGCTGCCGCGTCCGCTGCGACGCACTTTCGTAGAGCCGCTTGGCAAAAGACTGAAAATCTCGCCGGGCGCAGTGCCTCTGGGAATGTTCCTCCGCCGGTTCTTTGCCCACGCCGACGAACCCGCTGCCGAGCGGCATCTCACCTGGTTCGGCATGTTCGCGCCCGACGAACTCGAGCGTCTTCTCGCTCCCGGTTGGCCTGGACCGCGCCCGCAGCGGGATCCGCGGGCGGTCTTCGCCGTGCTGGATCGCGTCCTACCCGGGACGCGGCCCGAGAACACGGTGGCCGAGACACTCTACCTCGATTTCCGCACTTACCTTGAAGACAATCTGCTGGTCAAGGTCGATCGCGCCAGCATGGCCTGCTCGCTTGAAATGCGCACGCCGTTTCTTGACCATCGACTGGTGGAATTCGCAGCGGGACTCCCCGTCTCGCTGAAGCTTCGCAGCTTCCGGCTGAAGTATATTCTGAAGAAGGCCGTGGAACCGTGGCTCCCGCACGAAATCGTCTATCGGCAGAAGCGCGGCTTCTCGGTGCCGATTGCCGGCTGGATGCGCGGCGAACTGGCTCCGCTGCTCGAGGAAAAGCTGAATCCTGAAAGACTCAGGCGGCAGGGCTGGTTTGATCCGGCCTTCGTCGCACGGCTTCTGGATCAACACCGCAGCGGCCGCGCGGATCATCGCAAAGCTTTGTGGACGCTGCTCTGCTTCCAACTCTGGCAGGAACGATGGATGCCAAGCTGAAGGGGCGATATTCCGCTCCGCCTTCGCGCGATGCCTTTACGGCGAAGGAACGCGAGGTCATCGAGCGCTGTCGGACGCCGCGCCAGGTGCAGGCTTTTCTGCGCTCGCTGCCTTACAACTGGGAGCCCGAGGGCGAGACGCTGCGAACCTTTCGCGGTGTGGTGCAACACTGGGAAGCCCACTGCCTCGAAGCCGCATTGGCCGCCGCCGCCATCATGGAGCAACACGGCTATCCGCCGCTGCTTCTCGACATCGAATCAGAAGACATGCTCGATCACGTCCTGTTTCTGTTCCGCCTGCGCGGACGCTGGGGGACGGTGGCCCGCTCGCGTGACGCGGGACTGCACGGCCGCAAGCCCGTATTTCGCACCGTGCGCGATCTGGTGATGAGCTACGTCGATCCTTACGTCGACAACACGGCGCGGATCAAGGCTTATGGCGTGGCCGATCTGCGGACCTTGGTGCGAGTAGATTGGCGTTTGTCGCAGAAGAACGTGTGGTCGGTGGAGAGCGCGCTGATCGCCTTGCCGCACCGCCCCCTCAGGACGTCCGACCGGCGCCACCAGGCGATTCTCCGGCAGTTCCGGGCGTTTCGCGCGAGGGATCCCCACGGTCCGGCGACATTCTACGAAGGCAAGGAAACCTGGCTGTGATGTTCCGGTTACCGCTCTTGGATGTTGGCCGGATCGCCATCCAGATCGATGCGCATCACCCACTCGGCGTTAAGACGGTTGGCGTCAATCCACCTCTCGATCGTGGTAAGGTCGGGAGCCTCGATCTCAAGCAGCATCCGTCCGCCGAGTTGGCCGGCCACGGCGCGGCGCACCGTAACCTCGTGCGCGGCGAACGCCTGCGACATTAATTCGCGCATTGCTTGTTTAGTGAGACAAGCCGTGATGTGCGAGGAAAAATAGAGTGGCATATGCGGTCGGCTCCACGTGAAACAGGGAATGAATAGGTCTCCCTTGCGCGGCGCGGCGGCAGCGAATTACGGCCTGGGCTGCAAGGCGTCGAGCAGCAGCGAGGCCTTCTCGACGAGTTCATGCGCCTTCAGCAGGTTGTGGTCCTTGAGAGCCTGCTCGGATTGATTCACAAAAGCGCGGGCATCATCCAGGATTTGACGGTCTGCTGGTGTGGAATAGTAGGTGCTGTTCAGCCCGTCGATCCGCCGCCGGACGCTGCTCTGGTTTGTCGCGATCTCATCCTCACTGGCCGCCGAACCCGCAGGCTCGAGAGGTGGCGCCTGAGCCGCATCGGCCGGCGGCGTGGTGTCCGGCAAGGCAGATTCTTCAGGAACGCGAGAATCAGGCCGAGGCTTGGCCGGCCTTCGGGTCGCCGGCTGACTGGCCACCGTTGGCGATGTGGCGGCGGCCGGCGGCGCCGTGGGCTCCGGGGCCGGCGGAGGCGCCTCGATGGTCAGAATCTCGGGCGGGACTGAAAGGCCTGCCTTGGCGCGGGTTGAGGCTGCGGCGGGGGGCTGAACGTACACCACTCGCGGCCCGGTTTGCCGCTTAGGACAACCGCCAAGGAGCAGAGCGAAAACAACAGGAACGATTGCTTTTGATCCCAAGCTCACCCTGATTGTACCACCGCGGCCGATCTCCGCTATCATGGTTCCCTAACCGAAACGAGGACTACGTCAATGACCAAGCAAGAGATGCTCAAGAAGAAGGACGCTTACATCTTTCCTTGCGTTACAACCTACTATCCTGAACCGCTGGTGGCTGACCGCGCACAAGGCCACCACGTCTGGGATATCGACGGCCGTCAATATCTCGACTTCTTCGGCGGGATACTCACGATCAGCGTCGGCCACTGCAATCCCAAGGTCACGAGCAAGATCAAAGCGCAGGTCGACCGGCTGCAGCACGTCTCGACCGCCTACATCACGGAGCCGGCGGTGGCGCTCGCCGAAAAGCTGGCCCAGATCACGCCGGGCCGCCTTCAGAAGAGCTTCTTCACAAACAGCGGTACCGAGGCTAACGAAAAAGCGATCCTGGTGGCGCGCATGGCGACAGGAAGCTTCGACGTCGTGGCGCTGCGACACGCTTACAGCGGCTCCTCGCAGCTCACCAAGGCGATGACGGCTCTCTCAAGCTTCCGCAAGAGCAGCATCATAAGCGTCGGCATCTCACACGCTTTGAACCCTTACTGCTACCGCTGCCCCCTGAAGCTCACTTATCCCGGCTGCGGAGTGGCCTGCGCCGAAGACGTGGAGGATTCAATTCGCACCACCACCTCGGGATCGATCGCAGCGTTTGTTGCCGAGCCCATCCAGGGCGTCGGCGGATTCATCACGCCGCCGCCCGAATATTTCAAGATGGTGTTCACCATCGTGAAGAAATACGGCGGATTGTTCATCTCGGACGAAGTCCAGACGGGCTTCGGGCGCACCGGCAAAAAATGGTTCGGCATCGAGCACTGGGAAGTGGAGCCGGACATCATCACCTGCGCCAAAGGCCTCGCCAACGGCACGCCCGTCGGGGCCACCGTCGCCACGCCCGAGGTTGCGGACAGCTATAAGGGCGCTACGATCTCCACTTTCGGCGGCAATCCCGTGACCGCGGCGGCGGCGCGGGCGACGATCGAAGTGATCGAGGAGGACAAGCTGCTCGAGAACGTCGATCGCGTAGGCAAGTACTTCCGCAAGAAACTTGAAGGGCTGCAGGAGAAACACACGCTGATCGGCGATGTCCGCGGCATGGGCTTGATGCAGGGCCTGGAGCTGGTGAAGGACCGGAATTCGAAAGAGCCCGCGCCACAGGAGACCAATCAATTCATGGAGCGCTGCCGCGCTAACGGCCTGTTAATCGGAAAGGGCGGACTGTTCGGCAACGTCATACGGCTCTCGCCTCCACTGAACATCAGCGAAGCTCAGGTGGACGAGGCGATCGAACTCATGGACAAGTCGCTCGCCGAAATGAGGCCTTGAACAGGTCCGCACCGTCTGCCGGCGTCTTCTCCGACACCCGAGCGGCCATCCGCCTTAGCGCTGCGAGGACGGCGAGATGACCGTCACCCTGTCCCGAATATCATCGTACTCCCGGCGCGTTACGATCCCATCGCGAGGGCCGGCTGCCAGCGGCTGGCGGGATACGCCTCGGCCCGGAACGCAGGACCATCGCACTAGGCTAGCACCATGAGGTTCGCAACCCGCCTAGCGGCGGGGGTCTGCCGGCCGGGAGGCTGGCTCTGCACGCGACTGGCTGTTTTGGCGGAATGGGTTCGTTTGAGCCGATTTAAGCGGATTTAAGGCCATTTAAGGGGTCTTACGTGGGTTCGTTTTTGGCCCTTTTTCGGAAGCTTTTGTTGATTCTAAAGCACATTCTGGCTTCGGTCGGCTTCGTTTTGCAAAATT
>Ga0335078_10017176_pt1 | contig 10752 bp, 11 predicted proteins | sample Lox_Sample_32_FD_206711 | JGI IMG/M metagenome (GOLD analysis project Ga0335078, IMG submission 206711) | Soil microbial communities from Loxahatchee National Wildlife Refuge, Florida, United States - Lox_Sample_3.2 | ecosystem: Environmental > Terrestrial > Soil > Wetlands | place: USA... | reverse complement strand
CAGCGCGATACCCGGCTCAGTCTCCGCCTTCAACCATTCCGGCCAGCGATTCATATGCGACCGCAAGCGCCGGTCCTTGAGCGTCGAGGCAAGCTCGCGTGTGGCCTCCGTGCGGCGCTTTTTGAACTCACGTTTCAGTTCGCGCGCGGCCGGAGCGCCTGCGGCGTCGAGCACCTCGATCGCGATGTCGCAGTTGCGCGCTTCTCCGCATAGATCCATCAGTCCGCTCAGCCCCCGGCGCATCTTGCGGGCGCGGTCGAAATACGCGGCGTAAACGCGCAGAACTTGTTTGAACCGCCGGATCGCCACTCGCAGGTCGTGAACGGGTTTGGCCTTGGCGGGATTCTTCGAGGCTGTCCGAATGGCCGCGCGCAGAGTCGCAAGACTCTCTCGCGCTTTCGACTGTGCTTGCCGAACGGGAGCCGTCGCACCCCGCGTCATCGCTTCCCTCGAATCATTAGCTGCCGTCCGTACACCTCGTGAAACACGCTGGCCGTGCGCGAAGCGTGCCACTGTTCGATGTCAGTGTCCCGGTCTGAGCTCAGACGCAACTCTACCGCTCGATCCTGAATCGAAACCTCCACCCGCTCGACCTTCTGCTCCTGGCTCTGGTCCAGCGCCACGGCGATCCGCAGAAGCGGCGCCAGCAGAACGATCGCGTTCCGCAGCTCCGGATCCATCATTTGAAAGTCGAAATGCGACGGCTGCGGCATGGACTTGCGGTGGTAGCGGCTCAAATTCGCGATTCCCAGCCGTTCGCGGTCGGTGAAGCCGGGCATATCGGCGTTGAGGATCAAATAAAGCGAATGTTTGTGATGGCTCCGTTCGTTGACGTAGTGGCCGATGTTGAACAGGTACGCCGCGGCTTCGAGGATGCGCCCGTATGACGGCGTGAGGCGATGCAGCGGATGCAGCCCTTCGAACAGCATCGCGGCGAGCTGCGCGACCTTCCGGGCGTGATTCGCGGAAGTTCCATAACGCCGCCCCAGCGCACGGACCACGCGTCGCTCGTCTGAGTCGAGGTGATCCGGCTCGCGGCCGACGCGCCGGTGCAGCAGGTCCGCGATAATCCCGTCTCGCACGCCGGCGGTGGAGTAATACAGCCGCGGAATCGCGAGGTTGCCCATAACTTCGTTCAGCACGGCCACACCCGCAACGATGATCTCCGCCCGCTTCGGACCGATTCCGGTGACGTGGCGGCGCGATTCGAGACTCAGCCGCGACACATCCAGATACAGTCGACGGATCTGCGCGGCGGATGCGAGAAACCGGTCCGCCATGGCGCGTTTGGCCCGGCGGACTTTATTGGCGGCGCAAACCGCGGCGGCGGCGGTTGCCGAAGTCGCCACCATGCGTTCGATAGCTCCGGTGCCGATTCGCTCCACGGCTCCAGCGATACGCTCCTGAATGTACTTCTCCAAGCGGGCGAGCTCTCGTGGATCGGGTGGATCGGACTTCAGGAACATTTCGGTGAGCCGCACCGCGCCCAGCGGCCGCGAGAACGCGTCGATCATCCGTCCGCCTTCGCTCAGGATCAGCTCCGCGCTGCCTCCGCCGATGTCGGTAATCAGGATGCGCCGGCGCGGCTGCGGCCAGCGCGCCTGCACTCCCAGATGGATCAACCGCGCTTCTTCGAGGCCCGAGATGACCTCGACTGGCGTACCGAGAATCTGCGATGCCCGCGCCAGGAATTCGGCGCGATTGGTCGCATCGCGCAGCGCAGAAGTTCCCACCGCCCGCACCGCGAGCACATCCAGCCTGCGGTATTCTTCGGCCATCACCGTGAGGCTCTGGCAGGCCAGGTCCATGGCGGGCTGGCTCAAACGTCCTTCGCGGAAAACGTTTTCCCCTAATCGCACCACTTGCCGCGACGAAATCAGCTCGCGGAACTCGCTCCCCGGGCCGGCTTCGGCCGCCAGCATGCGGATGGAGTTGCTTCCTATGTCGATCGCGGCGTATCGGGGCATCGGCTCACTGAGGGAGCGCGCGCGCGCCCCGGTCACTCGCTATCATAAAGAAGTTCATGCCCCCCTTTCTTCCTCAGCGATTTAGCGGAAGGCTGATCGTGGTGGAAGGCATTGACGGATCGGGGAAGTCCACGCAGATATCCCTGCTTTCGCAGTGGCTTCGGCTGCGCGGCTACGCCGTGTCGTTCAGCGAATGGAACTCCTCGCCGCTGGTGCGCGAGACGACGCGTCGCGGCAAAAAGAAGGAGATGTTCACTCCGACCACATTCAGCCTGATCCACGCCACCGATTTCGCTGACCGCTTGGAGCGCTATATTCTGCCGCTGCTCAAAGCCGGCGCGATTGTGTGCGCCGATCGCTACGCCTACACTGCCTACGCTCGCGACGCCGTGCGCGGCGTGGATCGCGGCTGGGTGCGCAATCTCTACCGCTTTGCGATCAAGCCGAATCTGGCGTTCTATTTCAAGGTTCCGCTGGAGGTCGCGCTGGGCCGGATTTTGGGCGGGCGCAACGCGCTCAAGTATTACGAAGCCGGGATGGACTTGGGGCTCAGCCGCAACATCGAGGAAAGCTTCCGCATTTTCCAGGGACGCATCTTGGTCGAATACGAATCCATGATCGAGGAGATGGGATTTCACGTCATCGACGCGACCAAATCCATCGAGGCGCAGCAGCGGGAGATGCGGCGCATCGTGGTGCGCGAATTCGGCCGCGCCCGCCCGCCGGGAGTGCTGGGAACGGAGGTTCCGGTTGCCCGCGCCATCGCGTGAACCTCTGACGTTTTACCGGACTCCTCTGCCCGGAGTGGACATCTCCGAGTTCCAGGGGAAACTCATTGTCATCGAGGGTCCTGACGCCGTGGGCCGCAGCACGCAGGTGCAGCGATTGCGTCCGTGGCTCGAGGAACTGGGCCACGCGGTGCTCGATACCGGCATGGCCCGGTCCGCGCTTGCAGGCAAGGGAATCCGGCAGGCCAAGGAAGGCAACACGCTGGGTCCGATCACGATGACGCTGTACTACCTCACGGATTTCGCGGACCGCCTGGAAAACGAGATCATCCCGGCGCTGCGAGCCGGTTTCGTCGTGCTGACCGACCGGTACATTTTTTCGATCATGGCCCGCGCGATCGCGCGTGGGGAGGCTCGCGCGTGGATCGAGCAGAGCACTGGATTCGCGCTGGTACCGCATCTGGTGCTGTACCTGCGCGCGGATGTAAAGGATCTGATCAATCGCGTGGTGGTCGGGCGAGGCGCGTTCGATTACTGGGAGAGCGGGTTGGACCTGGGCTTCGGTCGCGATATGTACGAAAGCTTCGTGCGTTATCAGCACCGCCTGATCCGCGTCTTCGACCGGCTGGCCACGCCATACGGTTTCACCACGGTCGACGCAGGCCGCGCCCCGGACCAGGTGTTCGAGGCTCTGCGGACGGAGATCTCGAGGATATTCTCGCCGCAACCCGCGATTCGAAGAGCTCCGAGGCGTGCTGCGGCATCGCTCTCGGGCGCAAAGCCCCGGCCTGCGGCGGCGGGCAGACCTATAGCGTAGTGATGCTATGAAGTTCAGGGTTGTTCTGGAACGTGATCCCGAAACCGGGGATTACTCGGCGGTGTGTCCCGAACTCCCCGGCTGCGCGTCGGCCGGCGCCACGGAAGAAGAAGCTCGTCAAAATATCCGGGAAGCCATCGTACTTTACTTAGCCCCGAGCGAAATCGAGCGGACCTGATAAAGCGCGATTGCTCGCCTATTGATCGCGCAAGTCCCTGCGCGCTACCGGTTCTCCCGCATCTGATGCATGGAGTTGGTCGCCAATCCGAACACTAGCGTGGTCATCATGCATTTCATGAACGACGGCGTGTAACTGGTGAAGATCGAAGCCACGGTCAGGACGGCCGAAAAGATAAAGCCAACCTTCAGCACCGTCAGAAAGCGCTGCTGTACCGTGACTTTATTGGGATCGGCAGGGACCTCGCTGCCGCACATCGTGCACACTTTCTCGCTCTTGTGCATGGTGGCGTGACACGCGACACATTTCTCCACAAGGCAATTGTACCCGCAGGTTTAGTATTCAACCATCCAGTTTTCCCCCCAGTACTACTTAGGCTGGAGATCCTAGCGCCAAAAGCTCTACTCTCAAGAGATGAGTCCGGCTCCATTATCGAACTTCGATCCCGGCTTGACCCGTCAATACGCCGGCCCGCTGCTGCGCGTCGTCAACAAAGATGGCTCGTTCAACGTGCAGCGCACCGGCCTGAGCGGAGTCGCGGGCAGCGTGTATTCGCGACTCGTCGTCATCACCTGGCCGCGATTCTTCGCTCTGACCGCTGCCGCCTATTTGCTGGTGAACAGCATCTTCGCCGGTATTTTCGTCGCTCTCGGGCCCGGCGCTCTGCACGCGACGGAACGCGACCTCGGCCTGGGCGATTTCGGCCGCTCGTTCTTCTTCAGCGTGCAAACGCTAACGACCGTCGGCTACGGTTCGGTGTACCCGGTCGGCACGGCTGCCAATCTGGTTGCGGCCGCTGAAGCGGCCGTGGGGCTGATGGGATTCGCCCTTGCCACCGGACTGCTGTTCGCGCGATTCTCGCGGCCATCCTCAAAGCTGGTGTTCAGCGGCAAGATGGTGGTCGCGCCCCTTGGGGATGCAACTAGCCTTCAGTTCCGAGTCGCGAACCAGCGCAGCAACGTTTTGATCGAAGTGGAAGCCCGCATGATGCTGATCACGGTGGAACGCGGACCGGACGGCGAGTTCAAGCGCAACTTCCGCAATCTCGCGCTCGACCTTCCGGGAATCAATTTTCTGGCGCTGACCTGGACCGTGGTGCACAAGATCGATGAGACCAGTCCGCTGTTCGGCAAGACTCGCGAAGACTTTAAGGCTCAGCAGGCGGAGGTGTTGATTCTGGTGAAAGGCTTCGACGATACGTTCGGGCAGGTGGTGCACACGCGCTATTCTTACCGCTGGGACGAGATCGAATGGTCGGCGAAATTCGCACCCGCTTTCTTCACCGCGCCGGAAGGGCATCTGGTGCTGCACGTCGGGAAGATCGGCGATATCGCCCGGCTTTCTTAAGTTATCGCCGGCACAACGGAACCTGGCCCGCTGGGCGTGAGTACAAGTACCCTGCCCTGTTCGAGGGCGCGCAGGTCCTGTGCCGGCTAGCTTCCGGCTTTTCTCTTCTTAGCCAGGCGGGATAGAACGGCGAGCTGTTCCAAATACTCCTTGAGCGGACGCGCCGGCGTACCCCACACCACTTGCCCGGCTCGCACGATCTTCGATGTCAAGATGCCCGCTCCGGACCCGATCACCGCGCGCGATTCGATCCGCGCCTTATCGCCCACGCCCACTTGCCCGCCGACCACTGCGTAATCCTCGATGACCACCCCTCCCGAAAACCCGGTCTGAGCCGCGACTACGACATGCCGTCCGATGCGGCAATTGTGCCCGACATGCACCATGTTGTCGAGCTTGGTCCCTTCGCCGATCAAAGTTACGCCCAGCGCAGCCCGGTCCACGCAGGAGTTCGCGCCGATTTCCACGCGGTCGCCAATTTCAACCCTTCCGATCTGCGGAAATTTTTCGTACGCGCCCCCAGTGAAGACGAATCCGAACCCGTCCGCGCCGATAACGCTGCCGGAGTGCAGGATCACCGAGTCGCCGAGCGTGACGCTTTCATATAGCGTTACGCGCGAATGGAGCAAGCAGCGCGCCCCAATGCGAACGCGATCGCCGATCGAGCAACCGGGACCAATCGAAGAGTGCGGACCAATCTGCACACCTTCGCCGATCGAAACCAACGGACCGACATGCGCCGTCGGATCGATCACCGATCCACTGCCGATGACTGCTGAGGGATGAATGCCGGGCTTAAGCTCCGCGCGCGGATGAATTAGCGGAATCGCTAACGCGATGGCCGCACGTGGATCGGCAACGCGGATGATGCTGCGATTTTCTGGATTCGGATAATCCTGACGGACCAGTAGGCAAGCGGCTTGCGTCGATGCAGCGGATTTCGCGCCGCGTCCTGCACTGACGAACGATAGGTCCTCCGCGCCCGCGTCTTCCAAAGCGGCGACCTTGCGCACCTCGGCATCCGGACCTTCGCAGGAAGCCTTTAGCCCGGCGGCATTGAGAAATGCCGCGAGCTCACTTACTCGCATTCCCTAAAGGTAGCGCTATTTCTCGCTCCGGCCGGCGGGAAGAGCGCCCCGCCTTAGCCGCATGCATACGGTTCCAGCGGAGCGCACTGACCAACGGTTGTAGGATCTGCAAGGTTAGTGTGGGTAGGGCAGTGAAGTTCTCAGTCAACTCCGGGCTAACATGTCACTGCGCCCAGCGCCGCCGATCCAACTGCGTTCACATATTTCCGGAACACGCCGGACTCATACCTCAGCGCTGGCGCCTTCCACGCCTTCAGCCGCGCCGCAATCTCCTCCGCCGGAATCTCCAGCTCGATACGGCGATTTTCAATATCCAGCAGGATGCTATCGCCTTCCTTCACTGCGGCAATCGGACCGCCCACGAAAGCCTCCGGCGCAACGTGTCCGACCATGAAGCCGCGCGTTGCTCCGCTGAAGCGGCCATCGGTGAGTAGTGCCACGCTGTCCGACAATCCCGCGCCCACAATCGCGCTGGTGACGCCGAGCATCTCCCGCATTCCAGGCCCTCCCTTGGGGCCTTCGTAGCGGATCACCACAATGTCGCCGGCCTTGATCTTCCCGCTGGTCACCGCGGCCATCGCCGCTTCCTCGCAGTCGAAAACGCGTGCTGGCCCGCGCTGGCTCTTGCGGTCGATGCCCGTCACCTTGATGACCGCGCCTTCCGGCGCGAGACTGCCCTTCAAAATCACGAGCCCGCCAGTTTTTTTAATCGGATTGCTCAGCGGATGGATCACCGGTTGTCCCGGAGTCTCTTTCGCCTCGGCCGCTTCCTCCCCGAATGTTCTGCCGGTAACGGTAAGCGCGTCGCGATGCGCGTATCCGCCCTCGCTCAAGCGCTGCGCGACCACGCCCCACCCGCCGGCCTTGTCCACGTCCGCCGCGACAAACTTCCCCGCCGGCTTTAAATCAACAAACAGCGGAGTACGCGCACTGATCGTCTGGAAATCATCAATCGAGAGAGGCACGCCCGCTTCGTGAGCCAGTGCGAGCAGGTGCAGAACCGCGTTGGTCGATCCGCCCGTTGCGGCGACGGCGGCGATCGCGTTTTCGAACGCCTGGCGCGTGGCGATATCGCGCGGCCGGCGCTCTGCCTTCACAGCGTCCATCACGATCTGTCCGGCGTGAAATGCGATCTGGTGCTTGCGCGCGTCCACCTGCGGCACCGCGGCTGAATTCATCGGCGAAAGCCCGATCATCTCCATCACCGTCGCCATGGTGTTCGCGGTGTACTGCCCTCCGCACGCGCCCGCGCCGGGGCAAGCCGAATTCTCGATCGCTGTTAGTTCTTGTTCGCTGATGCGGCCGGCGATGCACGATCCCAGTGCCTCGAACACATCTTGGATGGTCAGGTCGCGCCCATTGTAATGGCCCGGCAAGATCGAACCTCCGTACAAGACCACGCCCGGGACATTCAGGCGCAGCAGCGCCATTCCCGCGCCGGGGATGGTCTTGTCGCAAGCCACCAGCGCGACGACGCCGTCGAACATATGGCCGCGGCAGACCAGCTCAATCGAATCCGCGATCAGATCGCGGCTGACCAGGGAGGCTTTCATGCCTTCCGTGCCCATGGTGATGCCGTCGCTGATCGCCACGGTGTTGAACTCCATGGGCGTGCCGCCAGCCTCGCGAATGCCCGCCTTCACGTGAGTCGCAAGCTCGCGCAGATTGTAGTTGCACGGCATGGTCTCGATCCACGTATTTGCGACGCCGATAATCGGCTTCTTGAGATCGGCGTCGGTGAAGCCAATCGCCTTGAGCATGGAGCGAGCCGGGGCGCGGTCCCGTCCCTGCGTGATGGTATAGCTCTGAAGTTTCATGGAAACTTCCATCGTAACGCAGGCGAGTTATTCGGCGGATCTTACCAACCGGATCATGCTGATGTTGACCGTGAAGCTGCGGTCGTCGGTGGGCACGCTCCACTCCGGCGACGCGTGAATATCGATTCTGTACGTCTCACAATCCTCCACCGGCGCTTCCAGAACGAAGATTCCCGGACGCGTCAGCTTCCACGACCCCGCTTGAGCGCCATTAACATCGACACGCACTTCGCCCGGAATCCCGTGACCCGACGCGTAGCCGCGAATGCGCAGCTTCTGCTGTCCAACGTCGACTCGCTGAAGCGTTGCGGAAGCGGACGCGCCGATCCACCGGTACTTGTTTCCGAAAACTCCTTCGATCTCGTACCAGCCGTCAAGCAGATGCTTCGCATGACTCGCAAGCGAGAAATCGATAATGTCCTCGCGCTCGCCCGGGTACAGCTCACGCCGCGACTTCGAAGGCAGCAGATTGTAGACTTCCCCCTCATTCGGCGCGCGATACAGGCAGCGGATGCACGCGAGCGTGCCCTGCTGATCGAGCGCCATCTGCGAATGGCAATCCGGACAGCGCAGGAAATCCTCGAAACGGTTGAAGCCGCGCGGCGTCGAGTCGCCCGCTTTGCGGCACACCCCCGCCAGCGTTCCCCCCAGCAGCCGAGCAGCGCGCCACTCCGAGCCATGCGGATCGAGGCGAATCGCCGCGCGCTTAACCCATCGCTCTCCCCATCCGCGCTCCGGAACAAAAACGTTGAGCTCGTGCGCGACGAAATATTTCGCCACCAGTTCGCGCCAGCCCTTCAAGTCCAGGCTGTGATTCTGCCGGATGCCAAAGCTCTCTTCCTGATCGGCGCCGATCACGTCGCGCACTAGATACCCGATAAGACCCCAGTCGTAGAGCTTCCGCTCCCACGGCTTCATCGAAGCGAAGTACGGGCAGCGATACAGGCGGAGCGACAGCGCCCGCAGCAGCGGCTCCTCCGCGAACAGAAAAACGCCACCAGGTTGCAACACTCGCACGACCTCTTCGAGTACGCTGCCGATGTTCATGAACTGGCTGAGCGTCTGAAACGTGCAGACCATTCGCAGGCTTTCGTCGGCGAAGGGCAGATGGAGCGCGTCGCCCGCGACCCGCACCGGAGCGCGCTGCAATCCCCAAGCATCCATCAACGCGCGGCCGTGCCGCAGCGAATCAGCCGAAAGATCCAGGGCGAATCCCCTGGCTCCGAAATCGTTGGCGAGCATGTAGCTGGTATGCCCGGCATTGGCGCCGATCTCCAGGAACGGCGTCATCTCGCCGATGAACTCGCGATGCGCGCGGATCACTTCGGCGCGGCGCTGGTTCTCCTCCGCATAGATTCGCAGATTGCGCTCGGGCTGGCCGAAGGAAGCGAAGTTGTGAAACTCCACCTGCGCGCGCTGGACTGATAGCGATTGAGCCTGATCCAAAGTTCGATTCACTGCTGAGAGTCGATCCACACCCCGCCGCGCATGACGCGCTCGTGATCGCCCTCGAGGATTAAATTCGCCGGATGCCCCACCGCGATCGGTTCACCGCCCGGGATCGGTTCGATAGTCATGCCGCGGCCGCTGGTGATTTTCGCGCCGATGGGAACGGGCGTCGAAGATTGCGGCCCGACTGCTCGAAACTTACCGTCGGCGACGACCACAACCGAGTAGTCCAGCGGAGCTCCGCCGCCGCCCGGCTCCAGTTTCGCGCCCACGATCACCTGTACTCCCGAATCCTCCGGGTGCACGCACCCCGCCAGCAAACACAAGCAAACCAACGGAGTCAAGCCCGCCCAGCCCCAAAAGCTTCTCACCCATCGCACACCCTTCATCATAACGGCTGCTAGAATGGGCAACGAATGCAAGTATTACAAGCCGGCCGGCACAAGTTCTTGTTGCTGGAGCTGGAGGTCGAATCCATCGAGCACGTCGCGCGCCAGGCCGGATTCGCGTTCAAGCTGGAAGACGATGCGCGCCGCGTCGTGCTGGATCTGCACGCGGAGAACCGGCAATCGCCATTGCTGTTGTTCGACGCGACGGACTCCGGCAATCTGGGTTGGTTTTCGCGCTGCCACTTCTATGTCGACGGAGCCAGCGGCGCCGTGCTGCAAACCCCGATTACCGTCGCGAATCAACGTGACCGCAGCGGACGCGCTCTGCCCAACGCAGTGCGCGTGCAGATCAACAAGGAATTGCCCGCGAACTTCCGCCTTCCCAATCGCACGCCGGTAACGGAGCAAACCATCTATCTGGTGCTCTCGAATTTTCTGACGGCCTTGCTCAATACCGGAGTGGGCGTTTGCGGTGGATCTGTCGTCAAACCTTTGGCCGGACGGACCGAACCCGCGGGATCGCGCAACTAGGTTCGTATGGCCAAGCTGATCGAATACCAAGACGCGCCGCCCGCCGTCCGCGCCGTTTACGACGACATCATGGCGACCCGCCAGACCGATTACGTCAATAATTTTTGGAAGGCTTTGGCGCACGATCCGGTCACTCTAAAGCGCACCTGGGAATCGATCAAGCAGATCATGCAGCCCGGCGCTCTCGACGCGCTGGTCAAGGAAATGGTCTATCTCGCCGTGAGCGCGACTAACCAATGCGGCTATTGCATCGCGTCTCACACGGCAGCCGCGCGAAAAGCCGGCATGACCGACGCGCAATTCGCGGAGTTGATGGCCGTGGTCGGCATGGCCAACGAGACGAATCGCCTCGCCAGCGGCTATCAAGTCGAGATCGACGAACGCTTCCGTGTATGACAGCCTCCCGGCTGCTTTTCGTGCTCTCGGCGATTTCAGGCGCTG
>Ga0335078_10017175_pt1 | contig 10752 bp, 8 predicted proteins | sample Lox_Sample_32_FD_206711 | JGI IMG/M metagenome (GOLD analysis project Ga0335078, IMG submission 206711) | Soil microbial communities from Loxahatchee National Wildlife Refuge, Florida, United States - Lox_Sample_3.2 | ecosystem: Environmental > Terrestrial > Soil > Wetlands | place: USA: Florida... | reverse complement strand
AGATGCGTCACGGGGGACATGCTGCGCTCCATGGCTCCCCATCCCATCGTTTTCGCCTTGGCCAATCCGGTCCCTGAGATCAGCTACGACGAAGCCAGGGCGGCGCGATCAGACGTCATCATTGCCACCGGCCGGTCCGATTATCCCAACCAGGTCAACAATGTTCTGGGTTTCCCCTTCATCTTCCGGGGGGCGCTTGACGTGCGGGCGCGCGCCATCAACGAGACCATGAAACTGGCGGCCACGCGCGCGCTGGCGGCACTTACCAAGGAGGACGTGCCCGATTCCGTGCTACGGGCTTACGGCGTCACCCGACTGCAATTCGGGCCGGAGTACATCATCCCCAAACCCTTTGACCCGCGCGTGCTGATCTGGGAATCCACGGCAGTGGCGGAAGCCGCGATGGAGAGCGGCGTGGCCCAGATTACCGTGGACCTCGACGAGTATCGCGAACAACTGCAGAGGCGCCTGGGCCGCACATACGCCGTGATGCAGAACATCCATTACCGCGCCAAAGCCGCGCCCAAACGGATCGTATTTTCCGAAGGCGAAAACGAGAAGATCATCCGCGCCAGCGTCCGGCTGGTGGAAGAGAACATTGCTCATCCCATCCTGCTGGGGCGGCCGGCGGTGATTGAGGGCAAATTCCGTGAACTGGGACTGGGCAAGGAGCGAGCCGAGATTATCGATCCGACCGCCTCCCCGCGACTCACCCCCTATGTCGATGAATTCTTCCGGCTTCGTCATCGCTACGGCATCACTCGTACCGAGGCCCGGGAGTGGATGCTCAACAGCAATTACTTCGGCGCCATGATGGTCCACATGGGTGACGCGGACGGTTTTATCGCCGGGGTCAGCCAGCATTATCCGGAGACCATCCGGCCGGCGTTGCAGATCATCCGGACCCGTCCGGGGGTGGACCGTGTCTCCGGTCTCTACGTGATGGCAACCAACAAGAACGTCTACTTCTTCGCGGACACCACCGTCAACATTGAGCCCACGGCCGAGCAGTTGGCGGAAGTCGCCGTCCTCTCGGCGGAAGTGGCGCGCTGGTTCAATGTGGACCCGCGCGTAGCCATGCTATCCTTCTCCAACTTCGGCAGCACCCGCCACCCGTTGGCCGACAAGGTTCGCCGAGCCACAGCGTTGGTGAAGGAGAAAGCCGAGGGGCTGATCGTGGAAGGCGAAATGATGGCGGACACGGCCATAGTGCCCGAGTTGGTCACGGAGGACTACCCCTTTTCGCGTGTCAAAGGCGACGCTAACGTTCTGATTTTCCCCAGCCTGGAAGCAGGCAACATCGCATATAAGCTGATGATGCGGATGGGGGGCGCAGACGCCCTGGGGCCTATACTGATGGGATTGTCCAAGCCTGTGCACGTCTTGGCGCGCGGTTGCGAAGTGGAAGAGATCGTCAATATGGCGTCCATCGCCGTCGTCCACGCGCAAGTGGGGGTGTTGGGAATTCAGCAGTCCCCTGCCCGCGCGGTCAAGCCTACGGCGGCATAAGCAAGCGCAAGAGCCAGCCGAGATCCTGGCTTAGCGCGCTCGGATGGATTCAACCACCGTACGGCAGAGGGATTCGACCTGGCGAAACTCACTGGCCGATGTGCCGCAGCTTGCCCGGAATATGCTGCCCCTGGAGATCACATAGGATTGCAGAACTTGGGTGGCCAGTTCACCTGGCTTGAAGGCCTCCATCACTACGGCGGGCATCCCATTGAGGTTTTTCTTTTCAGACTGCCGAACCTGGAGGCCGGAGATTATTCCATTTAGAGTGTCATCATTAGATCTGGCAGGATCAAGGGGAAGCTCTTCTAATACTATAGTGACGTCCGGCTTTGAGATCCCGAAGGAGACACGGAGGGTAACGGCAGTTTTCGTCCGCTCGACCTCGAATGCCTGGGCCGGGACGAAGACAGTTTTATCACCGCTCGGGAAGCTCTGTTCTTTGAATCCGGCCGGCACGTTCGACCCACCTGCGGAGGCTGGAGCGGCCCCTTCCGCTCGCAGCCGCCTCGCCAGGTCACCGAGCGAAACCTCTGGGGCGGGGTTGGCAACGGGGGTTGCACCTGACCCTTCCGTAGCGGAGTGCGGTGGCGCTTGGAGGGATTTTTCAAAGGCGGCCAAATCGGCCTCGCGCTCCGGCGGCGTATCCGCCACGACCCGCCGGGCCGTTACCGCGTATTCCTTGTTCACCGTAAACACCGGCAGAGCAATCCTCACCGGTTCATTGTTGTCCGAGCTCTCGAGGCTGTAGCCGGTTTCCGACTGGATGGTTTTATATAGAAAGCTGATCCGGTGCCCGTCCAAGTCGAGAAGATACGTCCAGACCCCATTGGCGCCCAACCGTTCCGACATCTCTGCGGCATTCGACTCCGAAGACACGGCACGGGCTTGGTAGGGGACATTCATCGACAGCCGGACCTCGGCGTTCGGGCGGCGAGCAATGGGGATGTCAGCCACGTATTCCGTTAAGATCGTCATCCTGATCCCGGGTTTGATCATGCCCGGGATGGGGAAGTCAGCAGACTCGCGCTGCTGGCCTTTCGCCAGAGGCTGACTGGAGATGCGGGAAATAAACAAGGCCTGGGCGATGGACCGCAGATCCTCCACATCGAGAACATAGCGGTCCTGAATCAGATGTGGGGGCACTTCCGAGAGTCTCAGATTGCCGTCGGCCCCGGTGGCCAGGGCCAAGGGTGTGGACTCAAGCTTGTGGAGACACGCCTCCAAATCAGCCACTTGGGCCGTCGAAACCCAATTGCTTACGCTGAGACCTTGGAATTGCATCGTCCCGCGCAGGGGCTCACCGGGCAGACCCACAGCAAATGTAGCGACGATTTCCCCATCCACTCGATACTGGCGTGGAGTCAAGGGCGGAGCCTCGTTTGCGTGCGTGCGGGGGTCCACCCGGACGGTCAAATTCATCTTCTGTGAGAAGGCGTACCGAATGCCCTCCCCGGGGTGATATTCCGCGCTGAGTGCGACCTGCCCCGCGCTTGAGGCTTGGTTGGCAGATTGGGAGCTAGAGGCTCCGGACCCGATAATGAGAGCCAGAGAGAAGGTTAGAGGGAACATTTCAATGCACTTCATGTCTCCTCCTCGGGTCCTGATAACATGCCTAGGGGGGTGATGGCAATGCCAATTAACGTCAAATGCTGTATGTGCCTGAAAATACACAAATTCATGACGTTATGACCGATTGACATACGACACCTGCCCCCTGCCCTTCCACTGGCCCTCCAACTGCAAAGCAAATCCTAGCCGGGGTGTTAAGGAACCCGGACAAAAAGGACCACTTCATGGAGATTCGCCGCATTGATGCCTTGGATTATCACCGGCAAGGCCGCAAGGGCAAGATCGAACTGACCCCCACCAAGCCCTGCCGTACGCAATGGGATTTGAGCCTCGCCTACACCCCTGGCGTGGCCGAGCCCTGCAAGGAGATTCACAAGAACCCGGACCTTTCCTTTGAATACACGGCGCGGGGGAACCTGGTCGCAGTGGTTTCCAACGGCACAGCGGTGCTGGGGCTGGGCAACATTGGTGCTTGCGCTTCCAAACCTGTTATGGAAGGCAAGGGTGTGCTCTTTAAGCGTTTTGCGGACATCGACGTTTTCGACCTGGAAGTCGGCTCGCAGGATCCGGAAGATGTTATCAGGTTCTGCCAGCTTCTCGAGCCCACCTGTGGAGGCATCAATCTGGAGGATATCAAAGCCCCCGAGTGCTTTTACATCGAGGAGAAGCTGCGACAAACGATGTCTATTCCGGTCTTTCATGACGATCAGCACGGGACGGCCATCATTTCAGGAGCGGCCCTGCTGAACGCCCTGGAGTTGGTGGGCAAGCAAATTGACCATGTGCAAGTAGTCTTCAATGGTGCGGGTGCTGCAGGGCTGGCGACCGCGCTGCATTATGTGCGTCTGGGGGTACGCAAGGAAAACATCACCATGTGCGATATCCACGGCGTGATTTATGAAGGCCGCGCCGAGGGCATGAATCCGTACAACTCGCGCTTCGCCGTGAACACCTCCAAACGCCGCCTGGCCGAGGTGCTGGAAGGCGCGGACGTTTTCGTGGGACTGTCCGTGGGTGACTGCGTGACGGGCGAAATGCTGCAAGTCATGGCGGATCGACCCATCATCTTTGCCATGGCCAACCCGACTCCGGAGATCAGTTACGAGAGAGCCAAGGCCGCCCGGCCAGACGCCATTGTGGCCACCGGCCGCTCCGACTTTCCCAATCAGGTCAATAACGTTCTGGGATTCCCCGGGATTTTTCGCGGCGCACTGGACGTGCGGGCGCGGGCCATCAATGAAGATATGAAAGTGGCCGCCACACACGCCTTGGTGGCTCTGGCCAAGGAGGACGTACCGGACTCCGTGCTGCGCGCTTACGGCCTGGGCCGGCTGCAATTCGGGCCGGAGTACATCAACCCCAAACCCTTCGATCCTCGTGTATTGATTTGGGTGGCGGCGGCCGTGGCGGAAGCCGCCATGCGCACGGGCGTGGCGCAGGTGCAAATCGACCTTGCCGGCTATCAGGATGAACTCGCCCGCCGCCTGGGCCGCACCTACGAAGTCATGGAAACCGTGCGTCACCGCGCCCAGGCTGCGCCCAAGCGCATTGTGTTTTCCGAGGGCGAACACGACAAGGTGCTACGTGCCAGCCACCAGATCCTGGCGGAAGGTATTGCCCACCCCATCCTGCTTGGGCGGCCCGCGGTTATCGAGAATCGGCTGAACGAACTGGGGTTTGAAGATCTCCACCCCGAGGTGATTGACCCCCTACGCTCCTCGCGCTTTGACGCCTACGTGCAGGAGTTCTATCGCCTGCGCCGGCGGGGTGGCGTTACCCAGAGCGAGGCCCGCGAGCAGATGCTCAACCCCAACTACTTTGGCGCCATGATGGTGCACATGGGGGACGCCGACGGCTTCCTGGCAGGAGTAAGTCAGCATTACCCGGACACCATCCGGCCGGCGCTGCAAATCATCCGCACCCGGCCCGACGTACACCGCGTCGCCGCCGTTTTCGTAATCGTGACCAAGAAGGACATCTACTTTTTCGCCGACACACACGTCAACATCGAGCCTTCGGCGGAGGATCTGGCGGAAATAGCCCTGCTGGCAGCCGAAGTGGCCACCGAATTTGAAGTCGAGCCGCGCGTCGCCATGCTTTCCTTTTCCAACTTCGGCAGCGCCGATCATCCCACGGCCGAGAAAATGCGGCGGGCCACGGAATTGGCTTTGGAAAGAAATCCCGAGTTGATGATCGACGGAGAAATGATGGCCGATACCGCCCTGGTGCCGGAGATCATCGAGCAGGAGTATCCCTTCTCCTCGCTCAAAGGCGGCGCCACCGTGCTGGTCTTCCCCGATCTGGGCGCCGCCAACATCGCCTACAAAATGATGATGCGCATCGGCGGAGCGGAATCGCTGGGGCCGATCCTGATGGGACTCTCCAAGCCCGCGCACGTTCTCCAGCGCGGCGCCACCGTTGAGGAAATCGTCAACATGGCCGCCATCGCCGTCGTCGACGCGCAGAAGATCGCCGTGCAAAGGCGCGAACTGCCCGGTGCGTCCGCGGCCTGAGGAATTTCATGCCGCGAATCCAATAATCTGACGGGTGGGGCGTACCAATGGATCACATCCCACTCGTCGCATGGATCATAGTAATGGCGGCAGCGCTGGGCTTGAACATTTGGTTTTATTACTACCACCACGAGTGGATCGTTGTTGACTCCTTGGCAATTGCTGTGGGCCTGGCGCTTTATGCAGTCAGGAAGAACCGTTCGTAGTCCCTGGAAAACTCCGGGGGCGACGAGTGGTCACACGCTATTCATTTGGGCTTTTCCCTGTTGACATACTACATAAACAACGCTAAGCTCTGACCTGTTGACGTTCTAAAGGAGAGTTCGCCAGTGGCTTATTGCAAGGGAGAGATCCTGCAAGGAACGTTGGACCTGATGGTGCTCAAGGTTTTGGAGGGCATGGGGCCCACGCACGGGTACGGGATTGCCCGCCGCCTCGAACAGATTTCGCAGAACCTGCTCGAGATGAACCAAGGCACGCTCTACCCGGCCCTCCTCCGCCTCCAGCAACGGGGCTGGATCGCGTCCAAATGGGGAGCTTCCGACAACCATCGCCGGGCGAAGTTCTATTCCTTGACCAAGGCGGGAAGGAAGCAGCTTGCCGTGGAGAAGGAGAGCTGGGAGCGGACGGTCGCGCTTATGGCGCGCCTGCTGGCAGTGACGGGGTAACCGTGAAAACCTCCGTAACCGCTCTCGGTTGCCGTTAAAGTCGAACTACGGGGTTTCAAGTCCTTAACTGAAGACTGAGAACTGAGAACTGACAACTGAGGACTGCCCATGACTCAACTGCGCATCCTGGCTTCGCGAATCGCCGGTCTGTTCCGCAAAGCGCGGTTGGAGGAGGAACTCGATGAGGAGGTGCGCTCGCACCTCGAAATGCTGATAGAAGAAAACCGGCAAAAAGGAATGCCGCCCGGGGAAGCTCGTTATGTTGCGCTGCGCGCCTTTGGCGGGGTCGATCGAGCAAAAGAACGTTACCGCGAGCAACGCGGTCTGCCTGCCCTGGAGTCGTTCTTTCAAGATGTTCGCTATGCGTTGCGCGGTCTTCGCAGGAATCCCGCATTCGCGACGGTCGTAATCGCCACGCTCGCCCTCGGGATTGGCGCATCCAGCGCCGTCTTCAGTGTGATCGATCCGCTCTTGTTTCGAAGCTTGCCTTATCCCAAGGACGACCAGCTTGTGTCGGTGGGGTACCTCGGCCCCGTGGACAACAATGAATTCAATGTGGTCAGCAGCTATTTCGACTGGCAGCGGGGAGCAACCCTCTTCCAATCTCTAACGGCCATGAGGGCCGGCACCGGGTGTGATGCCATGGTGGGCGATAGGCCGCGCCGCATCGCCTGCCAGATCGTAGCGGGCAATTTCCTTCGCACTTTCGGTGTCACACCGGTCATCGGTCGTGACTTCAATCCGGACGATGACCGGCCCCATGTCCCGTCTGTGGCGCTCCTGTCCTACGGATTCTGGAGGACCGCCTTCGGTGGCGACGCGAACGCGTTGGGCAAGACTCTCATCGTCGACGATCAACCCGTCAAGGTCATCGGGGTCCTTCCCGGGGATTTCGTCATGCCTCAGCTTGGTGAGATTGACGTAATGATGCCCGCCCGCCTGGATCCCAGCCTGCCGCGATCCCAGAATTCCAGTTCCTTTTTACGCACCTTCGCGCGGCTGCGGGAGGGCGTATCGATTGACCAGGCGCGTGAACAAATGCTTCCGCTCTTTGCCGCCACCGTCGCGCAGGACGTACCCCCGGAGTTGCGCTCCGAGGTGCGCCTGGTGGTTCGCTCGCTACGCGACCGGCAGATCCACGAAGTGAAGCTCTCCTGCTGGATGTTATTTGGCTCGGTGCTGGCCCTCCTGCTGGCGGCGTGTACGAATATCGCAAACCTGATGCTGGCGCGAGCAATAGCCCGCCGGCGCGAGGTGGCGATGCGGGAGGTTCTGGGGGCGGGGCGCGGCCGTCTGATGCGACAAACTCTGACCGAATCGATGATGCTCGGGATTCTGGGGGGCGTGGCAGGATGTTTCACGGCCTGGATTCTCCTGCGGGTCTCCATCACCCTCGCCCCGGGAGGGATGCTGCGCCTTGACCATGCGCAGATCGATGCACGAGTCCTCACCTTCGCGCTGGCGGCGTCGATCGCCACTGCCTTGCTGTTTGGGTTGGCACCGGCACTCGAACGGCCCCACCCGGAAGCATTGGCAAGTTGGCATTCTGTGGGAACGGGACGGACGCTATTTCGCAAGGCGCTGGTGTCGGGGCAGGTGGCGATTTCTCTTTTGCTGCTCAGCGGGGCGTCGCTCTTGCTGCGCAGCCTTTGGAAACTTCAGACCCAACCTCTGGGTTTTGAGCCCGAACATGTGGTGACCGCCTCCTTCAGCTTGCGCGGGCACCGGTATACCTCCCCTGAGGCCAAAGCCAGGTTCTTTGACGACCTGGAAATGCGGCTGAAAAGCATTCCGGGCGCCGGAGTGTTCGCTCTTAGCGACTCCATTCCCCCTCGCGGCTCGATGGGCCGTCCCTATTCGAACCTGCGGATCGCGGGACATCCGCCGGTCGCTCAAAACGGAGGAATGGTCGAATTCCGGTGGGTGACTCCCGACTACTTCCGCGCCTTGAATATTCGCATCCTCGCCGGACGTCCTTTTGAAGAGAGCGAACGTGCTTCCGGTGAGTCGCCTATCGTATTGAGCGCCACATTGGCCCGGCGTCTGTTCGGCAATGAAAGGCCCCTGGGGCAGCAGTTGGACCTGGAAGTCAGCGGTCATTGGTGCCCCGTCGTGGGCGTGGCCGCCGATATCAAGAATAATGGGCTGACCGAAGCTTCCGATCCTGAATACTACCGCCTCCGGATGCACAACTCGCAAGAGACGGGCATGAGCGGCGTTGCGATATTCCGCACATCCCTCGACCCAAGTGTGCTGGGGCGCTGGATACGAAAGGAGTTCGCCGAACTCAACCCTTCGCTGCCGGTCGAAGTGGGAACTCTGGAACAGACGGTGGACAGATTCCGCGATCGGCCGCGCTTTGTGACCATGCTGGTAAGTATGTTCGCAGCTCTCGGATTAGTGCTGGCCGCACTCGGATTATTCGGCGTGCTCTCATTCCTGGTGACCTGCCAGTCCCGGGAAATAGGGGTGAGGATGGCCATCGGCGCCCGGCCTGTCGATATTGTCTGGCAGATTCAGAAGCACGCCGGAATCTGGACGGGGGTGGGGGTGATCATCGGGTTGGGAGGATCATTGGCGCTGGCGCGTACGATTCGCGGTCTGCTCTTCGAGGTCTCGCCCACCGACCCGGTTTCCCTTGTCATCGCTACGGTAGTGTTGGAGGTTACGGCGATCTTCGCGGCGGGGCTCCCTTCCTACCGCGCAGCCCATATCGACCCTGCCGTGACCTTGCGGAACGAGTAAGTCCTTGTGACCCCGAATGGATGCCCGGCGCCTGCCTAAATCCGATTGATGGTGCCGCGGCAGCTCGCGTGTCCGCAGCGGCACCGCATGGTTTCATCGGTGTGGTCGTAATTGTAGTCGACGGTCAGTTCTTCACCCTTGCAGATCGCGCGCAAGCTCATATAGATGATATGCCCCTTCATAATGCGCGAGACTAAGTTGGGCTGACAGGAATGATTGACAAGTTCCGCGCCGGAGCCTCCCACTGCCCCGTCCACGGTCCAGTAGTGATCGAGGACGAAAAGGTAAGGCGTTTTGCCGCGCCGCTTCGCCTCCCGCGGGCCGATTTTCTCCCCCCGATACTCAATCACCTTGCGGTTGGCGGGGATGTTCTGATCGGCGTAAACGCCCCAACGGTGAATCTTTGATAGTGCGGCGCGAAGGCGGTAACAACAATACTTGGAATCAATAACAGGGGTAACCGCCTCCCCCTTTCTGGACTTGGTCATAGTGCCAAAACCGGGTGCCTCCTCGGGGATTCTAAGCGGCTTAGCTTATCACACTCGATGTTCTCAATCTCTCCACTGAGTTACCCATGACAGCGGAAGTCACGATGCCATCGCTTGCGTCATGAGAGTATCTCGGTCGGGTTGCTCCATTATTTTCCTGCACGCGCAAAAAGAAATGCATCGAAGCTGCGCTTCTCATGGCTATTTGTAATAATCAGCTTTCCTCAACTCGCGAAGTTCCTGCCGCCGCCTGAGAAGATCCAAGATGTAATCCTTCAGCATTGCTTCGAGGACCCCCGTCTCGTCGTTGTACCACAAGGCGGGTGGCAGTTTGATGTCAAAGGCGTGGGTGAAAGCCTCAATGTACTCTTCCGTCTGTTTGACGATCCTAGCGCTTAAGGTCTTTCGTGTGCCGTCCGCCAGGATGGCGGTGCAGTCTGTCTCGCCGGGGCTCCCTTCCTCCGCCGTTTTCCCCTTATAAACCGCGTAGATGGCAAGATACTCTGCCTCCTCAATCGGCATATCCTTGCTGTACATGTTCCGAACAAAGGTTTGAGCAGGCTCCTGGCTGCCACCTATGATCTCGAAGCGTTCGACCCGCTGAGTTCCGCCACGGTCCATCTTCAGAAGCCGGACGCCCTCTGCCGGGGATGCCAATCCGAGGAGCAGCGAGTAATCGAGCGGCATGCGCACAGGATCAGGGCTCCGCGGGAGGGGCCGCTCACGGTATTGCAGGTTCCGATCAGCCACGATCCCGGCGAGTTCATCAAGTGAGGCGGCGTCGGGCAGGCAATTATCGAACTCTCCCACGATAGCATCGATGAGATCATAGTCCCCCGTGCCGACAATACTTGCCGTGAACCCACTCCTCTTTCGCAGGTTGAAGAGGGTGTGGCAGTAACCAGACCCACCCGGATCTTCATACTTCATGTCAGCAGCCAGGGCAATTCCAGCATCGCAGAGTACGCCTGCAGCGACCGTCACCGGTTTTCTCCTTCATCTGAGAGGGGTATGGACGATACGGCGGGCTGGGCAATTTGTCAAACCGGCTGCACCCCGAATACGGCCGTCCCCCTAAGGGAAAACCCGCATAACAATCAAAGTACTCGTACCTTCGTACCATTGCTAACGGCGTACCCCCCTGTAAACTGGCCTCCTGGTAGGAACACGCACGTCAGGGTGCGGCGATTTGGTTCTGAGCATTGGCGCATTTGAGTTGAACCTTCAGCAGGACCGAGCCAATGTATGGTCTTATCG
>Ga0335078_10017174_pt1 | contig 10752 bp, 10 predicted proteins | sample Lox_Sample_32_FD_206711 | JGI IMG/M metagenome (GOLD analysis project Ga0335078, IMG submission 206711) | Soil microbial communities from Loxahatchee National Wildlife Refuge, Florida, United States - Lox_Sample_3.2 | ecosystem: Environmental > Terrestrial > Soil > Wetlands | place: USA... | reverse complement strand
GGCTCTGCGTTCCCTGGGCTCTGCGTTCCCTGGGCTCTGCGTTCCCTGGGCTCTGCGTTCCCTGGGCTCTGCGTTCCCTGGGCTCTGCGTTCCCTGGGCTCTGCGTTCCCTGGGCTCTGCGTTCCCTGGGCTCTGCGTTCCCTAGGCTCTGCGCTTCACCCTTCCGGGCCTCGAGCAACCAAAGGCGTTCTGGTACCAGTGGTTCATGTGCCTGGACCAGGAAGCGGAGGCCGTCAGTCGCGACCCGGCGGCCGGTCCAGGCGGCGCCCGGCCCTGGCGACCTGCTGGGGCGGCTACCCGGGTAGTTGTGCGAAGGCGCGCACGGGGACCGTGCCGAGTCCTTCGACGCGCAGCGGCGCCGCGGTAAACGAGGCACCCGTCGGTGGCAGTTGCCCGAGGCCGGTCAGGTGCTCGACCACGGGAATGCCCGCGGCGAGCAGCACTGTATGTGCGGGTCTTTCGCCGTCCGCGGTGTCGTCGATGTTGAGCGCATCGATGCCGATGAGCGCCGCGTCGTGGCTGGCTAGCCAGGCGGCGCCGGCCCTGGTGAGAAAGTGGCTGCTCGGCCAATACGCCGGCGTGCCGAACTGTGCGTCGTCACCGGTGTGCAGCAATACGGCCGCGCCACGAACATCCAGTGCCGCCAGCGCGCCGGCGTCGATGGCGCGCTGCCGCGCGCCGGTTACCCTGACGACGACGGCGGGCAGTCCGGCCGTGCGGGCCAGCGGGATCGAGCTGAGGTCCGCGCCGTCACGGTAGCGGTGATAAGGCGCGTCGAGGTAGGTCCCTGTGTTGCCGATCAGGGTGAGCCGGTCGATCGCGAACTCGGTGCCGGGCGCATAGTGGTCGCGTGAGGTCTCCCTCGTCAGATACGGGGTGATCTGCGGTCCGGGAAGTCCCGGGTAGGTGATCATGCCGGCCCGGATCACATGGCTGAGTTCGACAAGCGGCCCACCTGCCGCCGTTATGGTGTGATCTGATCGCCCTCCCCGCGTCCCCTTGTGCGCTTCGGCGAATACCTCGACGTTGCTGAGCCTGACCGAGTCGGTCAGGCTCAGTCCGAGCGAGGCGACAAACAGCGCGGCAATGCCCGCCTCGTCGATGTCGGCTGACGGAACGTCCACCCGGAATCCGTGAGCGATCAGGTCACCACCGTTGCTGAATCTGATGGCGGCGTCGAAAGAGGCGCGGTATTCAGTCATCGGGAGCCTGCCCGCTGAGGAGCAGGCCGCTTGTCGGCACCCCGCAGCTCGTCGCGGAGTTTGCGTTGCTGCTCGGTGAGGTCGATGAACATACGTGCCCTTCGTAACGAGCAGGGGCCGGTGGCGGCGTGGCACGATCGGCAAGCCTGTCACCGAGGATGTCGAGCCTTGCCTGCTCGCCGCCGAGGATTTGCGCGTACTGCGCGCCCCATGCGAAGTAGCGGTGCAGCGGATAGGTTACGTCAACGATGCGTTCCGACCGCGCGCAGCCGCACCGCCAGGCCGATCGCGCGAGGCCGGCTCCGCCCGGGTCCGCTGGCAGGCATGCCTCGAGCAGCCCGGGCTTGCGCCATCGCCTTCCATGTCGCGACGTCATACCGGACTTCCGAGGCCATAAGGCGCGTCACCGCTCGTTACGCCACCGCCAGGCAGCAAGCTTGCCGCCCGCAGCGCTGGACTCTGCCACCGGACCAGCAGGCCGGCCCCGAAATTACGGAGATTGGCATGGCTGTCGTCAAGTTCGAAATCCACGCTCACTCCCGGCATCGCCACGATGTCGGGTGCGGCTATCGTCGGCGCGCTGGCGAAGATCCATCAAACTAGAACGGATTCTAGACCGCGATCGCTAGCTGGTCCATCCTCGTGATCGATGACGCTAGCCTGCATGGTTACGTACCGTGGGCCAGGGAGCGACGCTGTTAAGACAGTTAAGACGTAACTGCGCGGCAATACGATAACGTGTTCTCACGTGAGCAACCGTGGGCAGACGTGAGCACAGCCAACGTGAGCACAGCCAACGTGAGCACAGCCAACGTGAGCACAGCCAACGTGAGCACAGCCAACGTGAGCACAGCCAACGTGAGCACAGCCAACGTGAGCACAGCCAACGTGAGCAGAGGGGAAAGGGGCCTTGACCGCAGAACCGACATTGCCAGCAGGGTCTGCAGAGCTAACGGGGCCCGCAGAGCTAACGAGGACCGCTGGGCTAACGGGGCCAGCAGAGCTGACGGGGCCCGCAGAGCTGACGGGGCCCGCACAGCTGACGGGGCCCGCAGAGCTAACGAGGCCCGCAGAGCTAACGAGGACCGCTGGGCTAACGGGGCCCGCAGGGCCAACGGGGCCCGCAGGCACTGCGCTGACTGCGGCATCCACGGCGTCTGCCACGGGAACGCGCTCCCGCAGCCAGCATCAGCGTCGTAAGCGGATCGTGCAGGCCGCAGCGGCGCTGGCTTCCCGCGGCGGCGTCGAGGCCATGCGGATGCGCACGGTGGCGGAACGCGCGGGCGTTGCGCTCGGCACCCTGTACCGCTACTTCCCTTCCAAGATGGACCTGGTCGTGGCGGTCGTCGCCGAAGAGATCGAGCTGCTGGAAGCAAGCATCCGACGGCGCCCGCCGCGCGCCGCCACACCCGCCCGCCGGGCCGTCGACGTCCTGGTGCGGGCGACCCGCGGGCTGATGCGCGAGCCCGAGCTAGCCGACGCCCTGGTTCGTTCGGTCATTATGTCGAGCGTGCAGATCGACTTCGGCGACCGCATCTCCGATTTGCTGCTCCGCGTGTCGAGTCAGGGCGAGATTCCACCGGCCAGGCGGGCGGTCGAGTCGTCGCTGTGCAATTCGCTCGCCAAGGTCTGGATCGCCGAATTGCTCGAGATCCTCAAGGGACGGCGGACCGTGGACCAGGTGCAGCAATTGCTCGAGCTCACTGCTGACAGGTTGCTGTACGACTTCTGAGCCTGCGGCTTGCTGTATGACTTCTGAGCCTGCGGCTGGCCGCCAACTGGCAGCGCGGTGGCGCCGCTCCTCCCCCGAAACGGCGCCACCGCGCGTCGGGCCGACCCGGGGCCCGAGCGCCACGAGCCGGGCCGGCCCAGCCTTGCGGGCGCTGCGCCGCGCATGTGCGCAGCGGGCAGAACTGTGCGCGGAGGATCCGGCAGTGCGGAGCCGGCCTTACCGACCGGACGACCGGGCGCACTGACGGGACAAGGACCGGCACTACTGAATAGGACCGCCAGATGCCACGGTCGGTTGACAGCCGCACGCAGGGCGTGTCCCTGAGGTCACGGCCGTATACCCCGGCCAGGAACGGGCATCCACTGGCAAAAGCCTCATCTGTGTCCCCGGTGCCCTGTCGGCGAGCCCAAGGAACTCCCGCACCATGACTAGCCCGCTGGCCTAGCGACCGCGGCGCAGCGTGCGAGCCCAACCCGAACCAGAGGATCTTGGCGGCGGCGTGTGGAGCGTCCCGGTGCCGATTCCAGGAAATCCGCTCGGTTACACGCTCGTGTATGCGCTGGAAAGCCCGCGCGGGCCCGTCCTGGTCGATGCTGGCTGGCAGCACGCACAGTCCTGGGAGGCGCTTTCCGGCGGTCTGGCCGCTTGCGGGCTCGACGTATCCGACGTCTACGGTGTGGTCGTCACCCACCATCATCGCGACCACGCCGGGCTCGCGGGACGGGTCCGCGAGGCGTCAGGCGCCTGGATCGCGATGCACGCCGCCGACGTCGCCGAAATCCATCGGTTCCGGCAGGTGCTAGACGGAAGCGGCAGGCAGTGGGCACTTGCCGCGCTGCGGCGGGCGGGCGCCAGCGATGCGGAGATCAGTCAGGCGAAGGCGTGGGACCCACACATCGACCCGCCCGCAATCCCCGATCGCGAACTCGCCGATGGCGATCTGGCCGACCTGCCAGGCCGCCGGCTACGGGTGATCTGGACGCCCGGCCACTCACCCGGTCACATCTGCCTGCACCTCGAAGACGCCGACCGGCTTTTCACCGGCGACCACGTCCTGCCGAAGATAACTCCCAACATCGGCCTCTACGCCTTCGAGGACGATGCTAACCCGCTCGCCGACTTCCTCGGCTCGCTCGCCCGCGTCGCCGAGATCGGCGCGGCGGAGGCACTGCCCGCCGACGAGCACCGGTTCAGAGACCTCGGCCCCCGCATCGACACGATCGCGGCGCACCACGAGGAACGGCTCGCCGAGGTCAGGGAGATACTCGTGCAGGGCCCGAGTATCTCCCTGACCTCACCAGGAACAACCGGCCCAACAGGCACAGCAATCAGCAGCGGCTGGGCCGGCCCGGACCAGGGCTCCGCAGGGCAGGCCGATGCGACAGGTAGCGGCAGCCGTTCGGTAACGCTCTGGGAAATCGCGTCGAGAATGCGGTGGAACGTGTCCTGGGCGGGCATGCATCCGGTGCTCCGCAGGCTCGCCGCCGGCGAGGCCGCCGCCCATGTGCGCCTGCTCGAAGCTCGCGGGCTTGCGCGGCCGGTGCCTGGCTCCGACCCCATCCGCTATCTCGCGTCTGGCCGGTATCTCGCGTCTGGCCGGTAGGCCGAGCGGGCGGGTTCGGCGTCCTGACAAGGCACCCTGAGGCCGTTCCAGCCCGGGGTCACCACGGGCCTGAGCCCCACGACGCGTCGGCCTGGCCGCCGGAGGTAAGCAGTTCAAGGTCGGATTCGACCATCATCGCGACAAGCTCGGCGAACTGGATCTTTGGCTTCCAGCCGAGCCGCTCGCGTGCCTTCGAGGGGTCCGCGCAGAGCATGTCGACCTCGGCGGGCCTAATGTAGGCGGGATCGGAGGTCACATAGTCGTGCCAGTCCAACTGCGCGGCGCCGAACGCTAGCTCCACAAGCTCCTGCACCGAGTGTGTCATGCCGGTACCGATCACGTAATCCTCCGGCTCGTCCTGGCCGAGCATCATGTGCATCGCCTGAACATAATCCCCGGCGAATCCCCAATCGCGCCGGGCAGTGACATTTCCGAGCCGCAGTTCACGCTCCAGACCGAGCTTTATCCTGGCCACGCCGAGCGATACCTTGCGGGTCACGAATTCGGCGCCACGGCGCGGTGACTCGTGGTTGAACAAGATGCCAGAAACCGCATACATGCCATAGGACTCGCGGTAGTTCTGGGTAAGGAAATGGCCATATGCCTTGGCGACCCCGTATGGGCTGCGCGGGTGAAACGGCGTCCGCTCGTGCTGCGGCGACTCGCGTACCTTGCCGAACATCTCCGACGACGACGCCTGATAGAACCGGATCTGCCCGCGCGGGGCGGGCCGCGACGCGGAGACCCCGCTGTACACCCTGATCGCCTCCAGCATGCGCAGCACGCCCATGCCGGTGACCTCCGCGGTCAGTTCCGCCTGCTGCCACGACATCGGTACATAGGAGATCGCGCCGAGGTTGTAGACCTCGTCGGGTTGGGCCCGTTCCACCGCGGAAATCAGGCTCCCCTGGTCGAGCAGGTCACCGCTGACCAGGCGGACGTCACGCAGAAGCTGACGAACCCGCGGCACCCGTGGATTCGACTGGCCCCGGACAAGCCCCCAGACCTCGTAGCCCGAAGAAAGAAGGTACTCAGCCAGATATGAGCCGTCCTGCCCAGTGATCCCTGTGACCAGTGCGCGTCTGCTCACAGGTACCTCCTCGATCTCGATACCCCAGGGCAGGCCGCCGACGGAGCACCAGCACCCCGTGCACGGAAGTAGCCAGCCGTGGCAAGCCAGTACTCCAAGTGCGCTCAAAAATACACCCGGCGCCCGCCCGCCCCGGGCGCGGCACGCCGGTCACCTGCCGCCCATCGTGCTACGCAGGGCCCGGTGCGAGCAAGGCAACAGCCGCAGGTCCGCGCCAGGCGGCGGCCACTCCCGGCGCGCGCCAAGGCGACACGTTGGGCAGGCGTGACCTGGGATCGAGCAAGGGTCGAGCAGGCATTCTTCATCCGCTTACGCTGTTGAATGGCAACGTGTTCTATTAGAACGCCCAGGCACGCACACGTGACACAACCGGCCACCGGCAATTGCGCCGACCGGAACAGTTGGCACATAACGTAACGTGAGGTACTGGGTGGTAGGGTTCGCTGGCTAGGGGTGTTTCGTACCCGTGCTCTGCCGCGCGGCGGCCGTCGCAGCCGCCGCCGCGGCGGAGCCGCCGCCGCGCGGCTGCGCGGGACCAGCCAGGGCGCAGGAGGAGCGTGACGCGTGACCACCATGGACCGCCCGCTCCGCGTCGCGCTGCTGTCCTACCGCAGCAAACCGCACTGCGGCGGCCAGGGCATCTACCTGCGCCACCTCAGCCGTGAGCTTTCCGCGCTCGGCCACCACGTCGAGGTTCTTTCCGGCCAGCCCTATCCCGAGCTCGAACCCGGCCCCGTGCTGCACCGGCTGCCGAGCCTTGACCTCTACCGCGACGACGACCCGTTCCGCACACCGCACCTGCGCGAGTACCGGGACTGGATCGACGTGCTCGAGGTCGCGTCCATGTGGACGGCCGCCTTTCCCGAGCCGTTGACCTTCAGCCTGCGGGCCCTGCGCGAGCTGCGCAGCCGCCACGGCAGCTTCGACATCGTCCACGACAATCAGGTTCTCGGCTACGGGATTCTCGGCATCCGTCGGCTGGGCCTGCCGCTTGTGACGAGCATCCATCACCCGATCAGTGTCGACCGGCGGATCGAGTTGCGGGCAGCGCGTCTGCGGTCGAAGCTGGCCAAATGGCGCTTTTACAGCTTCGTGCGGATGCAGTCCAGGGTCGCCCGCCGGGTCGGCGACATCATCACGGTGTCCGAATCCTCGCGCCGCGATATCTGCGCTGACTTCAAGGTGGCAGCCGATCGGGTCCACGTGATCCCGCTCGGCGTGGACACCCGCTTGTTCCATCCACGCGCCGTCGCGCGGACGCCCGGCCAGATCGTCGCCGTGGCCAGCGCTGACTCCCCCATGAAGGGGGTGGCTGTGCTGCTGCACGCGGTTGCCAAGCTAGCTACCGAACGTGATGTGCGGCTGACCGTGGTCAGCAAGCCCACGCACGGCGGCCCGACGGAGCGACTGGTCGGCGAGCTTGCCCTCGGGGACAGGGTGCGCTTCGTGCATGGGATCAGCGACGATCAGCTGGCCGAACTGCTCGCCAGTGCTGAGATCGCGGTTGTTCCCTCCCTGTATGAGGGCTTCTCGCTGCCGGCCGTCGAGCACATGGCCTCCGGCACAGCGCTCGTCGTGAGCCGCACGGGGGCGCTGCCCGAGGTGGTGGGCGAGGCTGCCGTGCAAGTGCCGCCAGGTGACGCCGAAGCGCTTGCGGCGGCGCTTCGCGGGCTGCACGATTCACCGCAGTGGCGCGGCAAGCTCGGCGAGGCGGCATGGCGCCGGGTACAAGAACGTTTTGCCTGGCCCGCGGTGGCCAAGGCCACGCAGGGCCGGTACGCGGCGGCCGTCGCGCGGCATGCAGCGGCGGGCGGCCCGCACCCCGCCGCGATGAAGGGAGCCTAGCCCTGCTGACCGTTGATTTCCGCCGGCTGCCCGTCGGTCCAGGCGACCGTGTCCTCGACCTCGGTTGCGGGGCGGGCCGGCACGCCTTCGAGGTGTACAGGCGAGGCGCCGACGTCGTCGCGCTCGACATGAACGCCGACGAGCTTGATGAGGTCGCCACCATGTTCGCCGCGATGCGCACGGCCGGCGAAGCCCCGGCGGGCGCCGACGCCCGCACCGCCGCCGGCGATGCCACCGCGATGCCGTTCGCCGACGGTTCATTCGACCGGGTAATCGCCGCGGAGGTGCTCGAACACATCCTCGACGATCAGCGGGCCATGAACGAGCTGGCCCGCGTGCTGCGGCCGGGCGGGCAGGCCGCGGTGACCGTACCGAGCTGGCTGCCAGAACGGATCTGCTGGGCGCTGTCGGAGAACTATCACGACACACCGGGCGGGCACGTGCGGATCTACACCAGGGTCGAGCTCGAGGCCAAGTTGAAGCGGGCCGGGCTTGCCGTAGGCACGCACCACAACGCCCACAGCCTGCACTCGCCGTACTGGTGGCTGAAATGCGCTGTCGGCGTCGACAACGATGCCCACCCGCTGGCCAGGGCCTACCACCGGCTGCTGGTTTGGGACATCATGAAGCGCCCCGCCCTGACCCGGGTCACCGAGCGGGCGCTGAACCCGGTGCTGGGTAAGAGCCTGGTCGTGTATCTGCGAAAACCCGCGCGCAGCGGGGCGGCGCAGGTGGAGGACCTGCTGGAGCATGCCCATGCGGCGGCATGAGCTGCCGGCGGTCAGCGGGATCCTGAGCGCGGACGAGATCCTCGCCACGGGCCGCAGTATCGCCGCCATGCAGGAAGCGTCGGGCGCGATCCCGTGGCCCGACGGCCACACCGACGCCTGGGATCACGTCGAGTGCGCGATGGCGCTCACTGTCTGCGGGCTTACCGGGCCGGCCAGGCGGGCCTACGAATGGCTGCGGCGGTCGCAGCGGGCGGACGGGGCTTGGCCCAAGAAGACGGTGCGCGGCAGGGTGACGGACGCCGCCGTCGAGAGCAACCAGGTGGCCTACGCGGCCGTAGGGGTGTGGCATGAGCTCCAGGTCACCGGTGACGAGGCCTTCGCGGTCCGGATGTGGCCGACGGTGCGCAGGGCCATCGCCTTCGTGCTGCGCTTGCAAACGGAACGCGGCGAGATCCTGTGGGAGCGCGCGGCCGACGGCTCGCCGGCCAGCTACGCCCTGCTCACCGGATGCTCGAGCACCTATCAGAGCCTGCGTTTCGCGGTGGCGCTCGCCGAGTTCATGGGAGAGCCGCAGCCGGACTGGGAACTCGCCGCCGACCAACTCGGTCACGTGATCGCGGCACATCCAGAGGCTTTCGCGGACAAGAGCCGGTTTTCGATGGACTGGTACTACCCCGTCCTCGGCGGCGCGGTGCGAGGTGACGCCGCGAGGCGGATGATCGCCAGCCGATGGGCCGAGTTCGTGGTGCCCGACCTGGGCATCCGCTGCGTCAGCGACGAACCGTGGATCACCGGCGCGGAAACCTGCGAGCTTGTGCTCGCGCTCGACGCGATCGGTGACATCGACGAGGCGGTCAGCATCTACGCGGCGGTGCAACATCTGCGGGATGAAAGCGGCGCCTACTGGACCGGCTGGCAGTTCGCGAACCAGCAGTACTTTCCCGCTGAGCGGAGCAGTTGGACGGCCGCCGCCGTGATCCTCGCCGGTGACGCGCTGTCCAGGGCGAGCGGCGGCGCGCACCTGTTTCATCTGGCGGCAGGCGCACACATGCGCGGCGTGCCCGCGGCAGCGGAATGGGCAGCAGGCTGCGGCTGCGCCGAGGCGGCAAGCTACCGCGGCCAGCACTCGGACCGGCGTCCGGCTCAGCCGTCAGCCGATGCCGTCACCGGTCCGCCGCAGCACCCGCAGTGAGCCTTCCCTGCGTGCCTCGGTGAACGCGCCGGACGCGAGTGCGCGCAGATAGACGCGATACGGCGGTTGGCCGCCGTCAGCGGGGTCGGGGAACACATCGTGGATGGCAAGGGCGCCGCCCATCGTCACCCACGGGGCCCAGCCCTGATAGTCCGCCTGGGCGGCCTCGTCGGTGTGCCCGCCGTCGATGAACAGCATGCCGATGGGGGTGCGCCACAGCGCGGCCACGTCAGCGGACCGGCCCACGACGGCGATGACCTGCTCCTCGACGCCAGCCTCGGACAAGGTCGCACGGAAGGCAGGTAGCGTATCCAGCCGCCCGTTCCGCGGGTCGACGAGCGACGGGTCGTGGTACTCCCAGCCACGCTGGTTCTCCTCGGAACCGTGATGGTGATCGACGGTGACAACCCGCTGCCCGGTGCCACGCACCGCCGCCGCTAGGTAGATCGTCGACTTCCCGCAGTACGTCCCGATCTCGACGACCGGGCCGAGGTTGGCGTATTGCCGGGCGACCTCATACAATGCCCGTCCCTCCGGGGGCGGCATGAAGCCCTTGGCCGTCTCGGCAGCCCGCTGCAGCTCCGCTGGCATGGTCACTGGCGCACTCTAACGCCAAGGCGAACCCACGCAGCCGTTCGGGACAACTGTGACAGCTGGTCACGATGACCGCGCCGGTGCCTTGCCCGGCCACGCTGGAACGTGTTCTACTTTCCGGATGGGTGAACGGTCGCGGGTTGAGATGACCGCCAGCGAGGTCAATGACCTGCTTGCCGCCAGTAAGAAAGTCCAGATCGCCACGGTTAATCCGGACGGTACGCCCCACCTGGTGACGCTGTTCTATGGCCTGGTCGATGGCAAAATCGCGTTCTTCAGCTACCGGCGGTCACAAAAGGCCCGCAACCTCGAATGCGATCACCGGATCACGTGTCTCGTCGAGACCGGTGCGGATTATGGCGAACTGCGCGGCGTGGTCATCTACGGCAACGCCAAGTTGATCGAGGACTATCCGGCCGTCGTCGGGATTGGCACCCGGGTCCTCACGCGGACAATGGGAGTACCAGGCGACGCGGTCGCCGGATACTTCGAACGCACGGCGCGCAAGAGAGTCGCGTATGTGGTCGACCCGGTCCGCGTCGTTTCCTGGGACCACAGGAAACTGGCGGGCCCGCCAGCATCTGCCACCGGCGCGGCGTCTGCGACCGACCCGCCCGCGGCCGCCACTGGCGCGGAACCGCCGCCCACATCCGCGGGAGCGACCTGACAAGGAGCCCGGGTGATGAGAGTCAAGGTCGACGATGAAGTGTGTGAGGCCAATGCGGTCTGCGCCGGCCTCGTTCCTGAGGTCTTCGAGGTCGAC
>Ga0335078_10017173_pt1 | contig 10753 bp, 9 predicted proteins | sample Lox_Sample_32_FD_206711 | JGI IMG/M metagenome (GOLD analysis project Ga0335078, IMG submission 206711) | Soil microbial communities from Loxahatchee National Wildlife Refuge, Florida, United States - Lox_Sample_3.2 | ecosystem: Environmental > Terrestrial > Soil > Wetlands | place: USA: Florida... | reverse complement strand
CAACCGCAAGGACCCCGACGGCCGCAACCTGTTCCAAGGCGGGTTCCTCGGCCTGGACAACATCGGCATCTTCGATCGCTCCCAGCCGCTGCCCGGCGGCGGTCAGCTCGAGCAGGCGGACGGGACCGCGTGGATGGCGCTCTACTGCCAGTGGATGCTGCAGATCGCGGCGGAGCTGGTCAGGCACGATCCGGCGTATCTCGACATGGTGCTGAAGTTCCTCGCCCACTTCGTGTGGATCTCGGTGGCGATGAACCCGCCGGAGGGCGACACTGCGCTGTGGGACGAGCAGGACGGCTTCTACTACGACGTGATGCGGATGCCCGACGGGCAAACGATCCCGCTCAAGGTGCGCTCGCTGGTCGGCTTGCTGCCGCTGTGCGCGGCGACCGTGTTCGACGGCGATTTGGCCAAGCGCTACCCAGAGCTGCTCACTGCATTCAACGAGTTCGTCGCGCGGTTCTCCGACTCGCTGCCGCAGCTGGCGAATATTCCCGGCCCCAGTCCCGAGGGACGGCGCATCGCATCACTCCTCGACGAGCCGCGGATACGACGGATCCTGCAGGTCATGCTCGATGAGGACGAGTTCCTCGGCCCGCACGGCATCCGTGCGATCTCCCGCCGCCACCTCGAGCAGCCGGTCATCTTCGACTGGGGCGGACAGGAGTACAACGTCCATTACCTACCGGCGGAGTCGGACACCGGCATGTTCGGGGGGAATTCAAACTGGCGCGGACCGGTGTGGTTCCCGATGAACATCGTGATCCTGCGCGGGCTAGCGCAGCTGCACCGCTACTACGGCGACCGTCTCAAGGTCGAGTGCCCGACCGGGTCGGGGAACGAGATGAACCTGCAAGAGGTCGCGACCGAGATCGGCACGCGACTCGCGACCACCTTCACTGAAGACGAGAACGGGCGCCGTCCCGTGTTCGGCGGAATCGAGAAGTTCCAGACCGATCCGCACTGGCACGACCTGCTGATGTTCCACGAGTACTTCCATGGCGACAACGGCGCCGGACTCGGCGCCAGCCACCAGACCGGGTGGACCGGGACCGTAGCCCCGCTGTTCCTGCTCGGTGGCCGACTGCACGCCGAGTCAGGCGCGACCGCGGGACTCGCCAGCTGACAGGGCTCGACCCGAGCATGAAGCGAACTCGTATGCCCGGTCCTAACCACGTAGAGGAGGAACCCGATGACCGTCCACGCTCTGCCCCCGACGCTCGAGCTACCCGCGACGGCGCCACTGGGCGCCCATCACGACGGCAGCGGCGCAAGCTTTGCGCTATTCAGCAGCCTGGCGGAGGCGGTGGAACTGTGCCTGTTCGATGATTCGAGCGGCGAGACGCGCTGGAGCCTCCAGCAGGGCGACGGCTACGTATGGGCTGGCTATCTGCCGGACGCGCCGCTCGGTCAGCGCTACGGGTTTCGGGTGCACGGGCCGTGGGACCCGGCAGGCGGGGTGCGTTGCAACCCGGCGAAGCTCCTGCTCGACCCCTACGCGCGCGCGATCGCCGGCGACGTCCACTGGCAGCCAGCGGTGTACGGTCACGCCGCCGACGACCCGAATCGACCCGACGAGGAGGACTCGGCACCGCACGTCCCGCGGTCCCTGGTGATGGCCGCCGGCGATTTTGACTGGGGCGACGATCGACGACCGGGTCGCGCGATGGCCGACTCGATCATCTACGAGGTGCACGTACGGGGCTTCACCAAGCTGCACCCCGACGTGCCCGAAGCGCTCAGGGGGACCTACGCGGGACTGGCCCATCCTGCCGCGGTCGGCCATCTGAAGCGACTTGGCGTGACCGCGGTGGAGCTCCTCCCGGTGCACACCTTCGTCAACGATGCCTTCCTGGTCGAGCGCGGGCTGTGCAACTACTGGGGCTATCAGTCCATCGGCTACTTCGCGCCGCACAACGCGTACTCCTCGGCCGGCGACGGAGGTGGCCAGGTCGACGAGTTCCGCCGAATGGTCCGCGACCTGCACGCCGCCGGGCTCGAGGTCATTCTCGACGTCGTGTTCAACCACACCGCCGAGGGCAGCGAGGAAGGCCCGACGCTGTGCTTCCGCGGCATCGACAACGCGGCGTACTACAGGCTGGCCGACGAGCCCTCGCATTACGTCGATGACACCGGGTGCGGCAACACGATGGATCTCCAGCAGCCAGCCACGCTGCGGCTGGTGATGGACTCGCTGCGCTACTGGGCGGAAGACATGCACGTCGACGGCTTCCGCTTCGACCTCGCCGCCGCCCTCGGACGCGCGAGCGCCAACTTCGACCCCCATTCCGCGTTCCTCGAGGCGGTCGGCCAAGACGAGGCGCTCTCACAGGTCAAGCTGATCGCCGAGCCGTGGGACATCGGCTGGGGCGGATACGACCTCGGACAGTTCCCCGCCGGGTGGAGCGAATGGAACGGGAAGTTCCGCGACACCGTCCGCGACTTCTGGCGCTCGACCGCAGGGACGCTGCCCGACTTCGCCACGCGGATCAGCGGCTCCCGGGACCTGTACGGCCATGGCGGCCGGCGACCGACCGCGTCGGTCAACATCATCACCGTCCACGACGGCTTCACGCTGAACGACCTCGTCAGCTACAACGGCAAGCACAACGAGGCGAACGGCGAGAACAATCGCGACGGTAGCGACGACAACTGCAGCTGGAACTGCGGCGCCGAGGGCACTACCGACGACCGCGAGGTGCTCGAGCTGCGCGCGCGCCAACGGCGAAACTTCATCGCCACGCTGATGCTCTCAGAAGGGGTACCGCTGCTGCTCGGTGGCGACGAGTTCGCGCGTAGCCAAAGCGGCAACAACAACGCCTACTGCCAAGACAACGAGCTCACCTGGTTCGACTGGAGCCAAGTCGCCAAGAACAGCGATCAGGTCGACTTCACCGCCCGCCTGTGCCGATTGCGCGAAGAGCACCCGGTATTCCGCCGCCGCCAGTTCCTCCACGGTACGCCCGCGCCGAAGGCCACCCGCGACGACCTCGACTGGTACCGCCCGGACGGGATCGAGATGGCTCCCCAAGACTGGAGCGAAACCTTCGCCAGAGCGGTCATGATCGCCCTCAGCGGTGACACCGGCGACCCCGCGCATCCCGACGACCCGTTCCTGATCCTAATCAACTCCTGGTGGGAGCCGCTTGACTTCAAGGTGCCGGATTCGCTGCGCGACCTGAGCTGGCGAGTCGAGATCGACACGGCCACTCCGGCGGCATCCGGGCGCGCCGTGGATCCGTCATCGGCTGTGACCCTGACTGGACGGTCTCTGATGCTGCTGCACAGCACCTAGCTCAACGGATTGATCTTCCTGCTCGGGCTGGGTGCTCGCGCTCGCCGTCGTCAGCGGTCTCGCCCACGGCGCCGCTGACCGAGGCCGACGCCGCCACGGACAACACTGCTCCGGACGATCGCATCGGAAAGATCGTGTCCCGGCGCGCTCTTCCTGCTGCTCGCAGGGCGCAACTGGTGCATCTGCCGGGCTCCCGCCTGGCACTCTTCGGATCGCCGGTGTGATCGCGCCCGTGATCGCGAGCCCGACTGTCGCGGCCGCGGCCGACGCTGATGGTTCCGAGCGAGGCGAGGACGAGCAGTCCTCGCATCCTGGATTTGACGAACCCGTGTCGATCCGGTTGTAGGACGGCCCAGGCGTGGTCGAGCGCGTTTGCCGGTCACCAGGGTGACCCCGACTCCGGTCACACCGCAGCTGCCGCCCCCGAGGGCGAGGCCAGGGTGTTGCCCGCGCCGGACCCGACGTGGGCGCTGATCTGCGCAGCGACCATCGGTATTGGTTGCAACGTGGAGTGGAGGACCTGCTTTTGGAAGGAGGGATCGCCGTGGCAGGCGAAGCCATCGACACAAAGCAGGGGAGGACATCGAGAAGGCCCGATAGCCCAGCTAGACGCCAGGCCCGCGGCGTCGTAGTCGATGAACTTTCTTGACGACCGCGGTCGGGATGGCGATCACGACGTGGCGTGCCTGCCAGCCGGGAGGGCGCTCAAAGGAAGCGCCGGCCATCCAACAGCCAGAGGCAGAAGCATGACCTTTTGACGGCACCCATCCGGCGACCGCCCATGGAGGGTTGGCCAAGTCGAACCCGTGCTACGTCGTAGGGCGCTTTATTGAATCTTTGCTGGGCTCCTCCTCGCCTGATGCGAAGGTCCCGACCTCTTCCTCCTCTGGATGGGCCTTCGGTTGGGACTCGCCTGTTGCGAAGGTCCCGACCTCTTCCTCCTCTGGATGGGCCTTCGGTTGGGACTCGCCTGTTGCGAAGGTCCCGACCTCTTCCTCCTCTGGATGGGCCTTCGGTTGGGACTCGCCTGTTGCGAAGGTCCCGACCTCACGACCTGACGATTCAGAAGTTGACATTGATCCTGCTCCTCGCTGGTTGGATTGGTTTTTCGTTGCGCTCGCCGATCTCGCCGGCTGTCGTCGCTTGACTGGGACCGGTCAGCAGGCTCGACCAGCATGATCTCGTCCTGGACCCGAGCCTTAGTCCAGATCGACGCTCCGACACGCCTACAACCCGCGGACGCCGCGCGGCACAGTGATCTAACTCGGCCGGCACCCGGCTTCACCAAAATCACCACGCATGGCTGGCGCCAGCGACACGAACGGCACTACGCGCCTCCGTGGATCGCGATGCGGACGAGGGAGCGGATCGCGCCCCATGGGCTTTCCGGCATGTTGGCGGATGGTGAGGCGCCTGGGTGTTGCGGGGCGATTCGCACGCGCAGCGCACCTGGCCTGGTGCGAAAGCGCAGCGGGGGTTCGAGCTTCAGCGCTTCGCCGTCGATCCCCGCTGCGACCGCCCCGTCGGAGCTGACCTCGAACGATGGTACGGACCATTGCTGCACGCGTTTGTCTCCATTGCGGGCCGCGCCGGCTTGAAGGACGGTGATGCCGAGCATGCCCGCGTCCAGCCGCGGGCGCGTACCGGATGCGATCGCGCGGCCGAGTCGATAGGGGTCGTTGGAGACGAGCACGACCGCGCTGGTCTTGTGCTCGCGGCCGTCCGCGCCGGCAAAGCGAAGGTCGAGCGCCTGACCGTCGGGGCCGAGTACCGTCGGCATCGTCTCGGCGATGGTTCGGAGTTTGGCGTCGCGATATCCCTGGCGTTGGACGGCTTCGGCGTAGACACCGAGCGATACGTTGTTTACGAACACGCGGCCGTTGACCTCGGCGAGGTCGACCACTCGCTCGCGCCCGTTCGTGAACGCATCGAGCGCTCCTACGACGTCGTCGCGGTCGACGCCGAGATCAAGCGCGAAATGGTTTCGTGTGCCCGCCGGCACGCACACGTAGGGAAGTCCGCGCTCGGCGGCGATCGCGGCCACGATCGCCTGGGTGCCGTCGCCACCGGCGACGCCTATGGCGTCGGCGCCATCGGCTATCGCATCGTGCACGAGCGTTGCGAGGTCATCACCGAGGTGAAGCTCGACCGGCTCCACGCCGCGAGCTTGAGCCTCGCGCGCGACCTGGAAGCGCTCTGCCTTCCCGCCGCCGGACTTCGGGTTGTAGAACAGCACCGGCCGCTTCAGCGCCGGCGCGGCGGGGAGCGTCGCGTGCACGCTGAACACCCTGCGCGCGGCCGCGATCGACAACACGACCCCCACGAGGACGAACGCGTCCTCGACCACGCGGCCCTCGAGCACGACCAGCACTACCGCGCCAACGACCAGCGCGGCGGCGCTCGTGGCGGCGGCGAAGCGGGCTGCCCCTCGGTGAATCAACGCCCACCACGCCGCCAACAATGCCGCCGCCAAACACGCGAGCACCGACAGGCCCCGCGGGAAGCTTTCCACGCCGAGGACCACCGCCAGCACCACCGACGCCGCCAACAGGAGCAGCGACGTGATCGCGGCCAACCTCTGATTCACGACGTCACCAGCCCATGAACTCGCATCGCACGCGACAACGGCGTCCGGGTCCTGGCATAGAGGTCCGGGCGCGCAGAGAGCTATCGCCGCAACAGTCCGGGGCCGCGACGCCGGTCGCGCCGGTCATCCCGGCGGTCGCCGCGGTCATCGCGCCGGTCCTCGCGCCGGTCGCCGCGATCATCGCGGCGGTCTTCACGGCGGTCATGCCGCCGCACCGGGCCAAGTAGGGCGGGTCGATCTCCTCTAAGTCCCATCTTCATGCTCCTTTCATTGCCGCCTCGCGGTCCGCTTCGACCGCGGCGATGAGCGCTTGGGTCGGGATCCGGCCGTTGGCCAGAAGTTCCCCGCCCGATCTGCGCACCGCCGAGCCGAATGGCCCGGCCCAGGTGTTCTCCCAGACCAGCACCGCGGCCGCACTGCCGGCCTCCAGCGAAGCGCCGATCTCCTCGATGTCCTCCTCGGCGAGGAGGATCGCAAGGTCGCGCTCCACCGCGCGCAGCTCGCCGACCTCACTGTCGTCGGTATCGCGCAACTCGGCCGCCTCCACCGAGCCGTCCTTGTCCTTCATGATCATCACGAGGTCGAGCATCCGGATCGTGTTGCTGTCAATCAGCTTCTTCAGCTCGGACGCCATCGCGCCCGAGAAATCCGCCTTGTCCGCCGGGAATCCGACCACGAGGTAGTCCACCGGCCCTAGCTCATCAACGTTGATATCGGCCATCTCTTGCCTCCGATCTGCAGCCCTGAGTATCCGCGCCGACCAGGTGCCGGCGCGCAGTGGCCACTAAAGTTGTTCTCACATCATCACCCGAGTTCTCCGGCGTGTGATCAGCTCCGAGTGATGTTCACCCGGGTGATTTATCATCACCCGGGCGCCGGGGGTGGCGTCCGGGGATGACGTCACTGACCTCGCACGCCGATGGTCCGAATTCGCTGAGATTCAGCACATCCTGGATGTGTTCGCGGCAGTGGTCGGGCTCGGAGTAAGCCGCCTCGCGACACGCTCAGCGTTCGTGGAAGGGAAAGTGAGCTTCCTAGCCGACACGACGCTCGTTTCTGGCGCATGGCGCAAGTCGGCTCGCGACTGCACCATCGCCGACCGCCGCGACCAGTGCCCACGCAGAGCCCGGTGTCCGGCGAACGGTGCGGCGCGTCTGCGTCTAGCTCGCAGCAGCCGTGATCAACGCGTCTCGTCGCTGCCCCGATTCGCGGAGTGCACAAAACACCGCAGCTAGACGAATCCGAGTTTCGTCAGGCGACCAACCCGTACAAGAGGCTAAAGGCGGCAGCGCCGCTGGTTGAATGCGTTTCCTCAGGCTGGAGGATCACCCGCAGGACCAGGACGACGCCCCGATCGCAAACCCCATCACGACCCCAAGCGCGATGCCCCAGGCGCCCAGGCCTGCCTGTCGTGCCGGGAGGCGCCTCCCCAAAACCCCAGCGACAGCGCCTTCCCAGATCAGCACCTGGACCGCGTCGCCCATGCTGACCCCGACCAAGGACAGCACAAGGAGGAGGAGGATCTGCGGCGCGGCGACCAGAATGAACCATGACTCCCGTTCCACCGTTCTGAGCAGCTCCCATCTCGTGGGGCGACGGCCGAGTTCCGCCTGGCTGGACAAGCTTCCCGCGAAGACGTGCCCGATGACCATCACGATGACCGGGCCGAGAATGATCGCGACCGTGTCCGAGAACGTCATGTTGGCCCAGCCGGCATAGACCACGAGCACGGACGTCACAACAATGGTCCCATACACGGCTTTGCCGATGACCGTAGGACGGGCCGCGGCGTTGAATACGCTGCTCCCGGCCGCCGTGTGATCAGCGATGGATGGGGTGGAGTCGGGCACGGAATCTGGAGTCCGTCGGGTCGGGACACGTGCCGAGTCGTGACGCCACAGCGAAGATACCCCTACTGCCGACACCGGCCCGCCAGCGCCCGTGGCGGCGCCGAAGCGGGCAGTCCCGCGGTGAACCAACGCCCACCACGCCGCCAACAACGCCGCCGCCAAACACGCGAGTACCGATAGACCCCGCGGGAAGCTCTGCACGCCGAGGACCACCGCCAGCACCACCGACGCCGCCAGCAGGAAGAGCGACGTGATCGCAGCCTATCGCGGTTTCACGACGTCACCGGTCCATGAACTCGCATCGCACGCGACAACGGCGTCGGGGCGGTCGGCTCAGAGGTCCGGGCACGCATCGAGCTACCGCCACAACAGCCCGGGGCCGGGACGCCGGTCGCGGCGGTCATCCCGACGGTCATCCCGGTCATCGCGCCGGTCGCCGGTCGCCGCGATCATCCCGGCGATCCTTGCGCCGGTCATGACGCCGCACCGGGCCAAGCAGGGCCGGTCGATTGCCTCTATCCCTGAATAGTCCCATCTTCATGCTCCTTTCATTGCCACTTGGCGGTCCGCGTCGACCTCGGGGGTGACAGCTCGACCGAGACGCCGCGATTCTTTGACGCCTGTTGGAGTCGAAAGAAGCGGGCGCCTCGCAGCGAGCTTGAGGGAACTGCGTCAACTTGGTCAGCTTGCAGCGATCCGGCTGCCGTACGTGATTAGACCGTAGAGCGCGAGGATGTCGAGCGTGAACAGCGACAGTGCCCAAAACGGATACGCCGGGATGAACAGCAGCGACACGATCGCGGAAAGCCCGAGCACGAACACGCCGGTCCAGCGTGCGAACTGATTCTTGACGAACACGCCCAGCCCGACGAGCCACTGCACGACGCCGACACAGAGCACGATCCAGCCCCAGGTGTTCAACGACCCGACGACGTAGTGGGCGTTGTGCACGAAGAAGCTCGAGTTGGCGATGGCGGCGATCCCGGCGATGCAGTTCATCGTGCCTACCATCAGCAGCAGCGTGCCCGCGAAGATGACCCATCCAAAGCCACGTTCGTCATCGGCGTAATAGTCGCTGCTGGCCTGTACTCCGTTGCGACTCATCTGCGGCGGCCTATGGGGAGCAGAAACACTCATGTTGCACTCCAAGAGTTGATTTCAAAGCCACCGCTCGACATGTTCGGCGAGCGTCGGCATCTTTGGAGTCAGCCTCTCACCGTCCGCACACTACGGCATCCGGATGTCTGAGCAGCGAGTCTCGGGGTGACTACGGACTGGGCTCCAAAAGGCTGCAACGCGAGTCAATCGTGTAACCGTTCAGTCCCCGGGGCCTCAGGCGAGTGCTGGGAATGGGTCGCCGCGGTTGTGGGCGATGAGTAGTTCGCTGAGGTAGGTGAAGAGTGAGCGGCTTTGGAGGCGGCAGGTGGCTGCGGCTGAGAGCGCACGCTCAGCGAATCGTTCGCCGTTCTCGCTTTGGGTGCCGAGCGAGACTTTGCGGTGGATGACGGGTCCGCGGAGTGCCCGTTCGGCGGGATTGTTGGTCGGTTCGACGCCCTCGACGGTGACGAACGTCCAGAGCGCGGGCCAGATCTTGAGGAGGTTGTTGGCGAACCGCCGGTGCCAGCGGGTGCGCCGGCTCTTCGGGCTGGCGTCTTGGAGCCGTTGGCGTAGCTCGGTCTGGATCGGCTCGATCTCGGTGGCCAGCCGCTCGCGGTCGTGATGCTCATGCTTGAAGGCGCGCCACGCGGCGAACACGCGACGGGAGAGCTCGAGGCCTTGCTCGCCGAAGGTCTTCTGCTCGGCGAGGCCTTCGGAGTGGCGGCGGAAATCGCGGTCGATGTGCGACCAGCACACCTGGCGCTGGTGGGGATCGCGGTGCTCAAAGCCGTTCCAGCGATCGGAGATGAGGATCCCGGCGTAGTTGGTGCCCACGAGGGCGTTGAACTGCTCGCGGTTGCAATGCTCGGCGATATGCAGGAACGTCGCGCCGGGGGTGCTCGCGGTCCACAACGCCCGCCCCTCACCGCGGGTCCGCCAGCCAGTCTCATCGACATGCACCGCGCCCTGATCCAGCACCCAGTCCTGCAATTGGCAGTGCGGCCCGGCGAGCGCGTCTGAGGCGCGCTGGCAGATCGCGTCGACCGCGCCGGTCGAGACAGCGACCCCGAAAGGTCGCGGGCGAGCTCACAGATCCCGCGCCGGGAGACCCGATGCCGGGCGGTCAAGGTGACGATCGCGGCCTGCAGTCTTGGCCCGAACGCGCAGCCGCCGACCTGGTCGGGCAACCGGGCGCTGGTCCGCGCGCGACAGTGCCGACAGCGCAACTGATGCGTGCGATGCTCGGTCCAGACCACGCTAATCGGCGGCAACTCCGCGACCTGATGGCGACCGAACCGCGCGGCAGGGCCACGCTGCCCTGAATCGAATCGGCGCCCGCACCCGCCACACGCATCCGGATAGTGATCGACGATCTCATCAACCTGATCCTCAGGGCGCAGCGCACGCCCCGCACCCCGATGCCCAGACTGCCCACCGGCCTTGCGCTGCTCGCGCTCCTGGCGCATCAACTCCTTCGCCTTCGCGCGCGCCTCCGCCCGCCGCTGCGCCCGTGTCTTCGGCGGATCCTGAGACGGCGGTCTGGAACTCGTCCGCGAGTCCTGACGCAGCTGGGCCTCTAACCGCGCAAGCCGCTCCTCGTGCCGCTCCACACGCGCAGCCAACTCGAGAATGAACTCGACACACACCTCCCGCCCGGCGTCATAGATCGCCTCCGCCTCGGCACGATCCATGCACGCAAGATTCGCTGCACCGACAAGGAATCCCTGCCCCACGCCCCGACGACTGAACGGTTACTCAATCGTCCGGATCGACGGTCACCCCGTGGGCAGGTTGAGCGCAGGGCGACCCATCAAGGCAGTCTCGCCGTGGGCGGCGGTCTGCGTCGGTCGCGAGGCGGTGCCTCGGTGTCGGTTTGTGCTGAAATGTTCGAATAAAGCCAGGGGTCGGCGCCGAGTACGGGTC
>Ga0335078_10017172_pt1 | contig 10753 bp, 8 predicted proteins | sample Lox_Sample_32_FD_206711 | JGI IMG/M metagenome (GOLD analysis project Ga0335078, IMG submission 206711) | Soil microbial communities from Loxahatchee National Wildlife Refuge, Florida, United States - Lox_Sample_3.2 | ecosystem: Environmental > Terrestrial > Soil > Wetlands | place: USA: Florida... | reverse complement strand
GTTCTCCTCGAGATAGGCGCCGGACTGCACCTCGATCACGTGCAGCGGGATTTTGCCGGGGTTTTCGAGGCGATGCTTGGTGCCGAGCGGGATGTAGGTCGACTGATCCTCGGTCAGCATGATCTCCTCGTCGCCGCGGCGGATGCGCGCGGTTCCCTGCACCACCACCCAGTGCTCGGCGCGGTGATGATGCATCTGCAGCGACAGCTTGCCGCCCGGTTTGACGACGATGTGCTTGACCTGGACGCGGTGCCCCATGTGCAGCGTCTGGTAGCTGCCCCACGGCCGGTACACGATCGGCAGCGTCTCGGCCTCGGAACGCTCGTCCTTGACGAGGCGTGCGACCAGCGAGCGGACGTCCTGGGCGCGGTCGCGCGGCGCCAGCATCACCGCGTCCTGGGTGGCGACGACGACCATGTCCTCGACCCCGAGGGCGGCGACGAGCCCGGCCTCGGAGCGGATATAAGAACCGTGCGTGTCCTCGGCGATGACGTTGCCGACAATGGCGTTGCGGTCGGCATCCTTGGCGGCGCTCTCCCACAGCGCGTCCCACGAGCCGAGGTCGCTCCACCCCATCGTCACCGGCACCACGGCGGCGCGTGCGGTATGCTCCATCACCGCGTAGTCGATCGAATCGGCAGGGCAATCAGCGAAAGCCGCCTTATCGAGGCGGACGAAATCGTCGTCTGAGCGCGCCGCTCCCAGCGCCTGGCGGCAGGCGGCGAGCATATCGGGGCGCAGACGCTCGAGCTCGCTCAGGTAGAGCGCGGCCGGAAACAGGAAGATGCCGCTGTTCCAGAAGAAGTCGCCGCTCTTGACGTAGCGCTCGGCGGTATTCGCGTCGGGCTTTTCGACAAACCGCGCGACCGCAAACGCGCCATCGACATTCGCGAGCTTCTTGCCGCGCTCGATATAGCCATAGCCGGTCTCGGCGCGCTCGGGGGTCACGCCGAAGGTGACAAGGAACCCGGCGCGCGCGGCCGCAGCGGCGCGCTCGACGGCGGCGAGAAAGGCCGGCACGTCGTCGATCCGATGGTCGGACGGCGTCACCAGCATCAGTGCGGCGGGGTCGCTTTCGGCGAGGCGCAGCGCAGCGATACAGACCGCCGGCGCGGTGTTGCGCCCAACCGGCTCCAGCAGCAAAGCCTGGGGGGTCGCGCCAATCTCGCGCAATTGCTCGGCAATGAGAAACCGGTGCTCCTCGTTGGCGATGACCAGCGGGGCGGCGAACCCGGCATCCTGGGGAACGCGCAATGCGGCCTGCTGTAAAAGGCTGCTATCGCCGACCAGCGGCAGGAATTGCTTAGGATAAAGCGTGCGCGACATCGGCCACAGCCGCGTGCCCGATCCGCCCGACAGGATCACCGGGTTGATCGCCGCGCCGCTGCTTTTCCGCTTCTCCGCCATCGGGCTTCGTCTTACCGGAGGCTTGTTAAAAACTCGCTAGCCGCGCCGCCTCAGGCATTGCCGCGCGCTTCGCGCCACAGGCCGAGCTTTTCCTGCACCACCCGGTCGGAAAAGCTGAACAGTACCGATTCCGCGCGTGTGTGATGCGTGTGCGCCGCCCAACCCGGCACGACAAAAATGTCGCGCGGCTCCCATGATAACACCGTATCCCCGATCCGGGTTTCGCCCGCGCCCTCGACGCAGACGAAAACAGTCCCGTCGGTCGAGCGGTAGGGAAGCGACGCGAAGCCGGCGGGCAAAAGCTGCACGAAGGTCGCGATGGTCGGCATCGCGAACTCGCCGCTCGCCGGATTGACGTAGCGCAGCTTGTGGCCATGATAGGGGTCCGGCGCACCGTTTTTCGCCAGCGTCTCCAAGGCCTCGCGCGTGCGGACATAGGGGTAGTTGAACACCGGCGAGGTCTTTACCGCGGGCTTCCAATCGACCGGCAGGAGATTGTTGCCGTAGCGCGCGTAGCTGTCGCCCTCGGGACGCACGATCGGCTGGGTGTCGTCCGGGTAGCCCTCGGCAAAGCTCGCGTTCAGCAAGTTGACGATCTGGATGTCGAGCCCGTCGAGCCAGACCATCGGCTCGGCGCTGTCATTACCGTGATCGTGCCAGGTCCAGGACGGGGTGATGACGAAATCGCCCGGCTCCATCAGCGTGCGCTCGCCGTCGACCGCGGTGTAGGCGCCGTGGCCCTCGATGATGAACCGCAAGGCGGATTGGCTGTGACGATGCGCCGGCGCCACCTCGCCCGGCATGATCAGCTGCAGCCCGGCGAACAGCGAGCCGGTGATAGAGGCCTGACCGCCGAGCCCAGGGTTCATCAGCATCAGGACGCGGCGGGTCGCTTCCTGCGCAGTGATGAGACTGCCCGACTTCATCAGATGGGGCCGGACGTCGCGGTAGCGCCAGATCGCCGGCTCTACCTTGCTTACCGGCTCCGGGGTGACAAGGCTGTGCAGCTGCTCCCACAGCGGCGCCAGATTGGCGGGGGCGATCCTGTCGTAGAACGCCTGCCGTTCCGGCGTGCGCGCAGGGGCGTGCTCGCTGGCCATAACGGCCGATCCCTACTCCGCCGCCTCGCGGCGGCGCTCGCCGAGGCTGTAGCCGATCTTGGCGAGATCGGCGAGGAGAGAGGCCGATTGCGCATCCGACAGGCGCTCCATCGGCGGGCGCACATTGGCCCAGTCAGAATCGCCATGGAAATGCGCGACGATGCGCTTCAGCGCCGGCACCATCGGATATTTCTGGATGGTCATCCGCACCAGCGTGATATCGGCCTGGAGCTGGTCGGCTTGCGGCGACTTCCAGTTCTCGTAGACCTTGCGGATGCCCGGCACATTGACATTGCCCGAGGCGGTGATGCAGCCGACACCGCCATTGCGCAGCCCATCGAGCAGGAACACCTCGGAGCCCGGAAAGATGCCGAAGCCGGTGCTCGCATAGGCGTCGAGCAGCGCCTTAGTGTTGTTCCAGTCGCCCGAGCTGTCCTTCAAGCCAACCACGGTGTTCGGATAGGCCTTGATCAGCTTGCCGACCAGCTCGACCCCGAACGGGATCATGGTCTGTGGCGGGATATGATAGAGGTACATCTTGAGCGCCGCCGAGCCGACCCGGTCGATGACCGCGGCGATAAAGTCATAGACCCCCTGATCGGTCATGCCCTTGTAGTAGAACGGCGGCAGCATCAACACGCCGCCGCAGCCATGCGCGACCGCATGCTTGATCAGCATCGCCGCCTCGGTGATCGAGCAGGCGCCGGTGCCGGGCATCAGCTTCGCCGCCGGGACGCCGGAGGCGACCAGCCGGTCGAGCAGCGCCATGCGCTCCGACGCCGCCATCGAGTTGGCCTCGCTGGTGGTGCCAAAGATCGCGAGCCCGTCGGCGCCCTCGTCCAAGAGCCAGCGGCAGAACGCGACAAAGCGCCCGGCATCGGGTTCGCCCGCCGGGGTGAACGGGGTCAGGACCGGGACCAGAACCCCGGCGAAAGGCTGCGGCATGTCTCTCAGCTCCCTTCGATTTCTCAATTCGTCACCCCGGCGAAGGCCGGGGTCCAGGCCTGCCAGCGTACGACCAACTGAGCCCTGGAACCCACCCTTCGCCGGGATGACGAGAACAATGGTCCCTTACACGGTCTGCAGTATCTTTTCCTTGGTGATGTCCGGCGCCAGGATTGCGTGCCAGTCGGCGTCGCGCGGAAGCACTTCTTCGCCGGCACGGATGTGATAGTAGCTGGTGCCGGTGCCGGCCGGGTCACCGCCAGCCTGAACAGTTCTGACGGCCTGACCCAACATGCGCCGCGTCTGACCTATCGCCTTGTCGCCGGGGCCTAGATGCTCCTTCGTGCGGTCGACGATACGGCCCATGGTTTCCTGCAGAGCGCGGTCCTGCTGGTTGATGCCGTCGATGCCGGTGTAGCTCTCGGTCTTCTGCACCTCGCGGTTGAGGCCGTAATCGTTGGAGCGGTTCTGGAAAGACCGGAACGTCTTCTGATCGACAAAATCCGGGCCATTGCCGATACCGCGCTCGGCCCGGTCCTCTTCGGTCAGAGGGGTGTCGGTCGTCGAGTACATCCAATTGTAGACCATGACGTTGTAGTCATCGATCGGCACCCAGATGTGTCCGGCATCGCACGGTATGCCTGAATCCGAGCGCGACGGCCGGATCTGATGGAACGGCATGATGAAGTGGTAACTGCGGATGTGTACTTCGTCGTCGCCGAGCGGCCGGATGCCGGCATAGAGATAGCCGTAATCGGTCACATCGACGACCAGCTTCGGTGCCTTGCCGCGCACGAACGGGCTCGACGGCTTCATCCCGCCGCGCGTCGAGTTGTCGGTCAACAGCCGGTGAAGGATCGGGGCGTGTGAGGTATCGATCCCGCCTTCAAGCGCCTGTAAATAATTGCATTCCTGGATCACTTTGGAGACGTGACGGCGTTCTTCCGGCACCTGCGTCCAGGCGAATTTCGGCGTGGGCGGCATCTTCTCGGCCGGGCCCATATAGGCCCACACGATGCCACCCAGCTCGACCGTCGGATACGCCGTGAGATGGATGTGCTGCTTGAACTGATGCTCCGGCGGCTCGTTCAACTGATCGAGGCAGTTGCCTTCAACATCGAACTTCCAGCCGTGATAGACGCAGCGCAGGCCGCATTCCTCGTTGCGCCCGAAATACAGTGAGACGCGGCGGTGCGGACAGAATTCGTCGACCAGTCCGATCCGGCCGTCAGTGTCGCGGAAGGCAACAAGGTCCTCGCCGAGCAGCCTGACGCGGACCGGTGCGCAATCGGGTTCGGCAATCTCCCTCGACAGGCAAGCCGGGATCCAATAGCGCCGCATCGTGTCGCCCATCGGCGTGCCAGGGCAGACGCGAGTGATCAGTTCATTTTCCTTCGGTGGCAGCATTCGTTGTCTCCTCGCAAAGTTTTCTCGGCCCGGCGTGCAAGCGCCAGCCTACCCCGCTTGGCGGGATTATATCTCAAAAATTACGGCCGCGGGGGCATCAACCTCAATGTGGCCGCGAACGCATTCAACGATAACCCGGTCATCAGGGCCGAAGTCTTCGATACAGATTTGCGGGAGATCCTTGTTTCGCTCCCGTTCGCCGAATGTTCCCATCATCGGAGGATGTATTTCAGTATGTAGTCAAGCCGGGCGGTCGCCAAACCAGAGGTAGTGTTCACCGGCAATCGTTAAAACCGATTCGTTCTCCTCGGCGAAGATGCGGAACGTGGTCGGCCGATCGCATTTGAGCTAGCCTGATAGCTAAGCTCCTTTGCAGATAGCGACCCTTGGCCATCGAGAAAGAACATGAAATTCGCCGTCGTCGCCTCACTCTTCATCGCATGGGCCGTCGGGACGACCGCCTATGCCCAGCAACTCACTTGCAGCCAAGCGGTCAGCACTTGCAAAACGGCTTGCCCTGACAATGCACAAACCCACACACCGTGCCCAGGTATCTGCGACCAAAAATTTGCGGACTGCATGAAGACCGGTGTTTGGCGCCGGCTCGACGGAGCGACACTCCCGGCGCGCAAGGAATAGCTCGCGCCAAACGGGAGCAGGTTCGGCACGTGCCGAAACGTCCCACATTGCGAAGCCTCGCGTGACGACGCAATGTCGCCAAGTGCGCAGGCCGCCGGATAACTTCCCGCCGCCCGCGATAACCTTGGGGGCGGGAAGCAAGCCGATGGTGATGCACGCGGTGCTCGGCCTGCCGGCCGCCTCGCTCGCCGCGCTCTTCGCCGTATTCGTGTTTGGCGGACTCGTAAAGGGCGTGACCGGCGTCGGCCTGCCGCTCGTGCTGGTGCCGCTGGCGACGCAATTTCTCGACGTCCCGGTCGCGGTGGCGCTGGTCTCGGTGTCGATGGTGGCGACCAATGTCGTTCAAGCGGCCGAAGGTGGCCATACGATGGCCGCAGTACGCTATCTCTGGCCGATCCAGCTCCCGCTCGTCGCCGGCGCGGTAATCGGGACGCATCTGCTGATCACCGTCGACCGCCAGCGGCTGAACCTGATCATCGGGCTCAGCTTTCTCCTGCTCGCGCTGCTGCTGTTGGCGATGCCGCGGCTGCGGATGAGCGCCAAAACCGCGCGCTGGAGCGGCCCCTTTGTCGGCTTTGGCGCCGGCGTTCTCGGCGGCATGTCGGCGATTTTCGGCCCGCCGATGATCGCCTATATGGTCGGGCTCGGCGTCGATCCGAACACCTTCGTCAAGCACATGGCGATCCTGGCGTTGACGGCGGCCACCACAATGCTGCTGGTGCTTGGCGGCAGCGGCGCCATGTCGGGTGGCGACTTCCTGATGTCGGCGGCGGCGCTGATCCCGATTCAGCTCGGCATGCCCGTCGGACGCTGGCTACGCAATCGGATCAAGCCAAACTGGTTCCGGATAATGGTGCTGGTGGTGCTCGCCGCGAGCGGGCTCGATATGCTGCGGCGGGCGCTCTTCTAGTCGCACTTAGAGCGAGGGTTTCTGCACAGCTCAGGGGGAGCAGCCGGCCTTTTGCAGAGTCGCCGTGTCCACCCCCGTAATGCTGGCGGCCAAGCACTCGGATTGCGTGAGCGGCGCATTTGGGTCGCGGCAACTCTGCGCGGCAAGCTGCACTTTCAGCACGTTCGCCTGGTTCATGATCGTCCGATCGATCTGCGCAGGCTGGCCGACGGCGCCCATGTTCGGGCCGCTCCGCGCCCGATCCTCCAGTTGGTGCATCGCCTGTAACTGGCTCGTGCAGTTCGGCGGTGGACCCTGATTGGCCTGCCCCGCGCATTGCCGGTCGCGGCGGTAATCGATCGCGGTGCTCCTGCGCAGCATCTCGTCCGTCTTGTTGCGGCAGAAATCGTCCCTCGGTAGCTCCACCACCGCGCGCTGGAACCAGGTTGCCGCGTTGCGGTAAGCAACCGCAGCGTCGTTTAGGCTTGTACAAGTGCCCAGCGCTTCCTGCGCTGCTGCGGTTTGCTGGAGGGTGTTGCCCGATTGGATATCGGCGTCATGGCCGGGAGCGCAGGTCGATGACGGCGCCGCCGGAGCGGGCACGGCGGCGACCTGCCCGGCGCAGGCCTGGGCGCGGTCGCGCCACCCGGAATAGGTCGTGCCATAGCTGACCGTGAGCGAGACGGCCTGGCTGAAGTCTTGCAGCGCGGTCATGCAATCATGCGCGTTGTACGCCGCCTGTCCCTTGTCGAAGGCCGCGCGTGCCGCGGCCTCGGGGTCGGCGGCGGGGCTCGGTTGCAATTGCGGGACCGGCAGGCTGAGCATCCCGAATATTTGCTGCGCGGTGGCGGTGGCGGGATCGGAGGGTGTTGCGGGCGCGGGCGGCGGCATCGCGGCTGTCTGAGTTTGTTGCGGCGGCGTCACTGTGGTCACTCGATATGGCTGGTTCGGCGGGCAGTTGGTCGGCCCGCCGGTCATGCCGGGACCCGTGATCGTGCTACACGAGGCGGATTGGTTGGCGTACGGGTTGCCAGCCACCGGCACTGGATTTGCCGGCGCGATGCCGCCCGGATTCGTCGCCAGACTCTGCTGACAGGCGGCAAGATCATGCTGCGAGGCCGCGAGGTAGCCGGTCGGGGAGTTTTCTCCGCCGCTCCAAGTGATCGGCGAGCATTGCGCTTCGGCAGCCTGCCGCAGCGGAATCAGATAGTTCATCTGCGAGATGCGAAACTGACTTATCGGAATTATCTTCTGGCAATCCCTCGGGATTATTCCTTTGAAATCGACGCTGCCAAAGGTCTGGGCCCACCGGGAATGCCATTCCTCATCCACCTGATGCGCAGCGGCATTATAAGTGGCCAAGGCCGGGCATGTAACATTGTTGCTCATAGCGCCGAGAATATTGCCGAGCCCTTCAAATATCAGGCCCGCCGACCCTATCGTCGCACCGTAGGAGCTGCTGCGCGTGGTTGAGGTGGTCGTGGTTACCGTGGTCGAGGTGTAAGTAGAGTCGGCGAGAGCCTCGACCTGCGCCCAATCGATTACCAGGACCGCAAGCACGACTGACGCGAGGTCCCGCAGGAGCCTCGAATAATGTTCTGGCGATGCCACCGGCGCCGTCCTCTTTGGTTTCACGCACGGATTCGGCGCGGTGCGTAGCGTTGCGGCTTTACTCCGGCAACGGGAGATTTCGCCGCAGCTATGGCCGGGAGGCTCCGGCCCTTGCGTTGAGCCTCATTTCGACCGCGCGCAGGCGGTGACGCAGCATGTAGGCTCGCGCCCAGGCGATTGCAGCGTCAAACCGACCGAATTGTCAGCGGCGGTGCAAGCCGCACCGGTGACGATCTGCGGGAAATCGGCGTTGCAACCGGGCGCCACCGCCATTGTCTTTTGCACAGCACAGCTTTGCAGTGCGGTTTGCGTCGCGGGCGGCGCTGTCTGGTTCGGCGCCGTAGCGGCCTCGGTCGGAGGCGGCGGCGCAAGCTGGCTCGGGGGCGTTGGCGCCTGACCTTGCGGCGGTGGCGCGGCGGCTTGGCTCGGGGGTGGCGCAGCGGCCTGGGTCTGCGCTGGTGGCGGGGCGGAGGTCGCCGGGGCGGCAGCCTCCGGCGACGGGGGCGTGAGTGCGGCGGCAACCGGCGGCGGGGGTGGCGGCGGCGCGGGCTCAGCGGGAGGCGCTTGTACCCCAGCAACCAAATTGCAACCCGTTTCCAGCGTGACCGCCTCGTGCTCGAGCAGCGACACGAGATGCTCGGGGGGCTGACCGTGCTCTTCGCCAAGCGGCGCGCCGCAGGCCTGTTTCGCGGCGTTGAACAGCGAAACGAGCAACTGACCCTGCTCGCGTCTGCCGCGAAAGTAATCCTGTGCCCGGGCGCAATCCTGCGGGAATTGAAACTTGGACGAGGCGTAGGCGCGCAGCGCCGTGTCGTATTTGCCGGTCGCGTCAGAACATGCGTCCGCGAAGGCGTTCGCCCCAAACAGGCAAGCGCCCGTTAGGGTACCGAGACCTGCGATCGCCATAGCGCGCAGGCCTTCCAGACGAGTTTGGCGCAACGTCAACGATCCTCTCCTCACAATCGAAATGAGCTTTCAGTGATGCGAGCGGTGAATGTGGGTTTCCCGCCCTACACCTCGCCTTCCGCCTTCAACAACCTGACCGCGTTGCGCAGCGCCGTCGCGGTATCGTCGAGCTCGGCCTCGCCATGGGTGCAGGAGATGACGCCGCCCGGGTGCGAGTTGAAATCGACCCCACCCAACATCGTCGCCAGGCGCAGCTTGTGGACAAGACCCGCGTTCTTCAGGCCCTTGAAGTGCTTGGCGGGAAGGCTGAGCGGACTGAATTGGGTTGGCGTAACCTCGATCCCCTCGGGGTTGGTAAAGATCTCGATTGACGAAAACGTGCCGTAGGCGGCCCACGGCACATGCTCCTCCTCGAATATCTCGTTGAGCCGGATACGCAGCGCGTCGCCGTAGGCGTTGGCGCGGGCACAGGCGTCGGTCTCCGCGACTTGGCGCAACGTGGCGATGCCGGCCGCGGCGGAGAGCGGGTTGGCGTTGAACGTTCCGGGGTGGTTGATCTTCTCCTTGCCGGCCGCCTCGGTCGCCTTGAAGTCGAGCAGGTCGAGGATGTCCTTGCGCCCGGTGACGGCGCCGCCGGGCAGGCCGCCGGCGAGGATTTTCGCCAGGGTCGTCAAGTCGGGCTTGATGCCGTAGGCCTGCTGGGCGCCGCCCGGCGAGACACGGAAGCCGTTGACCACCTCGTCGAAGATCAGCAGCACGCCGTGCTCGGCGGTGAGGCGGCGCAGCGCGTGGAGGAATTCGGGGTCGATCGGCAGCCGGCCGCCATTGGCGCCAGTCGGCTCGATGATTGCGGCGGCGATTTCGCCCGGATGCTGTTCGAGCAGCCGGGCCAGCCCAGCCTCGTCGTTCTGCTCGGCGAGCAGGACGTTGCCGGCGACGGCATCGAGCACGCCGGTCGTCGGCGTGCCGTCGAAATGGTTGGCGTGGCCAGTCGTCATGTGATCGTGCCAGCCGTGGAAATGGTAGTTGAAGCGGATGATTTTGGGCTTGCCCGAGAAGGCGCGGGCGAGCCGCACCGCCATCAAGGTCGCCTCGGTGCCGGAGCTGGTGAAGCGCACCCGCTCGGCCGAGGGAATGAGCCGTTTGACCCATTCGGCCCACTCGATCTCGAGCTCGTGGCAGGCGCCGTAATGGGTGCCGCGGTCGAGCTGCGCGTGCACCGCCGCCATCACCTGCGGGTTGCCATGGCCGAGCAGCATCGCGCCGTGTCCGCCGAAGTAATCGACGTAGCCGCGGCCGTCGACGTCCCATTTGCGCGGCCCCTCGGCGCGGGCGATGTAGAGGCCATAGGGCTCGATGTAGCGGGAATCGTGGGTGATGCCCGATGGGAAGCAGTCCTGCGCCTGCTCGGCACGCGCTGCCGAACCCGGCGTCGCGGCGCGATAGGCGGCGATGATCGGCGAGTTCGTAGTGAGCGTGTCGGGCATTGGCGATTTCCTTTGGCCGAGCTTTCCTCTTGTAGAGGATGTTCGGCTGCGGTTGAACCTCCCAAAGGACTGCCACCCGGCGCAAGCCGGGGCCCATCGACCAAGCGCACGAGCGGCGGATAAATGGGTCTCGGCTTCGCCGCGAAGGAACATCAGATGGAGCCACCCGTGACGATGCCCTACAGCAAGGAACTGGAAGCCCGGTTCGGCTACGACCTCGATCTCGGCGGCGAGGCGGAGGACAACACCTGGATCAGACAGGTGCTGCTGCGACGTACCCAGCGCCGCTACAGCGACCGGCCGGTGCCCGAACCGCTTGTCCGCCTCATCCTCGCCGCTTCGTTGTCGGCGTCGTCGAAATC
>Ga0335078_10017171_pt1 | contig 10753 bp, 7 predicted proteins | sample Lox_Sample_32_FD_206711 | JGI IMG/M metagenome (GOLD analysis project Ga0335078, IMG submission 206711) | Soil microbial communities from Loxahatchee National Wildlife Refuge, Florida, United States - Lox_Sample_3.2 | ecosystem: Environmental > Terrestrial > Soil > Wetlands | place: USA: Florida... | reverse complement strand
TTACGGTGTCGCCGGGCTTGACCCCGTGCGAGGGCTTCACACGCTCGCCGTTGAGATGGACTCTGCCGCCTCCGACCGCATCGGCCGCGGAGGAACGGGACTTGAACAAGCGGACTGCGTACAGCCAGCGGTCGATCCGCATGGGGCCCGGCCCTGTCTCGTCACGTGCACGCATGGCCGATGGAGTGTAATTGATGACCGGCCGCCAGGAGGCTGATCGCGGCAAGCCGCCGGTCGACTGCGGACCAATACCAGGTCGACCGGTTCGGAGGGGAGGAACGCGCAAAGCGCACCATCTCGCCTCGAGAATCCGGATTTGTGACGTAGACCTGTGAGAAGGTCCGCCCTGGCAGTCACAGTTCGCCCAGGACCTCACAGGCATGGGCGGCACAGTGCGCTTCCAGGTACTGCTCTTGGCGGCTCTTCTCTCACTCGCAGCCACCTGCGGCGCGTTCGCAGCCGCCACTCCCGAGCCGCCCGAAGATGCCGCGCTCAGGGCAACCGCCCGGGCGTTGCTCCTGAAGGGCGATCTGCGCGGATTCGATGCTCTGACAACGGCCTTCCGGCAATCGCGCGAGCGAACTCCTTCGGGCAGCTGGAAACTCGGTCTGATGTATCTGAGTGTGACCCAGGACTGGTTCGCGCCGGCATCTCCCCGCTGGGAGAAATTGCAGCAGGCCGTCCGCGAATGGCTCGCCGAGAATCCCGACTCTCCTACGGCGGTAGTATTGAACGCCAGGCTCCTTCGAGCCCACGCATGGGCGTGGCACGACGCGGACGAAATGCCCGGCGATAACAATCCGCAGTATCGCCAGTTGATTGAGGCGGCGCGGCGCGTCCTCGACGAGCACCCCCGTGTCAGGAGCGAGGATCCGGAGTGGGATGCGCTGCGTATCGCCATTGCCCGTGAGCAAGGGGCCGATACCGACCAGGTTCTGCGGATGGCCGCGGAAGCGCTCGAACGGGAAGCCTACTACTACCCGCTGCACGAGGCGGTGACCAACAAGCTCATGCCACGCTGGGGCGGCAGCAGGCAGGCGGTTCAAGAGTACTCGCAGATGGCCATGGCACATTCGGCCAGCCGGGAAGGCACGCAGGCCTACGCGCGCATCTCTTACTACATCGTCCGCAGCAACATCGACGGCGATCCTGGCGTTGAGATGAGTGAGATGGGGGTCAAATGGGACGTCCTGAAACCGAGCCTCGCCGAAGTGGTGCGCGCCTACCCGAGCGCGTTCAATCACGAGGTCGAGCGGGCAATCACCTGCTTCACCGGCCGTGCCTACGAGATGCGAGCCCTCGGCCGCGCCGAAACGCAAGACATCGTGTCGGTCGCATGGTGGGACACGCCGGAACGGAGGCGGCGCTGCAACGACCTGGCGTTCGAGGGGAAGTTCGTACGCGGCTCGCTGTTGCATAGTGTGCGTGCTTACTCCGCCTTCCTGCGCAGTTTCGGCGATGTTTTCTGGGAGCGCGTTCGCCTGGCGGCCTGCGTCGCATTTTTCGTCATAGAAGTGGCACTCGCACTGCTCGCGAGGCTATGGGCGGCCCGGGCACTGCTGTGGTCCGAATCTGGCAGCGTCAGCGGGACCTTCAATCCGGCGGAGTATCCGCGCACTTATGCGGTGGCGGCGTCCCGCGAGCCCAACTTCATCCGCCTCTCTGTATGGATGCTACTGCTGGGAGGCGCCAGCACCTGGGTATTCGCCCACGGAGACTCGCCGGACATGCTGCAACAGCAGATAGTGCTCGCGATATGCGTGATGGTGGGTCTCACGGGAGCGTTGATGATTCTCAGCCGCTTCACCGCTCGGGTTGTGCTGGAGCCGGACTGCGTTGCTGTGCGTGCTCTCGCCGGCGGGGCCGTGATGAAGCGACATGACATCCTCGGCGTGCGCGAGCACCAGCGCGGCAAAGGTCCGCGTCTCATCGAGCTCGTGCCCCGGATTCCCGAAGCGACAGCGCTGCGGCTGCCGCCGGTGACGCACGAGGACCGGCCGTTTCGGGAATGGTTCGATTCCCTGCCACCGCTTGCAGTGCCGGGAGATGCGACCATACCCGCGTCGCGAATCGCACCGTAAGCTCGCTGACGAGCATCAACTGACAAACCGGCCTGGGCTTCCGCTCCTGACCCACTCCGGCCGTTCGTGACAGGCAGATTTGCGGCAAGCAGAATGGCTTCACGTGCGATGAGCTCACCGGAATCCGCGCAATACGGAGGGGTAAAGTCATGAGACGCATGGCCCTTGCTGTCACAATGGTAGTGTTTCTGGCCTTCGCCGCGGTTCCGTTGACCGTTGCTGCACAGGCACCGAGCAGCACGCAACCAGCACCCTATTCGCCTGGCCTGGGCGACTTCATGACCGCCTATGTGCAGCCGCACCACATCAAGTTGTGGTTCGCGGGCATCTCAGGGAACTGGAAGCTTGCGGCCTATGAAACCAATGAGCTCGACGAGACCTTCGACGACGTCGTTAGCTACCAAGGTAACTGGCACGATCTGCCCATTAGCTCCCTCGTACAGGCGTTAATCAGACCGCAGCTAAAAAGTATCAGCGCCGCGATCGCAGCCCAAGACCTGACGCGATTCAAGTCGGCTTATGCTGGCCTAAACACAGCTTGCAACCGCTGTCACATGAGTGCACAGCACGAATTCGTCAAGATTGTGACTCCCGCCAGCAATCCCTATCTCGACCAGAAACTCAGCGCTGTGCAAAAGCCCTAGATGCTAGCCGAGTCCGAAGGGGTAAAGACGACCCGTTTCTGCCGGTCACGAACGGCAGCTATGGGGTGCCCCAATTACGATTCGCGCAAAGCCTCTACGATTGTGGCGTGGGAGCGCAGGTGTCACACCTCACCCCGCCGACACATGCGCTCGCAGAGGGCTCGAGCGACACATGTTCACCTAAGGACAACCGGCCAGATTTAAACCGTCAGCGGGTCCTGACCATCTAAATTCAGATCGAACAGCCCCCAACCGCGCGGAGACTCGTAGGTCTTGCGCGGCTCAAGATCGCGCCCACAGGTCCGAAGATAAGACGCTTCTCACGGCTGAGGAGAATACAAATGCGTTGCGCCATGTTCCTGCTGTGCATCGCCGTGATCTCCCCAGCGTTCCCGGCAACACCCGACGATTCGGCTGTCGATAAGATCTTCCCCGCCTACGACAAGCCCGCTTCCCCAGGATGTTCACTGGGCGTCATCCGGGACGGGAGCTTCGTCTACCGGCGTGGTTATGGCGAGGGGAGCTTGGAGCTTGCCGTGCCTCTCACGAGCGAGTCGGTCTTCTACATGGGCTCGGTATCCAAGCAGTTCACTGCGGCGAGTATTGTCATCCTCGAGCACCGCGGGCTTCTGTCCCTCGATGATGACGTGCACAAGTACATCCCGGAGCTCCCTGATTATGGGCACCCGATTACGCTCAGGGAGATGCTGCATCACACGAGCGGATTCCGGGACTACCTGGGTCTCCTGACGCTCTCGGGCCGCGACGTCGCCGACGTCTATACGTTTCCCGAGCTGCTGGACCTCGTGACGCGACAGAAAGGTTTGAACTTCACGCCCGGAGATAAGTACTCGTACAGCAACACGAACTATCTCCTCCTGGCCGAGGTCGTGCATCGCGTCAGCAAGGAGCCCCTATCAGAATTCGCGCAGAAGAACATCTTTCAGCCGCTTCACATGACTCATACACGCTTCTTCGACGCCCGTACCGAAGTCGTGCCCGGCCGGGTAGCGGCCTATGAGCCGGGCCCCAAAGGGAATTTCCTCGTCGACTGGTCTACCAATTTCGACAAAGTCGGCGATGGTGGCTTAATGAGCAGCGTCGATGATCTGCTCCGTTGGGATCAGAATTTCTATGACGACAAGCTCGCCGATGGCTCCGTAATGAAGGAACTGCAGGTACGTGGGCGCCTGAATAGCGGGAAGGAGATCGACTATGCACTCGGCCTGCAAGTAAGCGATTACCGCGGCCTGCCTACCGTCGAGCACGGCGGAAACCTGTTTGGGTATAACACCGAGCTACTTCGCTTCCCGAAGCAGCGCTTCACAGTCATCTGCCTGTGCAACGTAGCGAGTGCCAACGCCGAAGGGCTTGCGCGCCGTGTTGCGGATCTCTATCTCGCTAGTGATTTCACCAGTGAGACTGGTCCGCCAGTCGCCACCGGCGTTGCAGCAACGCGAAGCGCGTTCGACCCAGCACCATACGCTGGAAGCTATGAGGACGCCTCACATGATGGTGTCCGGACCTTCGTGGCAAGGAACGGGCGGTTAGGCTTACAGCAGGGGACCTCTGTTATACCGATGATACCGGTGTCCCTTGGGCGCTTCACTCTGTCGCTGAACTCACCTGATGATGTCAACGTGGCGTTTGGGGCACGAGGCACGAAGATGCAAGCGATCTTCACGGAAGCGGGCGAAGACGAGCGCGTCCTGACTCGCGTCGACACGACTCGGCTAAGCGCAGAAGACCTGTTGCAATATGCCGGCAACTACACGAGTACCGAGCTCCATACCGAATACAGATTCACGGTCGAGCAAAGGCAACTCGTACTGCACAACGGATGGTCTCCCCCTTTGCCCCTGAGCCCGCTCGCGCGAGATGAGTTCAATGCCGAAGACTTCCTGACATTGGTATTTACGAGAGACCCGGGTGGAAAGATCAGTGGTTTCGAGGTCTTCAAGCAGCGGGCTAAAGGCATCATCTTCACGCGGAGGTAGGTCGACAGGGTGTGGGTCCCGCAGGCGGCGGCATCGGGACCGATCTCTCGGATCCACCCCATGGGTCCGGCCGGCGGGCGACAACGATCGACTCTGTATTCACGGCACTTCTCCCGGTTAAGAAACCCGGAGAAGCTTGCTGTCCGTGCTACAGAAAGGACGAAACGCCGTCGATGTGCCCAAAGCCGTCGGGCATTCGTGACAGTCCGCATTGAGGAAGCGAGAATTAGCGCGATTGCGGTGTGCGGAGGCCGTTGTATGAAGCACGTTCGAAACCCGGTGCCGCGGGATCCCTGGATCGCGTTAGCGACGCTGTTCGGTGTCCTCGCGCTGGCCTTTGCTGTGGTCGTCGCGCGGGCAGATGATCTTCCCAAGTCTCGCGCCGATGCGATCGATATGGAGGCGAAGGACGCCCTGCCGGCCAGCAATTTCTACAATTCGCCCAGCCCGCTTGCGCCGGCGCCTCCTGGTACCTTGATCCGGTCGGAAGTCTTTTCCGGTTATGACCTTCCGCCGGGTGCACACGCCATACGCATCCTCTATCATTCCAAGGCGCGAGACGGACGCGACGTCTCGGCGTCAGGCGTCGTGCTAATTCCACGCGGAACTCCTCCACCAGGCGGCTGGCCGGTCATCGCGTGGGCACACGGCACGAGCGGCGTCGCGCGCCAGTGCGCACCGTCGCTGATGAAAGATTTGGAATACGGCAGTGAAGGGCTGATGCCAATGGTCGCCGCGGGGTTCGCCGTAGTGGCCACGGATTACGCAGGCCTCGGCACGCCTGGTCCGCATGAATACGACAATAAGATCGCTCAAGCGAACGACGTTGTGTACTCGATGCCGGCAGCTCACGCGGCAGTTCCATCTCTAGGGACACGCTGGGTCGCGATCGGGCACTCACAGGGTGGTTCGGCGGTCTGGGGGGTGGCCGAGCTTGAGGCGACACTCGCGGACGCGACCTACGCCGGGGCAATCTCGGTGGCCGGCGATATGGATTTCGAGTGGTTCGAGGAGCACGACGCCAAATCGTTGAAGACGATCTCGGCCATGTACTGGCCGCTCACGGCATTCGGCATCAAAGCGACCTATCCTGCTTTCGATCCCGCGCGTCTTCTGTCCGCGCCATTTCTCGAGCGTTACTCCGACGTGACCCGAAACGGATGCTGGGACTACGCCTACGCCGTCGCCGACGAGGTCGGCAACCAACCGGCGGTGCGCCCGGGCTGGCAGCAGATACCCGAGCTGCGCCGCTACAACGCGGATAACCACAGCGGCGATCGCCCGATCCGAGGCCCGTTGCTCGTGCTCGCGGGTGATGATGACCAGTCGGTCAACTTTACGAATATACAGAGGGGCGTTGCCCGTGCTTGCAGGAACGGCCTCGCCATCGAATTCGTGCATCGCGCCGGTCTCGACCATGATCCCCTCATGGAGAAAACTATCGACCTTCAGCTCGCGTGGACGCGTGACCGGCTTGCCAACAAGCCGTGGCACTCGAACGCCTGCCCGAAGTAGGTACTGGTTTTGATCGACGCTTCCGCGCCTGGAGTCGCGGGAACTCCGGATGGGCGCTGTTGACCCTTGAGCGACATCGTGCACGCTCGTAAAGCAGACACGGAGGAATGGCAAAGCAGACTCTCGCTCTGCAGGGAGATAGCGCCGCTGTTGTTAAGTTCACACTGGTTTGCTGTTGCGGGCAACGCAGGCGTATGCGTGTACTATTCCTGGAAGAGGGGGCGGTCGTGACTTGTGTGCGCTACGGAACTCGACCCTCGGCAAAGCTCGGCGTGTTCCTGCTCGCTGTCGCTCTCGGCTCCAGCGTCATTGCGGGGCCCAGGGCCGCCGATCTCGAGCGCGTCAAATCCGAGTATGTGCTCAAGAGCGGTGCGTTCTCGCCAGAAGCTCGCGTACAAGCGGTGCATTTCATCGACACGATCGCTGCAACTGCCGATGGAATGACGCACGAGCAGTTCCTTCTGAGTGTGTTGCGCATCGCAGCCTTTGCCGATAACGGTCACGACACCGAGAGTGATGAAGGCGATGCGTGGTCGCCCAAGGCGCGGCTGCCGGTACGGATGATTTGGTTCCCAGACGCGTGGCTGATTGCTCGTGCCGACTCCGCCAATTCGGACCTACTTGGTGCCCGTGTATTGAGCATCGATAACCGTCCGCCCAGCGAGGTATTCAGAGGCCTGCGCGATTATTGCGGTGGAGTCGACGGGTATCGTCGCTGGAATCTCGAGTTCATTGTTGAAAACGAAGGCTTGCTGTATGCAGCCGGACTTGCACGCCATGCCGATCGCTTGAGCTTGGAGCTGCGGCTAGTGGACGGGCGTCGCATTCATCGAACTCTGAAGTTCGTCGCCAAGACCGCACTGCCGGCTGGACAAATTCCCGAGCGTGTCTGGTCTCCTGCTCCATGGCCCGGGGAAGCCGAAAAGGGGTGGCATGCTTTCGATCCGAGGCCAACCCCACTTTATCTTCAAGACGGAGCACGCCTCTTCCGTGTCGTGCGAATTCCGGAGCTGCAAGCGTTATTTCTTCAGATGCGCGTGCACTTCGACATGGCCGGTGAGACTGTAGCGGACTTTCGCCATAAAGTTGACGAAGAGATTGATGAATACCATCCGCGCCACCTCATCGTTGACCTGCGTTTTGATACTGGAGGGGACATTGATGCGACGCGCGACTGGCAGCGGACGCTGCCTACGCGGATACCCGGTCGGATGTACGTGTTAGTCGGCCGTTACACGTTCTCAGCAGGTATCGTGGCCGCCGCGGCATTCAAACACGATGCGCCGCAGCAGGTTCGCCTGGTAGGCGAAGGGGTCGGAGACCGGTTGCGGTGGTGGTCGGAAGGACACAACGTGTGCATGCCGGACTCGCACTACTGCCTGCACCTGACGACCGGGCTGTGGGATCTGGTCCACGGGTGCGCCGAGCGCCCGGAATGTTATGGCGATAAGTACGACGCGCGCGTGGCAGATCTCCTTCCGGATCTCGATGCGCGGCTCACTGCGACCAGTTGGCTGTCCGGCCGTGATCCCGGCATAGAGGCGATCGAGCGCGATCTCGTCAGCGCCGACAGACCGCGCGTTCTGGATGGCCGCTAACGAGAAATTTGACGGACACTTGCCAACGACCGGTTGTGGCCGATTGCCGCCCTCCGGGCCGGACCACTACGGAGTGCGGCGGGCCGAGGATGCGAATGGCCGCTGCTTGCCGCGCGGAATCTGCTGCGTGATGCAGTGGATGTTGCCACCGCCGAGGAGGATCTCGCGCGCCGGCACTCCGACCACCCGCCGCCCCGGAAACCATCGTCTGAGAGATGCCGCCGCGCGGCGGTCGGTGCGGGCATCGAGCAGCGGCATGACGATGCCGCCGTTGGCGATGTAGAAGTTGACGTAGCTCGCCGCCAGCCGCTCGCCGGCGAGCCGCGGGTGGCTGTGCTCGCCGTGGATGACGCCACCCGCCTCGCGCGCGCTCATCGTGAGCGGGCCTGGCATCGGCAGCTTCTTCACCTCGAGACGCCGGCCGCGCGCATCGCGCGCTTGCTTGAGCCGTTGCCACGCATCGAGCGACACCGGGTACTGTGGGTCGCTGCGCTCGTCCGTCCAGGTGAGGCATACCACGCCGGGGCGCACGAAGCAGGCGAGATTGTCGATGTGGCCGCCGGTCTCGTCGTTGACGACGCCCTTGCCGAGCCAGATGACCGTGTCGACCCCGAGATACTCGCGCAGCAGCGCCTCGATCTCCTGCTGACCGAGCTCGGGGTTGCGGTTGGGATTGAGCAGGCACTGCTCGGTGACGAGCGCCGTGCCCTCGCCGTCGACATGCAGCGCCCCGCCTTCCATCACCAGCGGCGCCCGGTAGCGCGCGCAGCGCTCGATCTCGAGCACCTTGCGCGCCACCTCCTCGTCCTGGTCCCAAGGAAAGTACAGCCCGCCCTCGAGCCCGCCCCAGGCGTTGAAGCGCCAGTCGACGCCGCGCACCGTGCCGCGCCGGTCGACGACGCAGGTCGGCCCCACATCGCGCATCCACGCATCGTCATGCGCCATCTCGACCAGCCGCACGGCCTCAGGCAACAGCGCGCGCGCGGTGTGATAGTGGGAGGTCGAGACACCGACCGACACCGGCTCGAAGCGCGCGATCGCCGAGGCGACCTCCGCGAAGGCGAGTTGCGCGGGGCGGGCGGCTTCGCGCCAGTTATCGGGGCGCTCGGGCCACAGCAGCCAGCAGCCCGCGTGCGGCGCAAACTCGGCCGGCATCGCGAAGCCGTCCGCGGCCGGAGTGCTCGCGAGGGCGCGCGTCATTGGCGCAGGCGGCTGTGGCGGAATCCGTAGAAGACGTAGATGGACATGCCGATCGCGGTCCAGATCACCAGCCGGATCCAGTTCTCGAGCGATAAGGTCAGGGTCAGCGCGAGGCAATAGAGAGTGCCGACCACGCAGGTGACCGGCGCCCACGGTACGCGGAACGGACGGTGATCGTTCGGGCGCGTGTAGCGCAGCACCAGCACTCCGGCGCACACCACGGCGAACGCCAGCAGGATACCCATGGAGATGAGATCCGCGAGCAGATCCAGCGGAAACACCGCGGCGATCAGCGCCGCGAATACTCCGGTCCACACCGTGGCGACATGCGGCGTCTTGAAGCGCGGGTGGCAGCGGCTGATCGCCTGCGGCAGCAGCCCGTCATCGGCCATCGACAGCAGGATCCGCGGCTGGCCGAGGAGCGAGGTGAGGATCACCGAGGTCATCCCGGCGATGACGCCGACCTTCACCAAGGGCGACAGCCAGGCGAGCTGCGGGTGGGCATCGAGTGCCACCGCCACCGGCGCATCGGAGTCGAGCTTTTGGTAGGGCACCATGCCGGTGAGCACGCTCGCCATCGCAACGTACAGCACCGCCGAGATCAGCAGCGCGCCCAGGATGCCGAGCGGCAGGTCGCGCTGTGGGTTGCGCGCCTCGAGCGCGGTAGTGGAGGCGGTATCGAAGCCGACATAGGAGAAGAAGATGATGGCCGCGCCCTTCAACACGCCGCTCCAGCCGAAGTGCCACCATTCACCGGTGTTCGGCGGCACGTACGGCCGCCAGTTGGACACATCCACGTACTTCAGGCCCGCGATCACCACGATCACGATGATGGCGACTTTCAGGCTCACCATGACGGAGTTGGCGCCCGCCGAGCCGCGCACACCGAGGTACAGGAGCACGGTCATCGCCGCGATGATGAGCACGGCCGGCACGTTGATGTAGGCGCCGGTGGCCACGATATGCTCCTGCGCATCCAGTCCGAGCGGCGCGTTGACCAGCACGGCCGGCAGGTGGATATGGGCGTCGTTGAGCAGGCTCACCACGTAGGCCGACCAGCTCACCGCCACCGCGGATGCGGAAATCGCGTACTCGAGCAGCAGGTTCCAGCCGATGAACCAGGCGAGCGCTTCGCCGAGCGTCGCGTAGGTATAACTGTAGGCGCTGCCCGGAATGGGCAGGAAGGCGGCGAACTCCGAGTAGCACAGCGCCGCGAGCATGCCGCCGAAGGCGGCAATCAGCAGCGACAGCGTGATCGCGGGACCGGACTGGTGGGCGGCGACCGTGCCGGTGAGCACGAAGATTCCCGAGCCGATCGTGGCGCCGAGGCCGATGGCAATCAGCGCCCGTAGACTCAGCACCTGCCTGAGACGGGCCTTGCCGGCCGGTGCCGGGTCGATCGGCCGCACGGCGCACATCTGCCTGAGGATGGAGGGTCGCGCCTCGCCGGCGCCGCTGCTGTTGTTTTTTGCGTTCATTCGCTCACGATCGCCTGGCCCCCGGAGCCGCGCCCGGGGAGTCTCTCACACGCGCGCCCTCCGCGGCACGCGGCCCGGGCCCCGGGAGCCTGTGCTAGCATGGCGCGCCCGGCGAGGCCCGCCCCGAGCCGGTGTTTCCCGCGGAGAAAAGCCCATGTCGAGTCCCGCAAGCCCCAAGGTCGCACCTCCCGCCCAGGGGGCGAAGATCGCGATCAGTAACGGCAAGCTCAGCGTCCCCGA
>Ga0335078_10017170_pt1 | contig 10754 bp, 10 predicted proteins | sample Lox_Sample_32_FD_206711 | JGI IMG/M metagenome (GOLD analysis project Ga0335078, IMG submission 206711) | Soil microbial communities from Loxahatchee National Wildlife Refuge, Florida, United States - Lox_Sample_3.2 | ecosystem: Environmental > Terrestrial > Soil > Wetlands | place: USA... | reverse complement strand
CTCGCGCGGCTCGAGCGCAATCCCCTGCGCATCCTCGACTCCAAGGACGAGGGCGACAAGCGCATCAACGCCGAGGCGCCGTCCTTCGCCGACTATCTCACCGGCGAGGCGCAGGGATTCTTCGACACCGTGCGCGGCGGCCTCGACCTGATCGGTATCCCCTACAAGGTGAGCCCGCGCCTGGTGCGCGGCCTCGACTACTACTGCCACACCGCCTTCGAGTTCGTGACCACCGACCTGGGATCGCAAGGCACCGTGCTGGGCGGTGGCCGCTATGACGGGCTCATGGGCGTGATGGGCGGGCCGGAGACGCCTGGCGTCGGCTGGGCGGCCGGGATCGAGCGCCTGGCGCTCCTCATCGACGAGCCGCCCGCCGCCGCGCGGCCGGTGGTGGTGATCCCCGTCGGCGAGGCGGGCGAGAAGGCGGCGCTCAAGCTGACGCACGAGCTGCGCCGTGCCGGCTTCACCGTCGATCTCGGCTTCTCCGGTAATGTGGGCCGGCGCATGAAGCGCGCCAACAAGATCAACGCCCGCGCCGCCGTGCTGCTGGGCGAGGACGAGCTCAAGCGCAACGCCGCGACGCTGCGCGACCTCGACGGCGGAACACAGAGCGAGGTCCCGCTCGCCGAGCTTCCCGAGCGCCTCGCTCCCTTCCGTTAGCGGGCGCCGCCGGCATGCCCGGCGACCCGGCAGCCGAGGCAGGCGTCGACCTGCTCGTCATCGGCGCCAACCACCGCACCAGCCCGCTCGCCTGGCGCGACCGCTTTACGCTGATCGAGGCCGAGCTCGCCGACGAGCTGGACCGGCTGCGCCAGAAGGGATTCCGCGAGGCCGTGCTGATCGCCACCTGCGACCGCATCGAGCTGGTCTCCACCGTGGCGGCGGAGCCGCTGGGCGGGCGCTTCGCCGAGCACCTGGCCGAGCGGCTGGGCGAGAGCGTCGATCGGGTGAGCGCGGCGCTCTACCGCCATCGCGGCGCCGCGGCGCTGCGGCATCTCTTCTCGGTGGCGAGCGCTCTCGACAGCCTGGTGATCGGCGAGCCGCAGGTGCTGGGCCAGCTGCGCGCCGCCCATCGCGCGGCGAGCGAGGCGGGGCTGGTGAGCGCGCCGCTGGAGGTGGCATTCCAGGCGGCCTACGGCACGGCGCGGCGGATCCGCCGCGAGACCGCGATCGGTCAGCGGCCGGTCTCCATGGCGGCGGCGGCGGTGGAGCGGGCGCGCGAGGTGCACGGCGATCTCGACCGCAGCACCGCGCTGCTGATCGGCGCCGGCGAGATGGGCGAGCTGATGGCGGAGCATTTCCGCCGCGCCGGCGTGAAGCAGCTCCTGGTCTCGGGTCCCGCCGTCGCCTCGGAGCTGCTGGCGCGGCGCCTCGGCGCCAGCCATATTCCCTTCGCCGCGCTGGCGGATGCGCTGGTGGAGGCGGATATTGTCATCGCCTCGGTCGGCAGCGGCCGCCGCCTGCTCACGGCCGCGGCGATGGAGGCGGCGCTTCGGCGCCGGCGTCGCCGTCCGGTGTTCGTGATCGACGCGGCGATCCCGCCCGATGTGGAGCCGGCGGTGAACGATCTCGATGGCGCGTTCCTCTATACTCTCGACGATCTCGAGCAGAGCGCCATGGCGGGCCGCGCCGGGCGCGAGCAGGCCGCCGCGGCGGCGCGCACCATCCTCGATGCCGAGCTCGCCGGCTTCGAGCGCCGCCAGGCGGAGCGCGCGGCGGTGCCGGCGGTGACGGTGCTGAGGGCGCATTTCGAGGCGATGCGGGCGGCGGTGCTGCGCGACGAGCCGGGGCTTGACGCCGAGGCCGCGACGCGGCTTCTCGTCAACCGCCTGCTGCACGCGCCCTCGGAGTCGCTGCGCGGGCTCGCCGCCGGCGAGGGCGATGCCGCGGCGGCGGAGGCGCTGCTCCGGCGCATCTTTCAGTTGATGGGCGAGGAAGGAGACCAGACATCGTGACGACGGCCACGTCCCTCGACGGGAAGCTGGACCGGGTGGTGCGCCGGCACGCGGAGCTGGGCGACGCGCTCGCCCGGCCGGACGCCGATCCCGCCGCCTTCGGCAAGCTCTCGAAGGAATACAGCGACCTCACGCCGATGGTGGAGGCGATCGCCGAGCTGCGGAAGGCGCAGAGCGAGCTCGCCGATCTCGAGGCGATCGTCGCCTCGGAATCCGATGCCGAGCTGCGCGGTCTTGCCGAGGCGGAGCTTCCCGCGCTGCGGAAGCGGCTGCCCGAGCTGGAGCATCGCATCAAATTGATGTTGCTCCCGAAGGACGAGGCGGACGAGCGCAACGCCATCCTCGAGGTGCGCGCCGGCACCGGCGGCGAGGAGGCGGCGCTCTTCGCCTCGGTGCTGTTCCGCATGTATCAGCGCTACGCCGCGCTCCGCGGCTGGCGCTTCGAGGTGCTCGACATCTCCGAGACCGGTCTCGGCGGCTTCAAGGAGGCGAGCGCCGCCATCACCGGCCGCAACGTCTTCGAGCGCTTGAAGTTCGAATCCGGCGTCCATCGCGTGCAGCGCGTGCCGGAGACCGAGGGGTCGGGCCGCATCCACACCTCGGCGGCCACCGTCGCGGTGCTGCCGGAGGCGGAGGAGGTCGATATCCAGATCGACGAGAAGGATCTCCGCATCGACGTCTTCCGCTCCAGCGGCCCCGGCGGCCAGTCGGTCAACACCACCGACAGCGCCGTGCGCATCACCCATCTGCCGACCGGCCTGGTCGTCAGCCAGCAGGACGAGAAGTCGCAGCACAAGAACAAGGCCAAGGCGCTCAAGGTGCTGCGCGCCCGCCTCTACGAGCGCGAGCGCCAGGCGCGCGAGGCGGCGCGCGCCGCCGACCGCAAGAGCCAGGTGGGGAGCGGCGACCGCTCCGAGCGCATCCGCACCTACAACTTCCCGCAGGGGCGCGTCACCGATCACCGCATCGGCCTCACGCTCTACAAGATCGATAAGGTAGTGAACGGCGAGGCGCTCGATGAGATCATCGACGCGCTCCTGGCGGAGGACCAGGCGGCGAAGCTGGCGGAGGTGGAATGAGCCTCGCGTCGGGCGAGACCACCGTCGCCGCCGCGCTCGATGAGATCGCGCAGCGGCTGGCGAGCGCCGGCATCGATGAATCGCGGCGCGAGGCGCGCGTCCTGCTGGCGGCGGCGCTCGGCTGGGACCGCGCCGAGCTGCTGGCGCGCGAGGACGCGCGCCTCGATGACGCCGTGCGCCAGAAGCTCACGGAGATGATCGCGCGCCGCTCGGCGCGCGAGCCGGTGTCGCGCATCCTCGGGCACCGGGAATTCTGGAGCGCGATCTTCCGGCTCTCGCCGGAGACCCTCGATCCGCGGCCCGACAGCGAGACGCTGATCGAGGCGGCGCTGGCGGCGCTGCCCGACCGCGAGCGCCCCTATCGCGTGCTGGATTTCGGCACCGGCACCGGTTGCCTGCTGCTGGCGCTGCTGTCGGAGCTGCCGAACGCCTGGGGGATTGGAATCGACAGTGAGCCGGGCGCCGCGACGACCGCGCGGCGAAACGCCGCGGCACTGGGGTTGGCGCACCGCGCCCGGTTCCTGGCAGGGTCCTGGGGCGACGCGGTGGCCGGCGCCTGGGATGTCGTCCTGGCGAACCCGCCCTACATCCCTACCGGCGAGATCGCGGGGCTGATGCCGGAAGTGGCGCGGCACGAGCCGCGCCAGGCGCTCGACGGCGGCGCCGACGGCCTCGATGCCTACCGCGCGTTGGCGCCCGAGCTGCGCCGCCTTCTCGCTCCCGACGGGATCGCGGTGCTGGAGATCGGGGCCGGGCAGGCGGCGGCGGTGCTCGTGATCATGGAGGGGCAGGGGCTTGCATTGCGCGCCCTCCGACCCGATCTCTCTGGGATCGACCGGTGCCTCATAGTAGGCATAAGGGCTTGATGGGCCGAAGCGGCTCTCGCCCTTGAAAAAGTTGTTGGAATGTTAACCGGTCCCGACTAGCCTTTACCCTATGACGACGGAGCCAAGGGCTCCCCTGCGCCGAGGCGCGATAAACGAACTCCTCTTCTCAGATCTGGCGTGAAGTCTCGCGACAGCGGACGAGCGCCCAGTATGGCCACGGAATAAGTGTGGCTTTTTAACCAAGCGGGGGATGATGTCCTACCAAGACTTCAAGGGAATGATGAGACAGGGCCAGAATAAGCGGAATCGCGGCCGTAATAACGGAGGAGGTGGTGGGCACCACCAGCAGCAGGGCAATCGTCCCCGGCCGCCGCATCGGATGCAGGTGTTCGAGAGCAGCGGTCCCAGCGTCAAGATCAGGGGCAATGCCTATCAGGTCTTCGAGCGCTATATCGCGCTCGCGCGCGAGGCCGCTTCCGCCGGCGACCGGATCGCGGCGGAGAACCTCTACCAGCACGCGGAGCACTATTTCCGGATCATGAATGCGGACGGGAACGGCCAGGGCAACCAGATGGTGCCGCCGCGGCCGACCACCCCCGCCGATACCGAGATGAATGCTCCCGAGCCGGAGAGCGACCCGGCGCCCCAGGCCGTCGCCGCTCCCTCCGAGCCCGAGCAGCCGCCGCCGGTCTAGCCGGCCCTTAGCTGTACCGGTCTGACCGGCCCCTGGAAGACGCGGTTCTTCCAGGGCGATGGGGTCTTGCACCGCCTTGATTTCGCCCCATATCGAGGGACGGAAGGCGGGCGGCGCTGCCATTGAGGGGCGCTGTCCAGCGGTTCTCAAAGGCGGGAAAACATGGACTTCGAAAAGTACACGGAGCGCGCCAAAGGATTCGTCCAGGCGGCGCAAGGGCTGGCGCAGCGGCGCGGCCATCAGCAACTCACCCCCGAGCATCTCCTCAAGGCCCTCCTCGAAGACAAGGAAGGCCTCTGCGCCAACCTGATCCGCGCGGCGGGCGGCGATCCCCAGGCGGCGAACAACGCCGTCGAGGCGGCGCTGCAGAAGATCCCGCGCGTCGAAGGAGCGGGCGCGGGCCAGGTCTACGTCTCCTCCGAGACGGCGCGGCTCTTCGACCAGGCGGAGAAGATCGCCGACAAGGCCGGCGACAGTTTCGTTACCGTCGAGCGGCTGCTGCTGGCGATGACGATGGCGAAGGACAGCGCCGCCGCCAAGGCGCTCGCCGCGGCGGGCATCACGCCGCAGAGCCTCAACCAGGCGATCGAGCAGATCCGCAAGGGCCGCAAGGCCGACAGCGCCAGCGCCGAGGAAGGCTATGACGCGCTCAAGAAATACGCCCGCGACCTCACCGCCGCGGCGCGCGAGGGCAAGCTCGATCCGGTGATCGGCCGCGACGAGGAGATCCGCCGCACCATCCAGGTGCTGTCCCGCCGCACCAAGAACAATCCCGTGCTGATCGGCGAGCCCGGCGTCGGCAAGACCGCCATCGTCGAGGGGCTGGCGCTCCGCATCATCCATGGCGACGTGCCGGAGAGCCTCAAGGAGAAGAAGCTGCTGGCGCTCGACCTCGGCGCCATGGTGGCGGGCGCCAAGTTCCGCGGCGAGTTCGAGGAGCGCCTCAAGGCGGTGCTGCAGGAGATCACAGCGGCCGCCGGCGAGATCATCGTCTTCATCGACGAGCTGCACACGCTGGTCGGCGCCGGCAAGGCGGAAGGCGCGATGGATGCCTCCAACATGCTGAAGCCGGCGCTGGCGCGCGGCGAGCTGCACTGCGTCGGCGCCACGACGCTCGACGAGTACCGCAAGCACATCGAGAAGGACGCGGCGCTGGCCCGGCGCTTCCAGCCGGTCTTCGTCAGCGAGCCCACGGTCGAGGACACCATCTCGATCCTGCGCGGCATCAAGGAGAAGTACGAGCTGCATCACGGCGTGCGCATCACCGATGGCGCGATCGTGGCGGCGGCGACGCTCTCCAACCGCTACATCACCGACCGCTTCCTGCCCGACAAGGCGATCGATCTCATGGACGAGGCGGCGTCGCGGCTGCGCATGGAGGCGGAGTCGAAGCCGGAGGAGATCGACGAGCTCGACCGGCGCATCATGCAGCTCAAGATCGAGCGCGAGGCGCTGAAGAAGGAAAGCGATACCGCCTCCAAGGACCGGCTGCAGAAGCTGGTGGCCGAGCTCACCGATCTCGAGAAGAAATCGGCGGAGCTGACGGCGCAATGGCGGGCCGAGAAGGACAAGCTCGCCGGCGCCCAGAAGCTCAAGGAGCAGCTCGATCACGCCAAGGCGGAGCTCGACCGCGTGCAGCGGGCGGGCGACTGGACGCGGGCGGGCGAGCTCACCTACTCGATCATTCCCGAACTCACCCGCAAGCTCGGCGAGGCCGAGGCGGCGGAGAGTCATCGCATGATCGACGAGGCCGTCACCGACACGCACATCGCGGCGGTGGTCTCGCGCTGGACCGGCATCCCCGTCGACAAGATGCTGGAAGGCGAGCGGGCGAAGCTGCTCCACATGGAGGAGAATCTCCGGCACCGCGTGGTCGGCCAGGAAGAGGCGGTGGTCTCCGTCTCGAACGCGATCCGCCGCGCCCGCGCCGGGCTGCAGGATCCCAACCGGCCGATCGGCTCCTTCCTGTTCCTGGGGCCGACCGGCGTCGGCAAGACCGAGCTGGCGAAGGCGCTCGCCGAGTTCCTGTTCGACGACGAGGGCGCCATGCTCCGCATCGACATGTCGGAGTACATGGAGCGGCACGCGGTTGCGCGGCTCATCGGCGCGCCTCCGGGCTATGTCGGCTATGACGAGGGCGGCGCGCTCACCGAGGCGGTGCGGCGGCGGCCTTACCAGGTGATCCTCTTCGACGAGGTCGAGAAGGCGCATCCGGACGTCTTCAACGTGCTGCTGCAGGTGCTCGACGACGGCCGTCTCACCGACGGCCAGGGTCGCACGGTCGACTTCCGCAACACCCTCATCGTGCTGACCTCCAATCTCGGCAGCGAGGTGCTGGCGAATTTGCCGGATGGCAAGGATACGTCTTCCGTCCGCGACCAGGTGATGGAAGTCGTCCGCGCCGCGTTCCGGCCGGAGTTCCTGAACCGGCTCGACGACATCCTGCTGTTCCGGCGCCTGTCGCGCCAGGACATGACCGGCATCGTCAGCATCCAGCTGCAGCGGCTGCAGAAGCTGCTGGCCGATCGCAAGATCACGCTGGAGGTGGACGAGAGCGGCAAGCGCTGGCTCGCCGATCAGGGCTACGACCCCGTCTACGGCGCGCGGCCCCTGAAGCGGGTGATCCAGCGCGAGCTGCAGAACACGCTCGCCGAGCTCATCCTCGAGGGCAAGATCGGCGAGGGCGAGACGGTGACGGTGGGCGCCGGCGACGGCGGCCTCGCCATCGGCACCTCGACGAAGAAGTCGAAGCCGAAGGCCAAGGCTGCGGAGTGATGGCATAGGCATTGCTAGGAAAGGGCGCGACTTCGGTCGCGCCCTTTTCATTTCGGGAGCATGCCCATGACCCGCGCCGACCTCACCCTGAAGATCGCCTCGATCAAGCGCCGCAAGGGACTGAGCTGGAAAGACATCGCCGCTGAGATCGGACCGGGCTCGCCGGTCTATTACACGGCGGCGCTGCACGGCCAGATGAAGCTCTCGAAGAGCGAGGCGGAGAACGCCGCGCGCGTCCTCGGCCTCGATGCGGAGGAGGCGCTGCTGCTGCAGGAAGTGCCCTATCGTGGCTCATTGCCGACGGCGGTACCGACCGATCCCCTGATCTATCGCTTCTACGAGCTGGTTCAGGTCTACGGCACCACCTGGAAGTCGCTCATTGAGGAGGAGTTTGGCGACGGAATCATGAGCGCGATCGATTTCGACATGGCGGTCGAGCGCCAGCCGGACCAGAAGGGCGATCGCGTGCGCGTCACCATGAGCGGCAAGTTTCTCTCCTATAAGCAGTACTGACGTCGCGCCGGCCTCGCTATACTCCTTCTGCCGGCAGCCGTTTCGCCCGGCGGGAGGAGGCATGGCGCGACTGACGCCCGAGGAGATCGCGACTTATGGCCGCGACGGTCTGGTGGTTCCGGATTTCCGGCTGCCGGAGGCGCGGCTCCAGTCGATGCGCGCTGCGCTCGACCGGCTGATCTCCGAGAATCCCGGCGTCCGGCCGGAGCAGCTCATCAGCGCCCATGTGAGCAACGGCGGCGCCGAGAAGGTGCGCGGCAACGACGCCTTCCTCGACCTCGCCCGCGATCCCGCCATCCTCGACCTGGTGGAGGACCTGATCGGCCCCGACATCATCCTCTGGGGCTGCCACGTCTTCTGCAAGCCCGGGGGCGACGGGCACGAGGTGCCCTGGCACCAGGACGGGCGCTATTGGCCCATCCGGCCGCTCGCCACCTGCACCGCCTGGGTGGCGCTCGACGACTCCCTGCCGGAGAACGGCTGCATGCGCTACGTGCCCGGCTCGCACGACGGCCGCGTCTATCGCCATCGCAAGGACACGCGCGCCGATCTCGCCCTCGATCTCGTGCTCGATGACGACGAGATCGATGTCGATGCCGGCCGCGACGTGGTGCTGCGCGCGGGCGAGCTATCGCTGCACGACATCTTCCTGGTGCACGGCTCGAACGCCAACCGCTCGCCGCGGCGCCGCGCCGGCGTCGCCATCCGCTATATGCCCGGCACCTCGCACTTCGACCGCGCGATGTTTCCGCGCGCGGTGGCGCCCAACGGTCTGGTGACCGATTTCGGCCAGCGGCCGCTCTGGCTGCTGCGGGGGCAAGACCGCACCGGCAGGAACGATTTCGCGGTCGGCCATCGCGACTGAGCCCCGCGCGGTTGCGCACGGAAATCGCAGCGGCCATGATGCCCCTCCAGACGGGATCAGGGAGGCAATGATGCTCAAAGGCAAGATCGCGTGGGTCACCGGCGGCGGCACCGGCATCGGCCGCGCCGGCGCCGAGGCGCTCGCGGCGGCGGGCGCGCTGGTGGTCGTCAGCGGCCGGCGCAAGGCCGAGCTCGAGCAGGTGAAAGCCGCGATCGCCGGCGAGGGCGGCGAGGCGGAGATTGCGCCGCTCGACGTCACCAGCAAGGCTGAGGTCGCCGCGGTGGGCGCCGGCATCATCGCCCGGCACGGCCATGTCGACATCCTCGTCAACAGCGCCGGCATGAACGTGCCGAACCGCTACTGGAAGAACCAGACGCCCGAGGCTTTCCAGAGCGTGATCGATGCCAACCTGCAGGGCACGCTCAACACCATCATGGCGGTGCTGCCGGCGATGCGCGAGCGGAAGGACGGCCTCATCATCAACATCTCCTCCTGGGCCGGCCGCTTCGATCCCTTTTTCACCGGCGCCGCCTACAACGCCTCCAAGCACGCGGTGGTGTCGCTGACGCTGCACCTCAATATGGAGGAATGCGTCAACGGCATCCGCGCCTGCGTGATCTGCCCCGGCGAGGTGGCGACGCCGATCCTTAGTAAGCGGCCCGTCCCGCCCAGCGACGCGGAGATGGCGCGCATGCTGCAGGGCGAGGACCTGGGCCGCACCATCCGCTTCGTGGCGGAGATGCCGCCCCGGGTTTGCCTCAACGAGATCGTGATCAGCCCGACCTGGAACCGGGTCTGGCTCGGCGGCGAGGATCTGCCCAAGCGCTAGCGGCGCCGCGCATGCGCTGCGACTGCCACGTCCACATCGCCGGCGATATCGGGCGCTATCCGCAGGTGCCGACGCGGCCCTATCTCGCGGCGCCGGCGCCGCTCGCCGATCTGCGGCGGCTCGCGTCGGCGCGCGGCATCACCCGCTTCGTCATCGTGCAGGCGAGCTTCTACGGCGCCGACAACGCGCTGCTGCTGGAGAGTCTCGATGCGCTGGAGGGGCGCGGCCGCGGCGTCGCCGTCGTCGATCCCGCGACGACCTCGCGGCAAGCGCTTTCGGAGCTGCATCGTCGCGGCGTCCGCGGCCTGCGCGTCAATCTCTACAGCCGGCAGGTCGGGCGCGGCTTCGCGCCGCTCGCCGACGCCTTCGCCGCCCAGGCTGCGCTCGCGCGCGAGATGGGCTGGCACGTGGAGGTGATCGCCGCGCTCCCCATGGTGCTGGAGAACGCCGATCTTCTCGCCAGTGCCGCCGTGCCGGTGGTGCTCGACCATTACGGCCTTGTCGGCGGCGTCCGGCCGGAGAGCGGCGAGGGGCGGCGCTTCCTCCAGCTGCTGCGCCGCGGCCCTCTCTGGATCAAGCTTTCCGCGCCCTACCGGCTGTCGGGCGCGCCGCTCGACACGCGGCCGCCGGCGGAGTGGCTTGCCGCCCTTCTCGATGCGGCGGGCGACCGCTGTGTCTGGGGCAGCGACTGGCCGCATACGCCGCTGCCGGAACAGCATCGAGGCGCCGATATTCCGGCGGCCTATCGCGACATCGGCTACAGCGATCTCGTCGATTATTTTCTTGCCGCGCTGCCCGCCGGCGCCGTCGCGGAGCGGATCCTCGTCCGCAACCCGGCTCGGCTCTACGATTTTCCCGGCGCGGGCTGAAGCCGCGCTCAGCGGCTCGCGCCGCCGCCGGCAGCCGCCACCACGGTGTCGCGGCGGAGCGAGATCAGCTGACGGCCGATCTCCTCGGTCGCGGCGTCGAAGGCAGTGAGATCGGTGCCGGCGAGCTTGCGGCCGGGCTCCATCTTGATCGAGAGCGGGTTCACCTGCACCTCGTTGACGTGCACCTCGTAGTGCAGGTGCGGGCCGGTGGCGCGCCCGGTCGCGCCCACATAGCCGATCACCTGGCCCTGCCGCACATGGCTGCCGACATGGAGGCCGGCGGCGAAGCGGCTCATATGGCCATAGGCCATAGGCGGTCTCGTAGGTGGCGGTGTGGCGGAGCAGCAC
>Ga0335078_10017169_pt1 | contig 10755 bp, 6 predicted proteins | sample Lox_Sample_32_FD_206711 | JGI IMG/M metagenome (GOLD analysis project Ga0335078, IMG submission 206711) | Soil microbial communities from Loxahatchee National Wildlife Refuge, Florida, United States - Lox_Sample_3.2 | ecosystem: Environmental > Terrestrial > Soil > Wetlands | place: USA: Florida... | reverse complement strand
GCCTCTTTGCGAACCATCGGGCCGGCTTCCATGGCGGTATGGATTTCGTCGCCAGTCCGGTCGAGGAAGCCGGTATTGATGAAGAACACCCGCGACTTCAGGACACGAATGCACTCTTTGAGATTGACGGTCGTTCGCCGCTCCTCATCCATAAGGCCGACCTTGACGGTGTTGCGCGGCACGTCGAGCATGTCTTCGACGGCGCCGAGCACATCGCTGGCAAATTGCGCCTCTTCCGGACCATGCATCTTCGGTTTGACGACATAGATCGAACCTGTGCGGCTATTGCGCGTCGGCGTTTTCCCCTTAAGATCGTAGAGGGCAATCGCGCACGTAATCGCCGCGTCCAGAATTCCTTCGGGAGCCGCGTGTGCGTCTCTATCGAGAACGCCTTCGTCCATCATCAGATGGCCGACATTGCGAATAAGCATGAGGCTGCGGCCCGGTAGCACGAGGGCAGCCCCGTCAGCTGTGGTGTAAGTGCGATCCGGTGCAAGGCGCCGCGTCACCGGCTTGCCGTCCTTCTCGAATGATTCCGCCAGCGTTCCGCGGCAAAGCCCGAGCCAATTGCGATATGCGGCGACTTTGTCCGCGGGATCGACCGCGGCAATGGAATCCTCCAAGTCCATAATGGTGGTGATCGCCGCCTCGAGAATGACGTCGGCAACTCCTGCCGCGTCGCCTCGGCCGATCGGGTGCCTGCGGTCAATGGTCAATTCGATGTGTAGCGCGTTGTTGACGAGCAAAATGGCTTCGGGCGCCTGCGGACGTCCGCGATATCCGCGCAATTTTTTCGGGTCGGCCAATCCCACCGTGTCGCCGTCGGCGAGCGTGGCGGCAAGCCGTCCGTTCTTCACCGCATAAGCGCGAACGTCGGCGTGCGAACCCGCCGCGAGCGGTACGCTCTCGTCCAAGAAGCGCCGCGCCCAGGCGATGACCAGTTTGCCGCGTTCGGGGTTGTAGCGACCCGTCGGCGCCGCAGCGCCGACTCTGGGAATGGCGTCGGAGCCGTAGAGCGCGTCGTAGAGCGAGCCCCATCGGGCGTTGGCGGCATTGAGCGCGTAGCGCGCATTGCTGACCGGCACCACGAGTTGCGGGCCGGCGACGGCCGCGATCTCGTCATCGACATCGGCGGTGTCGATGGCGAAGGGCGGTCCTTCCGGCAAAAGGTAGCCGATATCTGCGAGGAAAGCTTTTTGCGCGGCCGCGTCCACCGTTTGACCGCGCCGCGTCCTGTACCATTCGTCGCTTTGCGCCTGCAGAACGTCCCTTTTCTGCAACAGCGCGCGGTTGATAGGGCCGAAGCGATGAATAATGCGATCAAGCCCCTCCCAGAACGTGAGCGGTGAAATGCCGATGTCGGGAAGCACTTCATCGACGATGAAATCATGCAGAACCTTCGCCACCTTAAGATCGGCGACGCCAACGCGCTCAATGTCAGGCATGCGAATTTCTATCGGTTGATGGTTTCACCGCGAAGGCAAGCTTCGACCATTTCTATATCATCGTGGTGCCGAACATAAACACATCCGCGGCAGGTTCGTTGCACTTGATGTACCACCGCCGACGCGCCACGACGCAACGCGGTAAACCCTCAGGGAGTGAGCGGTCGGATCGGCAATTGCAGTCGAAATTAAGTAGGTCGGGAGATGCGCGAGATATTGGTCGGAGCGCCGAGATTTGAACTCGGGACCCCCAGTCCCCCAGACTGGTGCGCTAACCGGGCTGCGCTACGCTCCGATGCTGGCGGCGGACTATAGTAACCGCGTCCCCACGGCACAAGACACGAAACCTCAACATATGCCGAGGTAAATGGGCGCAAGCTGCTCGGCATATTTGCTCTTCCCGGGATTCGCCGTGAAACGAATTTTCAGCGCCACCTTCAATTCGCTGCGCGGGATTCGCTACGGCATCAGCACCGAGGCCGCGCTGCGCGAAGAGGCCGCTGTTTTAATCGCCGGGCTGCTTTTAGGCTTGGCCGTCGCGCCGACGTGGCTGTGGTATGTCGTGATGGCCGGATCGCTTCTCGTTTTGTTGGCGGTGGAATTTCTCAATACCGCCATCGAAAAGCTTTCCGATTACGTCACCCGCGAGCAGCATGTCGAAATTCGCAGGATCAAGGATTTCGGCTCCGCGGCGGTGTTCTGCGGCATTTGTCTGGCCGGTTTGATCTGGCTCGCCGCCCTGGCGCTACGCATCGAGGCTTTGCTGACGGCGCGGTAGAGCAGGATGTGCAGGACGCGCTCGAAGGCCGTTTGCGCGGGGCCAAAAGCCAGAAGTGCTCAATACGCGTTCTTGGCGCGGATCAGCGCAAATGGCGTCCGCGCCAGGATGGAAAGGTCGAGCAGGATCGACCAATTCTCAATGTAAAAGAGATCATGCGCCACCCGTTGCTGGATTTTCTCCTGGCTGTCGGTCTCGCCCCGCCAACCGTGGATTTGCGCCCAGCCGGTGATGCCCGGCTTGACGCGATGACGGGCAAAATATCCGTCCACTGCGTCCTGATAGAGCCGGTTCTCCGCCTTCGCCTGTAGCGCATGCGGCCGCGGTCCGACGAGCGACAGATTGCCGGCGAGTACTACGTTCAGCAATTGCGGAAGTTCGTCTAGGCTGGTCTTGCGAATAAAGCGTCCGACCCGAGTGACCCGAGGATCGTCGGCGGTCACGAGCTTGCTTGCGGTGGCGTCGGCTTGATCGGTGTACATCGAGCGGAATTTGTAGATTTCGATGAGTTCGTTGTTAAAGCCGTAGCGCTTCTGCTTGAAGAACACAGGCCCGCGGCTGTCGAGTTTGATGGCGATGGCGACCATGAGCATGATCGGCGCGGCGCAAATCAGCGCCAGCGTGCCGACGATTTTGTCGAACAGCCACTTCATCACCACGTCCCAGTCGGCGATCGGCTTGTCGAAAATGTCGAAGACCGGGACGCTGCCGACGTAAGAATAGGTGCGCGGGCGGTAGCGCAGCTTGTTGGTGTGCGCGGAAAGGCGGATGTCGACCGGCAGCACCCATAGCTTCTGGAGCATCTGCAAAATGCGGGTCTCGGCCGTGACCGGCAGTGCGAAGATGACCAGGTCGACCCGCGTGTGACGGGCGAATTCGACCAGATCGTCGACCGTGCCGAGTTTGGCGACGCCCCCGCAGTTCATGCTGCTGCGCTCGTCGCCGCGATCGTCGAATACGCCAATGACGCGCACTTCGGAATCGCGTTGCGCGGCCAGCGAATGGATAAGTGTTTCCCCGTTGGCATCCGCGCCGACGACAGCGGTGCGCCGGTCTAGTCGGCCCTCGCGCGTCCAGCGGCGCACCAGGAGAAACAAACCGCGCCGAAAGGCGATCAGCGACAACAATCCGATTGCGTAGAAGCCGGCGAGCCAAAGCCGGGAAAATTGGTCGCCCACTTTGGCGAAGAAGGACACGCAAATAGCGATAAAGAAAACCACCGACCACGCCGAGGCGAGCCGCATGTATTGCTTTTCATGCCCGCGGAAAGCCTGCACCTGATAGATATCGGCCGCCTGGAACGCCAATATAGCCAGCAGAGCGATGCCGAAAATTGCGATAAAATAATACCACTCGAAACCTTCCACCCGCGCGACATACGCGAGGTAGACCCCGAACCCGATGACCGTCACCAGAGAGAATTCGATCAAGCGCACGAGGCCGGCAAGCACGATCGAAGAGTACGCCACGCCGTACGGTCTCTCGGCCGCGGCCAGCGCCGCCGGCGAAAGTTCTCTAGCGGCGGGTGGAGCTTGATCCGGCATTGCCGAGACGGCGGAAAGCACCGCGGAAGACGGATCGAAGGTCGCGCCGTGCTCGGGCTTGGACATTTTGGACCGCGCTGCGATGCCCTCGCCATCGCGCGAGCCTCGCGTTAAGGGGCAGATGGGCGGCAAAATAGTAAATAAAGTTCAAAGAATCGTTATGCGAACTGGGCGAGTTTTCGCATCGCCATCGCTTCGCGATAGGCCGCCAGACCGCCATCCACCATCGCCACAACCGAAAACTCGCGGCGCACGCGCGCACACAGCGAATTTGCGGTGCTGCGCATCGCCGCCGGATCAGCGACCGCCGCGCCGATCGCCGCCGCCAGCTCCCCAACATTTTCCGGTGTGACGAGATGGGTAGCGTCGGCGCCGAAGATTTCCGGAATCCCGCCGACGCGGCTGGCGATCATCGGTAGTCCCGCAGCGGCTGCTTCAAGCACCACATACGGCAACGATTCGGCGCGCGAACAAACCACCAGAACGCGCCCCATGGCGAATGCTTCGCGCGCGGTCCGGTGGCCGACGAAGCGGATCCGATCGGCGACCGCCAGACGCTGCGCTTGCGCCTTGAGCGCCGCATCGAGGGGGCCCGCGCCCGCAATGGTGGCGGTGATGACGTGGCCTAACGTTTTCAGCGTCGCCAGCGCCTCAATGAGGAGATCAAAGCCTTTGACGGGTCGCAATTCGCCAAGCGCGACGATGTCAGTTGCATCCGCCGATTGAACTATCGGCACGAATTCGCCGTCGCCGACGCCATTATGCACCACCCGCACCATGCCCGGCGGGCGGCCGATTTGCGCGCGAAATTGCGCTGCCGCGAAATTGCTCTCGAATAAGAACAAATCGGTGCGCCATTTCAGCAGCCATTCGAGCGATCGATAGAAGCCGCCCGCCAGCGTGCCGGGACCGTAGACAAGCGTACCGCCATGCGGGGTGTAAACACGGATCGCGTTAGTGGCGCTGCGGCTTAGCCGCGCCAGAGCCGCGCCCTTGGCCCCATGCCCGTGAAGGACGTCGGGTGCCGCCTGATCGATCCACGGCGAGATGACGCGCAAAGCATGTAGATCCGAGTAACTGAGTTCGCGGCTGATGGCGACGCGATGCACACCAAACACGAGCCGCGGTGCCAGTTCGGCAAGCGCGGCGTCGGCGCGTTCCCCTCCCGTCAAGGTATCGGCAATGAGCCCGATACGGTGGCCGCGTGCGGCTTGCCCGCGTGCGATGTCGAGCACGTGCCGGAACAGACCGCCGACCGGCGCGCGCAAGATGTGCAGGATTTTGAGCGAGGCGGCGGCCGGCGCCGGGCTGTCGTTGGCCATAGGCGCGGCGGACGCAGCGGCCCCACCGTCGGCCGCGGGCTGCACGTGGACGGCGGCGCGCCCATCGGCCATCGGTCAATCCTTAAAAGTCGCGATAGAAAGTTAAGACCGATTGAGCGCCGCCGGAGTTAAGAAAGTCTGACGCCTTGACCGCATCCGCCCGCAATACTCGGGCGCACAAGCGCTTAACCGGATGGCAACCTTAATAGTTTGTTATGCGCGCCCGGGCTTAGACACGGGGGAGCCTTGAAATGAGTCTGGCATCGCCAATATCCGGTGCCCCGTCGCGCGGGCCGCTCGTCGATGCCGAATTCGACCTTTCCGTGTTGGCTGCGGCGCTCTGGCGCAGCAAGAGGAAGGTTCTATGGCCGACCATTTTCGTGGCTGTTGTTGCCTTCGCCGTGGTGATGGTCATTCCGCCCAAATATCTCTCCGAGTCGCGTGTGCTGATCGTCGGCCGCGACAACGTTTTCTTGCGTCCCGACGTCGATAAAGATATTGCCGACCGCGCCACGGTTGACCAGGAAGCGGTGACGAGCCAGGTGCAGCTTATCCTCTCGCGCGATCTCGCGCGCGAAGTAATCGCTCAACTCAAGCTCAACGAATTGCCGGAATTCGATCCGGCGCGTCGCGGCGTCTCGCTCGTCAAGGGATTGCTCGGCATGTTGGGCTTTACAAAAAATCCGATGAAGATGACGCCGGAGGAGCGAACGCTTGACGCATATTATAATCGTCTCAATGTCTATCCGGTGGAAAAGTCACGCGTGATCGTCATCGACTTTTTGTCGGAGAATCCCGAGCTTGCGGCGCGCGTCGCTAACGCCATTGCTGACGACTATATCGAGCGGCAACGCCTGGCCACGCAGGAGCAGGCACGTGCGGCCGGCGAGTGGCTCGCCAGCGAGATCGAGTCGATGCGCAAGAAGGTGGCCGACGCCGAGGCGAGGGTGGAGGCGTTCCGCGCCAAGTCCAACCTCCTGGTCGGACCCAACGGCACAACACTCTCGGCCCAGCAACTTGGCGATCTCAACACGCAACTTGCCGCCGCACGCACGCTTAAGGCCGACGCGGAGGCAAAGGCGAAGATCATCCGGCAGATGCTCAAATCGGGTGAGCCGATCGAATCATCTGACATTCTCAATTCCGAACTCATTCGGCGGCTGTCCGAGCAACGAGTGACCTTGACCGCCCAGCTCGCCGAGCAGTCTTCTTCATTGCTCGGCAACCACCCGCGAATCAAGGAGCTAAAGGCGCAGATCGAGGATCTTGACAAACAAACCCGGCGCGAGGCCGAAACCATGGCGCGTTCATTTGAAAACGACGCCAAGCTCGCCGATGCGCGCGTCGAGGCGCAGATGTCGATGCTCGACCAGTTCAAGAACCAGGCGGCCTCGACAAATGAGCAGGACGTGCAGTTGCGCGCGCTGGAGCGCGATGCGAAATCACAGCGCGATCTGCTTGAATCGTATTTGGCGAAATATCGCGAAGCGAGCGCGCGCAATACCATAGCCTCAGCGCCGCCGGATGCGCGGGTGATTTCGCGCGCCACGGTGTCGAACGTTCCCGCCTATCCGAAGAAGCTGCCGACCGTGCTGATCGCCACTTTGGCGACGCTCTTGGTGAGTAGCGGTGTTGTATTGACGCGCGAGTTTCTCGGTAGCTCGCTCACAGAAGAGACGGAGACCTCGGTCCCCCTCGGCCGCTCCAGTTCCGAGACGGTTGTCGGCCCAGGGCCGCTTGCGCGCATCCTTGCGGCGAAAGGTAAATTGGCCGCTCGCGCGGCTTCCGCCGTCAAAGGCGCCCAACAGATCGCGGAAGCCGCCCCGACCCCTGCTCCCGTTGGGATACCCTTAAGCGCGGTCGAGGATTTCGCGCACCATTTACACGGTGAAGGCGTGCCTAACAGCCAGATCGCGATCTTCAGCTTGGAACCGCATCTCGATCGAAGTGGGGTCGCGATCAAATTCGCCCGTGCGCTCGCCCGGGAGGCGCGTGTCGTGCTGGTAGGCTTGGGCTCGGGCAATGGCGCGATCGGCGAAATTGCTGCCGAGCCTCATGCTCCCGGCTTATCGGAACTCGTCGCAGGCACTGCCTCGTTTACCGATATCATTACCCGCGACTGCTTTTCCGGGCTCAATCTGATCCTTTCCGGGCGCGCGCCGGCGAGCCGCGGGTCGTTATTAATGGAAAAAAGCTTGGCGCAAAGCTTCACGGCACTGTCGGCCGCCTATGCCCATGTCGTGATCGACGCCGGCGTGCTTAACGGAGGCGCCGCCGAAGCCGTCGCCGACTTCGCGCCTCATGCCATTCTTTTGGTAGAAACGATCGCCGACGAAGCCTTTGTGCAAGCACACAGCCGGCTTTTGCAGGCGGGCTTCCACCACGTCACAATTTTCATTGCCGGTCCGCCCGAAAGCGCCGCCGCACCCACCACCAAGGCAGAGGCGGCCTAGATTTACGCAGGTCGTACGCGGCTCACAGCGGCCGTTTGCCTATCGGCATTTGCCGCCTGGTTTGATCTGTCGCGCAGCCCGGCAAAGGATTATCAACTACGCGTTGGCTAGGATTGCCGGCTCAAAGAGGAGCAGGACGTGCCCGGGCTGAGGCAAGCGATCATCCGCGGCGGCTTGGAATCGCTTTACTTTACGGGAGCGTATTCGGCGCTGCGGCCTTATGTCGGCGGCGTCGGCGCCATTTTGACGATGCATCATGTGCGCCCGCCGCGACCTGGGCGGTTCCAACCCAACAGGCTGCTCGAAATCACGCCAAAGTTTCTCACCCGCGTCATCGAATTATTGCGCTGCTCCGGCGTCGATCTCATCAGCCTTGACGAACTTTATCGGCGCATGAGCGAAGGTGATTTCGGCAAGCGCTTTGTCTGTCTCACCTTTGACGACGGGTATCGCGACATCAAAGAGCACGCCTATCCGATCCTCAAGGCCGCAGACGTGCCTTTTGCCATCTACGTGGCGACGAGCTTCCCCGACCGGCTCGGCGAATTGTGGTGGCTCGCGCTTGAGGCGGTCGTCGCCAAGAACGGCCGCGTCGGCGTGATGATCGAGGGCGAAAACCGCATCTTTAATTGTAAAAGTGTGGCGGAGAAGCGCGCTCTCTACGATGAACTTTATTGGTGGCTGCGGCGCCAGCCGAGCGAGAGCGACAGCCGTGCGGCCATGCACAATCTCGCCGCCAGCCACCACGTCGACATCGCCGCCTTCTGTAAGGACTTGTGCATGGACTGGCGGGAGCTGGCCGAGCTTGCCGCGGATCCGCTGGTAACGATCGGCGCCCACACCGTCAATCATCCAATATTGGCGAAGCTTTCGGAAAAAGCCGTGCGGATGGAATTGGAAATGAGCCGTTCAGTCATTGAGGCGGCGCTGGCAACGCGGCCGGCACATTTGTCCTATCCGTACGGCGATGCCATGTCCGCCGGGCCTCGCGAATTTCAGATCGCCGCGGCGATGGGATTTAAGACCGCCGTGACGACGCGACCTGGGGTGCTGTTTCCCTCCCATCGCAGTCAATTGACTGCGCTGCCGCGTATTTCGCTCAACGGCGAATATCAGCAGCTGCGCTACGTGCGCGTACTTTTGTCCGGCGCGGCGACAGCGATGTGGAACGGCTTTCGCACGCCTGTGGCCGCCTAGTCAGCTATCCGGGATCGGGGATCAGGCAGCATCGGATCTTATTACTTCGTCTGACGTCTGATCCCCTGATTACTGATCGCCGATGCCTGGCCGACTCATCCACCGCACCAGCGGCATCGCAGGAACAACCCAGCCAAGCCCGGCGACAATATAGTAGGCGACAGAGGCGACGGAATTGTCGCGGACTACGGGCGATTGCGCTAACGCCATAGCCACAAGCGCCCAAACAATGACCAGTACAAACAGCGCAATAGCGCCGATGAATTTACGCAATCGAAGCGGCATGGGACGTCTGCTACCACAAGCGGTATTGCGCGTCATTGCCGGCGGCGCGGCAATGGTCATTGGGGGGACAAGGACGAAAGAGCTCCGCTCGCAATAACGCATTGCCGGCGTTGACACCGGCGCTATATGGTCCGCGCGGATGGACAGGAGATGACAAACGCACCGTCCAACGGCGGCCATGCGCGCGCCATCCGGCGATGGCTCTATGCCGTTGCCGCCCTGGTGCTCGCCATGGTTCTAGTCGGCGGCGCGACGCGGCTCACCGAATCCGGCCTCTCCATTACCGAATGGCGCCCGGTCATGGGGATACTGCCGCCGCTGAGCGGCAGCGAGTGGCAGGAGGCTTTGGCGAAATATCGGGCGATCCCGCAATACCGGGCGCTGAACGCAGGCATGAGCCTTGCCGACTTCAAGGTCATTTACTGGTGGGAATGGACGCACCGGCTCTTAGGCCGGCTGATCGGTGTCGCGTTTCTCTTGCCGTTTCTCTGGTTCCTGTGGTGGGGCTGGATTGAGCCGCGGATGCGGCCGCGGCTGTGGTTCATCTTTGCGCTTGGTGCGCTGCAAGGCGCGGTCGGCTGGTGGATGGTGGCTTCCGGCTTATCGGAGCGGATCGAAGTTTCCCAATATAGACTCGCCGCACATCTCATCCTCGCCAACGCCATTTATGTCGCGCTCTTGTGGTCGGCGGCGGGCAAAACTCCGCCCGCGATACCCGTCCGCGTCGTTACCAGAGCAGGGGCGCTGTGCCTTCTCATTCTCGTTCTCGCGCAAATCTATCTCGGCGCTTTGGTTGCGGGCCTGCGCGCCGGTTACGCCTACAATACCTGGCCGCTGATTGATGGCGCGCTGATACCGAATTCCGCTCATTTATTCTTCCAGACGCCGCCATGGCGGAACTTTTTCGAAAACATTCTGACCGTGCAGTTTGATCACCGCATGGTCGCTTATCTGATCATCATTGGTGCTGCTTTACATGCGCTTGACGTCGCCCTCCACGAGAAGGGGAGGGGGCGCATTGGGGCGTTCGCGCTTTTTGCGGCAAGTGCTTTGCAGGTCGCGCTCGGTATCGCAACTTTGTTGCTGGCGGTGCCGTTACCGCTTGCGCTCTCGCATCAGGCTGGCGCGATGCTCTTGCTCACAGTGGCGACGCTGCACGCAGCGAACGTGACCGCGCGAGCCGGCTACGCCACGGCTGGCTGGCAAGAAGCTGGCAAGTTTGCGGGGCCGATTAGCCGGCCAGCCGGCTAATCGCTCAGCGCTTGCTCAAGGTCGGCGATGATGTCGTCTTTGTCTTCGATACCGACCGAAAGCCGCACGACGTCCGGGCCGGCGCCGGCGGCGTTTTTTTGCGCGTCGGTAAGTTGCCGATGCGTGGTCGAGGCCGGGTGGATGATCAGCGAGCGGGTATCGCCGATATTGGCGAGGTGGGAAAAGAGCTTGACGTTGGAGACGAGCTTTACACCGGCGTCGTAACCACCCTTAAGCCCGAACGTGAACACCGCGCCGGCTCCATTGGGGCAATATTTTTCCGCGAGCGCGTAATAACGGTCGCCCCGCAGTCCCGGATAGCTGACCCAGGCGACCTCTTGACGGGCCGAAAGCCACTCGGCGACGGCGACCGCGTTGTCGCAATGCGCCCGCATGCGCAAAGGCAGCGTCTCAATCCCGGTGAGGACGAGAAAGGCGTTGAACGGCGACAAAGCGGGACCGATGTCGCGCAAAGCGAGA
>Ga0335078_10017168_pt1 | contig 10755 bp, 5 predicted proteins | sample Lox_Sample_32_FD_206711 | JGI IMG/M metagenome (GOLD analysis project Ga0335078, IMG submission 206711) | Soil microbial communities from Loxahatchee National Wildlife Refuge, Florida, United States - Lox_Sample_3.2 | ecosystem: Environmental > Terrestrial > Soil > Wetlands | place: USA: Florida... | reverse complement strand
GTTCGGTGCCCGGCCGTGCTTGGCGGCTTACATCACGAATACTGGTTGGAAGAGTCAGCTGCGTGAGGCCTGAATCCAATTACTCCGGACCACCCTCGGGCTCACGTTATAAACCGTTTCAAACGCAGGTTCTACTTGACTCGGTATGGCTGAGCACTAACTATGGACTCGATCGCAGTTACTCTCCGAAAACTGGTCTTGCAATGCATGCACGAAAAAGCCTGAGTAGAGCGGCGGGCGTCTTATGGACGACTGCGTGCTTGCTGACGGCCCAGCCTTCGGCCCCAATTCGCGCCTGGCAGTTTCACACCCTGAACATCCCTTACGTAAAGTCCGCTTTGACGGTGGCCCCCAACTACGAAGTCAATACAGTCGTGTTTTCCCATGAAATGATCGGCTATGCGTCTCAATTGTTCGACGGCGGCGATCGCGGGCGGCAGTTGACTGAGTTGGCAGCGGCGGCGCATGCCGCGAAGCTAATGGTTTGGATCTGGGTACGGGAGTTCGAGGGCGTTCCGGATCAATTCCTTTTGGGCGGCAATCTGGAGATAGACTGGCCGGGCTTTTGGGACTGGCTGCGCGCCCGCTATGAACGAATCTTCGACACCTATCCAGGGTTTGACGGCGTGGTCCTCACCTTTGAGGAGTCACCATACCGGGTGATGGATGAAACTAAAGTGCAATCCTCGCTGTCGATGGCGGAGCGGTTCGCCAAGGTCATCAATGTGATCGACGAGGTGTGCCGGCGTTATCAAAAAGATCTGATTGTCCGCTCGTTTCTTTATGAGCCGGAAGAGATGCGATGGTTCCAGGAGGGCTACGCCAGGACGAACCCTCACGTCATGATTCAGACCAAGTGCGAACCGCACGACTGGGACCCGTTTTACCCGGACGATCCTATGATTGGAGCGTTCCCGAAACGCCGCCAGATCATCGAGTTCGACGGTTCCTCGGAATACACCGGCAAGAACCGGATTCCATACACGCAACCGGAATACTTCGAGCGCCGCTGGCGGCACGATCTGTCGCAGCCTGGAGTGGTTGGCTACAACATCCGGGTCGACCACGGCGGCTACGATGCGCTGCATACTCCGAACGAGATCAACATCTACGCTATGTACCGGTTCACCCAGGATTCCCGCGTAACCGCAGCGGACGTTTGGAAGGAGTGGACCGAAATGCGTTATGGCAGCGCTGCGGCGAGAGAAGTGGAGCAAGCTTTGCAGCCGACCTTCGAGATCGTAAATCAGTCATTCTTCGCTCTTAAGTTCTGGATCACCAACCATTCACGCCTCCCCGATGTCCGCTACGCGAACGAACACCTGCACTCGCGGACATTGGCCAAGTGGTACCCGAGCGAACCGCAATACAAGGTCACTGAAGAACGCTTGTTGAACCCGGACCCTGAGTTACTCGAACAAATTCTGGCGGAGAAGGACGCCGCGATTGCGGAGGCGCACAGGGCTCTGCTGCACCTGGAGACCGCCCGGCCTCACCTCACGGCTGCGCAGTACGAGGATCTCTATTGGCGACTGAGCCTGGAAGAACGCACCGCTGTTATCTGGAAACTGCACGCGGAGGCTTTTTTTGGCTACAAAGTTCTGGCCGCGGGTCATCGAGTGCCGGGGATGGCCAGCCGCGTCCAACGGGCGCTGGAAGCCTTAAGGAAGGAAGCCGGCGTTGGCGAGGCAGACCCGCGCATCGGCGCCGATCCGCCTGCGTCGGCCCCAGAGATTCGGGAGTTTGTGAACGATCTCGGCGGACGAGTGGCTCAGCTTGCGCCGGGCGACCGTTAACAACCGTTGTCTACGTTCGTTTTCACTTGACCGCTCTGTGGTTTCATTCGCTAATGAAAGCACTGGAACGGCTATGAGCTCTTTCGATTCACGTTGTTCGCGGCGGGCCTTCCTGGCCACCGGAATTACCGCAACCACACTGTCGGGCGTTGAGAAAATCGACACAGCCCACTTTGATTTCGCCCCTCGGGAACGCAACGTGCCCAAGGGTGTGGCGCGGGGCATCAATCCCGGCCGGGTGGTTTGGTCCCGCGATCCGCGAGCTACCAAATGGGCCGGCCGATGGAAACTCGAATCCGATCAGTGGTGGACCGACGCCAACACCGATCAGGACAAAGTCGGCGCAATGCTCTCAGCCTGCCTGCGCAAGCTGACCAGCTCCGCCACCGACGGAGAAGCGTGGCAGGCGATCTTCCGCTATTACCACTGGCGTGCCCATGGCGTTGAGAACCGCGGTCACCGGCCCGGCGAGATCGTAGCCATCAAAGCCAATTTCAACGTCAGCCATTTCACGAAGGTGAACAATCTGGTAGACGTTTCGCCGCAAATGGTTTTGGCCATGGTCCGGCAACTGGTACGCGAAGCCCACGTCGCGCCCGGCGACATCCTGGTTTACGACGCGCGCCGCGCGATCGCGCCGGTGGTGCTGACCAAAGTCTGGGGCGAGTTCAAAGATGTGCGCTTCATGCAGCAGGATTTGCCCAATCCGCAGCAGCCCCGCCACCCCGTCTATAGCGACTATCGCCGCCTGGAAGGCGCCGACTGGGTCGAGGGCGCCACTTACTCCAGCGGTGATTACGGAAAAGCGAGGCTCGTTCCCCGCCAAGTGATTGAGGCTACGTATCTGATCAACCTGGCCCTCGTCAAGGCGCACTCGTATCTCTGGAATTACATGGAAGGCGGCGAAGAAGCGAATTTAGGCGACTTGGGGCAGACAGGTGTCAGCATGAGCGCAAAGAACTTGTTCGGCTCGATCCTCGGCACGCGCGAATTACATGACGCCATCGATACCTACGTTCTGGCCAAGGGTAAGACATACTCTCCCATGGTGGATTTGGCGGCCGCGCCGAATATCGGAGCCAAGACTATACTCTACTTGCTCGATGGACTCTATTGCGCACGCAAGCACATGTCCTACCCACTGCATTTTCCGAATGCACCGTTCCACAATCGTGTAACGCCCTATGAAAATACAGATTGGCCGGCGAGCGTTTTGATGTCGCTCGATGGAGTGGCCCTTGATTCTGTGGGACTTGACATCTTGTATTCGCAGACGCTGAATAACGTCGATCCGGCAGACCATAATCGCCCGCGCTTGTTGCTGCGCGAGCACGCCGACGATTACCTCGAAGAGATGGCCTTGGCCAATGATCCGCCTTCGGGCACGGTGTATTTACAGGCCGGGCAAAGGGTTGCGAGTCTGGGAGTGTTCGAGCATTGGGACTCGGAAATCAGTCGTCGTTACTCCCGAAACAAGGATCCGGAAAACGGTCGAGGGATTGAGTTGCTCTACGTGCCCATGGATGTCGCGCCAAACAACGGTTAAGCTGCCCGACACCCCTCGTTAACAACCGTTTTCTACACAGCTTTTACTTGACGTTCCCGGCCCAAAGCCAAATGATTGACCCGAAAGCAGGGGTACATCTATATGTTGATTTCGTACCAGAGTTCGCTACGAGTCTGCCCGTACATCCTGTTGGTCGGGCTGCTCCTCTTTTCGGCTGGAACCGCGATACCACAAACGATTACAGGCACGCTGCTGGGAGCCGTGACGGATTCCAGCGGAGCTGTCGTGGTCGGCGCCAAAGTGACCGTCACAAACTCCGATACAGGCGTCGTAAATGAGACGACGACCGGCTCAGAAGGCTATTACACCGTTCCCAATCTGCCTCCGGGGAGGTACAGCGTAACGGTGGAGCAAACGGGCTTCAAAACAGCAGTTGTACCGGAGAGTTCGGTACAAGTCGCCCTCACAACGCGTGTAGATGTCTCGTTATCCCCTGGAACTGTGAGCGAGAAGATCACGGTAACCGGGGAGGCCCCGCTCGTCCAGGGCACCACGTCGAGCATCGGCACGGCCGTTGAAACAAGAGAGGTTAACACCCTGCCGCTCAATGGCCGGCTGTTTCAAATGATCGTCGGCCTCGTTCCGGGCACGGTACCGGGAGCCTGGGGCGACCAAGTTGAGAATCCTGCCGCCTCCGGAGCCGTGCAGGGGGGCGGACCCGGGAATGGAACCTATTACACAGTGAATGGAATGCCTTTCCAGGGGACGACCTTCATGGTGGATGGGGTCCACAACGTCGAGCCACAGAACGATTACCTGGCTATCAATATTCCACTCGCCGCGATCCAGGAAATGAATATGCAAACAAGCAACCCCTCTGCGGAGGTTGGCACCTACGGCGGCGCGGTGGTGAACACCAGCACCAAATCCGGCACCAACGAATTCCACGGCGAAGCCTTTGATTTCATCCGCAACAACGATCTCGATTGGAAAGATGCATTTGCCGCCAGCAAGTCCCCTTACCACGCGAATCAAGTGGGCGGCGCCATCGGCGGCCCGATCGTCAAGAATAAGCTCTTCTTTTTCGGGGATTTCCAGGAGTTGTTGCAGTCATCGGCATCGACCACCATCCTGAGTGTTCCCACGGCGGCAATGCGGGCCGGCGATCTGTCAGCGCTGGGAACGCCCATCACCAACACCGCTGCTTGCCAGACCATCGCGTTGGCCAACGGGGCCAAGGGGGCCGCGGCGTGCACCGCGACGTCCGTTCCCGCGCAAGATATCAGTCCCATTGCAACGGCGCTCTTGAGTCCTAACATAATTCCATTACCCAACCTTCCGGGAACGTCCAACAACTTTGTGACGAACGTGGGAACCACCGAGACAGCTCCACAGTTTGACGCCCGGATAGATTACGCACTGTCGAACAAAGACCGGCTTTTTGGGCGAGAGTCGTATCTCCATCGCGATTACAATAACGAGTCGCCCGGCACCGTCTACATGAACGGGGGCACCAGCGGGACCAATCGGAACCATAACGCCGTGGCTGCCTGGGATCACCTGTTTTCGCCTACCACGATCAACTCCTTTCGCTTTGGATTCAGCCGCTACAAGACTGTTGATTTCGTTGAAGACTACGCAGATGCGAACATCAACAATCAACTGGGTTTGCCCAATGGCAATCTCGCCGGCTTGCCCATCACCAGCGGAATAGCGGCATTCAATATCAATGGTTTCAGCGGAACTGGCGACCCCGGATGGCTGCCCAACGGGCCGGGAAGAATCGCCAATATGTACGAGCTTTCCGACAGTTTCACCATGATCCGCGGAATCCACACGCTAAAGCTCGGGACGGACATCCAGCGGTGGCAGACCAGCGTGCGAAACGCGCAGAACGATCCCCGGGGAATCATTGATTTCAGTGGAGGCTACACGGGAAACGCCCTCGCCGATCTGCTGGTCGGAGGGCCTTCGCAAGTGAACCGCGATTTGTTCCCTTCCAGCCCCGCTACTCGCGTTCTCTTCGGCGGATTTTTCGCGCAAGATGACATCCGCATCACTCCCAAGCTGACCTTGAACCTCGGCTTGCGTTGGGATCTTTACACTGCGCCCGTTGATGCGCACAATGCCCAAAGCAATTTCGTGGAAACAGGAGCGAACGCGGGTCTGATTCAGATTGCCTCGTCGAGCAACCGCGGCCCGAATGTGGACACCTACCATGGGAACTGGGGACCCCGCGTAGGCGCGGCCTACTCGCCAGACCATGGCAAGACGGCCATTCGGGGCGCTTTCGGCATCAGCTACTTTCCCGATAACTTCGGTGCGGACGGAGGTACTCTGGAACGGAACTATCCCGAGACGCTCATCGAGAACAATTACGCGATACAGTCCAATTGCAACACGCCCTATGCAGCGACCGCCCAGTACTCCGGCTGTGGTTCGCTAATCCTCAGCAATGGCTTGCCAGGCAATGGCAGCGCCAGCGTTTATTCGCCTCTGGTAGTGCCGAAAGGAGGGACGCCCGGAGGCGGGGGATTTGTGAGCCCACCGCCCGGCTTCGGCGTATTCGTCATCGCGAAGAACTTTCGGCAGGATGAGACCAGGTCCTGGAACGTCAGCTTCGAACGCCAGATCACCAAGGATATGGTCTTTCGGGCGGCTTACGTCGGTACGTACGGAAGTCACCTCTATCACGACTACCAACTGAACCAATGCTACCCGCCGTCAATCGTCGAGACGACTCCGTATCCGGGATGCTTGCCCTTTTACAGCCTCAATCCGAACATCACTACAGTGGATTTTCGGAACAGCTCCGGATTGTCGCACTATAACGCGGGCCAATTCCAGTTGCGGAAAACGTTCGGAAACGGCTTGGCATTTACAGCGGCGTATACCTATTCGAAGATGCTGGACAACATCGACAATCCGATTAGTCCTTACGTCACAAAGCTGAACCTGGTGGGAGCGGGCTGGCATACTTCGAACTATCCTCAGAACTTCGTGCTCAGCTACAGTTACGACCTGCCGTTTGGCTCCGGCAAGAAGTATCTGGCCAGTGCTTCTCCCGTGGCTCGCGCCATCGTGAACAACTGGTCGATTAACGGGATTACCTCGATACGTTCCGGCGGCGCGTTGCTGGTCACCGAAAACGGAAGTCTGCTGCCACCCCAGACAGACACTGGAAACGCTCCCGCGAACTACACTTCCGGTTGCGGCTCCAATCCTCATACACTTGCCCAATGGTTCAATGTCGGCTGCTTCTCGGCGCCCGCGGTGAATGCCTTCGGCAATGGTGCGGTTGGCAACATCTACGGGCCGGGACTGATGAACTGGGACTTTTCCGTCAGCAAGACCGCAGCTCTGAAAGAACGTGTGCGTTTCCGGGTTGAAGTGGATTTCTTCAACCTGTTTAACAGGAGCAACCTGAACAATCCCAACACTTCGTGCCAGCAGACCACACCGGGCGGGGTTTGCACGAACGCCGGCGGCTTCGGTGCGATCAGCGGCGATAACGGACTCCCGCGAGAAGTTCAGCTGGGGGCGAAGATCTTGTTTTGACAATTGCCGGCTGGAGGCGGCCATTCAATACAATTGGGGTGGAGTCTCATGAGGCAGCTCCACCCCATGCCGGTCGTAACGCTTGCCCTGACCGTCGTTGCGGCATTCGCCGCGCGCCCCGGCGAGGATACGGCGCAATCGAAGGCGGATCAACTTAACGATCGCGCCAACCATTTGGCTGCCGCGGGGAATCTGAACGCCGCCGCACAAACCTACCGTCAGGCCCTGCAGATTGCCCCCAGCAACGCGCAGTTTCATTTCAATCTGTCTCTGGTACTGGCTGGCTTGGGGGACCAAAAGGGCCAGCGCCAGGAACTCGAGCGCGCTCTCGAATTACAACCGAAGCTCGCACCCGCCCACAATCAATTGGGTTTGCTGGCCGTGGCGGAGGGCAAGGCGGCCGAAGCGGAGAGAGAGTTTAAGGCCGCCATCGCGGCTGATGCGAAGTATTCTGAAGCGCTAAATAACCTTGGGGTGTTGTATTCGCGCGAGGACAGAGGCTCGGATGCGGTCGCCACGTTTCGACAAGCCGCCGCAGCCGACTCGAAATCCACTGCGGCGTTTGTGAATCTGGCGCTCGCGCTCGTGAAGCAGCACGGATTCGCGGACGCCGAAGCCCAACTACAATCGATGATGCAGGCCGATCCGAACAACGCGGCGGCTTACATGGCGCTTGGCGTGGTGCGCACGAAAGCCCGCCGTGACGCCGACGCTGTCTCTGCTTTCCGGAAGGCTGTTGAACTTGAGCCGAATTCCTCCGATGCGCATTTAAACCTGGGCATGGCGCTGGCACTCGCATTCGACCAAATGGGCGCACTGCGCGAGTTCACCGAAGCCGTACGCTTGAACCCTGATTCGGCAGGGGCGCATTTGAGTCTGGGGCACTTCGATCTCGAAACCGGCGATTATAATGGCGCTCGCAAAGAGCTGGAGACGGCGTGCCGGCTTCAGCCGACTCTGGAAGATGCTTTCTATTTCCTGGCTCTGGCGGAAAGGCAGCATAACCACGTGGAGCGGGCGATCGAGCTGCTACGAAGGGTCGCGGCCCTGAACCCGCGTAACAGCGACGCGCAGTTCCTCCTGGGCCTGAGCCTCGAGCAGATGGGAAAGACCGCAGAGGCAGTCGACCACTGGAAGCAGGCGGTCCGCGTGGATCCGGAACAGTTGCAGGCGCTCTACAAGCTTGCGAGAACGTTGAGCGCAACGCACGATCCCGAGGCGCAGCATTACCACGAGCGTTTCGTCGAACTGCAAAAGCGCCGCCAGATCACCGATAGAATCGCGCGACTGCGGGGTTTCGCGCTTGGCGCCGGTGAGGCGCAGGACTGGCCGCAGGCCATCGCGCATTTGCAGGACGCGATGGAAGCATGTGGAACGTGCCCCGCCGCCGCGCGCTTGCACAAAGACCTCGCTTACTTCTACGAACGCACCTGGAAGCTGGAAGAAGCCGAAGAGGAACTTCACCAGGCGATTGCCTTGGATCCTCACGACGATGCTGCACAAAAAGGACTGGCCATGCTGCGCAGCCTGCGAACCGGGCAGCCGGCGACGAAGTGAGATTTCCGACAACGACGAGGGGAATTTTATGAAACAGTTTTTCGCGGGCGTGCTCGTGGGTTGGCTGGTTCTGGGCGCGCTGCTTTTGGCGCAGCGCGCGGCGGGAGAGAAGATAGTGCAACCACAGCTTCTGGCGGATAACCAGAAGGTGAAGATGGTCCGCTGGTCGCTTCAGCCTGGTGAGCGATCGCCAGTTCACACACATTCCCTTGATCACATTTATGTGGTTATCCGCGGCTCGCGGATTCGCGATTTTGTCAGCCGGGACGGTACTCATGATGACGACCAGGAGACCGGACGGGCTGCGTATTCGCCTGCCAAAGCCAAAACGCACTCATTTCAAAATGTCGGCGCGACGCCGTATGAGATGGTTTCGATCGAGCTGAAGTAAGTCGCCATAGAGACGACGGAGCTTCCGCAACCAGGCGAGATCACTTGCCTGAGCATGGGGCAGTTGAGCGTCATGTCGCGGAATGGAGACACCCGCGAGGGTGAGAATTCGGCGAAGCCACAATCATGAGCATCGTGCACGGGCGAGACGGGGACAGGCCGGTGCGTCCACGGAGAGAGCTTCAGCAAGGCTGAGATGAGCTCGATTAGGGACGCACTGGCCAGTCCCCATCTCGCGACGTTCGGTTCCGGTGGTTATTGCAACGCGCAACAGCTGCACCAGCCTTGACTTCCGAAACGACATATCGAACAGTGCTATCATGCTGCTAGCAACTCCAGGTCCGAGCGAGGAATCCTCGATGAGCGCTGAGGTCCATCACCAAGGCGATCCCCAGTCGGCAAACTTGATCCTGAGTCAGCTCGAGAGGATCCTGCATAGCAGCCAGTTCCACGGATCCGAACTTCTGCGGAATCTGCTCTCCTATTTGACAAAGCGCGCCATTGAACGGCCTGGCGAAGCTGTCAAAGAGTACGATCTGGCCGTGGACGTGCTCGGACGCGACCCGGCATTCGACCCGCGGATGGATTCCGCGGTGCGCGTGCACACAGCCCGCTTGCGCGCAAAACTTGCGGAATACTACATGTCGGAAGGGGCCGAGGATCCGGTTGTGATCGAGGTGCCGAAGGGCGTTTACGTCATTTCCTGGCACCAGCGGAACGGACACTCCGAGGACGTTGTTCGGGAGGCCGGTGCGCCAGTTCCGACTCCAGAGACCAAGACACGACTTAGCTGGAAGTCATTTGCCTTGGGTCTTGCCGTCGCTGCTCTTACTGGCTGCGTTATTTGGGCCGCGCTGGTTCTACATTCCCCGAGCGTTCCAGCACCAGTGGAAATTTTCTGGCGACCGTTCCTTGGATCGGTGCCAGACCCGATCGTAGCCTTCTCCAATCATCGGTTCGTGGGCACTTCTGCGTCGGGCCTGCGCGTGTACCGCGAGGGCTTAGATTCGCCGGCCGACATCAACGACACTTATTCCGGCACCGGGACGGTCATGGCTGTGAACGAACTCAGCGGCCTGTTCGCACGCTTTCACCGCACGATACGGCTGAAACGCGCGGAACTCCTCACGTGGGATGAAGCTCGCACGACGAATCTGATTTTGATTGGATCCCCGGAATCGAATTCACGGCTGCGCCAGCTTCCGCCACTGCAGTATTTCGATTTCAAATCGTCGAGGGCGGAGCCGCGGCTGGGCGTCGGCGGCATCGTGAACTTACATCCCAAGCCGGGTGAGGAATCGGTCTACTACGGCTCGGGCATTCCGTACACATCGGACTACGCGATCATTGCAATGACCTCGGGATCGAAACCGGGCCAACGAATCCTGGTCCTGGCTGGAACCAACACCTACGGCGTGCAGGCCGCAGCAGAGTTCATTTGCCGTGCCGACCTGGTGAGCGAGTTGCTCTCCCGGCTATCGATGCGGACTCGGGATAGCATTCTAGATTTTGAAGCGCTGGTGTCGGTCAAGGTGAATGGCGGCGTGCCGGTCGATTCACAACTGGTGATAGTCCGGCTTCGTCAAGCCTCTTCGGCCGCCCGGTAGAACGCGTACCTGCTTGCCTGCATGCTTTCGGCTCGGCTCGACGTTTCGTCTCCACAAACCCGCGCTATCGCGTCGGCATTCGAATGAATGAACCCCGCATCCCCGTAGTGCTGACATCGAGCGGACGGCCGGGCTTCTATTTTCGCGTCCTCAGGAAGGCGTATGAAATCCTTAATGGAGCCACTCCGAGGAGGGAAACTCGCGCCTGAAAGGGTTGGAGCGGGAGACGGGACTCGAACCCGCGACGTCCAGCTTGGGAAATTGCCGTTCATTTGTAAATAAAAGACTTATGCGTCTAAGGCGTTGGTTCTTGGCCACCTAACTCGCTGATTCTTCGGCC
>Ga0335078_10017167_pt1 | contig 10756 bp, 10 predicted proteins | sample Lox_Sample_32_FD_206711 | JGI IMG/M metagenome (GOLD analysis project Ga0335078, IMG submission 206711) | Soil microbial communities from Loxahatchee National Wildlife Refuge, Florida, United States - Lox_Sample_3.2 | ecosystem: Environmental > Terrestrial > Soil > Wetlands | place: USA... | reverse complement strand
CTCGGCCAGGAGGAAGCCGGACGCTATGGCGGCCCGGTGCGCCTGCCCCGGCTCCCGCTGTCCGCCGCTGACGAAACCCGTGCCCGGCGAGACGTGCGAGCGGCGCTGACGGCGACCTCGTGAGAGCGCGTCAGATGTTCACCGCGGTGGACAGCCACACCGAGGGCATGCCCACCCGTGTGATCACCTCAGGCGTCGGCGTGCTGCCCGGCGAGACGATGGCCGACAAGCGCCGCTACCTGATGAGCGAGCGCGACGACCTCCGCCGGCTGCTGATGACCGAGCCGCGGGGCCACTCGGCGATGTCCGGCTCGATTGTGCAGCCGACCTCGCGTCCGGATGCCGATGTGGGCGTGGTGTTCATCGAGGTGTCCGGCTGCCTGCCGATGTGCGGGCACGGCACGATCGGGACGGCTACGGTGCTGGTCGAGACGGGCATGGTCGAGGTCAAGGAGCCGGTCACTGATATCCGCATCGAGACGCCGGCCGGGCTGGTGCGTGCGGCCGTGCACGTGGTTGACGGGCACGCCCATGCCGTCACGATCCAGAACGTGCCGTCCTATCTGCACCTGCGCGACGCGAGCGCCGAGGTGCCCGGGATCGGACCGGTCACCTTCGACCTGGCCTGGGGCGGCAACTTCTACGCGATCCTGCCGGCCGCGTCGGTCAACCTGCGCGTCGAGCAGGTCCAGCACGACGCGCTCGTCGACGCCGGGCTGCGGATCATGGCCGCGATCAACGAGCAGATCGAATTCGCCCATCCCGGCCAGCCCGAGATAAACGAGTGCCGGCACGTCATCCTGACCGAGCCGCCGGTCGACGGCGTGCACCAGTCGGTGGTGGCGATCTACCCGGGCTGGGCCGACCGGTCGCCGTGCGGGACCGGCACCTCGGCACGCATGGCCGCGCGGTACGGACGCGGCGAGCTCGCCCTCGGCGCCGACTTCGTGCACGCCTCGCTCATCGGCTCGCGGTTCACCGGGCGCCTGACGGGTGAGACGACCGTCGGCCGCTACCCGGCGGTGATCCCCACCGTCACCGGGCGCGCGTGGATCACCGCGCTCGCCACGTACGTGCTCGACCCAGACGACCCGTTTCCCGCCGGATTCTTGATGGGCCAGGCGTGACGAACGCGCCGCGTGGTGCCGATGTCGTGGTCGTCGGCGCCGGCATAGTCGGCGCGGCGTGCGCCGCGGCGCTGGCGCGATCGGGCCTGCACGTATGCGTCATCGATCGTGCCGATCCGGCGGCGGGCTCGAGCTCGTCGGGTGAGGGCAACCTGCTTGTCTCGGACAAGCTGCCCGGCCCGGAACTCGAGCTCGCGCTGCACAGCCTGGCGCTGTGGCGCGAGTTCGCGCAGACGTCCGAGACGCCGTTCGAGTTCGAGGGCAAGGGCGGGATGGTTGTCGCCGCATCGGCCGGGGAGCTGACCGTGCTGCACGATGTCGCAGCCGGCCAGCATCACGCCGGGGTGCGCACGCAACGGATCGCTGCCGCCGAGCTTCCCGAACTCGAGCCGTACCTCGCCCGCGACCTGGCCGGCGGCGTGTTCTACCCGGATGACTGCCAGGTACAGCCGATGCGCGCCGTACGGGCACTACTGCGATCAGCGGTGCGCGACGGCGCGCAGGTCGTCACCGGCTGCGACGTCGTCGGGGTGCGACGCGGCGGTGACCGTGTCACGGGCGTGCGTACCTCCCGCGGCGTGATCATGGTATCCGCCCTGGTGATCGCGGCCGGCGCGTTCAGCGCTGACGTCGCCAGGCTGGCCGGCGTCGAGCTCGAGGTGGTGCCGCGGCGGGGCCACGTCCTGGTCACCGAACCGCTGCCGCCGATGGTGCGGCACAAGGTTTACGAAGCCGGCTACGTCGCAGATGTCGAGAGCGACGAAGCGGGCTTGCTCAGCTCGTCGGTCGTCGAGGGGACGCAGAGCGGCCCGATACTGCTCGGTTCGACTCGCGAACTCGCCGGGTTCGACCGGCACTTCGACGTGCGGGCGGCGGCGCTCATCGCGCAGCGCGCGGTGCGGCTGTTCCCGTTCCTGGCCGACGTGCGGATCATCCGCGGCTACCTGGGTTTCCGGCCGGCCACTTCGGATCACCTGCCGATCATCGGCACGTGCCCGGCTGCCCCCGGCGTGTGGTTCGCCACCGGCCACGAAGGCGCCGGCGTCGGCCTGGCGATGGCCACCGCCGACCTGATCCGCGCGCAGATCTGCGGCGCAGCCAGCCCGCTGGATGCAACACCGTTCGCGCCAGACCGCGCGACCCTGACCGTGCGGGCCGTCCATGGCTGACGCGCCGGGCCGGTTCCGGTTCGGCGACCGGACGATCGAGTTCACCCCGGGCCAGTCGGTCGGCGCCGCGCTCTGGAAGGCGGGCGTGCGCAGCTTCCGCAGCACCCGCCGGTTCGGCCGCCCGCGTGCGATCTACTGCGGCATCGGCCAGTGCTTCGACTGCCTGGTCCGGGTCAACGGCGCAGCGGTCGTGCGAGCGTGCATAACCGACGCCCGGGACGGAGACGTGGTCACGCCCGGCGATGCCGAGCCGGGCGGCGGCCAGTGACTGACCCGGTCGTCGCCGTCGTGGGCGCGGGCCCGGCCGGCCTCGCCGCGAGCCTGGCCGCGGCCGAACGGGGCGTACGGGTCGTGCTGCTCGACAGCGCGGCAGCGCCCGGCGGGCAGATCCTGCGTCAGTCCGCGATCGCCGGGCACTCGGCGCACCGCCCGGCCATCCTGCGCCGGGTCGCAGCGCATCCGCGCATCACGTTGCGCTCGCGCACCGAAGTCGTTCACGCGCGCGTGTCGGCGTCGGGTGTCGATCTGCTGGTGCGCGCCGAGGAGCAGTTGCGCACGCTCACCGTCGGCGCCGTCGTGCTCGCCCCGGGAGCCAGCGAACTCGCGTTGCCGTTTCCCGGCTGGGATCTGCCGGGTGTGCTCACCCCGGGCGCGGCGCAGGCGATGCTGAAGGCCCATGCCGTCCGGGCCGGCTCGCGGGTCGTCGTCGCGGGAACCGGCCCGTTCCTATGGCCCGTCGCGGCCGCCCTGGTCACGGCGGGCGCCCAGGTTGTCGCACTGGTCGAGGCGGCGTCGTTCCCGACGGTAGCCCGCCGCGCCGGACCGCTCGTCACCCACGGGCACGTCGTCGCCCAGACGGCGCGGTACGCCGCGATCCTGGCTCGCGCCGGCGTCCCCGTCCTCTTCGGCCGCGCCGTCGTACGGGCCGAAGGCGGTGACCGCCTCGGCCGCGTGGTCGTCGGACGCACGGATCAGCCGGGATCCGCGCCGCAACACGCCGCTATCGAGGCGGACGCGGCCTGCGTCGGGTGGGGGTTCGTACCGTCGATCGAGCTGGCCCGATCGCTCGGGTGCGCCGAGCGATCCGATCTCACCCGCTCGTACGCGGTCGTCCACGTGGACGAGGATCAGGCCACCAGCGTGGCGAGCGTCTTCGCCGCCGGCGAGATTACCGGCGTCGGCGGGGCCGCACTGGCCGCGGCCGAGGGCGAGATCGCCGGGACGGCCGCGGCTCGTTCGCTGGGGGCATCAGGAGGTATGGCACTGCGCCGCGCGCGCCGCGCGCGGCGCCGCGCCCGGCGCGCAGCGAGCGTGCTCGACCGCGCCTTCCCGCTGCCGGCCCAGTGGGCCGACCGCCTCGAGTCCGAGACGGTCATGTGCCGGTGCGAGGAGGTCACCTGGGGCGAGATCGCCGCAGTCGTGGACGACGGCGTCGTCACCGCGCGCGCAGTGAAGGGTCAGGTGCGCTGCGGGATGGGCTGGTGTCAGGGACGGATCTGCGGCGTCGCGGTGCAGCAGGCGATCGCCGCCCGGGCCGGAAGGCCGACGGCCGAGGTGGGCGACCTGGGCGGCCGGCCGTTCGCCGTCCCCGTGCGCGCTGGCGAGCTGGCGGACCTCGCCGAGCCAGCGAGGGATGAGACACGCGCCTAAGCCGGGTAACGGCCCGCCAGACGCGCGATCTTGAAGCCGAGATGCAGCGACAGCCGGTCGTTGCCGTCTCGCAGATGCAGCCCGCTGAGCTTCTCGGCCTTGTCGAGACGGTAGTACAGCGTGCCGCGATGCAGGTTCAGCTCACCGGAGGTTCGCTGGACGTCGCAGCCGAGATCGAGGTAAGTCTCCACGCTGCGCAGCACGTCCGGGTCGGCCTCGCGGAACAGCGCTTGCACGCGCGGATCCAGATCGGTCTCACAGTCCCACGACGGGAGCTGCGCCAGGGTGCGGAACACGCCGAGGTCGCGCCACCGCGGGCACGTGCTTCCGGTCGACACGACGCCGGCCACCTTCGCGGCCAGGCGGGCTTGCCGGTACGAGACGTACGCCTGATCGACGGCCGACTGCGGGTCGCCGGTGCCGCCGGCGACCCGCAGCCCGGCGGCGTGCTCGCCGAGCCGGCGCTCGAGTGCCGCCACCGCAAGCCGGCCGATCTCGGACGGTCGCTCGTCGTCGTCGGACCAGCACGGCAACAGCAGCACCGCGTGATCGGTGAATGCCATATGCAGTGAAGCAGAGCCGACCGTGTCCAGCGTGACGTATTCGAGCGAGGTGACCAGGGCGTGCTGCGCAAGCGCGTGACGTTCGTCATGGAGCCGTGCCGAGCGGGCCTCAGACACCGACATCACGACGGCGCAGACTCGCGCGCCGCGTGGCCAGTAGCCGCGATCGGCGATCGACGCCGCCGCGGCGACCTGCAACTCGCGCACGTCGGACAGCAGGTGCGAGACGACCTGGCTGCGCAACCGGTCGGCTAGCCGGGATTCGTAGAGCAGCAACCCGACGCGGGTGACCTCGGCGGCGATGCGGTCGAGCTGGTTCTCGAAGATCGAGCCGTCTTCGTCGAGCACGAACAGGAAGCCAAGGAGGTGATCGGCGTACCGGACCGGCGCGCAGACCCGGCCGGTGATATCGAGCTCGGGGCTGGGCGGGATCTTGATCGGCTCGCGCGCCTGCCCGATGCCGAACTGGGCGAACCATTCGACGACATCCGGTCCGGCCTCGCGGCGCAGGATCGAATCCCTTCGCACTCGGTCGACCGGACCATGCTGGGCGGAGTACACGATCATGCGCTGCTTGCCGTCCTCGAGGACGACGGCAGCACCGAGCTCGGCCGCGAGCCGGTCGATCATTGCCTGCAGCTCGGTAGTGATGAGAACGCTCCGGGTAGTCAATCGTCAAGTCGGACGATCATACGGCTGGCCGGATGGCGCGACAACGCATCGCAGCGTGCTTCCTGCCGTGCCGGCGGCGTCCGGCGGTGGCGCCGGCTCAGATGGTGAGCGCAAGCCGGCGGGCATCATATATCGCCGCGTGGATGTTGCGGCTGGCGACGGCGTCGCCGATGCGGAACAGCTGATAGCGCCCCTCGAGGTCGGTCTGCAGCTGCTGCGGCGTGACACGGACGAACGCGTCGATGTCGACCTCGCCGCGGTTGGTGGACCCGTCTTTGAGTTCGGCGTATACGTCGTCGTTGGGAACGGTGCCATGCTCGACCACGACCTGGTCGACGACGCGGTCCACCGACTCTCCGGTGTATTCGTTACGCAGCACCGCCACCAGGCCGTCTGCTCCGGGGCGGACCTCGCGGAGCCGGTGGTCCGGGGTGAGCCGCACGCCGGTGCGGTAGAACGCGGCTAGATACGCCGGGTACAGCGTGCCGGCAATCTCGTGCCCGACCAGCCGGTCCGGCGTGACGATCTCAACCTCCGAGCCGGCCGCGGCGAGCCGCTCCGCCGTGGACAGCGCCTGGTCGCTGCCGTGGTCGTCGAACACGAGCACGCGCCGCCCTGGTCGTGCCTCGCCGCTGAGGACGTCCCACGTCGACACCACGAGGCCATCCCCGGTCGATAGCGCCGGGGTTTCCGGCAGCCCGCCCGTGGCCATGATCACGACATCGGGCTTGAGCGCCCGGACGCCGCCGGCATCTGCGTACGCGTTGAGACGCACCTCGACCCCGAGCCGTCGCGCCTCGGAGTCTAGCCAGTTGACGATGCTCAGCAACTCCATCTGCCGCTCGTTCGCCCGGGCGGCGAGCTGCACCTGGCCACCGACCCGGCCCGCGGCTTCGAGCAGGGTGACCGAATGGCCGCGTTCGGCGCAGACACGGGCCGCTTCCAGCCCCGCCGGGCCGGCCCCGACCACCACGACGCGCTTGCGGTCCGCCGCCGGGGGCGCCACGTGCGGGATCAGCTGCTCACGGCCGGTGGCCGGGTTGTGGAGGCACAATGAGTCGAGCCCGATGTAGATCCGGTTGATGCAGTACGACGCGCCCACGCACGGGCGGATCCGGTCCTGTTCACCTGCCTCGAGCTTTCGCACGATGTGCGGGTCTGCGATGTGCGCGCGAACCATTCCCACGAGATCCAGGTAGCCCTCGCGCAGCGCGTGGCGCGCGGTGGCCAGGTCGGCGATGCGACCCGCGTGGATCAGTGGGAGATGCACCTTTTCCTTGTACGCCCCGACAAGCGGGAGGTGTCCGCCGAGCGGGGTGCCCAGCGGCTGGATTTGCTGGGCGAGTTCCGCGTCTGTCGTCGGGGAGCCGACGGCCAGGGATATGAAGTCGATAAGACCGGATGTCGCCAGGGATTGCCCGATCGTAACGGCGTCCTGCGCGGTAAGACCGCCCTCCGCGTTCTCGGTGGCGCTCAGGCGGACACCCACGATGTAGTCGTCGCCGACCGCTGCCCGGATCTCCTCGAGCACCTCAAAGGCGAACCGGAGCCGGTTGTCAAGGCTGCCGCCGTAGCGGTCGGTTCTCCGGTTCATCCGGGGCGAGAGGAACTGGTCGATCAGGTGTCCGGCGTACGCGCTGACTTCCACGCCGTCCAGGCCGCCGTCCCGGCACCGGCGGGCCGCCTCGCCGTACGCGCGAACGACACGACGGACGTCGAAGTCTTCCATCGCCTTGGGGAAGCTTCGGTGCGCCGGCTCCCGCAACGTGGACGACGAGAGTATCGGCAGCCAGTCAGCGGTGTCCCACTCGGTGCGCCGGCCCATGTGGGTGATCTGGCTCATGACCGCCGCGCCATGGGCGTGCACACGATCGGCGAGCTGCCGGAAATACGGGATGATCGAATCATCGCCGACGTAAAGCTGACCGAAAGTTGACGGGGAGTCGATGGCGACGTTCGCTGATCCGCCGATCATCGTCAGTGCGATGCCGCCCCTGGCCTTCTCCTCGTGGTAGAGCTGGTAGCGCAGTTTCGGCATCCGGTCTTCGGCGTAGGCCGGCTCATGACTAGTACTGACAATCCGGTTGCGCAGGCGCAGGTGCCTGAGCTGGAACGGTTCCAGCAGCGGATCCATGGACACCAAAGTAACTCCCTGGAGCGTCCTGTGTTGATGGCGGGCAAGCCGGGGCTCCATCCCGGAAACGGAACGCGGCGCCGTCGCCGCGAGCCATTGATACGCTAATATGTGATCACAGATCTCACAAGACCCAGGACGCCCGGACCATCTCGGCCGCCGATGTCGAGACTAGGCAGCGCCACAAAATGACGGGTCCTGCTGTACGGTCACAGCACCGTCGTCTTCCGCTGACAGCCCGGGGTGAGGAGCGGCCGACCGGACTGTTCCCAGATTCAGGGTTCCGAGCTGGTATGCCCGAGTGTCTCGCCATCAGGTGCTGCGTCTTCGCGTTTACGAGCGGCGATCTCTCGCAACGCATCCAACCCGGCGGCGATTGCGGGCTGGTAGCTGGAGCCGGCGCGGACGGCGGCCAGGATGTGGCGCATCGGTGCGGGTTGCTCGGAGAGCGGGATGCGCACGATGGGGTAGTCGCTGGGCAGGCGGGCCCACCGGGGCACAAGGGCGACGCCGAATCCGCGGGCGACGAGGGCGGCGCCCAGGTCCCATTCGTCGGCGTAGTGGGCGATGCTGGGGGCGAAGCCGGCGCTGGCGCAGGCCAGCAGTACGAGCTGGTGGTAGGCAGTGCCGGGTGTGCCCGCGATCCAGGCGTCCCGCGCTGCCTCGGCCAGTGCGATGCTCGCGCGGACGGCGAGCGGGTGGTTGCTGGAGACCAGCAGGTCCAGGGGTTCGCTGTAGAGCTTGTACTGGTCGAATGCGGGGTCGCCGGCGGAGGGCATGCCCGGAGTCGCGACGACGACCGCGATGTCGGCATCCCGCGCTGACAACAGGCCGAACGCGCGTTCGGGCTCGGCCTCGCGGACCTGTACGGTCAGGTGCGGATATTGCTCTTGTAGCTGCGCTGCAGCGGCGGTCACGAGCACCGCCCCCGCGGTGGAAAACCCGCACAGCCGCAGCAGGCCGGTGATCGTGCTGCTCCGGTACGCGGCCAGGTCCGCCTGCGCGCGTTCCCAGCCAGCGACCAGAGCATCCGCGTGCGTGAGCAGCGTGTTCGCCGCCGCCGTCAGTCGCACGTTACGACCGGTGTGCTCGAGCAGGACGACGTCGAGTTCCCGGGCCAGGGCCTGCAGCTGGTGCGAGACGGCAGACGGAGTCAGATGACAAACTTCCGCGGCCGCGGTGACGGTCCCGTGCCGCGCCAGCGCCCGCAGGACCGTAAGCCGCCGGTCAATCATGTACAGACGGTACACGATTCCGTGCTTGTTCTTGCGATAGACATGGACGATTGCGGGAGCGACCCTGAAGGCACCGGGCTGGCCCGTCCGGCCGTTACCGACCCCGTGTTCGGAAAAGAGTTTCACACCTGACATCCACGCCCGAGGAGGAAGCTGCCATGGTCACCCCTGCCCGCGCCGGCACATCGGTACGGCCGCGGCCGTTGCCCGCCGAGGCGTTCACCGACGAGGCGACCTATCTCCAGACGCGCCTGCCGGTGGATCTTGCCGCCACCCTGATTCCGGATGCTTACACGTCTGGTGAGTTCTTCGGCCTTGAGCGGGAGCGCGTCTTCGCCAGCAGCTGGGTTGCGATCGGCACCACCGACCAAGTCGAGCAGACCGGGCAGGTCATCCTCGCCGAGGTGGCTGGGCGTCCGCTCTTCGTCACCCGCAACCGCAACGGCCAGCTGCGCGGGTTCCACAACGTCTGCCGCCACCGCGCCACCAAGCTGCTTGAGGGGGTGTGCAGCGTGGGGCGCAACCGCAGGATCCGCTGCCCGTACCACGGCTGGACCTATGACTTGGACGGGAACTGCCTGGGCACCCCTCTGTTCGAAGGCTCAGACGTCCCGCCCGACCAGCAGGGCGTGTTCGACATGTCCACGGTCAAGGGTTTCGACAAAGCCGACTACGGGCTGTTCCCGGTACGTGTCGAGGCGTGGGGCTTCCTCGTGTTCGTCAACCTCAACCCCCAGGCCGACCCGCTGGCCAGCCAGCTCGGCGACCTGCCGGACCGGCTGGCCGGGCACCGGCTTGAACAGTGGCGCGCCCAGCGGCGGCGGCGCTATGAGGTGGCGGCCAACTACAAGCTGATCGGCGAGAACTTCATGGAGTACTACCACCTGCCGTGGATGCACCCTGAGCTGATCAAAGTTTCCCGGCTGGCCGATCACTACCGGTGGCAGGGCCGCGGCATGTACACCGGCATGTGCACCACCCCCATCTCGCGCAACAGCGCAGCTGGCGGCTGGGAAGGCCTGGCGCCAGTGCCTGGCCTCAGCGAGGCCGACGCCACAGCGGGCCGGTTCGTGTGGCTGTTTCCCAGCACAGCCATCGCCGTGTTGCCCAACCACGCCTTCGTGCTGTTCGCCCGACCCGAGGGCCCGGGCCGCACCGTGGAGGAAACCGTGATCCTGACCCACCCCGACTCCGTGCGCGACGCGGATGCCAGCGAGGGCCTGGACCAGCTCGAACGCTTCTGGGACCTGGTCAACCGGCAAGACCTCGAAATCGTCGAACGGGTCCAGCAGGGCGTCACCGACCCGGCCTATACCGGCGGCCGCATGTGCTACCGCTTCGAGGAGCCGCTGCACCGCTTCCAGAACATGATCATTGACCGGATGGTGGGCATCGACCGCGTGCCCGCCGGCGACGACGACACGATGACCCCTATGTTCATGCCCGCCCAGACCACCGGGCCGACATAGTGATCCCGTGGAGACCGTCCGCCAGCCACGTCCAGCCTCGTAACACCTGACCAGGCAGCACATCCAGCCATATCTGGCATCAGCCAGCCACCTTATGGTTCTGCGTACTGGGGCGTGCCTGGAGCGTATGATGCGCTCGCAGGCGTGCATGTTCCCCGGGTCACTACAGGTGGCACGGCGACACGGCAGGGAAGAGGCAGGGTCGTGATTCCGTCCGGCACCGGGACCAGCCGCAGCGTGTATCAGATGAGCGTGGCGGCATCTGACCCGGAACAGGCGACGACCGTCGTCGCACGTATTCTCTGCCCGGACCCCGATCACGCACCGCCGTGCCCGGTTCCGTGGGAGAGCAGGAGCAGCATCGCCGGCGGCTTGGTGGACTTCGTGTTCTAGCCACGGATGACCAGGCCCGGAAGATCCTCGCCGACGTCAGCGCACAGGGTTTCGCCGGGGTACGGCTCTTCACGTCTGCCGGTGAGGATGGCCAGCCAATCGACGGCTCGGCTGTGATCGAGCAATTTCAGATAGAGCAAGGCCATCCCGAGGGCTGAAATCCGGCAGGGCACGTCAGCTCTTACGCCGAGGATCGGCGGCTCTGGCTCGGATTACGTGCGGCTTTTCGGTACACGGCCCACGCCGCAGCCAGGACCGGGAGCACCAAGGCCGCGTTGAGCCACGCGAGCGGGAGATCGAACCCCCACCAGAAGGGCGCGCTGAGCAGCATCCCGAGAGGGACG